>ERZ1023663.14-NODE-14-length-152150-cov-43.257924_pt1 | contig 152150 bp, 163 predicted proteins | sample MGYA00380340_ERZ1023663 | MGnify/ENA primary metagenome ERZ1023663 (study PRJEB33179, sample SAMN07448982) | human gut metagenome | biome: Human-gut; feature: Human associated habitat; material: Faeces | host: Homo sapiens | place: India: Bhopal | collected... | reverse complement strand
GGGTGAAGACGACATACGAGATGATGCCGAAGGAGATGCCTTCGGAGATGCTGTAGCAGAAGGGCATCGCGATGATGGTGATGTATGCCGGGATGGATTCGCTGAAGTCGTCGAAGTCGATGCCGGCGACGGACGTCAGCATGAGGAAGCCGACGATGACCAGGGCCGGTGCCGTGGCAAAGGCCGGGATGGCCATGAAGAACGGCGACAGGAAGAGGGACAGGGCGAAGAGGACGGCGACGCAGACTGCCGTCAGGCCCGTGCGGCCGCCTTCGCTGACGCCGGTAGCGCTTTCGACGAAGGTCGTCGTCGTACTGGTGCCGATGACAGCGCCGACCGTCGTGGCGACAGCGTCGGCCAGGAGGGCGCCTTTGATGCGCGGCAGGCGGCCCCGTTCATCGAGCATGTTGGCCTTGGACGAGACGCCGATGAGCGTGCCCAGGGTATCGAAGATATCGACGAAGAGGAAGGCGAACATGACGACCAGGAAGTCCAGGCTAAAGACGCGGCTGAAGTCGAGCTGGCCGAAGATGGGGCTCAGGCTGGCCGGGGCAAAGGCAGCGGCGCCGCCGGACAGGTCGGGGATGACGCTGAACATCTTCATTTCCGGATTGGGCACGTAGAGGCCGGTCAATTCGCAAAGAATGGCCAGGATCCAGGTAAAGAGGATGCCCCAGAGGATGTTGCCGCGGACTTTCTTGACCATCAGGACGGCTGTGAAGACGATGCCGATCATGGCCAGGAGAACCGTAATGCCGACAGTGTGGAAGGTACCCGTAGCGGCAGACTGTTTGAACGAGAACAGGGCAATCTTGGTTGCCGGGTTGGCGACGATGATCTGGGCGTTCAGCAGGCCGATGAGGGCGATGAACAGGCCGATGCCGGCAGAAACGGCTTTCTTCAAGGTCATGGGGATGGCGTTGAAGATAGCTTCGCGGACATTGGTCAAAGACAGGATGATGAAGATAACGCCTTCAAAGAAGACGGCGGCCAGGGCCATTTCCCAGGTGTAGCCCATCTGCAGGACGACCGTAAAGGCGAAGAAGGCGTTCAGGCCCATGCCCGGTGCCAGGGCGAAGGGATAGTTGGCGAAAAAGGCCATGCACAGCGTCCCGATAAGGGAAGCCAGGGCGGTTGCCGTGAGGACGGCACCTTTGTCCATGCCGGCGGCGCTCATGATGGTCGGGTTGACGGCCAGGATGTAGGCCATGGTCATGAAGGTCGTGATACCAGCCAGGATTTCCGTGCGGACCGTCGTGCCATTTTCGCTCAAGTGGAAGAAACGGTCGAGGAAGGACGGTTGGTTTTCCATAATACATTCACACTCCTTTAGTAATAAAACAAGTTGACATCCATCCGGAAATACATGAAGCCAAATAGTAGACGACGGACATCAACTGATATCATTATTATAGGGTGTTCTGCCTTTTTGGGCAACTATTTTGTCAAAAAAAGGAAATCTATGGTACAATGAGTCCGAAAGATAAAAATCTTACGCCTTTACCGATAGGAAGGAGTACATTATGACTATGACACGGAATCTTTTGAAACGGCGTATTGCCGTAGCCCGGGGCTTGGAACCGGGGGACGTCGTCCTTAAAAACTGCCAGATCGTCGACGTCTATACACAGACCATCCGGCCTGGGGATATCGTCATCGCCGACGGCATCATCGCCGGCGTCGGCGGCCCTTATGAAGGACAGGAAGTCATCGATGCCCATGGGGCCTATGCCGCACCGGGCCTCATTGAAAGCCATATCCATATCGAATCGTCCTATGTCAGCCCGGAAGAGTTCGGCCGCCTGGTCGTCCCCCTGGGAACGACGACGATCGTCGCCGACCCGCATGAAATCGTCAACGTCTGCGGCCTGGCCGGCCTTCGTTACATGATGGAAGCCGCTGAAAAGACGACCCTGGACGTCCGCTTCATGGTGCCGTCGTGTGTCCCGGCGACGCCTTTCGACCACAGCGGGGCCGTGCTGGAAGCAGACGACATGAAAGCGCCCCTGGCCGACGACCGCGTTCTCGGTGTCGGTGAATTCATGAACTGCCCGGGCATCCTGAACGGCGATGATGCCGTCCTGGACAAGCTCGTCGCCGCCTATGAGGCGAAAAAGCCCATCGACGGCCACAGCCCCGGCGTCACTGGCAAGGACCTGCAGGCCTATGCGTCGGCACAGATCCGGACGGACCACGAATGTTTCACCTTGGACGACGTCGAAGCGCGCCTCCAGGCCGGCATGTACGTCATGCTGCGCAACGGTTCGGCCTGCCATGACCTGCCAAATCTGGTCCGGGCCGTGACGCCGGCCAATCTGCGCCGCTTCCTGCTCTGTTCGGATGACCTCCATCCCAAGACGATCTTTGAGAAAGGCCACCTCAACGAACACCTGCGCCTCTGCGTCGCCGCCGGCCTGTCGCCGCAGGCGGCTATCACCATGGCGACCCTCAACGCCGCCGACTGCTACCACTTCGACGACCGCGGCGCCTTGGCACCGGGCAAGCGGGCGGACATCGTCCTCTTTGAAGACCTGAAGGATTTCTACGTCCTGACGACCTTCATTGGCGGTCAGAAAGCAGCGGAAAAGGGCCAGTATCTCCTGCCCTTTACGCGGGCTGATTACAGCGCCGTCGGCAGCTCTGTCTGCATCGCCGGTTTCTCCGAAGAGAAAATGGTTATGCACTTGACGTCGGACCGGGTCCGGACTATCGACATCGTGCCCGGCGGCGTCGTCACGGAAAAAGGGGAAGCCCTCATCCATCGCGATGGCCGCGGCGATTTCGTCTACGACCCGCAGGCCGATATCGTCAAAGTTGCCGTCGTCGAACGCCATCACGGCACGGGCTGCGTCGGCCTGGGCCTGCTGCGCGGTTATGGCCTTAAACGAGGTGCCGTCGCCGTATCCGTGGCCCACGATTCACACAACATCATCGTCGCCGGCACGAACAATAGGGATATGGCCGCTGCCGTCGAGGCCCTGGAGGGCCAGAAGGGCGGCATGGCCATCGTCTTGGACGGAACGGTCCTTGCATCCATCCCGCTGCCCATTGCCGGCCTCATGAGCGACCAGCCGGCCGCCGCTGTCGATGCAGCTATGGACGAGCTCTACGCCAAGGCCCACCATATCCTGGGTGTCAGCGCTGACGTCGATGTCATCATGACGTTGTGCTTCATGAGCCTGCCCGTCATCCCCAAGCTGAAACTGCTGGACACGGGTCTCTTCGACGTCGAAGCCTTCGATTTCGTTCCCATTGAACCTTAAGGAGGTATGATTATGGATGCCAAGAAAGTTAAGTTAGTCGTCATCAAGTCTCATTGTGATCTTTATAAAGAAGGCGATGAAATCGTCTTCGACGGGCCTGTCATCGATAAAGCAAAGAGCGGCGCCCTCTGCATGACGGCCCTCCAGGCCCTTTATCCTTATGTCTTCGCCGGCCGCCAGGGTTCGCTCTGGCCGTCGGATATCCAGTGTCCCGACTGCGACGAAGGCGTCATCTTCCGCGTGGTGGAACAATGATGCATAACCCTAATAGGGCAGAACGAGAAGGTATTGGCAAATGGCTTGACGACCGTGATATAATGAAAGGTAGAATGATAGTCGTGTGAGTGGGGAGGAATGTGAAAGTTGATACTCAGCAAAGCCTGTAAGACAAAGATGGCTGCTCTTTTCATCGGCCTCATGGCCTTGATGCCGGTGCAGGCCATTACGCAGGAAGAAATGGTCTATGACCAGGTCAGCAAATATATCCGCGGCAGCGAAGCGGCGGCCATTGCCAAGGATATCTGTGATGCATCCTATACGTATGACGTCGACCCGATCCTCGTCGCCGCCGTCTTTACGACAGAAAGCCATTTCGATAATTCTGCCGTGTCCGGCGTCGGTGCCGTCGGCATTGCCCAGCTTATGCCGTCTACAGCGGCATCACTCAAGGTCAATCCCTACAACCGCAGGGAGAACATCTTTGGCGGCGTCAAGTACCTCGGCCAGATGGTCGAACGCTACCGCACATGGGACCGGCCCTTCGTCTATGCCGAAGCGGCATATAATGCCGGACCGGGCGCCGTCGATCGGGCCCGAGGCGTGCCGCATTATACGGAGACCATGAATTATGTCCAGACCGTCGAACAGACGCGGCGGGAAATCTGGCGCCTTGCCGGTCATGAAGCCATGGCCCTGAAGCCCTACAAGCGGTCGGCCATGACCGTGACGGAAACGGAAGCACCCATTTTTCCGAGCCTGAAAGAATGGCATGAACAGCACAGTCAGAAAGCAGCCGCTGTCCAGACTAAGACTACGGTCCGGCCCAAGACGGCCCGCGTAGCCAATTCGGTCCGCAGCCCGCAGCCTGTGTCGTATTGGACGACGTCGCGGCCCTGGGACACGCGGAGCAGTAAAAAATAATATCGAGGAAGGGACCTTGCATCAGCGATTATGCGATCTCCCTTTTTTTACGGCCTGGAGCCGTAAGGAATGAAAAAAGGAGTTGTGAAATGGAAAAAGAATTGATTCACCTGGAGCACGTATCCAAGACCTATGATGGGCACAAGGTATTAGATGGCCTTGATCTGACGATTTCTGAAAATGAATTCGTGACTCTCCTCGGCCCCAGCGGCTGCGGCAAGACGACGACGCTCCGCCTCATTGCCGGTTTTGAAACGCCTGATGAAGGGCGTATCCTCTTCGATGGGGCCGATATCACCCAGCTGCCTCCGAACCGGCGTCAGGTCAATACGGTGTTCCAGAATTATTCTCTTTTTTCCCATATGGACGTGGCCGAAAACATCGCCTTCGGGCCGAAGATTCACGGCAAGTCCCGCGATTATATCCGCGATAAGATCCGTTATGCCCTGAAACTGGTCAACCTCGACGGCTACGAACACGCCAACATCGTCGACTTGTCCGGCGGCCAGCAGCAGCGCGTGGCCATCGCCCGGGCCGTCGTCAATGAGCCGCGGGTCCTGCTCCTGGACGAACCCCTGAGTGCCCTAGACCGGAAATTGCGCCGCAGCATGCAGCTGGAACTCATCAAGATCAAAGAAGAACTGGGCATTACCTTCGTCTTCGTCACTCATGACCAGGAAGAAGCCCTGAGCATGTCCGACACGGTCGTCGTCATGAACCAGGGTTATATCCAGCAGATCGGCACGCCCGAAAGCATTTACAATGAACCGGAAAACGCCTTCGTCGCCGACTTCATCGGTGACAGCAACATCGTCGACGGCCTCATGGTACACGACAAACTCGTGCGCATCGCCGACTACGACTTCGACTGTGTCGACGTCGGCTTCGGGACCCACCGCCCTGTCGACGTCCATATCCGGCCGGAAGATATGGAACTGCAGCCGCCTCGCGACGGCGGTTTCAACGGCGTCGTCACCAAGACGATTTTTGAAGGCATGACCTATAACCTCACTATCCAGGCGCGGGGGATCGAGTGGCTGGTCAAATCGACGAAGCACTATCAGCCCGGCGACGAAGTCAGCCTCTGGGTGGACCCCTTCAATATCCAGATCATGAATAAACCGGAATCGGAAGACGAAAGGGCGATGGAAAATGATTAATTCAGCAGCGATTCGCAACCTCTTTGCCGCGCCCTTCCTCATCTGGGCGGTCTTATTTATCTTCTGTCCCGTCGTGGCCATCGCCTGGTACGGCCTGACCGATGCCCACGGCGCCTTTACCCTGGCCAATATCAGCCTCATCGCCCACTGGGAGTACCTGAAGGCCCTGGAACTGTCCATCGTCCTGGCCCTTATCAGCACGGTCATCTGCCTGGTCGTGGCTTATCCGCTCTGCCTTATCCTGACGGAAAAGAAGCGGGGGAAGGGCTCGCTCCTGTTCCTGCTCTTCGTCCTGCCCATGTGGATGAACTCCCTGCTGACGACCATGGCCTGGCAGACGATTCTGGAAAAGAACGGCATCCTCAACCAGTTCCTGCGCCTCTTGTCCCTGCCTGACGTAAGCCTCATCAACACGCCGGCGGCCATCGTCATCGGCATGATTTACAACTTCCTTCCCTATATGATCCTGCCCCTCTACGTCGCTCTGAGCAAGATCAACGGCAACGTCATCGCCGCGGCCCGCGACTTAGGGGCCAATTCCTGGCAGACCTTCACCAAGGTCATCCTGCCCTTGTCCCTGCCCGGCGCCATCAGCGGCATCACCATGGTCTTCATCCCGTCGCTGACGACGTTCTTCATCAGCGGCCTCTTAGGGGGCAATAAGATCCTGCTCATCGGCAACATCGTCGAACAGGAATTCACCATGGCCTATGACTGGCATCTGGGCAGCGGCCTGTCTCTGGTGCTCATGGTCTTCATCATCGTCAACATGGTCGTGACGGCTTATTTCGACCGCAGCGAAGGGCAGGTGAAGAAGTGATGGAAAAAGTGAAGAAACTCTACGTCGCCCTGGTCGTCCTCTTCCTCTACGCGCCCATCGGCGTCCTCGTGGCCCAGTCCTTCAACGCCAGCCGTTACCGCGGCCACTGGACAGGCTTTACCCTGCAATGGTACGGCGAGTTATTCCAGAATGAAGGCATCTTTGACGCCTTGCAAAATACCATTACCATCGGTCTCTCGTCGGCGGCCATCGCCACCGTCCTGGGTCTTCTCACCTGCATGGCCCTGCGCGGCATGGGTCGCAAACAGCGGTCGGTCTATCTCGGCGTGGCTAGTATGCCGCTGCTCAATGCGGACATCGTCACCGGGATTTCCCTGATGCTCCTCTTTTTAGGCATGGGCCTGCGCCTGGGCTACGGTTCGATTCTCATGGCCCACGTCGTCTTCAACCTGCCGTACGTCATCTTGTGCATCATGCCCCAGTTCCTGTCGCTGGACCGCAGCTGTTATGATGCCGCCCGCGACCTGGGCGCGACGCCGTTCGTCGCATTCCGCCGCGTCGTCCTGCCGGAACTGCGGCCCAGTCTCCTGGCAGGCTTCATGCTGGCCTTCACCATGTCGGCCGACGACTTCATCATTACGCACTTCACCAAAGGGGCCGGCATCGATACGCTGCCGACGGAAATCTATGCCGAATTGAAATTGGGCATCCATCCGGAAATGTATGCTCTTTCGACGCTCGTATTCGTCTTTGTCCTGGTCTTCGCCGTCCTGCTCATCGTCAACCGCCGGCGCCTGGCCCTGGGTCGGAACTGGTAGGAAAGGGGAAACGCTATGAAATATATCCGCATGATTCTCCTCGGTCTCTGCTGTATCCTGGCCCTGAGCGGCTGTGGCTTCTTTGACAGCGAAGAAGACGGGGACAACGTGGTCTATGTCTATAACTGGGGCGATTACGTCGACCCGGATACGCTCAAGCAGTTCGAAGAAGAAACGGGCATCCGCGTCGTCATGGACGAATTCGATACCAACGAGAGCATGTATCCCCTGGTCGCGGCCGGCGCCGAACGCTATGACGTCATCTGCCCGTCGGACTACATGATCCAGAAGATGATCCACAATGATCTTTTGCAGCCTCTCGATTATTCCCAGCTGCCCAACGCCCGCCAGTACGTAGGCAAACAGTTCTGGACCCAGTCCGAGTCCTTTGACCCGGGCAACCGCTATGCCGTCCCTTATTGCTGGGGCACCGTCGGCATCGTCTACAATCGGACCATGGTCGATGAACCTGTCGACAGCTGGTCCATCCTTTGGAACGAGAAATATAAGAATGAAATCATCATGCAGGACTCGCCGCGCGATTCCTTCATGGTCGCCTTGAAGCGTCTGGGCTATTCCCTGAACACGACGGATCCTCAGCAGATCAAAGAAGCGCGGGATATGCTCATCGCCCAGAAACCCCTGGTCCAGGCCTATGGCATCGATGACGTCAAGGACAAGCTCGTCTCCGGCGAAGCGGCCATGGGCGTCGTCTTTTCCGGTGAAGCCCTGCGCATGATCCTGGAAAACAGGAACCTGGAATACGTCATCCCCAAAGAAGGGACCAACCTCTGGATTGACTCGTGGGTCATCCCCAAGAATGCCGAACACGTCGAAAATGCCCATAAATTCATCGACTTCATGAGCCGTCCCGACATCGCCCTGAAGAACTTCGAGTACCTGACCTATTCGACGCCGAATACGGCCGTCCCGGCCATGGAAGAAGACGAAGACTATAAAGATAACCCCGTCGTCTTCCCGCCGGAAGAAGCTTATGCCGGCCAGGAAACGTACAAATACCTGGGCGAAGAAGGGGACAAGCGCTATAACGACGAATGGATCCAGGTCAAGGTCTGGTGATTTTTTAGGATAAATGCTTTTCAAGAATACAAATGTGTAGTATAATGAGTACAAGTTCAGAATGAGACCAAAGAAGGAACCGTTGCACGAAGGCTTTTGCCATCATGCACGGTTCCTTTTGCTTTATAGTTTGTAGTATGGAGTTTGTAGAAAATGGCTTCAAATTTAAAAACACCCACTAAAAACTACAAACTACAAACTTCGAACTTCTGTTGTATGAGATTGGGAGGCGGGGATATGGCTGAGAAAAGGCCTTTGGTTTTCAATGTGCAGAAATTTTCCGTCCACGACGGGCCGGGGATACGAACGACGATTTTCTTCAAAGGCTGTCCCTTGGCCTGCCCATGGTGCCATAATCCGGAGAGTCAGCGCTTCGAGGTTGAGAGAATGGAGCGTAGCGATGGGGGACAGGATGAGGTCGGGACCTATTATTCCGTAGCAGAACTCGTCCGCCAGGCCGTGCAGGACCAGATTTTCTATGAACGTTCTGGCGGCGGCGTCACCTTGTCGGGCGGTGAAGTCCTGGCCCAGCCCATGGGGTATATCGCCGAGCTCGTCCGGGCCCTGGCTGAAAAAGGCATTTCCGTCGGCATCGACACCAGCGGCGCTGTTCCCTTTACGGCTTTTGAACCGGTCCTGCCTTATACGGACTTCTTCCTTTACGACATGAAGCTCTTTGACGCCGAACGCCACCGACAATATATGGGCCAGGGTAATAGGCAGATACTGGAGAACATGAAGCGCCTCAGCGACGCCGGCGCCGGCCTCTATCTGCGGCTCATCATGGTCGACGGCGTCAATACCGACGGGGACCGGGATATCCGGCCCTTCCAGGACTGGCTCCAGGCGCAGCAGATACGCGTGGAAAGAATCCATCTCCTGCCGTACCATGAGCTGGGACGCCATAAATATGAGGCCCTGCATCGGACGTTCCAGCCGTTCCATGCCCCGTCAGGGCAGGCCTTGGAAGCCATCCGGCAATCTTTTGCTGTACTCGGTTATGATACCGTCATCGGCGGTTAGATAGGAGGGAATTCACATGGCAACAGCTTTGAAAGAACAGAAATTCGTGGAAGGTATCCGGGGATGTACGGACCGTATCCGCCAGCTGCGGGAAGAAAGCGTTCACGGCGCCGTCCCGACGATTTCCATGGAACGGGCCGTGCTGCTGACCGAAGCGTACCAGCAGTACGAAGGGACTTGTTCCATTCCCGTCCTGCGGGGCAAAGCCTTTTACTATCTCATGGCCCATCGGACCCTCTATCTGGGACGGGGCTCGCTCATCGTCGGCGAAAAGGGGCCGAAACCCTGGGCGGCACCGACCTTTCCGGAACTGTGCTGCCATACCCTGGAAGACTTCGACACCCTGAACAGCCGCGAACGGGTCTTCTTCAGAGTGACCGACGAAGATAAGCGCATCCAGCGGGACGTCATCATCCCATACTGGAAGGACCGGGCCATGCTGACCAAGATGAACGGCCTGCTGCCCCGGGCATGGCAGAAATTATTTGCTGCCGGTATGTTCACGGAATTCCTGCAGCAGCGCGGTCCGGGCCATACCGTGGCCGATGGCAAGATATACTGGAAGGGCTATGGCGATTTCCTGCGGGACATCCAGGAACGCCTGGCCAGCCTCGATTTCAATAACGATATGGATGCCCTGGAAAAACGGGACGAATGGGAAGGCATGGCCTGGGTCTGCCGGGGCATGATCCTCTTGGGGAAACGCTATGCCGCCCTGGCCCGGGACATGGCGGCGAAAGAAAAAGACCCGGCCTGGCGCCGGGACCTGCTGGATATCGCCGCCGTCTGCGACGTCGTCCCGGAACACCGGCCACAGACGTTCCGCCAGGCCATCCAGATGTACTGGTTCACCCATATCGGCGTGACGACGGAAATGAACAACTGGGATGCCTATTCGCCAGGCAAGTTCGACCAGTATCTGGAACCTTTCTATGACCGGGACCTGGCCGAAGGGCGCCTGACCCGGGACGATGCCAAGGAGCTCCTGGAAGCGCTGTGGATCCAGTTCAATAACCAGCCGGCACCGCCGAAAGTGGGTATTACCCTCAAGGAAAGCGCGACGTATACCGATTTCTGCAACATCAATACCGGCGCCCTGCGGTCCGACGGGACCTGTGGCGTCAGCGATGTAAGCTATCTCATCCTGGAAGTCATGGACGACATGCGCCTCCTCCAGCCGAGCTCCAACGTTCAGATTTCCCAGAAGACGCCGGAACGCTTCCTGCGGAAGGCTCTGGAAATCTCCCGCAAGGGCTGGGGCCAGCCGGCGTTCTATAACAGCGAAGCCATCGTCCAGGAACTGATGTATCTGGGCAAATCCCTCGATGATGCCCGGGCCTGCGGCATTGCCAGCGGCTGCGTCGAAGCCGGGACGGCCGGGAAAGAAGCTTATGTCCTGACGGGCTATCTCAATATCCCCAAGGTCCTGGAACTGGCCCTGCATCGCGGCTATGATGCCTATACCGGGGAAAAGGCAGGTATCGACGTCGGCGACCCGTTGCAGTTTGCGTCATATGACGATGTATGGCAGGCTTTCCTGAAAGAACTGAAATACGTCGTCGATGTCAAAGTGGTCGGCAATAACCTCATCGAACGGCTCTATATGCAGTACATGCCCGTGCCGCTGCTGTCAGTCATCACCGACGACTGCATTGCCAATGGGAAGGACTACAATGCCGGCGGCGCCCGCTATAACACGAGTTATATCCAGTGTGTCGGCATTGCGACCATTACAGATTCCCTGGCCGTGCTGAAACAGCAGGTCTTTGAACAGCGGCGGTTCACCATGGAAGACATCATCACCGCCTGCGACCGGGACTTCGACGGCGACGATGCCTTGCTCGACGTCGTCCTCCATCATACGCCGAAGTACGGCAACGATGATGACTACGCCGACGCTATCCTCCACGACGTCGACCGGGCTCTGCAAGCAACTATTGCCGGCAGGCCGACGCCGAAAGGCTCGAAGACGGTCGTCGAATTCCTGCCGACGACGTGTCACGTCTACTTTGGCCAGGTCATGGGCGCCAGCCCTAACGGCCGCCGGGCCCATGTGCCCCTGCCCGATGGTATTTCGCCGGAAAAGGGCGCTGATACCCACGGACCGACGGCGGTCATCAAGTCCTGTGCCAAACTGGAACAGCTCAAGACTGGCGGCGCTCTGCTCAATCAGAAATTCACGCCGTCCGTCGTCGCCGGCCCGAAAGGCCTGGCTTGCCTGGCTGCCCTGGTCCGGTCGTACTTCACCATGGACGGCCATCACATCCAGTTCAACGTCGTCGACAGGGAAACACTCCTCGATGCCCAGCGCCACCCGGAACAATACGAAAACCTCATCGTCCGCGTCGCCGGCTACAGCGATTACTTCAACAACCTGGACAAAGCCCTGCAGGACGAAATCATCAACCGCACTGAACAGAGCTTTGGGGCGTAAAAAAGACCGTGCATAATGGTTTCTGCCATCATGCACGGTTTCTTTTTTTTGTTTTAAATTGTTGTAAATTTTTTTCATTGTAGGGGCTCGCACGTGGCGACCCCTACAGTGCCAAAAGCGAGTTCACAAGATTCGCGGCGGGCCTTAGAGCCACGAGCCACGAACTACTTGTCGAAGGCTTTCCCAGTGAGCATTTCGTAGGCTTCTTTGTATTTGGCAATGGTCTTGTCGATGACGTCCTGGGGCAGGAGGTAGTCGCTGTCCGGGTTGGCTTTGAGCCAGTCACGGACGAACTGTTTGTCATACGACGGCTGGCTCTGGCCGGCTTTGTAGCCTTCGAGGGGCCAGAAGCGGGAGCTGTCCGGCGTGAGCATTTCGTCGCCCAAGACGATATTGCCTTTGTCATCGAGGCCGAATTCAAACTTCGTATCGGCAATGATGATGCCTTTGGAGAGGGCGTATTCAGCACATTTTTTATACAGGGCCAAGGTGTAATCGCGGATTTTTTCAGCGTATTCCTTGCCTTTTCCCGGGAAGGTCTTGTCGATGAAAGCAGCGCCTTCTTCGAGAGAGACGTTTTCATCATGGTCGCCGAGTTCGGCTTTCGTGCTCGGTGTGAAGATCGGTTCCGGGAGTTTTTCTGATTCTTTGAGACCTGCCGGCAGTTTGATGCCGCAAACGGTGCCATTCTTCTGATAGCTTTCCCAGCCGCTGCCAGTGATGTAGCCACGGACGATACATTCCATGGGAATCATAGTCAGTTTCTGGCATTTCATGCTGTTGCCGATGAACTGTTCCTGCTGGAAGAATTCCGGCATGTCAGCGTTGTCGACGGAAATCATGTGGTTCGGGATGATATCCGACGTCATATCGAACCAAAACTTGGACATCTGCGTGAGGATGGCGCCCTTTTTGGTGATTTTGTTCTTGAGGATGTGGTCGAAAGCGGAGATGCGGTCCGTTGCGACCATGATAATGCTGTCACCTGCGTCATAGACTTCGCGTACTTTACCGGATTTAAAAGGGGTGTATTCTTTCATCTTGTCTGGCCTCCATGATTCAGAACTTATTTTATTATGGTAGAACAGTATTATCATAGCATATTTTGGGGAAAGAAAAAAGGTTTTGTCATCAAAGGACAAAACCTTTTTTTCGTGGCTCGTAGGGGACGCCCAGAGGGCGTCCCGCAAATCATGTGTGATGTGTATATAATAACTCTTCTGGACGGGCGCCCCACGTGGTCGCCCCTACAATGCGGTTTGTGAGGCCACGTGGTCGTGCTTACGATACGGTCGCGGTCCGGCTTACTGCAGATAATAAGTCAGGCTGACGCTTTGGCTGAGGGTGTTGGTGCCGGCTTCGACTGGTGTCGAGTCGGCTTCCATCTTGTTGACGGCCCGCAGGCTCATGGCAGCGCCGTAGACGCGGCTGTACGACGGGCTCGTACCGGAAATGTTGATTTCCTTGACGGCACCGAGCTGGCTGCCAGCGGCTTCAGCTGCGGCCTGGGCAGCGCGCTGACCGTTGTGGACGGCTTCTTTGATCAGGTTTTCCTTGATCTGGTCGGCGTGTTCATTGGTAAAACGGACGTTGTTGATCTGGTTGGCACCGAGGCTGCCGGCCTTGTTGATGACCTGCGATACCATAGTGAGGTCGGTCAGTTTGACTTCCAGGCTGTTGGTCACCGTATACGACGTGACTTTCTGGCCCTTCATGTCATAGTTCGGTGACATATAGAAGCCCGTGGTCTTCATGTTTTCCGCTGGGATACCCATGGCCTTCAAGGCATTCGTGACCTGGTTCATGGCCAGATTATTCTTGGTCCGGGCCTGCTGGGCATCGGCGTCGGTACTGGTTGTGCCGATAGTGACATAAGCCGTATCCGGGGCGACTTCTTGCTGGGCATAGCCCGTGACGGTAACGACAGACGGTTCCGGACCAGCTGCCAGGGCCTGGGGCGCAGCCAGGACCAGGGACGATGCCAGCATAGCGGCGACGACAAGGCCTTTCAAGGGTTTATATTTCATAAGTTAAGACCTCCTTTTTAAGATATTCCTATTATACCACGGCAGGGGGATGTACGTCTATGTGGGATAAAATGGCGAAATTGTCTATGATAAATGTTACGAAAGTGTTGCATTTTTTTTCGCGGCGTACTATAATAGCCACAGATACATAGAAAAAGCTAGGGGAGCCTTCGGGCTGAGAAAAGTGACGGATTACACTTGACCCTTTACCTGATGCGGGTAATGCCGCCGTAGGGAAGCTTTACGGGATTATAAAGCTCACCTGCGGAGGACCGCCAGGCGAGCTTTTTTTATTGCATTAAGGATTATTTTTATATAGGAAGGATGTTTGTAATGGATTACACAACACAGATGGACGCTGCCCGCAAAGGCATCGTCACGCCGCAGATGAAGATTGTCGCTGAAAAGGAACACATGCCCGTTGAAAAACTCATGGCCCTCGTCGCCAGCGGGAAAGTCGCCATTCCGGCTAACAAAGTCCATACCAGCCTGTCGCCGGAAGCTGTCGGCCAGGACTGCCGCACGAAAATCAATGTCAACCTCGGCGTTTCTCCGGAACACAACAACCACGAAGAAGAACTGCAGAAAGTCCAGAATGCCATCGACATGAAAGCAGAAGCTATCATGGACTTGTCCAATTTCGGCAAGACCCGTGACTTCCGCCGCAAACTGGTCAAGATGTCTACGGCCATGATCGGCACGGTCCCCATGTACGATGCGGTCGGCATGCTGGAAAAAGACTTGAAAGACATTACCGTCGATGAATTCTTCTCCGTCGTCGAACAGCACGCAGAAGATGGCGTCGACTTCATGACCATCCACTGCGGCATGAACCGCAAGACGGCACAGCGCATCAAAGACAACCCGCGCCTGACCAACGTCGTTTCCCGCGGCGGTTCGCTGCTCTTCGCCTGGATGGAAATGAACAACCAGGAAAACCCGTTCTACGAATATTATGACCGTCTCCTCGACATCTGTGAAAAATACGACGTCACCCTCAGCCTCGGCGATGCCTGCCGTCCAGGCTGTACCCATGACGCTACCGACGCCGCTCAGATCGAAGAACTCATCACCTTGGGCGAATTGACCAAACGCGCCTGGGCCCACAACGTCCAGGTCATGATCGAAGGCCCGGGCCACATGGTCCTCAACGAAATCGCAGCCAACATGAAGATTGAAAAACGCCTGTGCCACGGCGCTCCGTTCTACGTCCTCGGGCCCTTGGTCACGGACATCGCACCGGGCTATGACCACATCACCAGCGCCATCGGTGGTGCCATCGCCGCTTCCTGCGGTGCCGACTTCCTCTGCTATGTCACACCGGCTGAACACCTGCGCCTGCCGACCGTCGACGACGTCAAGGAAGGCATCATCGCTGCCCGCATCGCAGCCCACGCTGCCGACTTGGTCAAGGGCATCCCGGGCGCTCAGGAATGGGATGACGCCATGAGCAAAGCCCGCGTCGACGTCGACTTCGACAAGATGATTTCCCTGTCCATCGACCCGGAAAAGGCCCGCAGCTATTACGAATCGAGTAAACCGGAATGTGAAGGCACCTGCACCATGTGTGGTAAGATGTGCCCGGCCCGTACGATGAAACGCATCCTCGCCGGCGAAGACGTCTCCATCCGCTAGGCTCCAACCTAAATTTACCTCATAGATACTGAAAAAGGCCCGTCGCCAGATGACGGGCCTTTTTCAGGTACAGACCGCCGACCTGTAGTAGGGGCTTCCACGTGGGAAGCCCGCTAGAGAGATTTGACCACAGCCTATACAGTTTTGATGGTATATTTTTACGAATCACGAACGACGGCCTTTTCCACGAGCCGAGGGTCACTCGAGGTGATGTTGTTACGCTGAATCTGTTGCCGCGCAGCGGCATCTGAGCCCGAGGTGGCCTGCGAACGGCGGCCTGCGGGGCCGTCAGGCCCCAACCGCGATGAACGACGAACGACCTACGATGAACGGTTTTATGCCCCGTCGTCAGGCCTCAGGATTTGTCAAAGCATCTATGAACTGGCGGGCTATGCTGGACAGGTAGCGGTGTTTGGGTGTGATGACGGCCAGTTGGGTGCGCAGGCGCGGTTCGTCGATGGCTTTGGTCTGGAGCTGGGGCAGGCGGGCCGGCGAGATGGCCGATGCCGGGACGACGGCGTAGCCCAGGCCGGTTTCGGCCCAGAGCAGGGTCGTCCGGGCGTCGTCATTGCGGCAGAGGAGGTTCGGCGTGAGGTTGTGGGCTTCGCAGACGTCGTGGAAGAGCTGGTCGAAGCGGCGGTAGAGGATGAGCGGCAGGCCTTGCAGTTGTTCTATGGTCAGGGTCGGCTGGCCCGGGCTGGGGTCGGCCAGGGTATCGGCATAGGCCAGGACCATCGGTTCTTCAGGCAGCAAGGTGCAGTCGAAGGCGTCCTGCTTGAAGGGCGTGCGGACGATGCCGATTTCGATGAGACCTTTGCCCAGCATGTCCAGGACGCGGAAGGTGTTGCCGTCATAGATTTCAAAGCGGATGCCCCGATGACTGGCGTGGAATTGGCGGAGCGCTGGCCGGAGAATGACGCTGCCCGACGAGGACACGGTCCCGATGGACAAGGTGCCGCGCAGACCATTCTTGAAATCGGCGATTTCCCGTCGTGTCGAGTCGGTGAGGGTAAGAATCTGACGGGCCCGGCGGTAGAGAATTTCGCCCGCGTCGGTCAAGGTCACGCTGCGCGGTTCCCGCTGCAGGAGCTGGACGCCCAGTTCTTCTTCCAGAGCTTTCATTTGCTGGCTCAACGGTGGCTGAGCCATGTGCAGGCGACGGGCTGCCGCCGTAATCTGACCTTCTTCGGCGATGACCATGAAGTACGTAAGTTGACGGATATCCATATCGATGCCTCCTTGACATATAATTTACGTATATTATATCAATCATACAAATATTTTCAATATAGTAAAGGCCGTGTTATACTAAGACCATAGACAAGATGATCGTCAAGAAAGGATGATAGATGATGAACGATATTGTGACACCGAAACGGGACGCCCATTTTTTTTGGACCCTGTTCAAATCGACTTTTTTAATCAGCGCCTTCACCGTAGGCGGCGGCTTCGTCATTATTCCTCTTTTGAAAGGGAAATACGTCGATGAATATCACTGGATCAGCGATAAGGATACCCTCGATATGGTGGCAATCGCCCAGTCCATGCCTGGCGTCATTGCGGTCAACAGTGCGGTCATCCTCGGCTACCGCATGGCCGGGGTCCTGGGGACGCTGGTCGCCCTGGTCGCGACGGTGCTGCCCTGCCTGATTACGCTGTCGATTATTTCTTACTGCTATGATTTCTTTATCCAGAATCTCTATATCAAGATGATCCTCCGCGGTATGCAGTGCGGGGCGACGGCGCTTATCGTCAATGTCGGCATCGACCTCCTCATCAAACAGGGAAAAAAGAAGCTCCTCCTGCCGCTGGCTATCATCGTAGCGACGTTTATTGCTAACTTATGCTTTGATGTCAATATCATGGCGCTCATCGTCATCGACGGCATCATTGGCTTTGCCTTCATGCGCGACAAGAAGTACGATTAAGGGGAGGGACTTATCATGATATATTTATTGCTTTTTTGGGAATTCTGTAAAGTCGGGGCTTTCTGCGTCGGCGGCGGCTATGCGTCTATGCCGCTGATTCAGGCCAGTGTCGTCGATACCTTCCATTGGCTCTCGATGAGCGAATTTGTCGATATATTCACCATTTCTCAGATGACTCCGGGGCCGATCGGCATCAATGCCGCGACCTTCGTCGGCACCAAAATCGCCGGATTAGGCGGAGCTGTGGCTGCCACCCTGGGCTTCGTCACGCCGTCGTTTTTCTTGGGGATTCTGTTAGCACGCGTCTTCCTCAAGTACGGTGATATCGGTCCTATCCGGGGCATCCTCAACGGCCTGCGGCCGGCAGTCGTCGCCCTTATCTGCGTCGCCAGTCTGAGTTTCATCCTCCTGGCCTTGTGGAATACGGAGACCTGGCCTGATGACTGGTCGGCTTTCAGCCTTGGCGGCTTGGTCATCCTCTTCTTGGCTATTGCAGCGACGCGGCGCAAAATCGGCGTCATCAAGGTCCTCATCGGATCCGGCGTCTTAGGCCTCCTCTTAGGCATAGCCGGCCTCATCTAACTTCGATATATTGGGAGTCCAGGCTCTGGAGGAAGCGGCTCGGCGCATAGCGCTGATTGCCGATTCCCTGGTGCCAGCTCAGATACAGCCTCTTTTTGGCCCGCGTAATGGCGACATAAAAGAGGCGTTTTTCTTCTTCGATATTGCCTTTCTTTACGGACCAGAAGGTCGGGAAGACCCGGTCTTCCAGGCTGGCCAGGAAGACGTAGTCGAATTCCAGTCCCTTGGCCTGATGGATGGTGATGATCGGGATTTTCGGGTCCCTGGCCAGCATGCTGTCCAGTTCGCTGTTGGACAGGGCTGTCAGCTTGAGAAATTCCGCCAGGGCGTCGCGGGGGTCCTGGGCCGGGTCATCCGTTTCCTTGGCGATGCGGTAGAGCTTGCGGACGTTTTCCAGGCGGTCGATGTGATGGGCCGTATCGCTGGCCTCACGATGGCTCTCGTACCAGGCCTTGACACCGCCTTCGTTCATGACGGCGGCGATGATGGCTATGGGCCGGTCCTGGTAAGATTGGCGGCGGAAACGGCCCATGTCGCGGCTGAAAGGAGCGAAGAGGGGCAGGTACATAGACAGGGAAGCGCGGCGGGCTGCCGTGGCCGGCGCTATCTTTTCTTTTACGGCGTAGCACAGGAGGCCGGCCGTGGCCAGAATGTCGTCGAAGGCGTCGTGCGACGGCTGATGGTCGATGGGGAAGGTTTCGCTCAGCGTAGCCAGTTTATGGTTGATAAGATTGGGATAGAAGCGGCGGTATATGTCCAGCGTGTCGTAATAGGGGAAGTCACCGCTTTCGGCCATGCCCAGGCGCTGGAGCTCGCTGTGCAGGATGGACAGGTCATACGTGACGTTGTGGCCGACGATGACGGCATCTCTGGCAAAGTCCAGAAAGGCAGACAGGGCTTCTTTCGGATCCCGGCCATCGGCGGCTAACTGGTCGTCGCTGATGTGATGGACGTAGAATGAGGTCCCGACAGAACGGCTGGCGCGGACGTAGGTATTGAACTTGTCTGTGATCTGGCCCTGGGCGTCAAGGCGGACGGCGGCAATCTGGATGATTTCGTCTGTCGTCGTGTCGGTCCCCGTGCTTTCGACGTCGAAGACGACGATGCGTCCATCTGCCAGGGCCGTCAGCAAGAGGCCGTAAGGGTCGCCCGTTTCCTGGGAAATGGGGTCGATGAAGTCGCAGAGCCGGAGGCCCAGACGGCGGTAGGACTCGCTTTCGATGGTTTCGATGGTCCGCCGGCCGATGCGGGGGACGAAGCGCAGGAGGATGCGTTTCAGGCTGAGGTTGTCGTGCTTGTTCAGGAGCAGCCGCAGGTAGGCCAGGACGTCTTTACATTCCTGGCGCTTGAACAGGTGAAACTGGTCGATGCAGGTGACGGGCAGACGGGATGCTGGCGGATAGTGGAGATTATGGGCCGTAATACCTGTCCACAGCTGCTGGGCCTGGCGATTGCCGCGGACGAGGATGCAGGCTTTGAGACGCTCTTCAGGCGGCAGCTGGCTCAGTTCCTGGAAAATCCAGCGGCTTTCGTTGAGAAAGGTATCGGCCTGGTGGACGACGATGGGTTCACCTGGGACGGCGGCTGCGGCCTGGCCCGGCTGGGGGTAGATGTGGTGGACCGTCACCTGGCCGAAGAGGTGGTTCAGGCAGCTTTCGGCGGCCTTCAGGAGGAGCTGCGTAGCCCGGTAGTTGGTCGTAAAGGTGATTTCCCGGGGATGGTAGGTCTTGCGGAATTGTTCCAGAATATATTCCGGATAAGAACCGCGCCATTCGTAAATGGTCTGGAAGTAATCGCCGCAGAGGAGGACGTTGCGCCCCGGGAAGAGGCGGCTGATGACGGCGTATTCGACTTCGCTCGTGTCCTGCATTTCGTCGACGGCGATGAAGCGGAAGCGGTCCCGCCAGCGCTGGCAGCAGGCATCGTCAGTGAGGAAGTCGTAGGCGCCGGTGATGAGGTCCGTGAAGTCGACGGCGTGGTTGTCGGCCAGGACGGCATCGTATTGCTGGACCAGGGCGTCGCCGTGGTCGCTGAGCCAGGCCTGGAGGGCTTCTTTAGGTGCCGTGAAATCGTGGAGGTCCGGGATGACGCGCTGTTTCTTGACAAATTCGATGAAGTTCTGCAGGGCCTGGGTGTCGTTGCCCGGGGCTGACGCTGCCGCAGGCAGGCTGTCGATGATCTGCCGGCAGTCTTCGTCGTCGTAGAGCAGAAAGTCGTTGTAACGGTCGCTCTGGCGCTTCGTTTCTTCTTTGATGAGGCTGTAACAGAAACTGTGGATTGTCTTGACGACGACAGCCAGGCCCTTTTCGCGGGCCGTGGCGATGATGCGGTTCTTCAGTTCTTTGCAGGCCCGGTTGGTGAAGGCCAGGCAGAGTATCTGCGAGCCTTCGGCGGCGCCTGTTTCCAGGATGTGGGCGACCCGGCAGGCCAGGACGCGGGTCTTGCCCGTGCCGGCTGGCGCGTTGAGCAGAATCGGCTGCGACAGGTCGCTGACGACTTGCTGCTGCTGGTCATTTAATTCCATAATCTATCCCTCCGTGTCGGTCATTTTCCTCCATTGTAACATAGTCGGCGCTATCCGTGTACAAACTGCGATAGAACGGGTGATTTTCATTGACAGTCCCGGATGTTTTTGATAGAATCAAAGTGTATTTGATAATCTTTCAATCAATAAGGAGATGCACTATGACAAGACGTTTATGGACAGGTTCTTTGCCGTTTGTAAACAGTCTCCGTGTGTCTAACTGAAAAAAGCCCAAAGGTGACGTGTGTCACTTTTGGGTTTTGTTTTTCCTAAGGAGGGGTCTCTGTTGAAGGTCGGTTTGATCATGGGAAGCGATTCTGATTTTCCCGTTATGAAAAAAGCGATTGCTATTTTTAAAGAATTTGGTGTTGAATATGAAGTCTTGTTAGCGTCGGCCCACCGCACGCCGGCTGCTGTCCGGGAATTCGTTTCGACAGCCGAAGAACGGGGCATCAGTGCCTTTGTCGTCGGTGCCGGTATGGCTGCTCATCTGCCCGGTGTCGTTGCCAGCTATACGACGCTGCCTGTCATCGGCGTCCCCTTGGAAAGCGGCAGCCTCCAGGGCATGGATGCGCTGCTGGCCATCGTACAGATGCCGTCGGGCATCCCCGTTGCGACCGTCGCCATCAACGGTGCCAAGAACGGAGCGCTCCTGGCCGTACAGATCGGCGCTGCCAGCGATGCGGCCTTAGCCAAGAAATACAAGGCCTATCGCGAAAACATGGCTAACGAAGTCATGGAAAAGAACCAGAAGTTGCAAGAAACCATAAAGTCCCTCTAAGGGCAATACAGACTATTTTTCGTTATAACAGGAGGTTTAATTCATGTTTTACGATCCGATTTGGGATAAGCAGCATGAAGAATGTGGTGTCTTAGGTATTTACGATAAACACCTCGATATTCCCCGCTATATTTACTGGGGGTTGTTCGCATTACAGCATCGTGGCCAGGAAAGCGGCGGCATCGCCCTGACTGACGGCCAGGATATCCATACGTTCCGCGGCATGGGCCTCATCAGCACGGTCTTCGCCAACGGCGTACCTGAAGAAGAAGGCGGCCCCGTCGGCATCGGCCACGTCCGCTATTCGACGACAGGTTCCAATAATCCCCGCAATATCCAGCCCCTGGCCGTATACACGCCTATGGGACAGCTGGCACTGGCTCATAACGGCAACCTGACCAACACCCGGACTCTGCGGGAAGAACTGGACCGCGGCGGCGCGACCTTCCAGACGACCATGGACAGTGAAATCATCGTCAACCTCATCAGCCGCAGCCAGAAAGACACCATCGAAGAACGCATCATGGAAAGCATGAACCGCATCCAGGGGGCGTACTCACTGGTACTCATGACGAAAGATACGCTCTATGGCGTCCGCGACCCCTATGGCTTCCGCCCGCTGTGCATCGGCCGTACCGATGAAGGCGGCTGGGTCCTGGCTTCGGAAACGTGTGCCCTCGACGCCATCGGCGCCAAGTTCGTCCGCGACGTACAGCCCGGCGAATTCGTCCAGATCAATGAAAAGGGCGTCAAATCGACGATCTTTGCCAAGGCACCGCGCAAGCAGGTCTGTTCCTTTGAATACATTTATTTCGCCCGTCCGGACAGCGTCATCGACGGTCAGGATGTCTACCAGGCCCGCCTGAACATGGGCCGGGAAATGTGGAACGAAACGCAGTATGATGCGGACATCGTCATTTCCGTCCCGGACAGCGGCAACACGGCAGCTATCGGCTACGCCCAGGCTTCGGGCATCCCCTTCAAGCACGGCCTCATCAAGAACCGTTACATGGGCCGTACCTTTATCAAGCCGAACCAGAAACAGCGCGAACTGGCTGTCCGCATGAAGCTGAATGTCGTCAAGTCCGTCGTCAAGGGCAAGCGCATCGTCATGGTCGACGATTCCATCGTCCGCGGCACGACGAGCGGCATCATCTGCAAGCTCCTGCACGAAGCCGGCGCCAAGGAAGTCTACATGTGCGTATCGGCACCGCCTATCAAGTATCCCTGCTTCTACGGCATCGACACGTCGGTCCGCAAGGAACTCATCGCTTCGACGTTCAGTGTCGAACAGATTCAGAAATACATCGGCGTGGACAAACTCCATTTCATTTCCATCGACGGTCTCAACCGGGCTGTCGAACATATCCCCAAGGAAGATATGTGCTTAGCTTGCTTCAATAACGACTATCCTACGGACACTCCGCAGGCCAATGAGGAAGGAGAAAAATATGCTCTCGAACACAAATAAAGGATTGACTTATGCTGATGCCGGCGTCGACATCGATGCTGGCAACAAAGCCGTAGAATTGATGAAAGATTCGGTCAAAGCCACGTACCGTCCGGAAGTCCTCGGTGACCTTGGCGGCTTTGGCGGCCTCTTTTCCCTGATGAACAGCGACATCAAGAAACCGATCCTGGTCAGCGGTACCGACGGCGTCGGCACGAAACTCCGCCTGGCCATCATGATGGGCAAACACGATACAGTCGGTCAGGACTGCGTCGCCATGTCCATCAATGACGTTCTCGTCCAGGGCGCCGAACCGCTCTTCTTCCTGGACTACATCGCCGTCGGCAAGCTCGACCCGGTCCAGGTTGCGACCATTGTCAAAGGTGTCGCCCATGCCTGCCAGGAATCGGGCTGCGCTCTCCTCGGCGGCGAAACGGCTGAAATGGCCGGCTTCTATGCCAAAGACGACTATGACCTGGCTGGCTTCGGCGTCGGCATCGTCGACCGCGACAAGGTCATTACCGGCGAAAACATCAAGGCCGGCGACGTCCTCATCGGCCTGCCTTCGACAGGGGTCCACTCCAACGGCTTCTCCCTGGTCCGCAAGATCGTCCTGGAACGGCAGAACATGAAGCTCGACCAGTACGTCGATGAACTGGGAATGACCATCGGTGAATGCCTGCTCACGCCGACCCGCCTCTATCCGCGTCCGTGCCTGCCGATCATCAAGAACTTTACCGTCAAGGGCATGGTCCACATCACTGGCGGTGGTTTCTATGAAAACATCCCCCGCGTCCTGCCGAAAGGCGTCGGCGTCGATATCGACGTCACGGCGTGGCCGCAGCTGCCGATTTTCGGACTCCTCCAGAAATGGGGCAACGTCGATGCCAAGGAAATGTACCGTACCTTCAACATGGGCATCGGCATGATCATGATTGTCGATGAAAAAGACGCTGATGCCGTCCTCAAGAACCTGGCCGACCGCGATGAAAAGGCCTATGTCATCGGCAAAGTCGTCGATTCCGACGTACCCGTAACCTTGCGGGGAGGCGTATTCCATGACTAAAAAGAAGATGGTCATTTTCGCATCGGGCCGTGGCTCCAACGCCATCGCCCTCCACGATGCCGTCGAAGCCGGCACGATCAATGCGGAAATCAAGGCCCTGGTCTGCGATATCCCGGGCGCACCGGTCATAGACCGCGCTAAGGAATGGGGCGTACCGGTCATTTTGGCCGACCGCAAATCCTTCGACTCGAAAGCGGCCTTTGAAAAATATATCCTCGACGCCATTGAACCGTATCAGGCCGACATCATCTGCCTGGCCGGCTTCATGCGTCTCTTGAGCGGTGACTTCATTTCCCATTATGAACACAAGATGCTCAACATCCATCCGGCCCTGCTGCCGTCGTTCCGCGGCCTCCACGCCCAGCGCCAGGCCGTCGAAGCCGGTGTCAAGATTGCTGGCTGCACGGTCCATTTCGTCGTTCCCGACATGGATGCCGGCCCGATCATCTTGCAGTCAGCCGTACCGGTCTACGAAGACGATACGGAAGACACGCTGGCAGCCCGGATCCTCACCAAGGAACATCCGACTTATGTCAGAGCGGCAGCGCTCTTTTGCGATGATAAATTGACTATCGACGGCAATGTCGTCAAAGGGACTCAGGAATAGGAGGAATTTTTCATGAAAGTAAAACGCGCACTCATTAGTGTATCTGATAAAACGGGCGTCGTCGAACTGGGCAAAGCCCTGGCTGACCTCGGCATTGAAATCATTTCCACGGGCGGCACCATGCGGACCCTGAAAGAAGCGGGCGTACCGGTCATCGCCGTTCAGGACGTCACGGGCTTCCCGGAAATGATGGACGGCCGCGTCAAGACGCTGAATCCGAAAATCCACGGGGCTATCCTGGCTGTCCGCGATAATCCGGAACACGTCAAAGCCATGAAAGAACACGGCATCAAACCGATCGACCTGGTCGTCGTCAACCTCTATCCGTTTCAGCAGACCATTGCCAAACCGGATGTCACCTTGGCTGAAGCCATTGAAAACATCGACATCGGCGGTCCCTGCATGGTCCGCGCTTCGGCAAAGAATAACAAATACGTCGCCATCGTCACCAACCCGTCCAAATACGGCGAAATCATTTCCATCCTCCAGAAAGACGGCGAATTCTCCGACCAGTACCGCCTGGAACTGGCTCAGGAAGCATTCCATCACACGGCTGTCTATGATACGGCCATTGCCGCATACCTGGCAGAACAGGTTCAGAAGGGGGCCGCAAAATAATGAAAGTAGCAGTCATCGGCGGCGGCGGCCGCGAACATACTTTGGCCTGGAAATTGGCTCAGAGCCCGAGCGTCGATAAGCTCTATGCCATTCCCGGCAGCGCCGCTATGAGTGAAGTCGCCCAGTGCGTCGACATCGCCCTGTCCGATTTGGACGCCATCACGGACTATGCCAAAAACGAAGGCATCGACATGCTCGTCGTCGGCCCGGAAGTCCCCTTGACCGAAGGCATTGCCGACCTGGCCCAGTCCAAAGGCCTGGCTGTCTTTGGCCCGAACAAGGCCGCAGCCCAGATGGAAGGGTCCAAAGTCTTTGCCAAGAACCTCATGAAGAAATACCACGTCCCGACGGCAGCTTACGCCTCCTTTACCGATGGCGAAGCCGCCAAGGCCTATATTAAGGAACAGGGCGCACCGATCGTCGTCAAGGCCGATGGCCTGGCTGCCGGCAAGGGCGTCGTCGTCGCCCAGACGGAAGCAGAAGCCATCGAAGCCGTCAACGCCATGATGGAAGACCACATCTTCGGTGCTTCTGGCGGCCGCATCGTCATTGAAGAATGTATGGTCGGCGAAGAAGCAAGCCTCCTGGCTTTCGTCGATGGCAAGACCATCGTGCCCATGATTTCCGCCCAGGACCACAAGCGTATCTTCGATAACGATGAAGGCCCCAACACGGGCGGCATGGGGGCTTATGCGCCGGCACCGGTCGTTACGCCGGAAATCCGCAAGGAAGTCGAAGAAAAGATTCTGAAACCCGTCGTCGATGGCCTCAAACAGGAAGGCATCACCTACCAGGGCTGCCTCTATGCCGGCCTGATGATCACGGCCGATGGCCCGAAAGTCGTCGAATTCAACTGCCGCTTCGGCGATCCCGAAACGCAGGCCGTCTTGCCGCTCCTCGACGGCGACCTGGCCCAGATCATGTATGCCTGCGCCAAGGGCACGCTGACGGCCGATATGGTCCACTGGAAAGACGCTGCATCCTGCTGCGTCATCATGGCTTCTGCCGGCTATCCCGCTTCGTCCCATAAAGGCGATGTCATCAGCGGCCTCGATGCTGTCGATAAAGAAGATGTCATGGTCTTCCATTCCGGCACGGCCAAGAAAGACGGCCAGTACGTCACCAACGGCGGCCGCGTCCTCGGCGTTACGGCCGTAGCAGGGGACCTCAAGAGCGCCATCGAAAAGGCCTATGCCAACGTCAAACGCATCCACTTCGACGGCCAGCAAGTCCGCAGCGACATCGGCGCCAAAGGATTGAAACACTTGAAATAAAGTTTAGAGTTTGTAGTATGGAGTTTGTAGTTTGTAGATGAGGGCTTTGAAATTAAAAAGGGCTTCACTAAAAACTACAAACTGCAAACTTAAAACTCAAAAGGGGTTGTCGCACGTGCGATAGCCCCTTTTGACTACCACACGAAAGGAAGGTCGTTATGACACAGTTTATTACGCCTGTGGAAGCGGCGCGTCTCGTCGGCGATGATATGACCCTGGCTGTCAGCGGTCATGCCGGCTTCGGGACGCCGGACGGGCTGTTCAAGGCCCTTCACGACCGTTATGATGAGGAAGGCCATCCCCGTAATGTGACCTTGGTCAAGATTGCCGGGACCGGCGACGGCGGCCAGCGCGGCGGCGACCGCCTGGCAGCTGACGGCCTCATCGGGACGATCATTACCAGCCATTTCGGCATGGAAAAGAAGTTGGCCGATAAAGTGGCAGCCAATCAGTGCCTGGCCTATGTCGTTCCGGCCGGGACGATACTGGCTCTCTATCGGGCCATCGCCGCCGGTCACAAGGGCGTCTGGACCGATATCGGCCTGCACACGTTGGCTGATCCGCGCCTGGACGGCAGCAAGGCCAACGAAAAGACCGTCCGCGAAGGCAAGGATATCGTCCGCCTGGTCTCGTTCGACGGCGACGACTACTTATATTATCCAACCTTTCCCATCCAGGTCTGCTTCATCCGCGGCTCCCTGGCCGATGAGGACGGCAACATTTCCCTCCAGCGCGAAGCCATGATCGGTGAACAGCTGGAAGTGGCCGAAGCGACGCATAATTCCGGCGGCATCGTCGTCGTCCAGGTCGAAGACGTCGTGCTCCGGGGCAGCCTCGATTCGCGGCTCGTGAAGATCCACCATTTCCTCGTCGATTACGTCGTCGTGCCGCGGCCGAAGTACCACGTCCAGAGCTTTTCGACCCACGGCTACCGGCCGGAACTGAGCGGCGAAGGGCGCAAGTCCATCCAGTCCCTGCCGCCGCATCCTCTGGACAATCGCAAAATCTGTGCCCGCCGGGCGGCGATGGAACTGAAAAAAGGCGACGTCATGAACCTGGGCATCGGCATCCCGGAAATCATCGGCTCTGTCGCCGCTGAAGAGGGCTTCGGGCCGAGCCTGACTCTGGCGGCCGATTCGGGCATCATCGGCGGCATCCCCTTGTCGGGCCTCGATATGGGGGCCGCTGTCAATGCCGAAGCGGAACTGAAGATGGCCGACATGTTCGATATTTGCCACGGCGGCGGCCTCGACCTCTGTGCCCTGGGCCTGGCGGAAATCGACGCCATGGGCAATGTCAATGTCTCAAAATTCCACGGCCGCGTCACCGGGCCCGGGGGCTTCATCGACTTGGCCCAGCACACGAAGAAACTCATCCTCATGGGGACCTTTACAGCCGGCGGTCTGCGAGAACACTGTGAAGGCGGGAGGCTGGTCATCGACCGGGAAGGGAAGTACCAGAAATTCAAGACGGATATCGAACAGGTCACCTTTTCCGGGGACTACGCCGCAGCCCACGGCCAGCACGTCCTGGTCGTTACAGAACGGGCCGTCTTCCGCCTGACGCCGCAGGGACTCATGCTGACAGAAATCGCCCCGGGCGTCGACCTTGAACGGGACATCCTGAGCCAGATGGAATTCCGCCCGCTCATCGCCGATGACCTGCAACTCATGGACGGCCGCATCTTCCAGCCCAATCCAATGGGCTTGTCGTAGGTCGTTCATCGTTCCTCGAATGGTCCCCTGTGGGGACCCAACGTAGGGGCGACCCAAAGGGCGCCCGCCTGAGTCCGCTATGTTTTATATAATCTGATTGGAGGTTTTCATGGAATACCGTATAGAAAGAGATTCGATGGGAGAAATCAAAGTCCCGGCTGATAAACTCTGGGGTGCCCAGACACAGCGCAGTTTCGAGAATTTTAAGATCGGCACGGAAAAAATTCCGCCTGAAATGGTCACGGTCTTTGCCTATTTGAAGAAGGCTGCTGCCTTGACCAACAAGGAATTGGGCGTCGTCGACGGCGACCGGGCCGACGCCATCGTCCAGGCCTGCGATGACATCCTGGCCGGCAAGCTCGACGGCAATTTCCCTCTGGCCGTCTGGATGACCGGCAGCGGCACGCAGTTCAACATGAATGTCAACGAAGTCGTCGCCAACCGGGCCAAGCAGATTTTACAGGCCCAGGGCAAGGACTTGAACGTCCATCCCAATGACCACGTCAATCATTCCCAGAGCTCGAACGATACCTTCCCGACGGGACTGCATATGGTCGGCGTCCTGCTCATCGAAGAAAAATTGTTCCCCGCCATGGAAGCCCTCTATCAGGCGCTCCGGGCCAAACAGGAAGCCTTCAAGGACATCGTCAAGATCGGCCGGACCCACTTGCAGGATGCCACACCGTTGACGCTGGGCCAGGAATTCAGCGGCTGGGCCCGCATGGTTCAGCGCGACCGGGATATGCTGGTCCAGGGCGTCGATTTCCTCCGCGACCTGGCCATGGGCGGCACGGCCGTCGGCACGGGCATCAACTGCCCGAAAGGCTACGATGTGCGCTTTGCCGAAATCGTCAGCCAGCTGACGGGCACGACCTTCCATACGGCGCCGAACAAGTTCCATTCCCTGACCAGTAAGGATGAACTCGTCGTCGTCCACGGCATGCTCAAGGCCCTGGCCTGTGACCTCATGAAGATCGCCAATGACGTCCGCTGGCTGTCGTCGGGACCGCGCTGCGGCATCGGCGAAATCCGTATCCCCGAAAATGAACCGGGCAGCTCCATCATGCCCAGCAAAGTCAACCCGACGCAGTGCGAAGCCGTCACTATGGTCGCCGTCCAGGTCATGGGCAACGACGCGACCTTGGGCATCGCCGCCAGCCAGGGGAACTTCGAGCTCAATGTCTTCATGCCCGTCATCGCCTACAACCTGATCCAGTCTATCCGCCTGCTCACGGACTGCATGGATTCCTTCCGCAAGCACTGCGTCGTCGGCATCGAACCGAACCGCGAACGGATTGCGACCAACCTCTACAACTCGCTCATCCTGGTCACGGGCCTGGTGCCCCTCGTCGGCTATGACAAGGCCTGCACCATTGCCAAACAGGCAGCCAAAGAAGGGCTGACCCTGAAAGAGTCAGCCCTGAAGACGGGATGGGTCACGGCAGAGCAGTTCGACAAAGCCATGGACCCGGCCAAATTGGCAGGTTTGAAATAAGCCTTACTTATCCTTTTCGATGTTATCTTTCCAGGAGTCGTCGTCTTGCTGCTGGACGGCACTGCGCGTATAAGCGGCAATGGCGGCGAAGTTCTTCTGGACGCCCGTCGATGTATTGCGGTACTTGACGGCATGGTCGGCATCGATACCCAGGTTCTGGGCTTCCGAAGCGGCGTCGATATTGGCTCCGAGGAAAATGAAGTCCCAGCCCTGGGCTTTTTTATCGGAAATCATTTTCTGGATCGTCGCCTTGGAATATTCCGTGCTGGCATTTTCCTGTCCGTCCGTGATGATGACGAAGATGACCTTATGATCTTTGTCAGAAATACCCGGCGTGTCGGAAATCTTGGCAATCGTGTTGCCTACAGCATCGAGGAGAGCCGTCGAGCCGCCGACGCGGTAATCCTTGGTTGTCATGTCCGACAGGCTGTTAATGTTGCTGCGGTCCGTCAGGATGTCGACTTTATTGTTGAACAGGACCGTCGTGACCTTGGTGTCGACGTCGAGGTCTTTTTCTTTGGCAATCATGGCGTTGTAGCCGCCGATAGTATCGCTTTCCAGGCCATACATGGAGCCGCTCTTATCGAGGACCAGGACCAGGTCGAGATGTTTGATCGTCGACGGCAGGGACTGTGTTTCAGCCTGGCGGGCCTTGTCGGTCATGGTCGTCGTGTCGGCCGCGACAGCCGCGCCGCAGCAGAGCAGGGCGCTGAGGGTAAATATGAGTAATTTTTTGAACATGGCAGATGCCTCCTTAAAAATGGACGAATGACGTTTCTTTTATTGTATCATAAAAGTTGTTACAAAGAATACGCAGTCTGTTCACAAATCTTTATGATTCCTTTAACTTTTGCCTAATCTTTCGTTAGAAATGACCGTTATACTGGCCTTATCAATTAGGACAAGAGGAGGAGTCACCATGTATTTCCTGGACCATTACCGCACCCGTATTTCCCAAGTCATTGGGCTTCTGTTTTTATTTTTATTCATGTTCTCGCAAAAGGAATTGGATGTCACGGCCCCGTATATCTCGGGCATCTTATTCCTCGTGGGCTGTCTCTGCGTCGGCGCCGCCATGGCAGGCCGCATGTGGTGCGCCCAGTATATTGCCGGCTATAAGAATGACGTCCTTGTCCGCGAAGGGCCGTACTCGGTCTGCCGGAATCCGTTGTATTTCTTCAGCTTCCTCGGCGGCATCGGCGTCGGTCTGTGCACGGAATCGCTGACCCTGACGGTGCTGCTGGTCCTCCTCTTCGCCGTCATGTACATCCCGGTCATCCATACGGAAGAAGCCCGGCTGCACCGCCTCTTCGGGGAACCGTACAGCGCCTACATCCGGGAAGTGCCTCGGTTTTTCCCGAAATGGTCGCTCTACCATGAACCTAAGGAATATACAGTCAAACCGAAAGTTTTCCGCCACGCTGCCGGCGACGTCCTCTGGTTCGTCCTGGCCGTCGGCATCCTGGAATGTATCGAAGCCATACAGGAATCAGGCCTGTTGCCGCAGCTCCTGTCGCTTTATTAAATAAATATAACAAAAACAAAAAATCATTGTCAGCTTGCCCTTTTTCCGCTATGATGAATAGGGACTCGCACGACGGTTTCTGCCATCATGCGAGTCCCTATTTTTTTATAATTTATTTTTTACACCACAGATAGGAGTGGAAAACATGGGCATCATCAAGGAATTCAAAGAATTTGCCATGCGTGGGAACGTGCTGGACATGGCAGTCGGTGTCGTCGTCGGCGGAGCTTTTGGGAAAATCGTCACGTCACTGGTCAACAACATTATTATGCCCCCATTTGGGGTCCTCCTCGGCGGGATTGATTTTTCGGACTTCTTCATCCCTTTGAGCACAGAACACGTCGATTCCCTGGCCGAAGCGAAAGCCACCGGGATCCCTGTCATTGCGTACGGTTCCTTTCTCAACACGGTCATTGAGTTCCTGATTATCGCCTTTGCCATCTTCATGGTCCTCAAACAGCTGAACCGCTTCCTGCCCAAACCGGAACCGGCTCCAGAACCGCGGCTCTGCCCGTTCTGCCGCCAGCCCATCGCGGACGATGCAACCCGCTGCCCGCACTGCACTAGCGAACTGCCTGCTGCCGAAACGGCTCATTGATTGCAGACCGATGTTATTTTGCAGTTTGTAGGGGCTCGCACGTGGCGAGCCCGTCTCAGAATATGGAGGATTTTTCTAGCAAAGTGGTTGGTAAATCGTACATGTCCTGGAGTGGGCGCCCCTCGTAAGGGGCGCCCTGTTGACTTTTCTACTTCTTGCGATATAATAAGGAATGTAGTTGGAATTAAAACTAATTAAAAGGGGAATCGCCATGGACGAAGAAGCGTTGCATATTTTACTGTTGTTAGGGTTTCACCGGTCGAACCGGGAAATCGGCCGCCGCATCAAGCGGGAAGGGCTCATGCCCGGTCAGCCTAAGATACTGGAATATCTGTGGTTCCATGACGGCGCCAGCCAAAAGGATATCAGCCGCGAGTGCATCATCGACAAGTCGACGGTGACCAGCCTGCTGAAACGCATGGAAAAGCTGGACCTCATCCGCAAGGAAACGCGGCCCGAAGACCAGCGGGGCGTGGCCATCTTCCTGACGGAAACGGGCTGGGAAAAGGCCAAGCGGATCCGTGAGGTCATTTATGGCATCGACGATGAAATGTGGCAGGGCATCGAGCCGGAAGCACGCCAGCAGTTCATGGCGACGTTTCATCGCATTATGGAGAATGAAAAGAAGTGGAGCGATTGAGTATGCGTCATATGCATCATTTGAAAATACGGGTCAGTGTATTTCTTTGCAGTATCTTGATGACGGCCTTCGGCATCGACTTGATTACTGTCGCCAGCCTGGGGACGTCGCCCACTTCCAGCGTGCCCCTCGTCGTCAGCCTCTATACGCCGTGGACCTTCGGCCAGCTGACCTTTGTCCTCAACATGGCCTTCATCGTCTTGCAGATTGCCCTGCTGCGCGCCAGCTCCGGCCCGTAGAGCTGCTGCAGATTGCCATTAACTTCGTCTTCAGCGCAGCCATCGACTTTTTCATGCACGCCATGGCAGGATTACAGGGACTGAACTGGCCTTTTGCCGCAGTTCTCTTAGTGGCCGGCTGTGCGACCCTGGCCTTCGGCATCTGCATCGAAGTGGCGTCGCAGGTCCTGATGGTGCCTGGCGACGGGGCCGTCAAGGCCATTGCCCAGACGGGGAAATGGTGGATGGGCTCGACGAAAGTCGCCTTCGATTCGACCATGGTCACCATTGCCGTCATCTTGTCGACCCTTTACGGCGGCCTGGGGACCCTGACTGGCCTTGGCGTCGGCACGCTAGTGTCGGCCATGCTCGTCGGGCGCTTCGTCAATTTCTTCAATCGCCGCGTCTTTCTCATCGAACGCCTGGCCCGGCTGTCCTTGGATGATGAAACCAAGGCGGCCGGAGCTTTGTCCAAAGAAATCCAGTCCTGATTCAGGGACTGGACTTTATTCTTTTTCGGGCATATAATTATAGTTAATAAGCTAATCAATGTGTTCGGATACGGTTACGCTATAATAGAACGTAACCTCTTGATTCACCTATGTAGTTAGTTAGCTAATTATAATAGAGAGAAAGGAATGATTACCATGAAGGGACAAACAGTGCATCTGCCAAAGCGGGCATGGCGCCTGGGCCTCTTTTTCATCGGCATCCTCCTGGCAGGCGGTGTCCTGCTCATGTATAAGGGAAATGATGCCGTGGCCCAGGGTATCGCCAATAAGGACGGGATATTGACGGCAGAGCAGGTCAAGGTTTCTTTTCAGTCCGTCAGTGGCAAGATGGTGAACGAAGCTGTCCAGGAATCACAGGAGGTCAAGGCCGGCGACATCCTCATGCAGCTCGACAGTACCGACGTTGACTTGGATATTGCCAAGACCCAGGCTCAGATAGCTCAGCTCGACGCCCAGATCCAGTCGATGGAAGGGACTATCGCCATCGGCTTTGTCTAGACCGATACGTCGCAGGAAGAAAGCCGGCGCCAGCTCGACCAGCAGCGAGCAGCCATCGATTCGGCGACGGCAACGCTGGTCAATGCTCAGCGTGATTATGACCGTAAATCGTCGCTGTATCGCCAGGGAGCCATTGTCAAGGCTGATTTTGACGATTCCCAGGCGGCTTTGTCCGTAGCCCAGGCCAATATGAACCAGCAGCAACAGGCCTTATCGAAATTATTGGGCGGTGCCGTCGATACGGGAGACAGTGATTCCCTCCAGCTGCCGCAGATCGAAGAACAGCGGCAGACCATTGCCAACAAGCGTCACGACCGGGAATCGCTGGTCCAGCAGCGCAATCAGCTCCAGGTCCGGCTCCAGCAGCTGGAAGTCCAGAAAGACCGCCTGACCCTGCGGGCGCCGGAAGACGGGAAAGTCCTCAAGCTCCTGGCCAAGCAGGGGGAAATCGTCCAGGCCGACACGCCGGTCATCCTCTTGGAAAGTAAGCGCCAGTATTACGATATCTATGTCAGTGAAAAGCAGGCCGTCCATCTCCATGAAGGCCAGGCCCTGGCCGGTGTCGCCGTATCCGATGGCCAGCCCATTGCCGGGACGATCCGCTTCATCACCCAGGCGCCGGGGTTTGCCGATTTGAAGGAAACCCGGGAAAAAGGGCAGGCCGATTTGACGGCTTTCCAAATCCGTATTTATACCGACCCAGGCCAGGCTGTCCGGCCGGGCCAGACTATCGAGGTGACGGATCATGAACTCCCTGAAACATGAAATCGCCTTCCTCTTTTCCGGCATGGGCATGCCCTATGAAAAAGTCGCCATGCTGGTCGCCGTCGTCTGTGCCGTCCTGTTCACGGTCCTGCTTGGGAATAACTTTATCAAAGAAGCGCCGGTGGCCGTCATCGACCTGGATAATTCCAAGTACAGCCATGAACTCATCCAGGAAATGGATGCGTCGCCCTATATCGACATCAACACGGTCTTTCACAGTGCTGTCAACCCCAAGGTCTTATTTTACCGCGACCATTTTGCTGCCGTCGTCTATTTCCCCAAGGACCTGGAAAAGAACCGCTACAGCGATGCAGCAGGCCAGATCGGCGTCTTTTATGACAATACCAGCATCGCCCAGAACGCGGACATCATGGAAGCCCTCAATACTATCGTAGCCGAAGAGAACAACAAACTCAGTGCGCCTGAGACATCGCGGGCCGAACGGGGCATCACCCTGCGCGACCGGCTCCTCTTCAATCCCCAGGGGTCGGCGGCGAATAACGACGAAGTCCAGGGCTTTCTCTTCTTCTTTTCGTCCATGTTCTTTACCTTTGCCACCATTGGCATGATTCCCCGCCTGCGCATGACGGGCCAGCTGGCCCAGACCATGGAAGAGGGGACGCCCTTTGCCATCCTGTCCCGCCTCGTCCCATACTGCGCTTGCTTGATGACGGCCCTGACCGTCGGCATGGTCATTCTCCACTATTTGAACGATATGGCCTTTGCCGGCAGTGTCTGGCTCTTTTTCCTGACCCAGTGCTTCTATATCCCGGCCGTCGGCGTCATGAGCCTGCTCTTTGGCTGGAACGCGGCCAATCCCGGCGTCGCCGCCAGCCGCATGATCTTATTCATCCCTATGGGCTTCATCCTCGGCGGGGCGACGAGCCCGCTCATGGAACAGAGCCTGTGGGTCCGCTATTTCGCTCATTTTTTCCCGCTGACCTGGGAATATGAATTTACCCGCGACATTACCCTGCGCGGCGCCGGTTTCTGGGATATCGCTCCGGAATTCGGCGGCTTTCTCATTTATTTCGCCTGCCTCATTATCGTCTTCTGCCTCGTCTTCTATGGGACCCGGCAGAAAGAACTGGCACGGCAGAAGGAGGAACATGCATGATGGAAGAATTTCAGCACATCCTGGTCCCTGTCGACGGTTCGGAACCGTCTGTCAGAGCCTTAGAAAAGGCCGTATACCTGGCCGAAAAATGCGGCAGTCAGGTGACGCTGCTGACCGTCGTCGATATGAATAAGGAAATCAGCTCCTTTGAACAAGTCAGTACCGGCGGCTACGTCCCGGGAGAATTGAAGGAAAAAGGCTATCAAATCCTGCTCAAGCTGATGCCCAGCATCCCCAAGGAAATCCACGTCCAGGCCGTCGTCCAAATCGGCGACCCGGCCAAGAACATCGTCCAATACAGCGAAGATCACCCGACGGACCTGATCATCATCGGCAACCGCGGTCTGTCGGGCTTAAAGAAAATCCTCCTGGGCAGCGTCAGCAACTACGTCCTCCTGCGCAGTCAGGTCCCGATTTTAATCATGAAATAAAGGCGCAGGGCCTTATGCGTACCAAATCTTACCTAGATACCAGACTTGCCAGGATTCCTTGAAGAAGTAAGGATTTCAAAATAGCGGAGCTGTTACAGAAAGCAGAATTTGCTTCCTGTGACAGCTCCGCTCTATTTTATCACAGTTTCGCCAGAAGACTCCTCCCTCTTAGGTAAGGGCATCAAATGGCGATGGATTTCGCAGGTTCGATGCCTGCGAAATTCACCCTATGTATTTTCCATCTTAGCCTTTTCACTACGTCTACGGTATAATGGTAGATAACAGAGGAGGTGGATTCCAGATGTACTTGACGCAATCGAATGTCATCCGTGGCTTGTCGAAACAAGAGTATACGATGCTCCGGGAAATGTGCCAATACAGCAATAACCTGTACAATGTAGCGGTCTATACGATTCGGCAGCATTACTTCGATACCCAGCAATTCTTGCGGTACGAAGAAAATTACCCCATCTGCAAGGAAAATGAAAACTATGGCTTGTTACAGGCCGGTGTCGCCCAGCAGATATTGAAGATAGCCGACCGAAGTTTTCGTTCTTTTTTCGGGCTTTTGCAGAAAGTCAAGTCAGGTGACTATGGTTCAAAGGCTGTCCGCCTGCCACACTATCGTGAAAAAGGCGGTCTCTTCAATCTCATCTTGTCAACGAACGCTATTACCATTAAGAATGGCTTCTTAACCGTGCCGATGAGCCGTGAATATATGAAACGCCATAATGGTCATCGGATTCGGATTCCTGTTCCCGACAGGCTGAAGGATAAGAAAATCAAGGAAGTCCGCATCTGTCCCATGTATGGCGGACGGTATTTCAAGATTCAGTATTGCTACTTACAGGACCCAGAACCGGTGAAAACCTCGCCAGACCGTGTCCTGGCTATCGACTTGGGCCTGGACAATCTGGCCGCCTGCGTTACCAATACGGGGACGTCGTTCCTCATGGACGGTCGTAAACTCAAATCTATCAACCAGTATTGGAACAAACGCAAAGCCAGACTCCAAAGCATTGCCGCCAAGCAGGGCCGGAAGACGACGAACCAGCTCTGTCAGTTAGCGAAGAAACGCAATTTCCGGATGAAGGACATCCTTTGCAAGACAGCCCGTTACATTGTTAATTTCTGCATTGACCATCAGATAGGTACCATTGTTTGCGGCTATAATCGCGATTTTAAACGAGGACTAAAGCTGGGCAAAGTGATGAATCAGCATTTTACTCAAATCAGTCTGAGCTATCTTCGTAGTACCTTGAAACACCTGTGTGAACGCTATGGGATAACCTATCTGGAACAGGAAGAATCGTATACCTCTCAGGCCAGCTGCCTGGATTTGGACAACATTCCCGTATACCAGCCGGATACACCCTATACAGGAACGTTCAGTGGGAAACGAATCCGGCGCGGCCTGTACCGTTTCGCCAACGGCAGGACGGCCAATGCCGACATCAACGGCGCCGCCAATATACTTCGTAAAAGTAAGCAGAACTTCGATTTCGAGGGACTGTGTAAGGGGCTTTTGGACAGCCCTTTGAGAATAAGGCTATCCTGATTTCAGGAGGAAACTTAAACAGCAACCTTCTCAAGAATCTCCCGCTTCTATAAGCGGGAGAGGTTCAGCTACCGTCTCATCGATACGGCCCACATGTACGATAACGAGGCCATCGTCGGCCAGGCTGTGGCCGAAAGCGGCCTTCGCCGGGAGGATGTCTTCATTACGACGAAACTGTGCCAGACCCGGGCCGGTTATGAGCTGGCCTGGCAGGGCATCGAAGAATCGCTGGCCCGGTTGCAGACCGACTATATCGACTTGCTGCTCATCCATGAGCCTTACGACGAGGCTTTGGATATGTATCGGGCCTTGACCGAAGCTTACCGCCAGGGCGTGATCCGGGCCATTGGCATTTCTAATTTCAATGCTCGGGAATATCTTGATTTTATCGGAAGCTGTGATGTTATCCCCATGGTCAACCAAGTCGAGTGCCACATCTATTACAGACGAAAAGAGCTCCAGCAGGCACTTGTGACACAGGGGACACAAATACAGGCATGGAGCCCTTTTACAGAAGGGAAAAAGCCCATTTCATGATGATGCCTCCTCTGTGTTTTCTTTTATTATATCATGAAACGGGAAGAAACGATATTGACAAAGAACGAATTGCCTGTTATAATTAGCCTACAATCGAATCGCGAAGGGGAGTAACCTCTCGTCAGTTGTCATCAACATCGTGCCGTCATTGACCGGCTGGTGGCAGCGTTGCTATCGCAATGGGTGAGACTTTCGCATGATACCAGTTTTGCTGATACCATGCGGAAGTCTCTTTTGTTTTTCAGAGAAAGAGGTATATTATGGAAATCTTATCGATGCAATTTTTCATGGCTTTAGGCTCTATCATTTTACTGGATATCCTCCTCGGCGGCGATAATGCCGTCGTCATCGCCATGGCGGCCAATAAACTGCCGGCCAATCTGCGCCGCAAAGCCATCCTCATCGGGACCGGCGGCGCTGTCGTCATCCGTCTGGTCATGACCCTCATCGCCGTCTGGCTGTTGACGATTCCCTTTTTACAGGCCTTAGGCGGCCTCATCCTGCTGCCCATTGCTGTGAAATTGCTCATTCCGGAAGAACACGATGAGAACGTGACGGCTTCGGACAGCCTCATGGGAGCCATCAAGACCATCATCATCGCCGACGCAGCCATGGGCGTCGACAACGTCCTGGCCATCGCCGGGGCTTCGCACGGCAGCTTCCTCCTCGTCGCCTGCGGCTTCCTCATCAGCATCCCCATCATCGTCGGCGGCAGTACGGTCATCGGCAAGCTCATGGACCGCTTCCCGGTCATCCTCTATGCCGGCGCCGGGTTGCTGGGCTGGACAGCCGGTTCCATGATCGGCCACGATAAAATCTTGGGGACCCTGATGCAGCAAATGGCCGGTGCCTGGGCACCCATGACCCTTCAGGCCGTACTAGCTGCCGGTGTCATCGCCATCGGCCTGTGGATGAGCCGGAAACGAGCTGTACAGTAATAAAAAGGCACTGTCGCATGGAGACAGTGCTTTTTTAGCAGTCAGCGGTTAGCAGTTAGCGAATGGTTTTAAATTTAAAAGGTTTCTCTGTAAACTACAAACTCTGTGCTTCAAACTATAAAGTAAAAGTGACTACGCATGATGACATATGCTACAATGTAAATTGGCTGGCAGGGCTTTGCCTGCTGGCTAATTTATGTTGAAGGGGATAAGCATATGAGACAACGATTATTTCGTATCATTTTAAGCCTGGCCTTTTCCATGATGACTGTGGTGACAGGGATGGCCAGTGAACCGGGACAGGGAACGGAGACAGACAAAAAGGTGCTGACTGTAGGATTGTTCCGCTATGTTCCTGATATTAAGGCCTTTGAAACGGCTTTGACTGCGCAATGGAAGAATATCGAACCCGATGTGACATTGCGTTTCGTCGATTGGGATTGCTATTTTGAAGAACCGAAAAGTGATGTTTTTGTCTTCGATGGCCTTTATGCGCCGCAATATATAGAAAAAGGGTTGCTTTATCCCTTAGGAGAAACCATTCCAGCCCGCTCTGCCTATCCAGACTGGACGTTAGAACAGGGGTACTCTCGGGGAACGTATTACGGCATCCCGCAGATGGTCTGCATGGATACGCTGTTTTACCACAAAGAGGATCATGCCGTATCCCGTGTCCAGACGATGCAACAGCTTTATGAAGCCATCGGTCCACGGAAGACCCAGGCATTGCTTCCCGGACGAGACGAAGGTGTCATCGCTGATTTCAGCTTAAATAATGAAATGAAGTACTATAATATTCTTCAGGACCATACAGGAAAGGTCGTTCCCGTGCAGGCCATGGGAGACGTTCAAGCAGATGCCATGCAGTATTTGAAGGAATTGTACGCGATGACGGGCACTGCGACGGGCCGTTATGACGATGGCAATGAATTTACGCGGGCTGAATGGTTTGCCCAGGGCCATGGCCGGGCGTTGTATGCCTATCCGGAAGCGATGAGTGCCATTGTCCGCTTCGGGCAGGGTAATTATACAGAAGTGAAGGCCATTTCCAGCTGTGAACATCCCGATGTAGCGACGGCCTATGTTGATTACGTCAGCATCTCTTCCCAGATTCCAGTGAATAAGGTGGAATCGGCTAAAAAATTAGTTGCCTTATTGACTTCTAAGCCTTTCATGATGGCCGCCCTGAAACCGGCTTCGAAAGAAGGCGTACCGCAGTATCTCTTAGCGGCTCGTCGGGACGTCATGCAGGAATTGGCTGCGTCGGACCCGAATTATCAGAAGTTGTACCGGCATTTATATCGTGCTAAATCGTGGCATGTCATGACGGGAACAAAAGATTTTGCTGCATGGGAAGCTAAAGTCGGGCCCGTTATCGAAAAAGAGTTGAAAAATCAGTAAAGTTTGGTAATCAAGGTATGGCTCATACCGATGCAGAAATCCTGCATATCATGGAGAATCCGTCTCAGATTTGAAAGAACTGCACGAAGGTATAGCCTAAATGGAGGCCGTACAGCATGAGGACGGTGCCGCAGAGGACGTTGATGGTGCGCAGGATGCGGGGTGTCATGGCGTGGCGGAAGGCGGCGACGCAGCCCGTGAGCGAGAGGAACCACAGGCCCGATGCCAGGAGGACACCGGTCAGGAAGGTCGTGGCTTCGGCGGCAGGCAGGGTGATGCGGAAGGCGCCGAGGAGCATCGTGCCGTCTAAAATGGCCTGAGGATTCATCCAGGTGACGATACAGGCTTTGGAAACGGTCTGGCCCAGAGAGGCCGGCTGACCTTTAAGGGTCAGCGCATCCGGTACCTGGCGAATCATGCCATAGGCCATGTAGAGGATGAGCAGCGTACCTGCGCCCAGAATGACCGCTTTGAGCCAGGGAAGATGATCCAGCAGGCTGCCGATGCCGTAAAAACAGCTCAGCGACAGACTGATGTCGAAGAACAAGACGATGAGCGCTGTCACGACGGCGCGGCGCAGGGAATGGGATAACGCTGAATGGATGACGAAGAGATTCTGCATGCCAATGGGAGCGACGTAAGCCAGTCCCATGGTCAGGCCTTGGAAAAAGAACATAAAAAAGCCTCCTTCTTTTCCAACCAAAGAAAGTTGGTTCGTATGGTATAATCACAGTATAACAGAGCTATGCCGGATTCCAGCCAGCCAAAGCGATGTGAATTATACCAACCAAAAAGGAGACGATGTGATGAAGCGGCATATTCCCGTGCAAATCGAATGGCATCCCGACCCGGCGCAGGCCGTGCCCGTATACCGGCAAATCCTCGAATGGATGTATGGAAAAATGGAAAGCGGTGAATGGCCGGCCGGGACGCGCCTGCCGTCTCAGCGCGAGATGGCCCGGCATTTCCAGGTGAACCGGAGTACTCTGAACCAGGCTCTGAAGCCGCTATTGGAAGCGGGCGTACTCCAGGGCCGGGGCAGCCAGGGGACGGTCATAGCCAGTACGGCCTGGTCCCTGCGCCTGCCGGTTCAGCCGGATTGGAACCGTTACATGACGGCTGGCTATTTCCGGGCCAATCAGGAAGTCGTCCAGGCCATCAATACCCTGGAGTTCGATGACCGCCTGGTCCGTCTCGGTACGGGCGAACTGGACCCCAGGCTGTTCCCGCAGGATGCCTTCCGCCAGACTTTGCGGGATGTGGCCGATGCCATTACCTCCCTGGGCTATGTCGAGCCGTTGGGGATGCCCGCCCTGCGTCAGGCTCTGGCTGGGTATGCCAGAAAGCGGAATTCAATCGTGGCGCCGTCGTCCATCCTGATTACGTCTGGCGCCCTACAGGGGCTCCAGCTCATATCGGCAGGGCTTCTCCGCGGCGGGGCGACGGTTTACGTCGAAGACCCGACGTATGTCAAATCGCTCCAGGTCTTCCAGTCTGCCCATCTTCGCCTCTGCGGCCTGCCCATGGACGACCAGGGCCTGTCGCTGGAAGCCCTGGAAAAGCACTTGCGCCAGTCTTCAGATAGGGGCAACAGCGTCCTCTATACCATCCCGACGAACCACAATCCGACAGGCCGGACCCTAAGCCGCCGACGCCGCATCCAGCTCCTGGAATTATGCAGCCGCTATGACCTGCCCATCATTGAAGACGGGGCATATGAAGAACTGACCTTTGACGGAACGCCGCCGCCATCTCTGAAAAGCCTGGACCCTGGCGGCCGGGTCCTCTATTTGGGGAGTGTTTCCAAATCTTTGGCGCCCGGGCTGCGCATCGGCTGGATGATAGCGCCGGAACCGGTCGTACAGCGTTTGGGCGACGTCAAGATGCAGATCGACTATGGCGCCAGCTCCCTGTCCCAGCAAGTCTTGGCCCGGTTCTTGACCAGCGGCCGTTATGAACAGTATCTGGATGGGCTGCGCTGTGAATTGCAGCGGCGCTGCCAGGCAGCCTGTCAGTCCTTGTCCGAAGTCTTTGCGGACATGGCAGACTGGCAGGTGCCGCAGGGCGGTTTTTATATTTGGCTTACCTTCCACAGCAGACTTCCCATGGAACTGCTCTTCCGCAAAGCCGTATCGGCTGGCGTCCTCATCAATCCCGGCGATATCTATTCCAGCCGCCACACCCAGTCTCTGCGCCTGTCCTATGCCTATACGACGCCGGAAGAATTCCGCCAGGCTGTCAGTCAGCTGGCTGTGGTTGTCCGTTCGCTGGAAGGATGAAAGATACCGTGAAGCCTTCAGCCTTGCAGTTTCAGCAAAAAATTCGTATACTGGATTAGTGGCTAGTGGCTAACTAATCGATAAAAAAGGGGGATTATATATATGAAATTATTGGAACATGCCGTCATCGCCGGGATGCCCGTGCGCAATCGCATCCTCCGCAGTGCGACGTGGGAAGCCTTGGCCGATGCCAAGGGTTATATGTCGGAAAAACAGTACCGCATCTACGACCAGCTGGCCAAGAACGAAGTGGGCCTGATCTGTACGGGCTATGCCCGCGTCGATGGGGAAGACCGGCCCAACGCCGGCATGATGGGCATTTATGACGATGCCTTTATCCCGCAGTATCAGGAGTTAACCCGGCGCGTCCATGCCTATGGGGCGAAGATCATGATGCAGATCGCCTATGGCGGGACCAAGACGACCTTTGAGCGGGAAGGGCGGACTATCTTTTCGCCGTCAGCCGTGCCGGAACGAAAGACCGGGACTGTCGGTGTCGCCATGAGTCCGGCCGATATCCAGCACCTCATCGGCGAATATGCCCAGGCGGCCAAGCGCGTCCGCGACAGCGGATTCGATGCTGTCGAAATCCACGGCGGCCATTCGTACCTGCTCAATCAGTTCCTCAGTCCCTATTACAACCGGCGCTGCGATGCCTATGGCGGTTCGCCGGCCAATCGCTACCGTATCGTCGGCGATATCATCGCGGCTATCCGTCAGGCAGCGGGCCCGCATTTCCCCATCTGGATCAAGATTACCTGTTCCGATTTCTTTGAAGGCGGCCTGACCTTTGAAGATTCGCTGGATATCTGCCGGCGCCTGCAGCAGTCTGGTATTGACGCCATCGAAGTGAGCGGCAATATCCACGGCAAGGCCCAGCAGGAAATCGGCCTGGAATGGGATGGCCACGTCATCCGCGACGGCGGATATTTCCTCGATTATGCCAAAGACATAGCCGACGCCGTACGCGTCCCTGTCTATGTAACGGGCGGCTTCAAGGACCCGCGGCAGATGGAAACGGCCTTGAAGACATCGAAACTGGCCGGTATCGGCCTGAGCCGGCCCTTATTATCGGAACCGGGTTTGGTCCGCCGCTGGAACCAGGGCGATTTGCGGCCGGCCCGCTGTGTCCACTGCTCGAAATGCCGGACGCCGGAAGGCAACTACTGTACGGTCTTTGCCGCCATCGATGCCAAGAAAGGGGCGAAATAAATGAAATTCTTCATTGCTTCAGATATCCACGGCTCGGCTTATTACTGCCGCCGTATGCTCGACGCCTGGAAGCGGGAAGGGGCTGACCGCCTGGTCCTGCTCGGCGATATCCTCTATCACGGACCGCGCAACGACCTGCCCAAGGACTATGCGCCGAAGGAAGTCTTTGCCATGCTCAACGCAGTCAAAGAGGCCATCCTCTGTGTCCGCGGGAACTGTGATGCCGACGTGGACCAGATGGTCCTGGAATTTCCCATCATGGCCACCTATGCCATCCTGACCCAGGGCAGCCGCCTCGTCTATGCGACTCATGGCGACCGCTACAATCTGGCATCCCTGCCGCCCATGCAGCCTGGCGACATCCTGCTCCACGGCCATACGCACGTCCCGGTCTGGCAGCCCTTCGGCCAGGATAACTATTACTTGAATCCCGGCTCGACGTCGCTTCCTAAGGAAAACAGCCCGCACAGCTATCTCCTCTGGGACGGGGACACCTTCACCTGGAAGGACATGGACGGCCAGGTCTTTCACCAGCTCGTCTTATAGAGAGTGGGAAGGGCAGGCTTTTGTCTGCTTCATAACGGCGGAATAAGGCAGCCGTCTGCGTCTCTGAGGATACGGGAAAAGCGACGGTGCCAAAGCGGCGGACCGGCATGAGTCCCATGAGGGAGTTCGTCAGGAAACACTCGTCGAAAGTCCGGATATCTTCCGGATACAAGGGCTTTTCGATGACATCATAACATTGACAGAGATAAGACCGGATGATGCCTGGCAATAATCCGGCTTCGACGGGCGGCGTATAGAGCCGCCCGTTTTTGATGAAAAAGAGATTGCTGACAGCGCCTTCTGTCAATTGGCCCTGCATATTGCAGAAAATCGGTTCGTCAATACCTTCGGCCCGGGCCTGCCGTTTGGCTAAGATCGAGTCGCCATAATTAAAGGTCTTATGCCGTACCAGTGGGGACGTTTCATTGCGGCGAATGGACGACAGGGCGATGACATAACCTGGACGGTCGGCCATAGATGCATAAGGATTGGCACGGGATGTAAAATTTATATTTTTATCGGAAGCGAGTATTTTTAACACCCAATCCTCCCCATCCATACCCTACACATACTCCCATAAATAATTTTCCCAATCAAAAGGAAGGTCAATCCCTAAATATTCCAACGTATGCCGTAAACGCCTTTCATGAGCCTCCAGCCAGACTGGCCGACCCTGATAGACGGGAATGGTTTCAAAAGCTCCCAATCCGAATTGGGAGCCATCATCTAAGATAAGATTCATAATCAAAAACATCTCCTTTCAATGCGCTGAGCAAGGCTTTGGCTTTTTGCCAGATTTCTTCGTATTCGAAATGTACGTCCGATTCGGCCGTAATACCGCCGCCGACGCCTATGATATATCGGTCATCGTAGTGGACGGCCGTCCGTATGACAATGTTTAAGTCACAGTTCCCATCTAAAGACAGGTAGCCAATCGTTCCGGTATAAAGCTGGCGCCGGCTGAATTCTAATTCGTCGATGATTTCCATAGCCCGCCGCTTCGGTGCACCCGTAATGGAGCCGCCTGGAAAGAGAGCCATCAAGGCATCAATGGCTGTCTGCCCAGGCCGCAGGGTCCCTGTTACATCGGCGACTAAATGGAAAACCGTGGCATATGGCTCGATGGCAAACAGCGTCGGAACCGAAACGCTGCCAGGCTGGCTGATTTTGTGCAGGTCATTGCGCTCCAAATCGACGATCATCAGTAATTCACTCTGGTCTTTTTGCGATTGAGCCAGTTCCTGTCGCAGCTTTTCATCTTCAGCAGGCGTCTTGCCGCGGCGCCGTGTGTCCTTGATGGGACGCGTTTCAATCTGGTCATGGCGCAGGCACAGCAGCCGTTCCATGGAAGCACTGATGATTTGATAAGAGCCATATTGTAAATAAGCCCCGAAAGGGGACGGATTGTCCCGGCGCAGACGGGAAAAGAAGGTGTACGGCGGGCAGTGGCTCTGGACGGTTAAGGTGCTGGTGAAATTCGTCACATAGACATCGCCGGCAAAGAGATAATCTCGGAGTTTTTGTAAAGCCTTTCCATAGGTTTCCGGCGTGCTGTCGGCTTGGACGGTTAAGGCATATTGGCTATTTTCGTCAGTATGCGGGAGCGGTTTTTCCTGAAGGCGAGTCCGGATTTTCTCTTCCATCTGTGCTATCAGGGCCTCGGCCGGCATCGTCTGGCCATTGGCAGCAAACCATACGGCGTGGCTTTGCCGGTGTTCGATGATGAAGAAATCGTAAAAGACCCACTTCATATCAGACAGGGGAAAGGCAGGGGCGTGGCGGGATTTCATCCCATGGAGTGCCAGGCCGTAGTCATAGCTGACATAGCCGATGGCCCCGGCTGTCAAGGGCAGGGCGGTCTGATTGGCCTGGTAATGCTTTTTCAAATAGGCTTTGAGAGACGTTTCGGCCCAGGCGAAATAATCAGTCCCTGCGGTTTCAAAGCGGCAATCTCATTCCGCCCAATCTGGTCGCAGCGGCAGACCTGTACGTCGCGTCCCGTTTCCGCCACTAAATCGGCCAAATTATACGTAAAAGAATCGTAATTATCGATGAGCAAATACATAAGCCCTCCTTTATCATACAAAAAAGGATAACGACGGCAGCCCGAAAACTGCACAGTCGTTATCCTTATCGGTCCGTAAACTGTGGACTGAATCAGTATAGCACATTTTTTTAAATTACGGTATACTAAGAAAAAAGAAATGAGGGGGATTCGCTATGCGAAATTTAGAAAAGAAACTACGCGCCGCTATCGTGCAGGCTGCGCCTGTATTCTTCGATAAACAGGCGACGCTGCAGAAAGTCGTCCATCAAATCGAGGAGGCCGGCCGGAATGGGGCACAGCTCATCGTCTTTCCCGAATCGCTGGTTCCATGCTATCCCTATGGCCTGACCTTCGGCTTTACCGTCGGCAGCCGTTCCGAAGCCGAACGGGCCGACTGGAAGCGCTATTATGACCAGGCCGTCGTCGTCCGTCAGGATTTGCAGGACGTAGCCGCTGCGGCCAAAGCCGCCGGGGCTTATGTCAGCCTGGGTATTACCGAACGGGATGAAACGACGTATTCCCTGTATTGCAGCAATGTCATCTTGGCACCGGACGGCACGCTGGCGGCTCATCATCGGAAAATCAAACCGACTGGGGCAGAACGCTATATCTGGGCTGATTCTCATGACCCGTCGACGTATTTCCCCATGGTCCAGACGTCGTGGGGGCCCATGGGCTCGCTCATCTGCTGGGAAAATTATATGCCCCTGGCCCGGACGGCGCTCTACCAGAAAGGCGTCAGCCTCTATTTGGCACCGAATACCAATGACAACCCGGAATGGCAGGATACGGTCAAGCACATCGCCATCGAAGGGCGCTGCTACGTCTTCAACGTCGACCAGTATTTCACTAAGGACATGTACCCGGCCGACCTGGTCGAAAGCGGGGCCGTCGCCAAACTGAACGACACGGCCTGCCGCGGCGGCAGCTGCATCATCGATCCGTGCGGTCACTACGTCACCGAGCCCGTCTGGGACCGGGAAGCCATCATCTACGCCGACCTGGACATGGACCAAGTCGTCCTGCGCCACATGGAATTCGACGCCGCCGGCCACTACACCCGCCCAGACATCCTGGAACTCATCGTACATGAGTAGGGATGGCGTCGCGTGAAGGTTTCTGCCATCCGCTAACCACTAGCTACTAACCACTTAAAAAAGCTTGCCGCACATGCGACAAGCTTTTTTTTCACCGCCTCAACATGCGGTGTTTGAATTTGATTCGTTTCAGGCCTGTGGCTTTCCAGAAGCTGCGGGCCATTTTTTCGGAAATGATGTAGAACGCCAGGATGAGGAGCAGGCCGCAGAGGGTGGCAAAGGTCATGCCGCCGACGACGGCGACGCCCATGCCGCAGCGGGCTCCGGCGCCGGCACCGCTGGCAAAGGCCAGAGGCAGGCAGCCGATGATGGCCGTAAAGGCCGTAATGAGGATTGGCCGCAGGCGAAGCTTGGAGGCGATGACGACAGCTTCCATCGGGTCGATACCCTTGTCGACACGCTCTTTGGCGAATTCGACGATGAGGATGGCGTTCTTGGCCGCCAGGCCGATGATCATGATGACGCCAATCTGCATGTAGACGCTGTTCAAGAAGCCGCTGGCATTGGCGTTGAACAAGGTCGCCAGCTGGCGGATGATGTATTCCGAGCCGACAGCCCCGAAAATCCCCGTCGGTACGGTGAACAGGACGGCGAACGGCATGGACCAGCTTTCATAGAGGGCAGCCAGGCAGAGGAAGGCGAAGACCAGGGCCATGAGCAGGATTTTCGTCGTCGAACTGGACGACGTGCTTTCTTCGCGGCTCTGGCCGGACCATTCGATGGTCATCCCCGTCGGCATGACGCTCTTGGCCGCTTCTTCGGCCGCTGCCATGGCTTCACCGGAACTGTAGCCGCTGGCGGCGCTGCCCTGGATGGTGACGCTGCGGACGCCGTTGAAACGGGTGATCGACGACGGGCCGGTGGTCATGGAGCTGGTCAGCAGCGTATCGAGGGGAACCATTTTCCCAGACGACGACTTGACGGAAATGAAATTCAGACTGTCTGCCTGAGAGCGATACGACGTGTCGGCCTGGACGATGACCTTGTACGACCGGCCGAACTGGGTGAAGTCATTGACCGACGAACCGCCGAAATTGGTCTGGAGCGCCGTGAAGACGTCGGACAATTCGATGCCCAGATTCTTGATTTTTTCACGGTCTACCGTATAGGCCACGCTCGGTGTATTGGTGGCATAGCTCGTGCGGACACCGGATAATTCCGGCCGCTGCGAGCAGGCGGCGACGACCTGGTTGGCCGCATTGCCCAGTTCCGTATCGGACAGGCCCGTATTATCCATGAGCTGCATGGTCCAGCCGCCTTCCTGGCCCATGCCGGGGAGGGATGCCGGATTGAAAGCCGCTACGCGGGCTTCGGGATGGTTGGGGACGACAGTCTTATTGAACTTGGCGATAATCGATTCTCCCTTCGGGCATGGTGATACTGGCCATAAACACGCCCTGGTCTTCGTCGGGGACGAACGTCGACGGCAGAACTTTGTAGCAGATGCCCATAAGGCCCGTGACCAGGATGAGGAAGACAGCGGCATATTTCAGATGACGGATCATCCAGCCGACTTTCCCCGTGTAGCGATCCTTGAAATGATCGAAAACCCGGTTGAACCCGCGGAAGAAGGCACCCAGCGGCCCGGCCTGGATGGCCTTATCATCGGGCTTCAGGAGAACACCGCATAAGGCCGGCGTCAAGGTCAGGGCGACGAAAGGCCGAGATGACGACGGAAATGGTGATGGTCACAGCGAACTGCTTGTAGAGGACGCCCGTGACGCCGCCGATGAAGGCGACAGGGATGAAAATCGAGGCCAAGACAGCAGTCGTGGCGATAATCGGCCCTTGGACTTCTTTCATGGCCGCTTCCGTCGCGTCCTTGGCCGACATTTTATCCTTGGACATATGCTCTTCGACGTTTTCGATGACGACGATGGCGTCGTCGACGACCAGGCCGATGGCCAGGACCATGGCGAAAAGGGTCAGGGTGTTGATGGTGAAATCGAGGACCTTAAAGGACGCAAAGGTCCCGACGATAGAAACCGGCACGGACAGGACCGGGATGAGCGTCGTCCGCCATTTCTGCAGGAAGACGAAGACGACGAGGATGACCAGGAGCAGCGATTCGACAAAGGTATCTTTGACTTCGTTGATGGATGCGTTGATGAAATTCGTGTTATCCATGACAATGGTATAATCCAGGTCCGGCGGGAAGGTTTCCTTGGCCTGTTCCAGGACCTTCTTGACTTCCGTAATCGTGTCCAGGGCGTTGGCGTCGCTGGAAAGCTGGATGCCGAAGCCAATCCCTGTCTTGCCGTTGATTTTGGAGTTGCTGCTTTCGTTCTGCGTCCCCGTCTGGATATTGGCCACATCTTTGAGGTAGACGAACTGGCCATTCGAGGTAGACTTCAAGATGATATTGCCGAATTGTTCCGGCGTCGACAGCTGGCCTTCGACTTTGGCGCTGTACTGTTTTTCCTGTGTCGCCGGTGCCGGCAGGCTGCCAATGGTCCCGGCCGGAGCCGACATATTCTGTTCCTTGATGGCCGCAATGACGTCCGATACGGTCAGGCCGCGTTCGGCCAGTTTTTCCGGATTGAGCCAGACGCGCATGGCATAGCTGGAACCGAAGGTATTGACACTGCCGACGCCGTCGATGCGCTGGATTTTGTCAAGCAGGTAAATATCGGCATAATTCTTGAGGAACGCCTGGTTATACGTCCCGTTCGGCGAATAGATGTTAGCCATGAGGACCATGTCGCCAGAGGCTCTGCGAACGGTCAGGCCCTGGGTCTGTACGTCGCTGGGCAGGCTGTTCTTGGCCAGATTGGCGTCGTTCTGGACGTTGATGGCATCTGTATTGCCGTCACTGTCCAGGCTGAAGACGACGGACAGGCTGTACGAACCGTCGTTGCTCGACGTCGAGGACATATAGGACATATCATCGACGCCTTTGAGCTGGTCTTCGATGACCTGGGCGACGGTCTGATTGACGATGGTCGCATTGGCACCGGTGTAGGTCGTACTCAGATTGACCGTCGGCGGCGAAATCTGCGGATACTGGGCAATAGGCAGGGACAGGAGGGACAGGCCCCCCAGGATGACGATGATGATGGAAATGACGATGGCGAAAATAGGCCATCGGATGAAGAAACTAGACATGACGCGCCTCCTTATTTAGCCGTAAGCGATACGGAAGAAGTCGAAGCCGACGAATCGGATGCCGTCAGGGCCGTGTTGCCTGACGTGACATAAGTCCCGCTGGGGACGTCGTCCACAGAGAGCTTGCCGGAAATAGGCGCCCTGATGATGGTGTCGTCTAAGTTTTCCTGGGCCTTCTGCAAGAGGGTATTGGCATCGTCGTAACTCGACTGATTGCTGTCCACCGTGGCCTGCTGGTTGGTCAGGGTCTGTTCGGCTACGGCGCCGGAAGCTGCCAGCTGCTGATAACGGTTCAAGTCGACGAGGGAGTTGTTGGCGTCGTCCGGGCCTTGTCGACATTCGATTTGGCTGAGAGGACTTCCGATTCATATTGGCGGTCATCGATTTTATACAAGGGCTGGCCCTTTTCAACAGAATCGCCAGCCGTGAAGTATTTCTCTACGATTTCTCCGGAAACGCGGGGCTTGATGGTGACGGCGTTGGTCGATTTGATCTGACCCGAATAGTCGTGGCTCACAGCCGTATCCTGCTGGAGGACTTTCATGGCCTTGACCGACACAGCGGCACTCTTAGTCGGTGTCGTGCTGCCGCAGCCTGCCGTCAGCAGGGACAGGGCCAGCAGTCCGGCCATCACCGTAGTGAGAAGTGTTCCTTTTCCATAACGTAGCATATGCATGATTCCTTTCTCTACAACATGTTTTAAACTATATTATAAGTGTATCATGGAAAAAAAAGGCAACATGCCTAAATGTTAAAAATTAGGTGTCGCCTTCTTTTCGATAAGCTGCGAAATATGTACTTTTTATGGTAATTATATGTAGTTAGAAGCTGTCATGCAATTTTATTGCCATTGGCTACAAGTTTGAAGCGCAGGCCCAGGACTTCGGCTGCCCGCTTGCACATGAGCATACGCTGGGAAAAGATTTCAAAATAATCAATCATGGAGCAAATCGATTCATCGAGCTCGATGTTCAAGGTAATGACTTTCTTGTGCGTGTCGACGTGGAGCTTCGACGACAGGGCAGCATAATTGACGCGGTCGTGTTTGTCGAAGGTTTCCGGTACGGTGTTGCGGACGCGGTCCCGGCGGACATCGCTCTTGTCGGCCAGGATAAGGGCGGCAGACAGGGGGTCAAAGGCGATGCCGCTCCGTTCATCGTGCTGGCCAATGGCCGAGATGATGGCAGCAATATCTTCTGGTGGTGCGCCCCAGTCGCGCAGGAAATGGAACGCCATGAGGGCCCCCGTATGGGCATGGTCTACGCGGTTGATGCTGTTCCCCAAATCGTGCATATAACCGGCAATGCGCACAAGTTCCACCATGTGGGCGTCATAGCCGAGCTTCTTCAGGATTTTGCCGGCCGTGACGGCCACTTTAGCCGTATGCTTTTGCGAATGGTCCGTATACCCCAGAGCATCGAGGACCCGGTTTCCCTGTTCTAAATAAACATTCAGCTCTTTGGCATGGGCAATATTTTCATAAGTCAGTTTCTTCATGATATCATTCCTTTTCTGTGCTAGTCTTTTCAGTATAACAAAGGAATGTATAAACAGCGTAAATATTCCATAAAAATTGTGCTTTGCTTCTACCGAATCCAACAATTTGCTAATTCTCTATTTTTATTGTACCATATCGGCCCAATAAAGCAAATAGAAACTATGTTCGCTAAAGGGATAATCGTTTCGTCGAACATAGTTTCTTTATTTGCAAAAAAATCCGCCTAATTTTCATAAATGGCCTTATGAGACGTTTTTTATCATCTTGTGAGTAATCACATGGGAAACTTGTTTTATTTTCCTTAAATCGGCAAATTCAACAGGAACGTTTGTTGCATCTTGTCTTTTCTCATAGTACAATAGTAAACAAAGGAGGTGCCGCATATGTATTTACGAAAACGAGGCAAGAAATGGTATTATACGATTGAAGTCCCGACGGAAGATGGTCAGGGAAGGCAGCGTGTGGAACGCGTCGGCGGTACTTCGTATGCCCAGGCGGCGAAAGCCTATCGCCAGGCCATGAAAGCCCTGGATGAAGACGGGGAGCTGCCGGAAAAGCCAGAAGTCAAGGTCATGGCTTTTTTGCGGGACTGGCTGGAAAAGGATGTGCGCATCAATTTAGGCCCTAATACGTATGATTCTTATTCCGGCATCATTAAATGGCATATTAGTGCCCGTTTTGGCAATTATGCCCTGGAAGCGCTGACGACGGCAGAAATCCAGGACTGGATCAACAGCCTGAAAGAGGATGGTTATTCCCGGTCAACGGTTAAATCTATTTTCACGGTCTTCAACGACGCCATGCGCTGGGCCGTCTCCAACCGCCAGTATATCGAAATCAATCCCATGGCCAACGTCAAGATGCCGAAATTCGATATTCCCCGGAAAAAGCCGGTCATCTTTTCACATCAGCAGATACAGATTATTTTCCATGCCTTCCCGGTAGGGCATAAATATTATGCGCCGTGCATGATTGCCTATTGTACTGGCCTGCGTGTCGGCGAATGCCTGGCCCTGCAATGGTCCCATATCGACATGGAAAACCGCACGCTTTCCGTGGTCAGTACCTTGTATGACAAAAAGGGTGTGCCCGTCTGCAAGGCCACGCCGAAGACGAAGTCGTCGGTCCGGACCATTCCTTTTAATGAAACCTTATACAAGGCCCTGCTCCGCCATAAGGCCCAGAAGGCCAAGAACCATCGTCTTTACGGCGACGACTACGTCGAAAGCGATTTCGTCTGTACCCGTGAAGACGGCCGTCCCATGAACAGCAATGACATGCGGTACTTCAATATGTGGTGCAAAAAGGAATTCGGCGGCGGCAGTTTCCATTCCTTCCGCCACACCCATGCGACGATGATGCTGGAAAACAATATCGAGCTCGACTACGTTTCCAAGCGGCTGGGCCATTCTACCATTGCCACGACGGCGAACATTTACGATACGATTACGGATAAACGCAATCGGGAAGCCATGAAGAAGCTCGATTCGATTTTGTGAAATCATGGCGGCAAACGCGGCGGCAAGATGCCGTAAATATAGCATAAAACCTTAACTTTCCGATAAGTATTACTTATCGGAATAATATAACAAAAATCAAAAATATAGAGAAGGAAGAACCCCTTATATCATGTCTCCTCAAATCACTACCTATAGCGGAAAGTTTTTCGATATCACCCATCCCGACCCGGTAAGCATCTGCATCGAAGATATTGCCCACGCCTTGTCCCTCATCTGTCGGGGCAACGGCCATGTGATGACTTTTTATTCCGTCGGCCAGCATTGTCTGCAATGCGCCAACGAAGTGATGGCCCGCCAGCTGCCGTCCCGGCTGGTCCTGGCCGCCTTACTGCACGATGCGACGGAGTGTTATATGTCCGACGTGCCCCGGCCGATGAAGCAGCTCATGCCGATATACCGGCAGACGGAAGCCAAATTGCTGGCTATCATTTATGAGAAATTCTTAGGCCAGCCCTTGACGGAAGGGGAAACACGCCTCCTCAAAGGGATTGACGATGATTTCCTCTGGTATGACCTGACCTGTCTCTTGCACGACCAGCCTCAGGGCGAGCCGCCACAGGTCCATTGTATCCCCGATTACCGGCCGCGTCCCTTTGCCGACGTCGAAGCCGAATACTTGCAGTGCTATCGTTCTTGTCAGGAGGGAGTCTTATGGAAATAGCCATCGTCACCGGCGCTTCGTCCGGGCTGGGCCGGGAATATGCGAAATTGCTGGACCAAGAAGGATTGGATGAAATCTGGCTCGTCGCCCGGCGCCGGCCCCAGTTGGAAACCCTGGCTGGAGAACTGACGACGAAAAGCCGTATCTACGCCCTGGACCTGACGGACAGGGCTTCTTTGCTGACGCTGCAGCAAGCCTTAGCGGCCTGCCAGGTCACGGTCCGTTATTTGATCCACGCCGCCGGCTTTGGCAAGATGGGGCCTGTGGCGGCCGTTCCGGCAGGCGTCCTGGAAAACATGATCGACCTCAACGACCGGGCCGCTGTCAGCCTGGTCCAGGCTGTACTGCCTTATTGTCATGCCGGCAGTCATCTGGTCCAGATTTGTTCCTGCGCAGCCTTCCTGCCCATTCCGGAACTGGCTGTCTACGCGGCGACGAAAGCCTTTCTCCTACGCTACAGCCGGGCACTGGCCGTGGAACTGGCACCGCAGGGTATCCTCGTATCTGCCGTTTGTCCGTATTGGGTGAAAGATACAGGATTCATCGCGACGGCCCGCCAGACCGATGAAGGCCGGCTGTTCCGCCATTTTCCCCTGGCCGGGACGAAGGAAGCCATTGCCCGCCGCTCCTTCCAGGCCGTGAAAAAAGGCCGAGTCGTCATCACGCCGGATGTCGTCTCGACCTTGCTCCGTTTTCTGTCGGGGTGGATTCCCCAATCGATTCTCTTGTACGGCAGCCGCTGGTTCCGCTGACTTTATAAGCCGATGGCTTTCAGTACCTGGTCCAGGTCACCGATGATGTCGTCCGGGTCTTCCAGGCCGATGCTGAAACGGATGAAGCCCTTGCGGAATTTTTCCGGGTAGAGATTGATGCGTTCATCGTAGCTGGGCTGCGGGAAAATCAGGCTTTCGTCATGGCCGAGGGATACGGCGAAGGTGACGACTTTCAAAGCTGCGCAGAAGCGTTCGACGGCCTTGTCGTCGGCTGCGATGCCAAAGGAAATGACGCCGCCAAAGCCGTGCTTCATCTGTTTCTTGGCCAATTCATGACCGGGATGGCTGGCCAGGCCGGGATAGGAAACGAAGGTGACGTTTTGCCGCTGTTCCAGCCATTCGGCGATTTTCTGCGTCGATGCGTTGATGCGTTCCATCCGCAAGGGGAAGGTCACGGCACCGCGGAAAATCTGCCAGGCATTGAAGGGGCTGATGACAGAGCCGACGTTGACCTGGGCTTCATAGCGGATCCGGTCCATCGCTGCCAAATCATTGGAAATGATGGCCCCGCCCTGGGCATCGCCATGGCCGTTGATATATTTCGTCAGCGATTCGACGACGAAATCGGCTCCCAGGTCCAGTGGTCGCTGGTTGAGAGGCGACGCAAAGGTATTGTCGACGGACAAGACAGCCTCGTTTTCATGAGCGATTTTAGCGATGGCTTCGATATCTGAAATGCCATCAGTCGGGTTGTCCGGCGTTTCAATATGGACTAGGCGCGTCCCCGGCGTAATCGCTTTCTTGACGGCTTCCAGGTCAGTCATATCGACCATGACCGTTTCGACGCCGAATTTCTGGTTGAATAATTCGTGGAACAGGCGATAGACTGCCATATAACTGACTTTCGGATAGACGACGCGGTCGCCCGTCTTGAGCAGGGTCCAGAACAGGGCATGAAGGGCGGCGACGCCGCTTCCCAGGACGATGGCGTCATCGGCACCATGAAGGGCCGCTACTTTTTCTTCCAGCCAATGTTGATTCGGGTTGCCGTTACGGGCATACATCAGCAAATCCGTCGATGAATAGTTGACCTTCGACAGATCATCGGGCAGCTTGTAGCTGTTGGCCATGTGCAATGGCCGGCGGACAGCGCCCGTTTCTGCGTCATAGCCGGCACCAGTGTGTACAGCCTGTGTTGAAATGTCATACCCCTTGAACTTATTTTCTTTCTTAGCCATAAAAAATTCCCTTTTATGGTGTAAATAAATATTATACAAGTAATTTATAAAGTATATCATCAAAAAAGTAAAAGCCTTTTGTTTTCCAATTCATATTGACTTTTTGACTTTTGCTAAAATAAGCGTATAATAGAACTATACAAAGAAATAGAAACAGCGCCGTTTCAATTGTTTAATTTTGTAGGAGATGATTGGTATGAGCAAGTTAACCCATCGTATCGAAAAGAAGGCTGTCGAAATCCTGGTCGACCGCATCATGGCCGAACGGAATCCGGCAGACCGTCAAAAAAAATTGAAACGCTTATCTTATGTCATGCAGCATCTGTTTGGCGACCTCTTTGAAAAGGAATCCTTTGACGATGCACGCAGACTCATCGATGAAGGGGGCAAATGGTTCCGCTTCCTCAATACGGCTCTGGATACCTTGAACCCGCATGTCGTCAAGACGGCCGTCATGGACCTGGGCTTTGAAGCTGGATTTTACGGCCTGCGTACGCGCGACGCCGCCAAGGCGAAATATCACTGCAATATTCCCTGGGCCATCCTCTTCGACCCGACCAGCGCCTGCAACCTGCATTGCATCGGCTGCTGGGCTGCTGAATACGGTCATACGCTGAACTTGTCGTTCGACGTCATGGATAAAATCGTCCGCGAAGGCAAGGCTCTGGGCTGTCATTTCTACCTACTCACGGGCGGCGAACCGCTCATGCGCAAGAAAGATATCCTGCGTCTGTGCCGGAAACACCCGGACTGTGAATTCCACGCTTTTACCAACGGTACGCTCATTGATGATGCTTTTTGCGACGAAGTCACGGACGTAGGCAATCTCAGCTTCTCCCTCAGTATCGAAGGATTCCGTGAAGTCAATGACAGCCGCCGCGGCGAAGGCGATTTCGACAAGGTCATGCACGCCATGGACCTCCTGCGCAAGCACGGCATCGTTTTTGGGACGTCCATCTGTTATACCCGGAAAAACATCGACACCGTCACGTCTGACGAATTCCTGGACCTGCTCATCAAGAAGGGCGTCTGGTTTACGTGGTACTTCCATTATATGCCCGTCGGCAACGACGCCTCGCTGGACCTGCTACCGACAGAAGAACAGCGGGCCTATATGGTACGCCGGGTCCGCGAAATCCGCAGCGTAAAGGGTGGCAAGCCGATTTTCGCCATCGATTTCCAGAACGATGGCCAGTTCATCGACGGCTGTGTCGCTGGCGGCCGCAATTACTGCCATATCAACCCCAATGGCGACGTCGAACCGTGCGTCTTCATCCATTATTCCAGCGCCAATATCAACAATCAGAGCCTGCTCTCATGCTTGCAGCAGCCGCTCTTCAAAGAATATGCCAAAGGCCAGCCCTTCAACCACAACCATCTGCGCCCGTGTCCGATGCTGGAAAATCCGCAGTATTTAGCCGCCATGGTCAAACGCAGCGGTGCCAAATCGACAGACCTGCAGTCGCCGGAATCGGCAGAACACTTATGTAATAAATGCAAGGCTTATGCCGTACAGTGGAAACCGACAGCCGACAAGTTGTGGGCTGAAATCGAAGCTAATAAAGAAAAAGAAGCCGCGGAAAAGAAGGTCCACAGCCCTCAGTCCGCTACTCATTAGGAGGAATCCCATGAATATCCAGATTTTCGGCACGAAAAAGTGCTTTGATACCAAGAAAGCCATCCGCTATTTCAAAGAACGGAACATCAAGGCCCAGTTCATCGACTTGAAAGAAAAAGGCCTGAGTAAAGGCGAATACACCAAGGTCAAGCAGGCCGTCGGCGGCCTCAATGCCATGCTCAATCCGAAATGCAAGGATCAGGATACGCTGGCCCGCATCCAATATGCCGTCGATGACGAAAGAGATGCCAATGTGCTGGCGAACCAGCAAGTCTTAAAGACGCCCATCGTCCGCAATGGCGCCAAGGCGACCGTCGGCTACGTGCCAGAAGTCTGGAAAACGTGGGAATAGTTTTTAGTTTGACAGAAATTAAACGTTTGGGTATACTCATAGTTACTTAAACGTTTAATTTTTTTTTATGGTGAACGAGGTGTAGAAAATGAAATATACTGTAAAAAGAACCGCTGTATTAGCCTGTGCGGCCTTGATGATCGGCAGCGTTTCCCTGGCTGCCAGCACGCCGAAGGTCCAGGCCATGGGGCTGCCCAATCCCATCGTAACTTATGATACTTATGAAAGTGTCGTCAAAGATGCCGGCTTTACGCCCTTATATTTGACCCGCGATGCCGGATTCAGCTGCTACTATCTTTCTTTGATCGGCAAAAACACGGCAGATATCGGCTTCCAGCGCTGCTTCCAGCGCTTAGGACAGCCGGAAACGACGGTCCGCGTCCGCACGATGCCGCAGAAAGCCGATAAATCCATAAAAGACATTTCTGGCATCTATAGCGTAACCTGGAAAGACCAGGTCATCGACGGCGTCACCGTCAGCATAGCAAAAATCAGTGACACGTCCTATGCGGCTCATTGGAAAGTCGGGGACTATCAGTTCTCCGCCCAGGCAACGGGGATGAGCGCACCGGAATTCAAAGCCCTCCTGGAAAACAGCCTCGTCGACGACTCGGCTCATTATTTTGTAAAATAAAAAACATAGTTTATAGTTCGAAGTTCGTAGTTTGCAGACGATGGCTTTACATTTAATCATTCACTAAAAACTACAAAACTTAATACTCAAAAAGCGGCTGTCTTTATAGGACAGTCGCTTTTTTGCGAACCACGAACCACGAATTACTAATCACTACTTACTCCGTGCAGCTGAAGGGACGATGCCGATGGCACAGAGAATCGTAAAGACGATGAAGGCCTGCTGGATGTGCTGGGCCAGCCAATCCGAGGCAGCCGAGGCCCCGCTTTGCGACAGAATCAGGGTGATGATAGCCACACTGAGGACCTGACCGATGAGGCGGACCGTACTGACGACAGACGAGGCAGCGCCGTAATATTTTGGCGTCACAGCCCCCATGATAGCATTGTTATTCGGTGCCGTGAACAGGGCAAAGCCGATGCCGATGATGACTAGGGCCAGGGCGATGAGCCAGAAAAAAGGGTAAGAGACATCCACCGCTAAGAGACAGAGGCCAAAGGTAATCAAAATCATGCCGGAAGAAGCCAGGACGGCTGGATTGATACGGTCCGACAGGGCCCCGGTGACAGGGGACAAGAGGGCCATCAGTACGGGCTGAATCAGTAAAACCAGCCCCGTATCGCGGGCATTGAGGCCGGTAATGCGCTGCAAGTAAATGGACAAGAGGAAACTGATGCCGAAGGTCGCGCAGTAATTGAGCATGGCCGCCAGACTGGAACAAGAGAAGACGCGGTTGCCTGCAAAAATACGGACTGGCAGGACCGGGCTTTTCCGGTGCCATTCACCGTATAAGAAAGCTAGGAACAAGAGGAGACCGGCAGCTAAGAGGTATTTGGCGTATGCCAGAGTCATTACTTCCGATAAGCCAACCATAATGGCAATCATGGCCAGGGCATACAACAGACTGCCAGGCAAATCGAGACTGCCTTTCGCGTTGACGATCCATTCTTCCTTCGTCATGCTGCGGGCTGCAATCAGCCAGGCCAGGGCACAGATGAAGGCGATGAAATAAAAAATCGTCTTCCAGCCTAAGTAATAAGAAAAGAAGCCGCCCAGGACAGGCCCAAAGGACAGGCCGCAATATACGGCGGCAATCGTAAAGCCCATGGCCCGGCCGCGGCGCTGTGGCGGCGTGACCAGGGATACGATGGCCATGCTGGTCGCGAAAATACTGGCACTGCCCAGCCCCTGCAGGATGCGCAGCAAGAACAGACCGTACAAGGAGTTCACAAAATAAACGGCCAGCGAAGAGACACAGAACAAGGAGACGCCGAATAAAAAGATATGACGCTTGCCAATCCGGTCGGCAATCTTGCTGATTGGCATGATGGTCACGGTCGAAGAAATCAAGAACAACTCAATGACCCAACTGAGCTGAGCATCAGTCGCACCATAAGCCGTACCGATGCTAGGCAGGGCTGTCGTCAGGGCGCTGCTGGTAAAAGGATTGATGAAAGATACCATCATGACGACGGCTAAAATCGTATTTTCATAAGATAAAAATCGCTGCATCGCGAATAACCCTCCGTAAAAATAAATTGATAGATAAATGTAATTATACTGCCAGAGAAAATCATTCGCAAGAAATAATTTTTTGAACTATTTTTACGAGAAAAGGCTGATTTTGCAAATAGTTGATTAGCTCAACTATTAAAACACTACTGTATAGAAAAAAGGCCCATATCCATAGATAATATAACACATCAGCCTGATACTAAATCATGCGATAATACGACAATATCGCGGACTATATAGCGATTCGCACAATCCAGGCGTCGACTCCGCTTAGTGTACCCAAAAATACCACGGATCCTATATCCGATTCCAACCAGCCTGCATAAGCCTAACAATATATATATCTCTGCAAACAGATACAGATATATATTATAAAACACAGAAAAACTTTTCATCAAAAAAATAATAGCATATCAGCAGGGAGAATCACAAATAGCCAAGATAAAATAAATGAATTCAATCAATGACTGCGAAGAACTCGATACAGCGATTTTGCAGTCATTTTGAACATGGGGTAGAAATAGCCCCTCGATTACTTCCGATAACGTTAAATTATCGGAAGTAATAAATAATGCATTTATATATGGTCATATACTTTTAAACTGGCTAGCGTAATTACGCCGATTATCAGGCAAGTAGCTAAAAATATTTAACTATGTTTTTATATGCTTTTATACAAGTTTTCGCCATCGGCGGCGGAAAAAATGGCGGAAAAAAATTATTTTTAGTCGAATACTCCAAAATTTTTACGTGTATTAAAAATTATCAGCTGATGTGCTATAGCTAAAAAGGGCGGCTCATTTCGAGCTGCCCTTTTTGAGTTTCTCCTTAATTTCGTTGGCTTTTTCTTGCCGGCCAGAAAAGTAGCGCTGTTCCGCTGCTTTCCGGGCCGCTTGAGCGTCATCAAGCTTGTCAAAGAATCCCAAATGAATCTGCTTTCGGCCAACGCTTATATAAGCCCGGTATTTTCCATTTCTAAAAACAGATACTCCGGGCACTCCAGTGCTGTTGTTCCTGTTGATTTCCCGCCCAAATCCGGCGTATTTAAGAGCTACGTGCTCCCGGTGTACTTTGGCCGTGAATTCACGTCCGTCTTCAAGCGCCAGGCTGTCTCCTTCTTTCCGCTTACAGCCGCACGAAAGAGACTTCCCTTGGATTAAATTATAAACGTAAATCATTTTTTCTTTACCGCAAATGCAACGGCATCGTACATAATCATGCCGGGTAGCATCTGGTGGCTCGATAACGGTCCAATAGCCAAATTTAGACCCCATTATTATGTCGCTCTTTCTCATAAGCCCAGGCTTTCCACGAGTACCAGGCGCTGACCAGCTGTCAATGCTTCGATTTTTCCCGACAGCTGCTTCCGATTATCATCGGATCCGGTGGTTGCATCCAGCACGTCAAGATGCAGGCCACGGATTTTGCGCCGGTCAATAACGGCTCCGCACAGCACTTCGCCCATGATTGCCAATTCTGTTTCTGTCAATTCCGGGGGTGTGTCTAAATCAAGCATGATTTGATACCTTTCAACAATTTCACCCAGACGGCGGGAAAAGCCGCTGGTGCGGCGGCTGTCACCGCGTGTTTCTGTAGCAAGCCGTTCGAGCGGTTCGCTCATGTAGATTGTTCTTTTCATAACTTCAACCTCCTGTTTAAAAAAAGGCGGCCATTTCTGACCGCCAACTAATTTTTACCACTCCTGGATTTCATCTTTATATTCGGCAACCCAGGTCCCTTCAAATATTTCACCTAGGTTGCCGAAGTCCAGTTCATCCCAGTACGTATCGTGGGATTCACAGTAGTCGTTGATGATGTCGGTGACGTCTTCAGCGATGTTTTCAAAGAGGACATCATCATCCTCTCCGGTTTCTTCGATTTCCTGGAGAGCCGCTAAACGGTGGCTTCCAGTTACGAGGCCCATATTCGTGTACAGAATCGGGGCGCCTTTCCAGCCGTTCTTTAAAATAGATTTTTTGATTTCGGAAACTTTCTTTTCATCTACGTCGTTTACCAACGGTAAGCATTTAATATCTTCGTATGTAGCCATGTTCTTTTCCTCCTTGCGGACTTCCCTTCGGGTGCCGACTCAAGATTTATTTGGAAGGTCTTGTTTTCCCCTTCCTTGATTATATTATAGCATATATACGTAGAAAGTCAATAGTTTTATACGTATAAAATAGCAATAAAAAATAGCCCCCGGTCGCTCTCGTGACCAGGGGCTTGTTCTCACCATTGCTTGATTGTATACGTAATGCTTCCGGCGTCTATCTGCCTGCCATCTCTCGTGTATACCATGCCTTCCCATCGTCCGGCCTGGTAGCCTGCACCGAGATAGGTCTTGCCGTCCGCAGACAACAGTCCGGCTTTGATTTTGTGGTTGTTGCGGAGATTAATCTTGTAGACGTCGACCGTTTGTTTGTCTGTGTTCGGTGTGACAACGGTTCGATCGGTCTGCTCCAGCGCGGGGGCCGGTAGTCGGGCGTCCCCCTCTTCGATGGCCTTCGCGGTTTCCGTGGCCGCGGCTTCTACCGTCGGCGCCTCGACGGTGTACGTGACGACGGGCCGCACGTCGCCGTCGTGGATCCGCTCAATTTGCCGCGTAATCTCTCGAGATGTGCCGGTATCAACGCCTAGTGCCTTCTTCATTTTCTCGGAATTGGTCGAATCCTCATATTTTACTGTAATCGGCTCTGTGACGCGTTTTTCTTCTTTGTACATATAAACTGTCACAGCGGTAATGAAAAACGCGACAGCCAGGCACACAGAAAGCCAGAATTTCCAGTTTTCCCGGAAAAATTGGAGGACGACCTCTTTTCGGTCCATTGTATCACCACCTCAATACCAAACATCCAGGTCGACGTTGATGCCGGCGATATTCCCGGCATCCGAGTACTGCCAAACAGGGATGTTGAGTTCCGGGTTCTCGACTTTGAGGTAGTTGACCGACGCCGTGTTTGCGACCCACAGCGGGACGTAGCCCGGGATGCTGCCGAGCTCAAAGTTGTCGTTGAACATCGAGTAATACGAGTAGATGCCGACATAGACGCCCGCTGCGTTCAGGGTGTTGACCCAGCTCATGACCGTTGCCGTCAGATCGTCTGGGCTCAGAGCGAGCTGACAGGGCGCTTCGACGTCGAGCCAGATGCCGGCTTCGAGCGGCACGCCGTCAAGGTACTCATGCATCGTGTCTAAAAGCCATTCAGCCTCCTGCGCCGCTTCGGCTTCCGTCGTCGCAAGCGAATAAAAATAGATGCCGAGCTTCATTCCCGCCGCTTTCGCGCCGTTGATGTTATCGACAAAGTAGTCGTCCAGCTCCTGCTGACCATCCCTGCGCGTACGTCCGATACGGACGATACAGAATTCTTTCCCCGCGTCCGCAGCGGCCTGGAAATCAAAGCCTGCCTGGCAATAGCTTACATCGATACCTTCCATCATTTCGCATTACCTCCCTTGTCTACAAAGCGATTCACAACCGGTGGAAGCCCCGCCGGCGTGTTGAATTTACTGTCTGTGTGATATTTCGTCCAGCAGGCGCCGGCCAGGGCGACGACCCCGGCCAGCCCGGTCACGACGACGCTGATGCCGCTCCAGCAGCTGGAGAGCTCGAAATGCATGCCGTACAGCGCGTTGGCCCAGTATCCGACCAGCCAGCTCACCATGACCGCCACGAGAAAAAGCATCATTACGCAGCTGAGGATGATGATGAGCGGCAGCCAGTTCTGCTGACCCCACTGGCCAAGCTGGATTATTTTTTCTTTCATAGCGTCGCCCCCTGTCAGTGCATCGCGTCGGCGACCGGCGCTTCCGTGTACTCTTTCGCAATGCGCTCGAGGTACCCGTTGGCGCCTTTCAGCGCCGTATAGCTCGCGATCATGTCGGCCATGGCGTTATATTCCTCGTGCGACACTTCGTGGCCCTCGATGATGTGATAGTGGTGCGCCGCGATGATGCGGTCGCGCAGGAGACACTTGAGCCCCTCCTCCAGGGCCTGCTGACGAATTCTATTCTTACGGAAAGCCTTGATGATCCAGCCGAGCATCGTGATGCTTGCAGCCGGAATGACGTAGCTGATAACAGCTACGATGATTTGGTCCAGCAATTCTTTTCGCCACCCTTTCGTGGTACACTCGATAAAAACGGAGTGTGATTCAAATGAAACTACCGAATGGATACGGTACGGTTTACAAATTATCAGGCAACCGGCGGCACCCTCTTTGATTTTCCTACTTGTTTAGCCAGCTATATCACCTCTCGTTTCTTCTGGGGGCATCATGTTCTACCCACTTATCTACATCATCTACATCATCTACGTCTACATCAATAACGGTAGCCACTGTATCTCCATTTACAAGCTCCTTACCTTCATCAGCAATCAGTCGATACCGCAGTGTATAGTCCATCGGCAATTTGATAGGGCTATCAATAACGCCGTTACTTCCTACATATCTATAAATTTCCATTTTAGTCATGATAAAACTCCTTTCAAAATCACGTTGTACCTGTCCAGTTCACCGTAGCAGCTGTCGCACCCCACGGTGAACCGCTGATTGCATCTGCTTTACGGTCGATTGTTATTGTCGTTAATTTGCTAGTTCTTTCAAAAGTGTTTTTCCCAATGGATTTAATTGTGGATGGAATATTAATAGTCGTTATTGGACAATAATCAAATATTCCCCAAAGGTCATTGTCTGCTCCTAATTTCTCTACTTTGGGCATACTGATAGACTTTAGAGCACAAGCATCAAACGCATCAGAATTGATTTCTTTAACTTCGGGCAAGGATATTGACTCTAATGACCTACAGTCACCAAAAGCACTTGTACCAACTTTTGTCACTTTCGTAAAGGTGGCGGATGTAAGTTGTTCGCAACCGTAAAACGCATAACGTCCTATTTCGGTTAAATCGTCGTTTACGTAATCCCCCGATATACTGTGGTCTAATATACTATTTAGAACCGTATTGTCTTGTGCCGTTAAGTCGCTGATGGCTCCAGCCATTTCGCTCGGTTTATATTTATCTGCACTTCCATTTTTGTTTCGTATGGCGTCCCCAATATCTGTCAGATAAGATTCTGTGACTAATACTTTACTCATATATCCTCCCCTTAATAACTCTTGCTATCGCCATCTACGATAGCCGAAATAGCCGTAGAGATGGCTGAATCGACTTGTGTCTTTGTATAGTAGTTGCTCAAGTCTACCGTCTTAGCGTCAATAGCGGCTTTGATACCATCCGATGTAACGGGATTACTTGAATTGGCTGTGGGAGTGCTATCGAATGTGAGCTTATCCTGCTTACCCGTAGACAAGCCATTGATACTATTCTGCAAAGATGTGTGTACGTTAGACGCATCAGTTATCTTTTCGTAGGTAGTATCAATCTTCTGCCCTTTGGCATCGTTCGTGGCCGCTGTAGCAGAAGCTACATTATTGACCGTAGCGGTAGATGTAGTGCCGTCTTTGTGATTAAAGGTAATAGTTGCCCCATTAGCTGTGGCTGAGGTGATTGCTTTCTGGTAGTCGGCTTTCTCTGCGTAGATAGATAAATCTACTGTGCCTGATAAGTCGTCCCAGTCAGTACCATTCCAAGCCACGTTATCTCCAGCTTTGATTCCATGCTCTGAGTCAGCATTTACGATGTTCCATACGTCACCTTTATTTTTCGTTACATCGGCTAAATCACTGTAGCTATCAACCTGTCCAGCGTATTTCATGACACCTGTCAACTTGGTAACAGCACTATTAGCGTCATTCCTAGCCTTTTCAGCTTCGGCCTGGGCTGTCTTAGCGGCTACTTCTGCTTTAGCGGCATTGCTGGCCGACGTACTTGCGTTAGTCGCTGATGTACTAGCAGAGGATGCCGCTGTGTTGGCCGTATTCATGGCCGCTTTAGCATTTGTAGCCGATGTACTTGCACTGGTTGCAGACGAAGCCGCCGCTGTAGCACTGTTGCTTGCAGATGTTTTGTATTCGGACGCTTGCGTCTCTGAGTTGCTTGCATTGGTGGCACTCGAAGCCGCCGCTGTAGCACTATTTTTTGCAGAGGTAGCAGAAGACGCCGCGCTTGTTGCAGACCCACTTGCTATTGTTGCCCAATCCTTTGCATCTTTGGCACTGGCTGTAGCAGATGATGCCTGAGTCGTGGCTGTGCTGGCACTGGCACTTGCACTTTCAGCACTAACTTTAGACGCCAATGCCCATGACCGTGAACTCTGCGTCTTGCCAGTATCACTACTTGTATCTGTAGCCCCATCGGGGGATTCTGTAGCTACGGCCCAGTTTTGAGCTGTCGTTGCACTGGTACTAGCGTTAGTTTCAGATGATTTGGCATTGGTTTCACTGGTCTTGGCATTAGAAGCTGATGTAGTGGCATTTGTTTCACTAGCTTTAGCATTTACCTCGGAAGTATGGGCCTTGCTGACATTGTCAGCAACAGTGGCCTCACTAGCTTTTGCATTAGTTTCAGAAGTTTTTGCATTGGTTTCAGACGCCTTGGCAGTATCTAAAACGGCCTGAAAATCCTGTTGGATGCTCGCTGTTTTATTATAGGAGTCTAATGCGTTTTCTGCTGATTTAGTGGCGCTTTGTTCACTAGCTAAAGCGTTACTAGCACTTGTCGACGCTTCACTTGCACTACTTGCACTGGCTTCTTCTGATGCTTTGGCATTTGTTTCGCTTGTCTTAGCGTTTGTTTCAGATGCCTTTGCGTTATCAGCGTATGTCTTTGCATTGGTGGCAGATGCGGAAGCACTAGTTGCTTGCTCTTTAGCAGTATTAACATAATCGGTTACGCTATCTGCTTCGGTCTTCGCTTTATTAGCCTGTTCAGTTGCCGTCGTAGCGGAAGCCTGTGCCGAATCTCGATACTGAATACAATCGGCAATCGGTTTAAGTTCTGTCTTAATGGTGTTACCACCTGACATAGACAAGGTCAAATACCCTTCATCGTCTACTGTCGCAGAAGTAATTATGTCCCCTTTAAGCGATACAATCCATTCTTCTTCCGTACCTGTGAAGCCAAGGGTTTGCGCTATTTCATAAGCACTAAGACCATTAAGCTGTGAAGTCAATAACGACCATTCTGTGCCAGTCCATTTATAAGACTTGCCGTCATCTTGTGTAACGTAAATCTTTGTTACGTCCCCACTGGCTGGCAAGGATGATTTATTTTTGACATAAATATAAGCCCCAGAGAGTGCATTTTTTAGGGCCTCTAAGTTGTTATTTATATAATCTAAAATACCAGTATTGTCCGCATTGGCAAACGGGGCATACTTCCCGTATGTACCAACTTGGATGACCGCATCGTTTTCGTTACGAAGCTCTGGAGTCTGGTATGGTGAAATCTTCATTAATTATTCTCCTTTAAAGTATATATAGATTCAAAAGTTAGACACATCAACTATTGAGTATTGCGGATTAAAAAAGTATTCATCTGCTAAAGGAAGGTCATCTGTTCCCTTAAAATATCCATATAAAAGATACCCATTACTATCTTTATACTGACTAAGAAAGAAGATAGGGGGAGTATACTTACTAAACGAGCCATCAAACGATATATTACAAAAAGGCATTGTTACAGCGACATCTATGTTGCTATAAGAAACATCGTCCCATGAAAAGTCAAGCATTGAACGTAATGGTTTAAAATATTTTAAATTACTATTATATAAAACTGTTTTATCGCTATTGTAAATACATAAACCAGTAGCTCCAGTGCTAACATTACCTATCCCGTAACTATATATATAAATGTCTCCCACAGGGCAATCACTTTTGCAATACACAACTTTGTTATTATTATCCATTCCCCATTGATAAGCAGTAGTCGAATAAATTCCATTAGGTATTGATACATTACACTTTTTTACCGTAATGGCTTGTATGATAGAGCCGTCATCTGGTATTTTACGCATTGTAAATGTATCATATATATGAACACTACTAGGGTTTACAGCTGGCTGAGGCGAAACTAATATAGATTTATTCCCAATTATCGGCAGGTCTGCTAAACGATATTTTTTGAATAACATTAAATTTTTCCAGTTAATTGTCACGTCAGAAGTGATGTATTCTGGCCCATTACCGTGAGTACATTCCGGATTATAGGTTATTTGAAAAAATCCGCTAAACATTATACAGCACCTACAATAAACTCACAAGATATACGACTATAATCATAAATTACTGTATTCCCAGGTTGGACTTTTTCAACACCGGGCTGAATGTATTCCCAATAAACTGTACCACTAGAATAATCAAATTTGATTTTAGGATAATCCATTTCCTTAAAATACATCTTCGCATGACCTGTGCCACCACCGTCCAGTGTATGCCTATATGTTTTAGTATCTACAGAAAATGCGGAGTTGCACAGCCACAAACGCCTGTTAATAAGCTCTTTTGCCTTGAAACTCCCGTTACTAAACCCCGTTGTAAACTTTCCCAAATATTTCGCAATCCCTGTTGTAGTATCAACATCTAAGTTCCCGTTAGCATCGAATACTTGTAACCCAACATTCATCACGACCACACTCCTAACTTAACCCGTAATACATTATTACTATCATATATACATATCAAATTATCTGTAAGCTCCATCCTTGCGCCCGAAGTAGATGACCTTAAAGTGCCTATAGTGGCAGATATAGCTGATAGACTACCAGTTTTAATTTTATCGGCTGTTACGCTCCCAGCCGCCAAATTGTCCGTCGTTACAGCCCCAGCTTGAATCATACCTTTGGCAATAACGTTCTTTTCAATTACCGTATCGCCTGTGACATGAAGCAATTTGCCATCAATCGTTGTTCCTGTTTTATCCAGGTTGATTTGGCTAATTACGTCGCCCTTTGCAACACGCAAATTGATGTCGTCCTGCATCTGGGAAATAGCACTGTAATTTTCCTTAGCCTTATCTGGGTCGCTAAGGTTGGTGACAACAGAAGTGATGCTATCTGCATTTTGCTGAATCTTAGATGTTAACGACGCATTGACGGTATCCTGGGCGGACTTATTGGCAGATACCGTGGAGGAAATAGAACTAGCTGTTTGCTCGATTTGAGATATTTGTGAATCAGTAGCGGACTTATTAGCAGATACCGTAGAAGAAATAGAGTCTGTCGTCTGTTTTAACGTAGTGATGCTCTTGTAAGGACTATTAGCTAAGTCTGTACTGTTCAGGTTAGCAACAACAGTAGAAATAGAACCGGCGTTTTGTTGAATCTGAGACGTTAACTTTGTATTATTGTCTGCTACGGTTGTTTCTATATCAGTAGCACGTTGCTGTAACTGAGTGATATTTCCACTATTACCGTTTACCGTAGAAGTTAGCCCTGTAATATCTTGCTTGACCCCTGTAATTTCATCGCTTAGTTCCTTGGATTTGGTCGATAAATCACTAGCAACAGCATTTAGATTTGTCTTTGTTCTAGACAAGTCTTCCTTGGTGTTCGACAAATCTGTGTTTACAGAACTCAAGTCTTCTTTGTAATTGTTGGAAGCATCCTCGATGGCCTTAGTGACTGTTTCATCTACTTTTTTAATGGATACAGCCCCATCCTCTAAAAGTTTCTGGTCAACTAAGACTTTAACAACTACCGTTGTTTCTTCGCTAACTTTGCCTTCGCCGAACAAATCATAGAATCCATAAGATACATTGTAAATACCAGCGTCGCAAGTGTAAGCCAGCTGATTATTGAATGATGAGACGACTGCTGAGTTGATGTGGTATTTCACCCCGATACAATCTGTCGGGATATGCTGAGCTACTATACTGATGCCACCTAATTTAGGCGTTACTATAGGCGGCCCAGGCTTCACCGGGACCGGTTTATTGTACGATAGCTCAGCTGCGGCGCTGTATTTACCATCCGTACCACAAGCAAAGACATAGATTCGCCCCGTTCTTTCGGTTAATTTTACGTCGGCTGTCAGACTGTTCGTGCGGAGCAGAAAAGCGCTATTTTTAGTGCCAGCGCCGGTGTCCGTGCGGATCTCATAAAAAGCGATGTCTGTATTCGTAACAGCTTCCCAGTTGACGGTACAGCGGTCTTTTGCAAAAATAACAGATACTTTACCGGGCGTGTTGGGTATTGTGGTTCTAGCCGCGCACAGAATAGCTTTGTGCGGGGAGTTATCCGGTGTCGTATACTCGCCCAACTCGTTGGCTGTACAAATGGCGATACGATAGGTATCGCCCGGCACGCACTGCGGGATAGTAAACTGATTGACGCCGGTGCCGGCATAGGTCCATGGGCCGCACCAGCCTAGATCATCTGCGGCCACGCCTTCCTGGAAGACAAGTTGGTCGGCCTGTACATGGTTCGGCTTATAGTAGACGCGCCCGATCAGCCCATCAGGGCCCCACGATACGGCGATGTCATAGCGGTCCGTACCGTCCAAGAGCTTGCGGAACCGTGTATAAGCCACGATGTTTTCCGGTTCCACCGCTGGCTGGATATTGCCGGTCAAGCTGATAGTAGTCAGTACATACGCGGACTCGACGCCGTCGAGAACTGCACTTACTCGGACCTGATACCGTTTTGTCGGGTCCACGTTGCCGATGGTCATCTGCATGTCCGTCGTGCTGCCGCAGCTGGTCCAGGATACTCCATCCACGGAGTAATAGACGCGGAAAGACTCATAGCGGCTATTCCCGGGCATCTGCCACGACGCGACAATGTTGTCGATTTTGACGCCAGCGTAGTTGCGTTGAGCCTGTTCGACGAGCGTCAAATTCACAGGTGCTCTGAGCGGGTCCTGTGCCGTGTAGTCGATTACTGGATAGCGGCTATAGTCCACGTCGTAGATTGCTTCGTCGTACTGTACGCAAGTCAGTGACACTTTCTCGTCGCTGTCCTTTTCGACCTTCGTGATACGGAAGGGTTGGACGATTTTATCGACGACTCCCAGAGCGTACGTGTCATACACAGCCGGCGTATTGTCTGCATCAAAGGGCGTCGTCACCGTGACTTTATTTGATGTTCCGGCAACGGCTTTAATGTCCCGGCTGATGATGTGGTCATTAGCGGAAAGCTGAATCTTTACACCATAGCTTTCGCTGGCATCCAGCGTGACGTCTTTATCCAGCGTGATAGTATTCCCATCGACAGCTACGATGCGGCCCGATGCCAGGCCAATCCGGGCCACGCTGTGGCTGACGCCGATGATGTCACCATATTCACAAACGATAGCATTGATGTCGGCCGAGAACTGGATGGTCTGTAGCTGCCGTTCGTTGGTGGCCAGGGCGTAGACAGCTTCGCGGTACGCCTGTGTCCGGCTGGAAACGCCGAACAAAGACAGTTGCGCTGTATTGTCCTGGCCATTCGCTTCGGCCGAGGCATAGGCGTCGGAGCGGATGAAGAATTCCGTATTTTTGAAGTCGTTCTGTGTGTCGTTGTACGTGACCTGTAAGCTGTGGGCCCGGTCCTCGGTCGCGGAGAACTCGCCTTTTACCGAGGAGATGAGCGTCCGTCCTTCGCCGAAGACCTGGTGGATGACACCGGGCTTATCGACGACAACACCGAGCTGGAGACCATGGCGCACCAACGTTGCATGAGCAACGGCCAGGGCCTTGTTCGCGGCTTCGTACCGGCGCAGGGACGTGTCATAGTAGGCATCAAAGCGGAAGCGGGGCTCCGTCGAGCCATCGGCGTTCTTCACATCCTCGTCGGCGTAGTCCGCTGCAGCCTGCCACTGGTCCCAGTACTGGGTGAAGCGTTCCTTCGGGCAGCCGTCGACATGGTATTCTTCGGTCTGCGTATTGACGTTAAAGAGCTTCCGGCAGTGATGCAGGATGTCGTACGCGGCCCACACCGGGTTGCGCAGGTCCACCTGTTCGTACGCCTGCGTTTCCGGGTTCCAGGCGTAGCCAATAGTTCGGCGCTGGCGCCAGTTGATGTCCGGTACACCGCCGTTGATCTGGTTCGTGGCCTTGATGCGCAGGGCCACGAGGACCTTGTTCGGACGGCTGTAGGCGCTGTCGTCGGCAAAGGACGACAGCGTGTTCCATTGCATGAAAGAGCAGTCCCGGGACGTGTGAGGCAGACTGAGGGCTGTGACCCGCACATCGTAGCGGGCCGGTTCCAGGCCTTTGATAGCGTATGAACGCCGTACGCCGCTGTTCGTCGCCTTCGTGATGTAGTAGTCGCATTTCTGGACGTAGATCTGTACCCCATCCAGGCTGAACCCATCACGGAAGCTGAACACGCGTTCGCGAGTAAATGCGATGTAGCCGTTATCATAGCGGTCACCCTTGTTCAACGCTGGCAGGTCGAAGACTTCAGAGCGCTTATTGCTCCGGATGACCCACTTCCTGGTAGTCTCGGTGCGATAGTGATTACGCACTTTCACACGCGTCGTAGTGTCCTGCCGGTCAATGGTCCACACTTCATTGCGGTCCGCTTTTGCACCGGCGGTTACATTACTGATAAGGCTGGACGAAGAGTGCGCTTCGTACATGTTGCCGCCATGCCAGTCCGACGTCCCGGTCTTCCGGTATTCGATGCGGAACTTTGCGGTGCAGCCTTCATAGTTCCCGTCATCGTTCATATGATAGAGCCCGGACGGCCAAGACACGGTCACATCGATGCGGTTGCAGTTCTCCATATCCGTCGAGCGCACGACCGGCTTATTCTCAGCCAGGGTCATGTCGACGGACTGGTCGGCGACGGTGCTGCCGAAAAACGGTATCGGGGACTGGTTGTTCGTCCCTTTGCGCGTTTCAATCTGCACGTCGCTAAAGTTCTCGATGGGCGTGTGGCCGATACGGATAGCGTCGATGCTTTCGACCGGCCCGTAGCCACCACAGTACAAGACGTTCAGGTACTGGTTGTTCTTGTCCTGATCATCGCTGTTCGTCGTCTCGACGTGATACATAAGGAGCTGCGGCGCAGGGATACACTCACCAAACGTCTCGCCGATGACGCCGCCTTCCTGGGTCTGTACGTTCGGCAGTTCCCATCCATAAGTCGGTGAGCTCTGGTCGTCAACGCCGCGGGATGCCGCCTGGTTGAGGTGGAAAATGCTGTTGATGATTTTCCCGCCAAGAATCATGACGGCGCCGGACGCCAGCGCACGCAAAGCCAGGGACGACCATCCGACAAACATGGCCGGCGCTGCGATCATGAGGCCGACCATAAGGACGGTGCCCAAAATTTTCTTGAAGCCCCCACCCGCTACGTGCGGCAGGATGAGGAACTGCATACCGTCCTTGACGTAGAATGTCTTCGGGTCGCGGACCCACATACCACCGACGTAGGCGTCCTTATCGCGCATGTCGACATAGCCTGCCAGCGTCATGCCGGCGATATAATCTTTAGACTGGATTTCCGTCTTTGGATGGTCGTCAAATATGTTTTTTACTAAAATGATGTCAATCATGTCTTATCTCCCACCCAATCATAAAAGCCCACAATCCGGGGCAGCCAGCGCCGTACCCGGTCGACGACGACCGACGTGTGGTACGCATGGATAAACTCCCCATAGCCGATATAGACACCGCAGTGGTTCGCCCAGCCCTCATCGGCCAGGCGGATGACGACAAGGCAGCCGTCTTCCGGCTGGTCCAGGCGGCGCCACAGCGAATGGTCGCGCTGCCAGACGAATTTCTGACCGATGAGCTTGGCGTCCCGGGGGTCGAACAGGTTATCCGGCAGTTTGATGCCGCGGCGGCGGTACAGCTCCATCGCCAGCCCCCAGCAGTCCAGGCCCTTTTGCGGGTCCCGGCCGTAATCGACGTAAGGGATACCGATAAGGTCATCATACTTAAGCATAGTTGCCCACCATCCCCTGTTCGCCGCCAAACCGCGACGGGATGCGGCACTCAGCGCGCGTGTTGTTGCAGGCACTGGCCGTCCCGATGTACCCGCAACGGATATCCTTGAAACGGAACGGGCAATAGTTACTCATGTAACAGTGCAGCGGGAACTTGAAGTTGAGCTCCGGCGAACAACCGAGCTTGAAGGTGATCCACGACTCATCGTAGCTGACGGAATTGACCGAGAACTCGATAGTCATCAGGGCCTCCGTGCGGGTCAGCAGATTTTCATGTACCAGGTACATCGTGACTTTGGCGTCGGCCAGGCCGTTGTACTGCTGGAGATACGACTGGATAAGGCCGCCGCAGTTGCTGACCGTGAGGTCGACCGTCGGGATGGTCTGGCCATCTGTCGTCATCTGCGAGAAATTGAACGGAAATCGAACGAATGTTTTTCCGTTCCATTCTACATCTTCCGTATTCCGGGCTAGATAAATCGGCTCGGTTAATTTGGCATGCTCGATTTTGAGCAGCACCAGGAAAGGTGCATCGGATGCCAGTTTATTCTTTTCTAGGATTGCGGCCGCTTCCAAAACAAGCATGGCTTACACCTCCTCAAATTGCGCGGTCACGGTCCAGCCGACAGGCTGGTAATACTGGAAACTGAGGTCCGCCGCGAACCGCACGGCATGCGTTTCTTTCAATGAGTAATCAGTGAAGGTGAACATATCGAACGTACCGACGCTCCGGAAGAAATCCCGGAAGACCTTCATCTGTTCGTCGGTCAGGCATGTCCAGGTATAGGACATCGTCTCTTTCACCCTCGTATTCCGCGGCCGGGTCTGTTTGTACCCGCCGTCGGTCTCCGTCGTGACCGTGCTGGCCGCCAGCGTGATCAAGTCGGTGTCACCGGAGTTCGATGCCGATGTAGACATCGGCGCCGGCAGCTTATCAGCGGGAAAAACTTTCGTGCTCATTTATCTCACCCCCAAAGCAGCTTTTAGGTTCGTTGCCGAGCCGTCGACGTTGTTGTTGACGTCCTCGACGACAGCGTTCAAGATCCACCTGCGCATCGAGCTGTCATAATGGCTGTCCTTGACGCTGACCTGGCTGCTGCTGCTGTTATTGATGATGTTGACGACGGGTGCGCTGCCGCCGTTATTGTTCCCACGGGCGTTTACGATGCCCTGGGCCATCCGGGCGTACGTGTCATCGTTGAGCGGGTAGACGCCTTCTTCGTCCTTCCCCTCGCCCAGCAAGGCCAGTGTCGGGGCGGTGACGCGTCCGCCGTTGGCAAAGGCCGGCACCGAGAAGGACGGCAGACCAGCGCCAGAGTACCAACTATCATAACCGCTCGCGTAATTCCAGCCAGCGCCGAAAGCACCGGCTGTCGGTTGAGAGATACCCAGGAAGCCACCCAGGAGGCCCATCGTGATCTTCGCGGCGGCCCACTGTGCGGCAATCTTGACGATGGTATCGAGGATGACCTTACCCATGTTCTGCGCTAATTTCCCGACGTTCGAGATGTTGTTCCCCAGGTCAGAAAAGACGCTAGACAGACCGGACGAGATAGACGACGCCGCTTCTTCGGCGATACCATATGTCGAGATGCTGGCCGCCCGCCACTGCGAATAGAAGAGCTGCATGGCCTTACTCTTTTCGTCCCACTTGATATCATCAAGCCCCTGCTTGGAGTACACAAGCTTACTGAGCCTGGAAACATCCAGATCCGAGATAGCATCCTTGACGGAGTTATCGAATTCCTGACGACGCTCTTCTTCCCGTTTCTTCGTAAGTTCCAGGTATCGTGCGGTATACCAATCGTTGACCTCGGCCATCGCCTCGACGTCGTTCTTATGAGTGGCTACGCTCTTAAAGCGCGCTTCCTTTTCCTTTTGCAAAGTGTCCAGATTCTTTTTGAGTTCTGCGTCGTAGAGTGCGGTGTAGTCGCCCTTCATCTGGGCGTTGACTTTCGCCGTATCATCACGCAGCTGTTGTTCGGCCTGGAGTCGCTTTTCGTTCAGCTGCTTGACCTGTTCCAGCTTATACTCTTCTAAGAGCTTCTTCGCTTCCGACGTGTCCACGCCGCCGACATTTTCGACGGCCCGGATCTTCTGGTACTTCTGCGCGTAGGACTTCATGAGGCCGAGCATGCCCTTTTCGTAGTCCGTGCCGGTCTGCGTCTCTACGTCGCCGCGAAGTTCGTTGAGGATAGCGGCATAGTTCTGTTTGGCCTTCTCCAGCCTTTTCGCTGCTTCGGCCGCCGCCTGGTTGACTGCAAATTTGCCGACGAGGCTGCTCTTGACGGTCATCCCACCCGTGGCTTCTGCCAGCGAGCCGTAGCCCCGGATGCCGCCGAAAGTATTGCTAAATTCATCAAGTGATAAGTCATGGACGCCGGCGCTGGACTGACGGCTGCGGACCATGCCGTTACCGATGTAGATGCCGACGTGACCCGCCGTGTCGACGAGGTCACCGACCTGTAAGGCGCCGCGGACGGCATCCAGATTTCCAGCGTGGTATGCTCCCAGGGATTTAAATGATGAGTCGTTGACGATGCCGTCGCCGAATGGGTCCGTTTTACCAAGCTGAGTAAAAACGTCCTTGTAAATCTGGTGGACGAAATCGTCGCACCAGCCAGCGGCGTCGCTGCCGAGGTTGCCGCGCCACTGCTCGCCGTCCCAGTAGTCTTTCATGGCGTGATAAGCAGCCAGCTCGCCTACAGGGACGTCGTATTCGACCGGCTGAGACGCCGCTGTACTGCCGTTATCCGGCACCTGCTTCGACGTCATGGCATTCATATTGCTCAGTACCGAATTGACATAGCCGATGTTAGAGTCCGTCGCGTGGCCGGCGTTGTACGCCGAAATGGTCTGATTCAGGTCGCCGTACTGTTGATACAAATCGGCTAAGTAGCCGCCGACAGCCATGATGTTCTGGTTGTAGTCGGAACCGGCGCCGTAGCCCTGGCCGCCGGCGTACTGATTGGCGATGTCCTGGGAAATCTGACCTAAGCCATAGTGCGCGCCGTCCGAAGACCAGGCCGCGGCGTTTCCATGGCTTTCTGTTTTGATGATAGCCGCGATGAGTTCAGGTGATACGCCCCAGTAGCCGCCAGCGTATTCAATTTCATTCGCGTACGGGGCGAGTTCCGGGTCATTTTCAAAAGAGTATACCGTCTTCATCGGTGTCGCGGCCTTTTCCGCGGCGGCCGACGAAGAACCGCCGCCTCCATCGTCGCCACTAAAATCGAAAGATGGATAGCTATTATTTACATTATTAGCGGCATTCTCCGCTTCTTGGCGGGCTTCTTCTGCTTTTTGATACTGAATAAAGTTATAAGTCTCACTACCCTTTTCACCTGCAAAATGATCATATAGTACTTGGTACTTAGGATTACTCGGGTCTATAAGCTCTTCAGTAGCGCCACCATTACCTACATCACCTAAACCCATCGGATCATTTTCAGGGCTCTCATTTTCAGGGTGCTGGCGATAAAATTGGCCATCACGATTTACGTAAGTGTAACCATCATCACCAGTCCACGTATTACTTTTCGCGGCTTCGTATTTTGCGTTGAAATACTTAAAAGCACAGTAAGCGGCATAAAGAGCCGCCGCTGCAACACCCATCCATCCGCCGGCCATCATGGACAGCGCTGACGTGACCTTTCCGATAGCGCCTAGGCCCTGGCCAGCTGCTTTTACGGTTTTAGCCCCGGTCTGCATAGCCGCATTACCGGCCACGACGTGACCCTTTGCGACGTCCTTGGTCTTGCTTTCGGTCTTCGCCAGGCCACCCTGAGCAGCGGTGTTGGCGGCAACGCTCTTAGCCCCGGTATTGGTCGCTTCGACGCCGGTAGCGATTTCCGACGCTTTTTCGCGTTCATTGGCCGCGATGGTTTCTTCGGTCGAGGCGATTTTTGTGGCGTTAGCTTCCTGTTTGGTGACGGCCCCTTCTTCGGCTGCGGCGCCGGTCGCTATTTCTGAGTCTGCGACTTCACCGTTGGCCACGATGACCTCTTCGTTTGAGGTGATTTTCGCGGCATTGGCTTCCTGCTTTACGACGGCTGCTTCCTGAGCTGCTGTACCGGTAGCCGCTTCCGACTCGGCTACCTGCGCGTTGCTTTCGGTCATCCTGGCGTTGGCTTCCTGCACACCCGTGGCGGCTTCTTGTGCGGCCAGGTTGATTTGCTGATAGGCCGCCGTCATCCGGCTCCGGATCTGCTCAGCCGCGGCCGCCGCTTCTTCCCCGATCTGCGTAAATTTTTCGGCCAAGAACTTCTGCGTCTCTTCAGCCGACATATTTTCATGTTCGGCCGTCTTAATGGCTTCCTTGCGACGCTTCTGGTACATCCTGTCAGAATCTGCAATAGACTTCTGGATATACCGTTCCTGTTTCTTGGTCAACTGGTCGAGCTGCTTTTCTTCCTGCGCCGTCGAGCCGGCCTTCTGGCCTGCGCCTAGAACGTTGCGGGCCGTATCGTACATATTCTTGCCGGCGGTTACGGCTTTACTGGCCATCTGCAAGGATTTGTAAATGGCCAGTAGTTTCGTACCCTCGACGATGACCGTGCTGATTTCGTTTTTATTCTGGGCGACAATCGTGGCTACTTTAGCGAGCCCCGCCTGCACGCTCGGCAGGATCTGCGATACCAAAGGAGCCAGCGCAGACCCGGCGACGACACCGAGCTTGCTGAACTGCATGCTGACTTCCTGCATGTCCATATAAGCTTTGTGCATCTCTTCCGGGTTCAGTCCGACGCCTTTGATTTTAGATGCCCGTTCCGCTGCTTCCGTATAATTGTCCAGGGTCTTCGTAAGGGCCAGGCCACGGACGCCGAGGGTGTTCATCAGGAATTCCTGCCCCTGGCCTGCGGCCTTCGCCTTTTCGTAGCCCTTGGCGAGTTCGCCCAGCTGTTCATTCAGCGGTTTCAAGCGGCCCGACGAGTCGGTCATCGAGATGCCGAGCTGCTGCATGATGCTGCGAGCCTTGTCACCGGCTGTGCCCGACGACGAAAGGGTCTTGTCGAAGCGCATCATAGCCGCGGCCGCGGTATCGACGTCGCCGCCGGTCAGCTTCATGACCGCGTTCAGCTGGCCTGCCTGGGCGGCGGACATGTTGTATCGCTGTCCCAGCTGATAAACGGCTTCTCCGGCATTAACGGCACTTTGGACGACGGCGTTCAAGCCGAAGCCACCGGCGGCAATGCTGGCCAACTTCGTGAGGTTACCAGTCAGGCCGCTGATTTTCCCGGCAACTTCGTCTACGCTGCCCGAAAATTCTTTCACCGGGCTCACGCTGAAGGTCTGGTTCAGCGCCTCTTTCGATTTATTCAGCTCCTGGGACAGACCCGTGCTGTCCGCCCCAATTTTGATCATAAGGTCTGCTAAGGTGGCCAACGTCTACCCCTCCTCTTTCGGCATCATCGATGGAAGCCCGACGGCTTTCAGGAATTCTTCGCGCTCCAGGCGCGGATCCGGCTTGTCCTCCGGATGCAGTCCATAGTAGATAGAGTCAGGCTGGACAACCTGGCTGGTCATACAGCTCATGATGCAGGCCGTGAAATAGGACTGCTTACGTTCCTGCTCTTTCTTGCGGAGCAGATAGCCCTCTACCATTTCATTAAACTCATGGATCTGCAAGGCCTCGAACTCATCCGGTTTAAGTGCCAGCGGCCCATAGGCCACCGGCTCAGCGTTCTTTATCCATTCTTGTGCGGAGCCGACGACGACACTGCCTTTTTCTTCGTCTCCGTCTTGGCGTTTTTTTCCGGTACCCTCACACGGGTGTAGAGTCCGGTCTGTAAGATAGCGCCGATAAAGTTGGCCGTCATGTCGTCAATGCTGTTCCCGTCATCGCAATAGGCCTGCAAAAGGTCATAGACCTGGTCGTCGTTGCGTTTGCCGTGCAGTTTATCGTGTATGCCCCAGCGGAGCATGGAGACCAGTACGTCGAGGTTGCAGCTGGCTACCAGCTGACCGACACCGTCACCCATGATGGACAGGATGGACCGGCCGACTTCGCGTTCGATGTGGCGCAGGTCGCCGATAGTCAGATATAAGCTGTACTGGGTCCCGCTGATGGTAATATCAATCGTCTCTTTCAAAATGCATCGCTCCTTGTGCGTAATAAGGGCGTCGCGTTACACGACACCCTTTCCTGATTCCTACGCAGAAATAGTCACATTCACGGCGACATCGAGGTCGGCCGTCAGCTTAACGTCGAGCGTGCAGCTCGTTGTCAGTTTCTGCAAATATTCTTTCTTGATGGTAAGGACGCCTTCGACATACGAGTAGTCGACTTCCTGCGTCAGCGGAACGTTGTCGCAAGTGATGCTGCGGACAAAAGCGTCGACCGGCGTGACGTTGACCGTAGCGTCTTTGGCGCTGGCCTTGGTGAAGGTGATCGTCGGCGATGCGATGGCCGGCGTGCCGACCGATTTGATACCGCTGATAGCGCCCTTGCCCTCTAAGGTCATCTTGAGCGTCGATACCCCGTTGTAGCTGTGTTCTTCATCGAGGCTCGTAATGGCGGCCCAGCCGGTACGATACGAGCCGTCGGGGTATTCCTGGCGGATGTAAATCGGCTTGCGGGCTTCGTAGCGGTTGTTGACGATTTCATAAGCGGCACTGTTCAGCACGTACAGACCTTCATACGAGATGGTCCAGGACAGCATGCCCGGCAGCTTTTCGCTGTAGTTGCCCGAGTCTTTCGACGTGGCGTCGATAGAGTCGGCTTTACGCTGCAAAGGCGTACTGCGCTGGCCGCCCAGGAGCAGCCAGTTCGTCGGGTTCTCCGTAAGGGCCACCAAGAGCAGCGTATCTTTACCGGCGACGGCTTTGACGTTATCGTCAGCCACCGGCAGGTTCTTGATTTGTTCTTCGGTTAAAGCCATTGTGTTCCTCCTAATCTGTTTGTTCTACGAGATATTCGACCTGGATGACTCCATGATAGGCCTTATCGCCGTTCTCATAGAGCTCTCCGGTCGTCTGATATAGCGATACCGTAGCGCCGCCGACCTGACGGAAGCCGTCTAAGGACAGCTGGTACTTGGTCAGCAGCGTGACAATATCGTTCATGATACCATTTACTTCGAGCTTGCCTTTCTGGTCGCTCCAGATGTGGAGCTGCTGCGATACCTGGTGCATCACGACTGTTTTATTTTCCTCAGCCGGAGCGCCATGGAATTCGCCGAGCCAGATGTATGGCATCGCCTCTGAGCCGTCCGGGATGCTGTCATAGACAGGAACGGTCTGGCCGCGGCTCAGGAGCTGATACAGCCCCTGCTGGACCTCATTGAAAGGAATCCTACTTATCATGGTCTACCGCCTCCTTGACTGCTTTTTCCAAATCCGGACGGACCGCGTCCATCGCAGGCTGCATAAAGGGATGCGCCGTACGCTGCGGGACGATAGCATGGGCCGCAAACCATCCGGCGGCCCCGGGATGCAGGGCCTTCCGCCGGACAGGTACCACGACAGCGCCGGCCGCGCCGAACTCGATGATGTGGGCGATGTGGTCCATGGCCTTGACATAGCCCTGGAGCCCGTGCGGCGTCGGCCGGAATTCCTGTTTGATGCTGCTGGCCAGTTTCCCGGATTTCTTCGGCACGCGGGATACCGCTTCCTTGAAGACGCGGTCCGTCATATCACGTACGACATCATCCAGGCGCTGCTGGGTGTCCTTATCGTACTTTGTGACGTCCCCCAGGGCCTTTTTGACCTCGGCCGTGACATCTGTCGTGACCCAAAAGGTTTTAGCCATTATGCATCACCGCCTGACAGGTCAGCGTAAGATTACGCACACCGGAGTAATCGATGTGCAGGATCTTATACGTTGTACCTTGATAGCGCACGACGTCGGACAGCCCGACGGCCCGCTTGCGGATAGTGAAGCCCTGTGTAATCTGTGAGGCCGGACCGCCGCCGCTGTTGCCCTCGGTAAAATGGGGCTTAGCGACATAGGCCCAGACCACGGTTTCTACAGGATGCTTCTTATCGACGTAGCGGCCGCCCTGGCCGTCATCCTTTTCCGGGTACGACAGGATAGTCACCCGGCGGTTCAGCGCGCCGGTACGGGCTTCGCCATAGCTATTGGTCAGCATTCGCATCCGCCTCCGCTCTCACCTGCTGGCTCAGCCGCAGCTGGTGGATGAAACCGTTCAGCATGAAGCCGTTGGTTTCGGACAGATTCGTAAGCAGGTCAGGCTGATCCATAAGCCGGGCAATGTAGTTCACCACTACCTGCTTATAGAGCGCGTTGCCGTAATCCCGTTCGACGCCGGCGTTCTCCAGATAAATCTCAGCCGCCGCCTGCAAGCTCTGCGCGTTCTCGAGCTCGTCCGGGGAGTCGATGTGCAAAGCGCGCTGCAGCTCTGCGGCCGTCAGTGTTGCGTCAGCCATAACCAGTCACCCTCTTTCTAGGCCGTTGCTTTCCGTTTGATACGGAGGAAACCGTTGTAGACCGTGACGTTGCCGCCTGCATAGACGTCGCCGCGGTTGCAGATCATGCCTTCCTTGAACTTGTACTGGTCGGACTGGGCGACTTCGATATCGGCGAACGTTGCAATGGTGTAATTCGAAAGGGAACCATAAGCCATGCAGTAGTCGGCCGTCTTCTTGGTGGAATCGGTCAGTTGGTTGCAAGCGCTGTTGATGATGTACGGTACGCCGTTGATGGTGCCCGTGTTGCCCTGGCTCTGGATGTCGTAGAACTTCTGTTTGGTGGAAGTACGTACGGATGCGAAGGCCAGCAGGTCGAGCTTGTTCAGGATGAGGACGGCTGCGTCTTCGACGTCTTCCTTGCCGCCGTATTTAAAGATGATCTGGTCGAGGGTGGTATCATCGATGCCGGCCAGGGTGAGGTCGGAATCCGGGTCGATAGCCGTGGCCTTGTTGGAGAAGATGCCGACGAAGGAATTGGTGGCACCGCTGCCGAGCAGGATTTCTTTCGTCATCTGCGCACGGATAGAGGTGCGGATGGCGTTCTGTACGTAGCCGGCGTAATTGGCGTTCGGCAGTTTAAGCATTTCGCGGGAGATTTCGCTATACGCGGTGATCTTCGATTTCGTCATGGCTGCCTTGCCAAAGGTGACGTCGGTATCGGCCGGCGTACTGCCTTCAGTGGTGTACGTGCCTTCGGGGATGTCGATACGGTACGGTTCTTCATAAGATTCGCCACCGTTGAGATTGACGTGTCTGACGCGGTCCACCAGGGACGATACGACATTAAAGCCTTCGTTGATGACAGAGCTGTCAAAAGTCGGGACGATGATCGTCGGCGTAGTCGTCAGGATAGAACGTTTTTCGTGCGGGAACAAGCCTTCGGCGGCGAAGCGGACGACCGTGCCACGCTGTTTGAGGTCAGCGCCACGTTTTTCCATTTCTGCCTGAGTGTCCTGTGCGCGCTTATCCGTAGCTTCCGGAGCGGTGAAAGCACCTTTCGGAACGTCAGCGCGTTTTTCGGCTTCTTTGTTCACGGCGGTAGTACGATCATCGACAATAGGAGCTGCCGGAACCGATCCCGCCGGTTTAGGTTCTTCGACATGAGCGTCACGGCCTTCCTGGTCCGCTTTGGCGGCCTTCAGAATTTCGATGTTGCTGCGGAGAGTCTGCATTTCACGATAGATGGAACGGAGTTCGGCGACGTCTTCCGTCTTTTCGGTCTGTTCCATCAGGGCCTGCATACGCTTTTCAGCGTCGGCCAGCATTTTTGCATAATCCATTATTCTAAACCTCCTAAGATTTTGATTTTGAGTTTATAAGCATCACGCAATTCCGCATCGCTCTCCAGCGACGTCGCACGACTGTCCAGTCCTGCTTTGGCCCGGGCACTCTCCAGTACCCGCTGCGCGCTCTCCAGCGCGTCGGCAGCCTGCCGGGCGTTGATGTCAGTATCTTCATAAGCGGGAAAGGTGACCGCGCTTATTTCAAATACTTTCGCAATTTTGAGGATGTGCCGGGTCGGCATATCCGAGTCTAAATCGGTCCAGCGGTCTTCGTTGACCCGGAAACTATAGCTCATCCCGTCGATGTCGCCACGCTGGATGGCCGAATAGAGCTGACGGGCTTCCGGATTGTTATCGGTATCGACAGACGCACTGAAAGCCAGGCCGGTGTTGTCGACCGTGAGCGCCAGCGTACTGTTCCCGTTGTTGTTGCGGCTCCGTGCCAACGGAATCTTGTGGGAGTCGTGGTTGACGATGAATGGCACATCCGTCAGATCACAGCCGTCGAAAGCACCGGGCTCGATGACTTCATTGAACCAGTTACCGATAGCCGTCTGACGGCTGTATACCGCAGCGTGGCCATCGATGATATGTTCATCCGGGTCGTTTTCACCGCCGGAACGTGTTTCGGCTTTCAGATTATCGAGGCCGAAGGACCGCCATTCCGAGGCGAGTTGTTTCAGTTCCTCAATTTTTTTCTTTTGGTTGGGCATCCCCTGTATCCCCCTTCTTCTTACTGTTCAGGTAAAGCTGATATTCATCAGCCTTATCCATGTTGACGTAGTTCAGGCTCTGCAAGCGCCGGTCTCCGCCTTCAAAAGGTGGCATACCGAACATGGCGCCGACCTGGTTGAGCGTCAGGACGCCGGTATCGTGGGCGATTTTCGCCAGTTCGATTTTCCCGTTCGTCGACAGGTGCGACAGCTGATTGTAGTAGCAGCGGACCCGATGACCGACGTCCTGTTCCCGCGGCGTGAAGAGGGCCGCGGAAAAGGCCTGTTCGATCTCAACGATTGTTTCTTCGATGCAGGATTGATAAAAGGCGTCCTGCTGGTCACCGTTGTAATCGCCGGACAACACGGCCTCCGAGATACCGTACTTTTCCAGGACGTCTGACTTCAGGAAATTCAGCGTCGTTTCCGGGATGACCGGCACGGCGTTATCGATCGGCACGTATTCGCCGGTGAGGTCCATGGCGATGACGCCGCTCTTCGATACGTGGATGCGGTCCTCGAAGTTCTCCATCGACTTCTGAAGTTCCCGCTGGCTGATAGCCGTCTTGTTGATGAGTACACCGCGGACGAGCAATGAGTTCGTGATGCTCTTCGCTACGCCCTGCTTCGCCGTATCGAGTACGGACAAGGTTTGCAGGGTATCGCGGTCGTCGGCCATGCCAAGGTCGTCGCCACCGCAAAGAATGGTGTTTGTCCCACGGCGCCAGCAAAGGTGGATGAGGTCGGTCAGCGGGACCGTATCGGTTGTCCCGTCGTGCCACCAGAATTTGACGTACCAGTCATTAGTGCCCTCTATTGGCCCCACCTCGACGCTGGCCGGGTTGAGCGGATAGATGGCGGTATAGTAGCGATGGGCGACGCCCTTCGTGTCGTAAATCTCCGTCCATTCCGGGAAAATCCAGCAGTGCCGGGTCTTCAGCTTGAGCCATTCCAGCGACTCCAGGAAATCTTTCGTCGTCTGGAGCGGATTCGGCTGGAACCGGAACAGCCGGGAGATGTCATCGTTCTGCGGCTGCACCTTGTCGCCAGTATCGACGACGGAAACGATCTTGATTTTCCCCGCTTCCTTCGCGATACGGTTGATGCAGTTGTTGACCAGGTCACTCAGGTAAATGTCCCGGCCGAAGCGGTTCATGACGGCCTGGTTGCCGGTGTAGATACTGGTCATGAGCTGGTCATTCCGATGCGACTTGTATTTCGTTAGGATGTTCTGAAAGAATTTCAGCACCGGATGTCACCTCCTGGCCCCGGTTCCGGTAAAACCGATTTCTGATGTTCATGATATTCCGATTTGAAGCGCCCATACGCGGCATAGGCGATGATGAAGCCGAGGGCCCCATCGATACGGTTCTTCGACTGGCCGTACACCTTGACCGGCATCATCATGCCGAGGTTGTTGACCTTAAATGCCGTGTTGGCCAAGCACCATTTGTCAATCGGATTGTCGTTGTAGTTAAGCACCTTGCGGCGCAAATCGCTTTCCAGCGCTGACATGGGGTTCGATAAAGACAGATAGTCCATGATGATTCTCTCCAGGACTTCATCGCCGAAATATTCGCCGATGTATTTCTTGAAGTCCTTGGCGTGCCAATTATCGTACCCGATTTTGAAGGGGATGACGTGATAGTCGTCATACAGCTTCAAGAACCAGTCGGCGACCATCTTCGCGTCGACTTCCGTGCCTGGGCAAATCGTGACCAATCTTTCTCTGGCCCATTCCCGGTAATCTTTCTGTTCCGGATTCAGGGCATCGCCGTTCTCGGTACCCAGGGCCTCGGCCTTGATTTCCGGCACGAAATACATCGACAACGTCTTTTTCTGCCGCGTCCACGGGTCGACGAAGAGCGCCTTGGCGCTGCAAAGGTCCGTCGTTTCCGCAAAGTCGAGGGAACCGATGTAATACTGGCCGTCGAGTTCCTCCGGCGCGAAGGTCCGCGGGTTCTCGATAGTAGCCGACTCCAGCCAGGCTGCAGCCGTGTTCTGTTTGATATTGAAATCCTTGGCCAGCACGAAGGCCCGCGTCTTGCGGTTCGTCCGGGCTTCATCGACCATCTGACGCATGAAAGACCATTTCTTAATGGTACCCATGCCCGGATTGGCTTTATACCAGGACTGCTCATCCTGGAAAATCTCTTCCTCCGTATCCTGCTGATACAGGAAGATGAGCCAGCGCGGCATCTCAGCCTCTCCCGTCAGCACCTGTTTGGCCAGTGCCATACGTTCATCGAGGTAACCGCCGTCGGTAAAGCCTTCCGTCGTGATTTCGATGTAAAGCGGCTCATCCTGTGTGGACAGGGCCTGACGGATAGGCATGACCAGCGTGTTGTCCTGCATTTCATGGACTTCGTCGACGACGCCGATGGAGATGTTCTTCCCTTCCTTGGCGCTCTGCCGTGCCGACAGCTTCTTGATGGTCCCTTTGTTCTGCCGGCTGAATTTCCCGCGGGCGTGCTTCTGCTTCTGATTGCCCCAGAAGATGCCCTTCTGGTTCTTATGGGTGCATCGAGCCAGTTTCGGCGATTCCTCGCGCATGTCATTAGCGCACTGGAAAAGGATGTCGGACTGGTCAAAGTCGTTGGATCCATACAAGATGTTACCGCCCATCGGACCGCAAACCCATTCAGCAAGCGATGTGGCCGCTGCCAGCGGGCTGTTGTGCGTAGCCGTCATCCGGAGACCAGCTAGATACAGATGCGTCGGGTCGTCGATAGCGATGCATTTCGTCGGCACGGAGCCTATCGGTTGTATACTGACGATGCTTTTCGCTTTCATCCGTTCGGCCAGCTTCTTCTTAAGCCGCGACCGCTTCCGTTCTAACCGAAAGCACGGGTTTTCCTGCGAGCAGTAGAACCGTGTGTAAAAGGCGTGATGTAATTTACCGTTCAGTTCGATGTCTTTTTCAATGATAGTGTGCTTGATACCCAAAGAGGAAAGCAACTCAGACACCTGCTTCGTGAGTGATTCGTCACGCTGACAGAATTCGCACTGCCCGGCTTTCGAGCAATAGCCGTCGCTGTCCATCAGGCCCTGGACCAGCGCCATGCGCTGGCCGAGAGAGCCCCGCAGGTATTCAGCCGGGATGATCTTATGGTTCAGCAGCCCCGTGGCGCGCAATTCCTTTTGCAGGCCGTCTAAGCACGCTCTTACGCACTGCCCCCGCTGTTCCTGGATACTTTTTACGGGATAACCGCAACGATCGAACTGCTGACTCAAAGCAGGCAGGTCCTTCACGTGGCATGTTATCCGGGCGCTATCAGAGTCACCATTCCCCAGCCAGTAGCCGAGGATGTAAGGGTGGATGGGCAGTGCTTTATGTGATAACTTTAAGGGCCGCTGCATAGGCACTCGGTACCTATACTCGATACCCTTACCATCACATCGCTCATGCTTATAATTACGACTCAGTTCGGCCGTCGTACGGGTTACATAGACGCCTTTAGGCTTTTTCACCGTAACTGTCCACAAATGGCCAGAACCGGCTATGATGCGTTCCCCATCCTCAAAGGCCACCTCGTAGCAGTCATTATGCTGATAGACGGGAGACACAGCAAGGACATTCACGGGACTGCCGCTTTGCGAAAGCACGGTATCGCCTGGCTGTAGCTTACCCATCGTCGTCCAACCGGACGGCGTAGGAATCGGCGTATCGAGTGCTAAATCCTTGCCATTCTTCCGGGCTTCTACCAGGAGCACATCTTGGTACTTGCGGACCCAGCGTTTGAGCTCTGCGTCGTAGATGTGCGGCGCGAAAATGGCTTCAATGATGGCTTTCTGGAAAAGCTCTAATTTAAAAGGCTTCCCTGCAAAGGGGGCCTGGCCGTGCCGCAGCTCGTGTTCGATGAACTGGATGCGCTTGTTCGACGCGTCGTAATCCATCTTCACGTCCGGGTCGGCCAGGTCGTGTGATAAACGGTCCAGCTCCAAGTGGATGTAACGGCCGGCGATGATTTCGCCGGACAGGATCTTATCACGATATTCAGCTATGTAGCTCATTCGTAATCATCCAATCCTAAATCATCGTCATCGACCGTCCGGCCGAGCACGGCCGCCAGCTTGAAAATGATGTTCGCATAACTGGCCCTTACTTTCGGGAGCAGTTTTGAAACAGGAAGTTCTTTCTGACGGGACGGGTTCACCGGGTCCACTTTGACCAGACCGGAAGCGGCGGCAATCATATGCAGACGGTTCAACTCCGTGCGAAGCCGCGCCGCTTCTACAATGGCGCCATCTAAAAGGGCCAGCTGGTTCTCGTCGACGCCGTCGAACAAACTTTTGATTCGTTCATATTCCTCTTCGATTGTCATATTCTCGCCTCCTCACACGGTATAAAAGCGTTTCTCGTTCCAGTATTTCCGATTTCAAAAATCTTCGCCGGAAAAGTCAAAATTTTGGTGCGGATGAAAAAAGGGTATTCGCCGCGGTTCAGCTTTTTCTTAAAATTTTTAAGCACCCGGGGGGCTATGCTTGATAATCGTCGAACCACCGTTCGATGTATCCCTCCCAGGCTTTCGCCAGGTTCCCGCGGCCCGCGCGGGCGTTGGCTTTACACTGCTCTTTCGGCAGGTCGCAGAAGATGAGTTCGGCCCCGAGCTTCCGGGCCAGCCCCTCACGCTCCAGCTTGAAGGGATAGCCGCCGACGATATAGGCGTCTCCCCACCGGCCAGCCCGGTGCTGTATCCGGTCCAGCAGTAAGGCGCGGACAGCGAACACGTCGCTCTTCAGCTGGTCCGGCTTATCGTACAAGCAGCAGCCGGACACCGCGTAGAACAGCAGGTCCATGTCGACGATGAGGTCGCCGCGGTGCATCATCTGCCGGACCAGGGTCGACTTACCACTGCACGGTGCGCCGTACACCAGGTACACGTGATGTGTGCCCTGGCCATACCGCTTGTGCGCCTTGTTGTGGCAGCCGAAGCAGATAAGCTCGACGTTCGATGGATTCAAGGCAATGCTTGCGTCCGTCACTGTCTCCGGTGTCAGCTCTTGGATGTGATGCGCGATAAGCTTAGACGTGTCTGACATGTAGTCCCGATGGCAGACAGGACACACAGTGCCGCGCTCCTGTATCAGCGCCCGGCGCAAGGACCGCCAGGCCTCGGACTTATAGAACGCAGCGGCCCAAGGCTCAGCCATAGAAGTCCTTCATCTCCAGTTCCTTCTGCTTCATGGCCAGCACCTTGTCATCATAGGCTTTCTTGTGACGGTCCTTCGGATTCAACTGGAAGTAATCGGACAGCCACTGCAAAGCCTTCATCCTGTCGGCCAGCTTGATAGACACACCATCACTGGTGGACTTGATTTCCTGTACCAGCTGGCCGTCTATGTTGTCCGAGTCTGCCGAGTGTACCTCTCCGTCCTTGACTACGACGAACTGGTTGATGTTGGCAAAGGCGATACGCATATACATCTCGACGATATCACCACCGTCCGCGAACAGGCTCTGCAAGCGAAGCTCCTTGAGGTACCGGATGTACTTGCTTACGATAGGCTTATGCAGTAACTCGTAAGCCGTGTTACATGCGGCGAGGCGCTTGCATCGATACGCCCGCTGGTAGCTGGTAACAGCGTTGAAGCTATTGACGTAGTAGATGCAGAACAGCCGCTGCTTATCGGTCATCCCGTCCTGAAAATGCCGGTGCATCGACTCAGCCTGCCGCTGTGCTTCCTCATCGGTGATATCTTCATCATCGAGTTTCGGGGCATCCGGCTCCGTCCACTCATAATTCCTGGCCTTTGCATCCGGGTCCTGTTTCTCCCACTGATCCCTAAACTTCCAGCGCTTGATGTCGTCGGCAGAGACGCCGACCTGCTGCGCGATGTCCTTGTTGCGTAACCGTCCGCCGCTGGCAAGCCAGATTTCGTAGGCCCGCTTGCGTTTCGGGTTCCGGTCTTTATGTCGTCCCATGCTATCAACTCCTTCCGCTGGGAACAGAAAAGCCACCGGCACGAGGCTTGTGTCGATGGCTTCCCCTGTGTAATTTCACTGATTAAAAAAATAAGGAGGTGTTTACCCGACGAGCTCAGGCAACCAGTGATGAATATGTTGACTTCTTGTCCCTTCTATTTCCAGTTTACATTATACCACCGGTCGTCAGTTCGCGCCATTCCGTTCGAGTTCGTCTTTGTCCGTTTGAGTTCGCAATTTTAAAAAAGCAGCATTTTTCGCATAAATCACCTCGAACTGGGCCATGGCATCGCGCTTCAGCTCAAACAGCTTGGTCTTCCCGACGCCGATATCGGCCATGACGTCGGCCCAGCCGAAGCACCACACGTAGTAGCCCATGAGGACGTCACGCTGGTCCGGATCCTCAATCTGTTCGATGAGGCTTGCGGCTTCATCCCTGCGGTCGATAAAGGAATCCCATTCTTCGTTGGCCCGGCGGATGATATCGTCGAGCCTAGCGATCTTATCAGAGATGTCGAGCGGCTTGCCACCGGCCACGTGGCTGTTACTGTAGTCGATGGCCGACAGGCTGCATATGTCATCTTCCAGGCGTTTCCGCTCGTGCTCCTTCACCCGCAGCCGTGCATCCAGGCGGCGGATGGTGTTCAAATACTCTTCGGCTTCACTCAATTCCTCATCCCTCCTTTATGCTGTCCTTCAGCGCTTTCACGACGTACTGGTTCAATGTCAGGCCGTCGTCGTTGGCGGCGCTCACCAGTTTCTCACGCAGGCCCGACGGCAGGGCTACGGCTAGGGCGCATTTGAGCTGATCATCCAGCTCCGGCGTCGCGACGCGTTCCTTGCCGAACAGTTTTTCGTACTTATCTTCGTCAAAGCCGCAGCCGATGAAGTGCTGCAGGTCTTCGAGGCGGATCGTACCGCCACCGACGCAGGCCGAGATGCCGCAGATCTTATCGTAGGCTCTTTGGAGCCGGACGACGCCGAAGCCGAACTCATCGTGAAGCGCCATCAGCGTACAGGTCATCCAGAAATCGACGGAACGGTCCAGCGTCGATTTGATAAGCATCTTATCATGCAGATCCAGCTCTTTGCGGTTCACGAGCCTACTCTTCAGTTGCAGCCGCCGGCCGACGTCGACAGACAAGCCGGACATGGGCGGTTTAACGGCCGCCCGTTTCATCTTCCTTAAAAGTCCCATTTTCTTCAGCTCCTTCTACACTATGCATCAGCATCGTGAGATATTCCGCGGCTTTGGCGACGTCTTTCATGGGAGTCCCTTTCTTGGGGTAGCGGTACAAATATTTGATGATGTTCCCCAGGTAATAGGCGTCTTCTCCCGAAAGGCCGCGCGTCATGATTCCGATGACTTCCTTGCATTCGACGCCTTTCCATGTATAGTGGTCCGGCTTCTTTATGTCATGCAGCATCTTTGCGTCCATACTTACTCTCCTTTCCTGAAATCCCGCCACAGCTGGCTCACCTGAATGCCGTGGTTGTGCTGGTATTTCGTAGACCGGTACTCATCATAATCCGGGTCGATGTCGTGATAGTAGATCTGGCAGACCTCGACGTCCGGATAGATGATCAGCGGCTGGACGACGAAGATCTCCAGCGTCCAGTAGCCGCAGAAACCGACGTCGCCGAAGCCGGCCGTCACGTGGACGAACATGCCCAGGCGCCCGATGGAAGAACGGCCTTCGATCATCGGTACGAAGCCGTGCGTTTCCGTGTATTCGTTCGTCCGGCCCAGATACAGCGTATCCGGCTTGAGTACGAGACCTTTTTCCGGGATGGTCAGCACGTGGGCTTTTTCTTCGCGCTTCATGTCCAGCGTTACGTCGTCGTAAGTCAGGAGTTCATGGTACAGCGTCAGATTGACGCTGTTTGGGTTGACGTAGCGGCTGTCGAAGGGCTTGATGACGATGTTCCCCGACGCCATCTGCTGACGGATGCGGTTCCCCGATAAAAGCATCAGCGGTGCCCCCCTTTCTTATCACGTTGCTTGATGACCGAGACCTTGTAATTCTCGGCATCGTTGACAGCGTTCTTGCTGTCGCGCCAATGATATTTCTTATGCCGTGCGGCCCGTTCTTTCTCAAAGGCTTCCTTTTCGGCCTTCGTCATCTTATGTGTATGGACTTCACCGCTTTTGCAGTAGTCCGGGAAATCTTTCGGTTTTGCCATGGTTTCTCCTCACATCCGGCCCATTTTGTGGGCCTTATAAATCCCATAATCTATTTTCAAACGGTTCGCTTCACGGATGTCATCCGCAAGGCTTCCCACTTTTACCGGCTTCGCAGGTTCCGGCTCCTCGTAAACGTGTCGATTCCGACGCCTTTTACCGCTGCCGCGAAAGTGCGGCGGCCTCGGTACGCGGGGCCGGAGCTTATAGAGTTCTTTATCCAGGTGGTTCATCTTAACTCAACTCCTTCACCGTGATGCGGATGGCGTCCAGCATGGCCTGCTGGCCCGCTTCCTTCCGTTTCAGCGCCTGAGCGACGGCCTCATCGACGGTCCCTTTGGCTATCAGCTGATGGATGACGACGGTCTCTGTCTGGCCCTGGCGGCACAGCCGGGCGTTGGCCTGGAGATACTGTTCCAGGCTCCACGTGAGACTGTACCACACGATGATGTGGCCGCCCTGCTGGAGGTTCAGCCCGTAGCCGGCGCTGGCAGGATGCGCCAGCAGCATCGGGACGGTCCCCCGGTTCCAGGCCCGGAGGTCGTCGGCCGTCTTCAGTTCCCGGGCGCTCTTAAAGGTCGAAAGCAGCCGTTCCAGCTCATGCTTATACTGATAAAAGACCAGTATCGGATGCCCGGCGTTGTCCTCGACGATTTCCTTCAGCCGCTGCAGTTTAGCGTCATGGATGACGACAGCACGACCGTCTTCGTCGTAGATGGCGCCGCCGGACAGCTGCAAGAGCTTGTTCGACAGGGCCGCAGCGTTCGATGCCGTGATTTCTTCGCCGCCGATCTTAAGGACCTGTTCTTTCGCGAATTTCCGATAAAGCGCCATTTCTTTGTCCGACAGCTTGATAGGTATCGGGTTGATGATTTTCGGCACGTGGACCGTGCCTTTCATCGACAAGCAGATGTCACCGATGCGATGATATATCTCTTTCTCGGCGTTCGGCCCGAGGATCTTATAGCTGTAGACGATAGGGCCGTTGGTCTTGTCGGGCTTGAAATAGTTATGGCGGTACGCCGTCAGCGTCCGTCCCAGCCGTTCGCCGCCATCTAAGAGGTACAACTGCGCCCACAGGTCCATGAGGTTGTTCGGTGACGGCGTCCCGGTCAAGAGGATCATCCGGGAAAAGCAGCTCCGACACTTCCGAAGTGCCTTGAAGCGCTTCGTCTGGGGATTCTTGAACGACGAAGATTCATCGAGTACCAGCATGTCAAAAGGCGGCTGATAGTGATACTGCTCCATGAGCCACACCGTATTCTCGCGGTTCGTGATGTAGATATCGGCATCGGCGGCCAGGGCATCCCGGCGCTGCCGCTCCGATCCAAGGACGGTCGAGACCGTCAGCTCCCTGAAGTTGTCCCATTTGGCCATCTCATCCTGCCAGGTGCTCTCGGCGACCTTCTTCGGCGCGATGATGAGAACCTTGCCGAGCTCCAGGCGGTCATACAGGAGTTCGGCGATGACGCTCAGCGTCACGGCGGTCTTCCCGAGGCCCATCGGGAGGAACAGCCCGCAGCGTGGCGTCTCCAGGGCCTTGTCGATGGCCGTCTGCTGATAATCATGCGGCGTGAACCACATCACGGCCGCCGCTTAAGAACGATGTCGTCGATGAACCGCTTCGCGATGTCCTTATTGTCGATAACGTAGACGGGATGACCGTAATTGCGTAATTTATCAAAAACGCTCTGCTGGAGGGGCCGCGGCTGCTGTCCCGGGCGTTTCAGCTCGACGAAATACAGTGCCCCGTCCGGTGCGATGACGATCCGGTCCGGCACGCCGGACTGGTTCGGGCTCGTAAATTTGAACGTCATAATTTTATTTTTATGCGAAAGGGTCACGAGGTACCTTTCGACGTCTTTTTCGTTAATGTCCATATGTCGTGTACAATCTCCTCCCTGCAAATCAACCGAAAATTGCCAAAGTTGCCTATTTTTCCCATTTAGCTTAAAAATAGGGAATTAGACAATGCATTTTGAAAGTATTTTATCAACGGATTTTTTACTAAAACTCTCTCGCGCGTCTATATACCCTTTTTAAACTTTTATAACAATAATTGGCAACAATGGAAACTTAACATTAATGAGTGGCTTGGTAGTGCCGGATTGCCACGGTTGCCTATTTGCAAAAGAATCGGCAATATTAGGCAACTACGGCAACCATTTTCACTTTTTAGAATTGATAATCATAAATAAAGTTGGTTTTCACCGTTTACACGAGGTTACCAATTATGACAACCTGAAAGTTGCCACTATTTTTCTGGCTTTTTAATGCGGATGTACGCCCGCTGAACACCATAATTCCTGAACTTCAGTTTGCCAGATTTGTTACCTTTATACGGTATCCATCCAGGCATGTTTCGGATTACCGTGTTCAGTTCGCGGGCTTTGGCGTTGGTGAAGTTGACCCGGTTGCCGCCGAGGCACTCGCACCAAATCGCTATGGCGCAGGTGCGTACCTGTAAGAATCGCCCGTCCGCAAGATCACCGGCCTCATCACCGTACTGGATGAAGTGCTGGCGCTCGGATACCGTCATCCGGTCCCAGTTCTTCGGAATCGGCATGTCGAGATACCCTTCGATGACGCCCTGGAGCTCGGAGCCTTCGGTCTTCGCTTCCTGGACGTCGCGGGCCTGCCGTTCGATGTCGGGCGGAAGCAATAGGCTCGGGTTCTCCCGGTAGAGGCAGACCGCTTCGGCCCAGTACTGGTCCTTTTCGTCCTGCGTCATGTCCATCGGACCCCGTTCCGTGCCGCCCTGGCATTCGAGGATCCAGAATCGGCGGCCGCCTGTGCGGTCCCGGAGGCAGATATCGTCGTTCGTCGTCGCGAAGAATACGCACTGCCGTTTGAAAATCTCCGTGCGCCGCCCGTAGGCCACGCGGAACTTGTCCTCGGTCTTGCTGATGTAGGCCTTGATCTGGTCGGTGCCGGCGCGGTTGGTCGCCTGCATTTCCGACAGTTCTACGCCCCAGGACCCTTTCAGCCCTTCCATGGCGTCCTTTCCGGTGATGTCCCCGATGGAGTCGTTGACCCAGGGGCCCATCATCTGTCGGATGATCGTCGACTTGCCGATGCCCTGGGGACCCTGTAAGACGAGAACGTTATCGAACTTACAACCGGGCTCATAGATGCGGCGCACCGCGGCCTTGGCGTGCGTGATGGTCAGCGCGTGCGTGTACTCGGTGTCCTCGGCGCCGAGGAAATCGACGTAGAGCCGGCCGAGGCGCTCCGTGCCGTCCCAGACGAGGCTGTCCAGGTATTCCCGTACCGGATGTATCGTGTTGATGTGCGTGACCTCGGCCAGGGCGTCGTCGATGACCTGCTTGCCGGTTATCTGATAGTACTGGCTCAGGTAATTGCGCAGACACGCATCGTCGGTGTCCGACCATATCGTGTTCTTGGCGTTCTTCCGCCACGGCAGGTCACCGGTGGCGACCGTGCGGCTCTGGAATTCGTCCCAGGCCGCAAGGCCTGCCAGCAGCGGGTCGCACATCAGGATCAGCTTGATGTTGCGGCTGTCCGACTCGTAGCCGCCGCGCTTGCCCGTGGCCGCCGTGAGGCCTTTCATCCAGCTCTTGTCGACCTTGGCGGGTTTGCCGTCCTCGTCGATCAGTTTATCGTCCCAGAGGGCCTGGAGCTCTCGGGTCTTGTGCTGGTTGTAGTCTAAAAGGACCGTTTCGTCCGAGGCCGCCAGTTCCTGCATCGCCTTGAAGGATGGGCGCTTGTTGACCGGGCAGTCGGCCGCAACATCCTCGTCCTGGACCCCGAAGAGCTGGAGCCGTACGAGGTCGAAGGCGTTGCAGTCGACGCCGCCCGCCGGGTCCGTGCCGTGATGGCTGTAGGCGAACTTATCGTCGTAGATGACGAGGCCGCCCGTCGTGGAGCCCAGGGCGTACGTGTAACGGTCCGGGTCCGCCGTCGGCTCATAGACGTCCGGGAGATACTTCGCGATGGCTTCCTGCACTGTATAGACACGGCAGAAGGCACCGATGAACCCGGGCTTTTCCGTGGGCTCGCCCTGCTTCTTGATGTCGCGCTTCCGGGCGATGTCTTCGGTCGCGCTCGTCGGCCAGGCCGTGCAGTCCGTCCAGTCGACGTACGTCGCCAGTACATCCTGGACGCTCAGCAGCGTCCCTGGCTGGTTGTGGTACTCGTAGAGGCCGCCGCGCGGCTTCGATGGCCAGTAGAAGAGCCGGCACACGTCGAACGTCGACGGGTCGAAGTGCTGCATGCCGATGTCGGACGCCAGCCGCCGTGCGATGGCCTGGTAGGCATCCGGTTCGGCATCCGTATCGAGGGGTATCAGGACGCGGTACCGCGGCGCCTCTGCCGTGTGGGAGTGCGTGGAGTATAAGACGTAGGCTCGGCCTGCAAGCACGCGTTCCAGGTCTTTCTTAAACGATTTAGCTGGCGTATCCGCATCCAATGTCACCAGGGACCGGAACTTGACGCGGGACTGGAGGCGCCGGCCGCCGTCGAGGTAGCCCCCGACGAAGCCGCCGACGTCCTTGGCCCGGTCCTTCTGCCCCTTCGTCATGTGCTGGTACTGCGCGGGGGTCTCGCCCGTCTCGGAGGCCGTCTCTAAGCGCTTCGCGAAATCCGACCAAAGGACTTCCTGATTCTTCCAGAGCTTCGCCCAGCGGGAGGCCCCCGTCGCAATGTGGAGTTTTCGGTCCCTACTAATAACACAACTCATAAAAAGGCCTCCAATTAATCATCATCGTCGGTGTCGAACCCCAGCAGGTCGCCGGGCTTCAGGCCACGGCGGACGTAGCTGCACTCAAAAGCGATGGGGCAGTCGTTGCAGTTCTTCCGGCGGCGCCGGCAGAAGTCGATCAGCTGATTGAGCGTCCAGTAGGCACTCGTCTTTACCGCTTCATTCATCGCAACCACGCTCCTTTTTCACAACAGAGAAATCAGTATTTTTAGAATTTAAAAACCGGTATTCTGCGGCTACTTCTTCGCCTTTTTCATTGCGGAATCTAGCGTAGATCAGTTCAGGGTATACGAAGCCGTGGTGATAGGACGCGCCTGGCATAGGATGCACTTCAATCAGGACGCCGTGATTGGCTTCGCATTCTTTAGCATCCTCGGCTGTATCATACGCCTCTCCGCATTTTTCACAGATAAATTGTGTCTTCATCTCGATTCCTCCTTTCCTTTTAGTACGCTTAAATCCCAAACATAAGGGCGGCCGCCTAATTCGTAGATGTTCAGCATACAGCCGTCTTCACCATAAAGCAGGCAGTCGTCGCAATCTGCGAGAGCCATACAATCTTTCTTGATTTTTTCAAGCCCTGCTATGAGCGCTTTATTTTCATCGATCATCATAAATGTCCCCTTACCACGCGGCCGCTACCAGGACGTCAATCAGTACCGCCCAGAAGAGCAGGCTCCCGATGAAGAGCACCCGATAGGCCGCGGCTTTCGTCTTGTCAATCACTGCGTATTCCCTCCTTAGTCCATCCCGTTCTGATTTTCTTTTAGCTCGGCATGCGTAATGCGAGCATCGAGAACACGGATGTAGTTACTCATCGCACTTGACTGCGAACTCATCAAATACCATTCTGTTTTGTCAAGCTGAGCGAAATGTACGCGTAAGAATTTCATCAATTTTTCTTGCTTATCTGCGAGTTCCTGACGTTCTTTTTTCATTCGTTCGATATAATCTTTCATCGCTTTTCCTCCTTAGTTCAGTTTGCTAATTTCTTCCAAGTATTTCACGACGTCGTCAACTTCCAGGTTCCCCAGGACGTCGCTTGCAATCGGCGTTTTGTACGTGATTTCCCAGTGTTTCCGTCGCTTCCGGAGCACAGCTAATTCATACAGGCCTTGCGGCCCGCCGTAGCTGTAAGGTCCGCGGATGACGCTGGCCCCATAGCCGTTTTCAAAATGGAACTGGTAATGTTCCGTCCCGTCGAGATGGTCTTTCCATTCGTTCCACGGCGTAAATTTACCGAATTTCATGCTATCCCTCCTCTTTAACAGCCATGTTCTATAGCATTGCTTCAAAAATACTTTCAAAAATTGGTACGGGGATGGAGTTCCCCGCCTGCTTATATAGCGCTCTCCGTGAATTGACGGTTGCTGCCGCTTCAAAGCCAGAGTCGTTGTATCCTTGTAGCCGCCAACATTCTCTTTCCGTTAAGTATCTGTATTTGCCATTACCTATAGGAAGACAGCCACTTCCCGGCGCTCTGTCTGGTCGCTCCGTGATTGTGTAGCAGTAATCTTTGATAATCGGCAGACGGCGCACAGTCCCCGTTTTCCCGATTGCTCGCAACATGCTGGGCGCTTTGACGGTATAAAAGTCGTCTACCGGACCGTCCTCTAGATAGTTAGCAATGGGTTGCATAGGCCTTTGTTTGAGTGCATCAAAGTCAAAATCTTGACCGCCCAATACCGATATAGTGAATATTCGCTGCCTGGCTTGCGGTAAGCCAAAGTTTCTAGCATCCAACATGCGAAAACTGCTTGTATATCCCAGCTTTTTCAACTCGGTCATGTACCGCTCATGGTTATGCACCATGTAGCGGCTTCTTACATTTTTCACATTTTCCCAGATTATAATTCTCGGTCGCCACAATCCCATGTTTTTGACGATATTTAGCGTTTCCCACATGAGCGACGATCGAGTCCCGCTTCCGGGGTCCGCTCCCTTTTGACGGCCTGCGATGGAAAAGTCCTGGCAAGGGCTGCCATGAATAAGAATATCCGGCTTTAAATTCCAGCCGCGAACGTCCTGCGTTCTATACGGGAGTTCGCTTGCAAACATCGCATTGTAGCTGCGAACTGCTTTTTCATCGATTTCCACGTAATCTATTGCTTTTACGGAGATTCCTAAGTTCCGCAAAGCTACCCTAGGGCTTCCGATTCCGCCGAATAATTCTAAGATTTTCAACAATCGAATCACCTTCATTCATCTGTGTTTCCACTTTTCCCCAGGTTTCGGGTAATCGTGTTCGTAGACATCGGCCAGGTGGCTGATGTCTACGAACACCTTTACGACGTCGTTGTGTTCCAGGTTCTCCAGGACGTCGCTTGTAATCGGCGTATCAAACGTGATATCCCAGTAACTAGGGTAAAGCCGGTTTCGTTTGATTACTTCCAGATCATACAGCCCTTGCAGGCCGCGGATGACTATGCCCCCGTAGCCATTTCCAAAGTGGAATTCATAGGCTTCCGCCAATTCGTTCCACGGCTCAAATCGTCCGAACTTCATGGCTTTCTCCTCGCTTTCCAGTTTTTAAGCGTAGCGCGGTCGCAGCCATCTACCCCAAACAGCCAGCACAGGTGATTAGAGGATGTACCGCCGTCGTATCCTGTGCCTGCCAGAATCAGCCAGGACACGACTTCTGCGAAGGTCGTGTGCATGTTTTGGTTGAATCTCATGAAATTATCCATGATGCGCTCAGCCTTCTTCACGTCAAATAAGGCAGGGAGAATCAGGCGTCCCGATTCATCGAAATGTATGTCGCGTTCATTCACTGTCTTCACCTCCTGGATACCCTCGGTTTAATCGAGGGTATTTCCGTCGTAAAAATCTAAATCAACAAAATGATCTCCGTCTCCAAGGTCACGACGGTCCGCCGAAAACGGTCGGCCGTGGCGTTCCCACAATTCGCGCTGCGCTTCCAGGGCCTGCTTGGTAATCCGGCCATTCTTAAAGCGTTTGCTTGCCAGCGTCCGCAGTTCACCGTCGCTCATTTCTGATACTTTCATGCTACTCACATCCTTTCAGCGGTTGATTACCCAGACCAGTTTCTGCTTCGCCCGCGTGGCCGCCGTGTAGCGCCAGGCGGCACGGAACTTCTGGTTCTGCGGGTCTGCCCAGGAATCGTCATACGCGACGACGTAGGGCCACTCTGAGCCCTGGGCCGCGTGGCACGTGATGGTGTAAGCATACTCAAATTTGCGGTACCCCAGGCCCTTGAAGGTCGCGTCTGGCGCGCAGTCCGGCACAAAGTCGAACATGGCATGGTCGTCGTCAATACTTTGGACGTTCTTCGCTGTCCCTGTCATGCCGTTGACCAGGCTCAAAAGTCCCAGGCTTGAGAACGTGCATTCGTCCCATGCATTTTTCTTGCGGACGATTTTCTCGCCTTCCGTAAGCAGCCCTTCCCGGCCGTACAGCTTCCGGGTCCAGGCGTTGAAGGTCTGACGGTTGCGGTTAGTCGCACAGATGAACTGGCTGGCATGCGTGAGCAGCGTCTTGAAGTTACGCAGGAACTGGTCTCGGTGTAATACGACGAGGTCCGGCCCCGGCGCAATGGTCTCTCCAGTCGGTGACCAGCCTTTACGGAGCTGCTGCGCGAAGAGAGGGATGCGGTTGCCGCCATCCTGTCTCATGATTTCATCGAGTATGATGTCCGGATCCAGCAAAAGGTCGGAGTACCGGTCGCCGACCGGCGGGAGCTGGCCCGGGTCGCCGATGGCCAAGATGGGGATCTGGAAGCTCAGCAGGTCTTTGGCGACTTCCGTGCCGACCATGGACGCCTCATCGACGACGATGAGCTTGTACGGCAGGTACGGCTTGAGGTGATGCACGATGTGCTTCTTGCCCGTCTGCGGGTCTGTTACGGTCTCGTAGTCATAGATGGCTGAGTGTATCGTCTGGCCCGGCATCCCTTTTTGGCGCATGACGCAGGCCGCCTTACCCGTGAAGGCGCAGTATAGGGTGTTTTCGTCTGCTTCGAGCGTCCTGGCAATCGTCGTGGCTACGGTCGTCTTCCCGGTGCCGGCATAACCGGCCATTTTGAAGATCTGCGTGTTTTGCTTTGTGTACCAGTCTGCGGCCCTATTCACAGCAAGCTGCTGTTTCTCGTTCAGCTGCATGTTCTCACCTCCTAATCTTTCTGATAGTATTTTGCCTCGAAGCCGTCGGCGTTCATGACCAGGCCCTCGTTCCAAGGCTCATTCTGGCACATGATGCGGACGGCACCGTCCAGGCTGCCCTTCCCTTCCGGCATCTCAAGGATGACTTCATCGTGGATGTGGGCGCAGATCTTATAGCCTGCGTCGGTCAATCGCTTCATTGCGGCGCAGAGGCAGTCGCGGGCGATGGCCTGCACACAATTGTGTACGAGTCTTACTTTTTTCGTCTCGGGGTCGTAGACGGCGAAGCGGTGCCGCGGACCACAATTCCGGATGTCGTACACACGTTTCTTGCCTTTGGTTTTGTTAATAACAATTCTGGAGGCCAATTGTGGTCCATTCGATAACATAGCGTTGTCATGCCGATTCCCGACTCTTCTGCTAGTTCGCTTATCGTCTTGCCGTAAAACGGCACGACTCGATTTGTCCGCTTGATGACGGTGAGGTAGCCGAACGTCTGCCCAGTTAAGTCCTTGAGTTTCGACACAAGGCATCCATCCTTTCTCCGTGAGTACCCGATGGTCCGGCGTCATAGATAGGCCATCCACTGTGATGCAGTCTTGTAACCCGTTATTGATGACGCCTTCATGCCGGACGAAGAAAACGCCATCCCATACGAGCGTATCTTTGCTGACTTTTTCAATGGGAACTAAACCTCGGTCTGTGAGCACCAGCGTACCTTGGGCCAGACAGTTTTCAACCAGTTTGCCCCCGTATGTCTCCAGTGTCCCCCATCGGCCGGCAGTCGTCTTGCTTCCGCCCAGGCCGGTGTAGAGGATGGCGTCGCTGCCGAACCGGTTCTGACCTAAATGCGGGCGCAGGTACACCAGATGACGGCCCGAGGGGAGCTCGATGTATAGCGCGTCGTCCTCGACATGGAAGTGCAGGCTTTTTTGCCTGATGGTCGTCGGGATGCCGGACACGGCGTTCATCGCGGCGTTTTCCACGTCGGACCAAAGCTTTACGATGTGAGGCGATGCTTCGCGCCACTTGCGTACAACGGTCTGGAGTTCGTCATCAGTGAGCCCCATTTTGTCGGCGCCCATGGCTTTCAGCGCTCCGATGCCGCCGCCGTATCCGCAGTTGTGGACGAGTTTCCCCGATACGGTAAAACGGTGATTTGGTCCGGCATTTCGGATGTCATAGACTCTAGCCGTCTTTTTATGCCGCGCCAGTTCTTTCGTTTCTCCATGACTGCTTTCCGGGCGTCCTGGATGATATCTTCCCGCGATTCTCCGGCTGTCAGTTTCCGAATTTCTGAGCTGATGACTTTTACCCAGCCGTATTGCTCGCCTACCATCTCCGGTTTGTACGAGATGTGCGCCGCGGGCGGCGGCGTCTTCAAATCGTACCGGCCGCGATTCCCCTGCGATCCATACGAGATGATCCGGGGTTGCTGTGAGTCCGTCATAGGTCATGACCTCCTTTGTCCCCTTATATACAACACCTGCATGCGTAACAAAATTTTCGCCATCCCACACGCGGTCTTTTAGCGTGACCTTCTCGATAGGGATAAGGCCGCGGTCTGTGAGCACTTCCTGCCCTTCGGCTAAACAAGCTAAAACAGCGACTTTGCCTTTCTGCCTCAGTTCGCCGTTCACGCCATGCTTGACGACAGGGACGCCGAACATCGCGCTTGCTGTCGCGCAGTAGATGTCCTTCCCTTCGGCAAATGCTTTCATTTCCCATTCTTCTCCGGCCAGCCAGGCGATGACGCGGGCTTCGATGGCCGAGAAGTCGGCCACGATGAAGCGCTTGCCAGGCGGGGCTTCCAGCGCTGTGCGGATGAGCTGGGAAAGGACGTCCTGGACGTCGTCGTAGCACATCTCCAGTGCCTCCAGGTCGCCGTCAAGGACCATGTTCCGTGCCAGGTCCAGATCGGGCATGGAGTTGCGAGGCAGGTTCTGCAGCTGTACGATGCGCCCGGCGAAGCGGCCAGTGCGGGCCGCCCCGTAGAACTGGAACATGCCGCGGATGCGTCTATCATGGCAGGCAGCCATGCGCATCGCGTCGTATTTCTTGATGCTCGATTTGCTGATTTTCTGCCGGATGCTGAGCATCTCCCGGACGTCGCCGGGGATGTCTTCAGCCAGCATGTCCGCGACAGCGGCTTTCGATAAGCTGTCGACGGTACATCCAAGTCTTTCTTCCAGCCAGCCCTTGACCTGCAGCGGGCTGTTCGGGTTGTCGAGGCCCGTGATTTTCATCGCCCGGGCCAGCAGTTTCTCCCGGTATTCGCCGGAGAGCCGGATGGCGTTGTCGACCAGCGTCTGATTGACCATGATGCCGTTACGGTTGATGGCCTGGTCGATGAGCCAGTTCTCGTGCTCGAAGTCCGGGGGCCGGAGATTTACGAGTTTATCCCGGATGGCCCGTTCGACGACGACGTCCTGGCGGTTGTATTCCTTAAAGATTTCCCATTTGTCCGGCGCATCTTTCGGGTAATTCCGGGTCCGGCCGCCGTTGGCTTTCGTCGGCTTGCAAGGCAGGCAGAAGTAGCGGATGAGCGCCTTGCCGCGCGTGTCTTTCTGCCGGTCCTCATCGAAGTGCATGGCCTTAGCCACGGCGGCCAGGTGCGGCGGATACGAGTTGTACAGCGAGAGGATGCGGTCGCACTCCCACTGTTCTTCCGGCAAGTCCGGAAAATATTTTTTAAGACAGTTGATTTCAAAGTTCGCGTTGAACGCGGTCTTTAGTACGTCTTTGTCATACAGCGCTGCTTTGACGTCGTCCGGGAGCGTTTCGCCCTGCGCCAGGTCGACGACCCGCACGGGGTCGTCGTCGAAGGCGTAGGCGAACAGCAGAATCTCGAAATCCGGAGCCTCTACGTATTTATAGACGCTGTATTTGATGTCGTTACTGGAGTATGTCTCCAGGTCGATTGCGAGTGTTCGCATGCTTTTCAGCTCCTATCTATTACAAGAATTCTTCAGCGTCCTTGAGGTCTTTTTCGTCGATGAGGTCATCATCCCAGGAGTCGCCGGTGACGACGATGCCGCTGAGCGGTTCGCCGTCCTTGATCTTCCGGATGGCGTTGAGGCCGACGCCGATGCCTTTCTTGCCGGCATGGTTGTAGCAGAAGAGGTTGAGCATGAACTGGCAGTAGCAGCCGCTGTAGACATCTTCCGGATCCATGACTTCCGTGCGGTCCTTGTTGAAGACTTTCGGCTTTTTCGTCGAAGAGGCGTTGCAGAAGTAAGCGTTCTGGTACGTCGGGTCTTCAGCCTTGGTTTCATCCGTGTCGCCATCGCGCAGCGGTTCGTGCACGCCGCGGTCGGTGCCGCCCCATACGCCGCGGGCTTCCGGGTCGCTGCGGAGCTTCGCGATGGCGTCCTGAAAGCGCTTGAGCGTCTTCGTATCGCTCTTCGGGATGATGATAGACGCCGTGTATTTCAGGTTCGTCGGGTCGTCCTGGTTCGGGCGCGGTTCGAAAATATGTGCATAGGAAAGGCGGGCTACGCCGGTCTGTATCTTAATGTTTTTCATGTTGGTTTCCCCCTAAGAGTTAAAGTAAAGAATCGTCAAAAGCGTCGGCCGCTTTGGCCGTGATGTCGAGTGGTGGCCGCTTGTCGCTGAGCTCTACGAGCGTCGGCTTGCCGTCGGGCTTTTCGATGAGGCCGCCCAGGGCTTCGGCCAGGGACTTCTTGCCGACGAGCTTTTCCAGCGCCGTCAGCGTCTGGAGCTCACGGGGCTTGTAGACGGCGTCGGTATCAAAGCCCTTCTCGATGAGCGCCGCCGCGGCTGCATCAGGGTCGGTGATGACGCGCTTGCTCCGGCCTTCGACGAGTTTCATGCCGGGCCAGTCGTAGCCGTCGAGGGCCTTACCGAGGGCGTAGTCCTCGAGGTCCGTGAGCCAGCGCTTGATGTCCTTCGCGGCTTGCAGGATGGAGACGGTCTCGAGGTCCGTCAGCGTCTGCTTCTTGCGAAGCGCCGTCTTTTCGGCCATGTACGCGGCCAGGGCCTTGCACCGCGGCCGGAACTTGCAGAACCGGCAGTGATCGCCGGCCTGGAAGTCGCCCTTGCCGTCATAAGCAAGCTTTGCGACAGGGATGATGGAGCGGCCCCAGTCGAGGAGCTTCCCCGCGCTCAGTGCGTCCGTCGAGACGCTGTCGAGGCGCGGCTGGATGATGGTCATGTGGACCGTGTCGAACGCGTAGAGCATGCCGAACTCCTCGACAGCGCCCAGGGCATAGAGCCGCATCTGGGTGTTGCCCTCAGCCGACACCGGGACGCCCTTGCCGTATTTTAAATCGCATATCTCCAACGATTTGTCGGAGACGATGACCATATCGCCCGTTCCGAAACCATCCGGAACGTAGGTAGAGAAATCGAGACGGAATTCGACGTGTACGACGGCGTCGGGCGATGCCGCTTTGGCTGCATTGACCTTTTCGATGCAGACGTCGACGTAGCGCTGCACCGCTTCCTTCATCTCTTCGATGTCGCACTGCACCTCGGCCGGGCCGCCGGCCAGATAGCCTTTCAGCGTCTTTTCGGCCAGGGCGTGGGCCTGCGTGCCCTCCTCGGCGTAGACGGACGTCGTTTCTGGCAGTTCGGCGTTGATCCGCGCCGACGGCGGGCAGGCCAACCAGCGCGATGAGCTGGATGCGCTCAGGATTGCGTGGATACCGGGCATGTCATTCGCCTCCCAGCAGATCTAAGATGGCCGGCAGGAGCGGCCGCGTGACGTTGGTCACTTTGCAGGCTTTGACGTGGTTCTCTTCGAGCCAGCCCTTAAGCTTTTGTTTGTTGTCCGGCGATTTGTGCAGGAAAGCCGGGACGAGCTTACGGATCTTCATGACTTCCGCTTCCGTGAGCTTGTCCGGGTCTTCTGCGGGCTTCGCCGCTTCCGGTTTGGCCGGCGCCGGGGCCGGCGTCTTTGCAGGCGCTGCTGTTACAGCTGCTTTCGGGGTTTCTGCTACGGTGACCCCCGCAGGGTTGATGACGTCGCGCAGGCATTCACAGAGGCAGTCCAGGCTCTTCATGAGCGCCGGCGATTCGTCGAGGGTAATGTGTACATTGATGTCCATCAGTCTAGTTCTCCTTTCTCTACGCTGGTCAGAATGGCCAGCAAATCCGCATAGGTTTCAGCGATCGGGATGCCCTGACGGGTAGCGAAATCGTATTCCGTCTGGCAGCCGAGGCTGCTTTCCCAGTCGCCGGTCATGAAGACCACGTCACAGCGCGATTCCAGCTCTAAGAGGAGCTGCAGGTCGCGGCCGTAGTGGTCCGGGTCATAGGGCCGGCAGGTGACGCTGAGCGCCGGCACGAAGAGGGCTTCCGGGAGCTGACGGGCGTAGGATTTGCAGATCTCCCGGGCCCGGGTGACATTGGCGGCATCGCCGCCGAAAGGATGCGATACATAGATGATAGGTGGTCTCATACTTCAGATTCTCCTTTGGTGAATTTCATGGCCATGTACTGGCCGTAGGATAGACCCCGCGCACGGGCTTCATCGATGCACAGTGCCAGGTGGCTCTTCGTTTTACGCCGCCGCTTTGGCGCTGCGCCCGGGCTTGGTCGTTTCCGGGGACGGTAGCGGTATTCTATCGAGCTTACGCGGTGCGAATGCTTGTACCCGCAGGCCATGGCGCCGTAGCCGTTCTTTTTCAGCGGCTTGCCGCAGTATATGCAGGTGTCGGTATGCTGCTGCTTTTTAAACAGCATGTAACGGTCGTGTACCTTCGCCCGACAGTCCGGGCATTCGTGCAGCGGCCCGACCCGGTACGCGTGCTCGGTGTACGTTTTCCCGCAAAGCGAGCAGGTCAGTGTCATCATTTTTTTCACGTCTTCCGCCTCCAGTGCTTTTGGCCGTCCCCCTGCTTGTACTTCTTGCGAGCGTACCGCTTGCTTAAAAGCTTTGCGAGCAGGATGCCGGACTTCGTCTTTTCCGGGTCGTCGCTATAAAGGTGCCGCTGGCACATCCGGGCGTGTACGCCCCGGGGCAGCAATATCAGATTGTCAAGAGAGCAGTTCGTCTTGTCGCCGTCCAGGAAGGCGAGGACGTGGCTTGGTGGTATCGGACCGTGCGCCTGCTCCCACAACCAGCGGTGCTTGAATGTCATCTTGCGGGCGCCCGGCGGCTTGACGTGGACGAAACCGTCCTGATCGATGGACTCGTAGCCAGCAGGCTTCGTATTCCACGACCTTTGACCCTTCTTGAACTGTGTAGCCGCACCGCCGATATGGAGCCCTTTCATGCCTTTGTTCCAGGGCACATTTCCTTTCGGGTATCTCCCGGTGAGGCCGCTGTTCATCCGCCACCGGCTGCGCATGTTCTTGACCTGACCGAGCGTCAGGTGGACGCCGAACTTGTCAAGCAGCTGCTTCTGCTGATCCACATAAGTCAGTCCCTGGCAGTGGTCCTTGAGCCATTGATACTGCTCTTTAGACAGCAGCGGGACACCGACGCCGGTCTTGAGGCCCAGATGGTATAAGTAATACGACACCCGGGACGGCTTTATGGTGTAGCCGAAGCGCTGGGTCATCTCAGCGGCGAGGTCTTTGGGTCTGCGGCCTTTATAATTGGCTTGTAGCCATTGAGACTCGGCGCTGCCTTTGCGCCAGATCTTAGTCATCGTCGTCATCCCCTGTCATGAGCATCTTCGGCGCTTCGGAGTCCTTGCGGTACATGCCGTCGCTCCGGGCCAGGGCGGCTTTGAGTACCAGGTTGCCCGTCGCGATGATGGACTGGCTGACGTCGATGACGGCGTCGGTTTTACGGATTTCCGCATCAAGGTCTTCCCCTTTTAGGTCCGGGTCATCAAGGGCTCGGAGCCGGGCGAAGAGGATGTCGTTGAGTTCGCCTAAATCGTTCCGGTTCTTCATCTCGTCGCCCTCCCATCTTTGATGAGCAGCCGCTGACCGGGATAAATATCCTGATCAGCGCGGAGATTGTTCGTCTTCATGATGTCTGTATAGGCGTCGCGGATGTCCTGGTCGTCCTCGCGGTACTTGTCAGCGATATCCCAGAGCGTGTCCCCAGGCTCAACGACGTAGTACGTGAGCTTAACGTCGGGGCTTGCCATGGCCTGCCAGCCGGCGTATCCGACGCCGAGGCAGAGGGCCGCGGCAAAACCCAGGGCCAAAATCTTTTTACGTGTTCGCATGCTTTTCAGCCCCTTCCAGTACGGCCAGCAGGTCCTGGCCGTCGTAGCGTCGCAGGAATTCGTTCAGCGTGACCTTGCGGACACGCTTATAACTCCCGAACCGCAGCGTTGTCAGCAGGCCGCATCTCATAATTCGTGAAACGATAGCCGGCGACGTGCGGAGCCTGGCCGCCACTTCATCTATGGACAGCAGGCGGTCCGCGTCGTCCGGAAAAATTCGTTCCTTGTTCATGTTCCTTCAGCTCCTTCATGGTCTTTCCGATATGCCCGCAAAGCCTTGGACAGATGGCAGCGCTTTTTCTTCGGCCGTTTCGGCGGCTGGTAGCGGACCAGCTGGCACGGCGCGCCGCTCATGCAGTCCCGGTGGGCGGGCCGGTACTTCCCGTCATGGAAGACGTGGAGATACCAGCCGCCTACGATGGCCTTGTGGCATAAGCAACATTTCATTCGTCTTCGTCCTGTGCGGATACCAAGGTCTCTAAGATCCAACGGGCGTAGCGGAATCCGTCGGCGACACCCTGGTAATAGCGGGCTTGCTGGAACAGCAGGTTCGAGCCCGTATCTTCTTCCCCTTGGGCGAGATTGTAAAAATCGACGGACATGTTCTCCAGCATGCTCCGGCGGCGGTCGTAGTTGTCGGCGAGATGGCCGACGAATTGCTTGAGGTCAGTTTTCATGACGGGTATCCCCCTTTCGATGGAGCTCGATAATCTGGTCACCCAAGGCGTGACTGGTGTCGTCCAGCATCTCACGCAGGCTGGCGACGAAAATCAGCCGCGAGACCGGTGACGCCTTTGTATCCGTCGCGATACGATACAACGCTCCGCCCATCGCTCTCAGGATGCCTTCGCTCGGTCCGTGGAGCGAAATAAAAGCTTTTGGTTTCGGGTCGCCCTTCGGTTGGTATTTCCCAGAGAGAAAGTAATCCACACCGTTGCGGGTCATGATGTCCCGGAAATTCTCGGCGGCCTGCCGGATTTCGATTTCGTCCGGTTCCATGTTGCGGTCCTTCTTTTCGGCCGCGGCATCGTCGATGATGCCCTGCACTTCGTCAATGAGTCTTTTTGTTTCTTCCTTCATTTTCTTCAGCTCCTTTTAAATTACATGATCCAATCCTTGGCCTGCCGCAGGATGTCGTAGATCATCGCCGGGACGTTGTCCAAAGCGATGTTCACGTCGCGGGTGCATTGGCTTTCGATGTCCGTCACCTTGACGGTGTTGCCGTCGTCACTCAGACGGAAGGAGAACCACTTATCGTCGACGCCCAGGGCCAGCTCTAAGAAATGTAACGCTTTCTGCTTCTTAACTCTTTCTTCCATCTCAGTCATCCCCTTTCTCCAGCAGGTCGCGGAGCATCGGGATGACCTTCGGGGACCAGAGCAGCTGATAGCCGCTGTGGCCGCTGCTGGCAGTGTACGGCATCGCTTCGCTGAGCTTCTTCCCTTCTTCCGTCGCGTGCCAGTGGCCGCCGACGCTTTCCTGGAAGCCGATTTCCTTGAGCAGAGAATTGACGCGCTGCGGGTTCGGGTTTCCCTTGTTCGTCAGGACCTTGAGCTCAGCGGCGATTTTCGTCGGCGTCAGGAAAGCGGGATTCGCTTCCGGCGGCACGAGCTTCCTGAGCGGCTCCGTATCGATGCCGTAAGCTTCGCCGACCATCTGCATCGAAGCCGTCATGGCGATACCTTTCTTGACATGGAAGACCTGGGCGATGGTATCCGCGGTATCGCCGATGTCCTTGACGGCGGTCTTGATCATCCGCGTCCGGTAGTGCGGGTTCGGGGTAATCTTTGGGACGGCATACTTGCCGGTCTTTCGTATCGTCGGCAAGACGTCCGACGTGACCCAGTGCTTGAATTTTTTGGCTGTCGGCAGTTTACTGGAGAGCACCAGGCTATATAAGCCTGATTCGTTGATTAAGGTTGGATACTGCTTGCGACCTAAAGAATCTGTGATAGATGGGGTAACGTTTTGGACCCCCATCTTTTTGTCATCATTGTCGACGTGATCTCTAATCGCTTTCGCTGCATTTTCATACCCAAGTGCCGTTGCTATATCTTTGCCAACGAACCAAGGGGTTCCACTTAAGACCAAGGTCCGCACTTGTCCGAATTCGGCATTGTTGAAACTCTGTAAATCGTTCATATCACACCTACTCCTTTTTACAATATCGTTGATTTTAAATCAACACTACGGTTAAAAAAAATAGCATCTCTTTCAAGCGGAGTCAAATTAAGCAACCTCGTTAAGATTTCGATTTCGCTGGCTTTAAACTCTGTCAAATTGTGCACTTTCTTGTAAAAGCCCATAGTAGATAGTCTAAGCTGCTCCGCTAAAAACTTTCGTGTCAATCCTGACCGAGCAATGGCCATTTCAAGCTTTGTCGTGTCCGTCAATCAAGTCACCTCCTTTTTGTTGATTTCAAATCACATCATCATTATAGCCTGTTGTTGATTATATGTCAACACTTAAATTTAATAACATAAATAAAAGTTGATTTTTAATAAACATAGTGGTATTCTATAGATAAGAGTTTTATATACTATAATTTAAGGGGACTTGATTATGGAATTGTATAAAAGAATAAAACAAAGACGCGAAGAATTAGGAATATCACAGGAAGAATTAGCTAAAATGTTAGGCTATAAATCTAGATCTACGATAGCTAAAATCGAAAAAGGTGAAAATGATATCACCCAATCTAAAATAGCATCGTTCGCAGAAGCCCTAAAAACCACGCCTAGCTACTTGATGGGCTGGGATGACGGAGATAAAAAAGAAAACGAAACGGGGGTGCTTGAAGCAAAAGAAGAAATACCAGTTCTCGACGACCCAGATATTCGCATTTTGGCTCGGAACAGTCAATTAACCAAGGATCCGGCAAAGCAACAATTATTGAAAAGCGTAATTAAAGCTATGTTGGAGGACACAAAGAATGAAAAATAAGATTCCGGATAGACCCCGTTTTTCAGCCGTTTCACAGTGTGCCTGGGAAGTCATAAAGCATTTTGGCTTCCATCACTACCCGATTGACGTAAGTGCTATATACAAGGCGTCGCCCATTGTGGTGAGTACGTATCAACATTTTGCTGCCAGAGCTGGATTAACACTCGATAAGTATATAGATGTAGTAGGCGCTAAAGATGGTTTTTCCATTTATGACAAGAATAAAAATAAATATGTCGTAGCTTTCAATACTCAGAATATGACAAAACGCCGTATCCGGTGGACGTTAGCTCATGAATTAGGTCATATAGTGCTAAACCATTTCGACGAATTCGAGGATACACGACTCTCGCAGACTGGGCTTACTGAAGAAGAATACGGGGTTCTGGATGTCGAAGCCAATGTTTTTGCGTCTGAGTTGTTATGTTCACCAGCAATGGTTGGCCTGCTACCGGAACGCGAACGTAATACCGATTACATCAGCAACTTGTTTTTCATATCCAAGCAGGCTGCTGAGAAAGCTATTGAACAATGGATGGAGCATCAATGGCTTCATAAAAAGCATGCAGCCTTTTTTGAACAACAGTTTTCATCATATCTGTATGGCGGACACGAATCCGCTTAATTGAATCGAGGTGTTCTCAAGATGCGAGTAAAAAAGATGATTGTGACATTATTGTTACTGCTAACCATGGCCGGAGCCGCTTCCGCGGCAGAGCCTTCGTGGTACTGGCTATGCAGTGATGCGACATCAACAACGTATTTAGATAACAACCATGCGTACAAGAATGACGATTGCGCTATCGTGTGGACTCGGACCAATTTCCAGTCTGGGGCGATGGCCGGTGACGTCGTTTACATGGAATGGCACGTAACGCGCGCCGGTGAGATTTCGTACATCTACGGTTATGGCCATAAAGCAAATGGCCGCCTTACACGGCACTACCCAGACGCATACTATTGGAATAAAGCGGTATCAAGCGCGCCGAATTTCAAGAAACTCTATAATCTGATTTGGCCCGCTTAGAAATAATGGAAAGAAGGAATTCATATGTTCTGTACAAAATGTGGTAAGGAGATTCAGGACGACGCGAAGTTCTGTCCGTACTGTGGTGCGACAATGGAGCCGGTCGTCGACCTGAGCCAGCAGCACAGTCCAGAGAGGCGTCAGACACCGGTAACAAAGCCCACCGCTCCCCCGCCGCCTGTTCCTCCGAAGAAGAGCAAGAAAGGTTTTTGGGGCGCTCTCGTCGTCATCCTGGCTATCCTCGGACTGCTGTACACTATAGGAACCGGCAACCAGCAGGGAAAGAAAATGAACACAACCCCCGCTCCAGCCGCGACCACGCAGAAGCAGCAGGCCGCACAGAAGAAACCCGCGCCGGGGTCCATCGAGTTCTTCGAGGTGGATAAGGATGCAATCGGTCAGCCGGTCGCTTTCATCCAGCTGAAGAACAACAGCGACAAGACGGTAGACGGCTTCAAGGTCATCCTGTCGGCGAAAGATAATTTCGGGGCCGAGGTCAAGCAGTTCGGCTACGGCGACCCAGTCATGAAGCTGATGAGCCAGCGGACCGTGGGCCCGCACGAAGTATCTACGACAGACCACTACTGGCACCTGTTCGGCTTTGAGCACGGCACGAAATTCCATATCAAGCTGCATGAAATCCATTACACCGACGGCACATCGTGGAAAGCCGAAGAAAGTGAGCCTGTAGAAGCGGATACCACGAAGACCGATAAAGTAGTCCAATAAGTAGGTGCTCCGGATGAAAATCAAAAATATTTTATTAATGTTAGGCCTTGTGTTCGCTTTTTGTATGCCGGTATCTGCGGATCAGTGGTATTGGGTGGGTAGTAACGACCACATCTCTATGTATGTCGACAATAACCACGTAAACAAAATGGACGACTTCGCCCAGGTCTACGTGCGGGTCGTCTACGCGGATGGCCATTCGTACATCGGCCAGGCACTCATATCTAACACGGCTGCTACCGTCCAATTCCCGGAAATCGCCGTCTATGACAGCAACGGTCAGTACCAGGGCACTCGGACAGCCCCTGACTTGCTGTATATCCAGGCCGTGCCCGGAACCTTGTGGAACCAATTACTGAATCTTGTATTTTAAGGAGCGTGATTAGTATGACAATCGATATGGTCCTCATCTTATTAGGCCTGGCCTTGATTCCGGCCTTCATCGCAAGCAGCAAGGGACGCAGCTTCGCGCTGTGGTATATCTACGGCGTCTGCCTGCTCATCGTGGCCATCCCGCACTCGATCATTATCAGTAAGACCACCGAGCAGAAAGACAGAGAGCTGAAAAGCGCAGGCTACGTCAAATGTCCGTACTGCAAGGAGCCCGTGAAGGCCGGCGCTGTCGTCTGTCCGCACTGCCGTCGCGAGCTCCCGCCGCCGGATCCTCATGCCGTCGAAGACCTAGTGAAATGCCGGACCTGCGGCATGACGGTCAAAAAAGACGCGAAGTATTGCCCGCGGTGTGGCAATCTGATCGATTAAAGACAAAAAAAATATCCCCGGATGACCGCTACTCACCGGGGATATTTAGGAGCTGAAGTGCGATATGAATGACCGCAACCTCATCTGCATTATAGCACATCAGCTCTATTATCTCAAGAAAATCTATAAGGAGCTGATGAATATGTATGTACGTAAAATTAATAATCGTTGGTACTACACTATCGAGGACAAGGATGCCCAGGGCAACCGCAAGCGTCACGAACGCTTCGGCGGCTATACCCGGGCTGAAGCCGAAAAATCTTACCGGCAGGCCCTGGCCGAAAAGGACCGTACGGGCAAACACTTCGAACCTTCCGCCATGTCTTTTGATGATTTCCTCCAGGAATGGCTTGATAAGTATGTCCAGAACTACTTGAAGCCGGCTACGATGGACGCGTATAGCGCAGCCATCCGTAACCACATCTCGCCTGCTTTCGGTACGCGAAAGCTGCGGGATTTGACGACGGCTGCTTTCCAGGACTGGCTTATCGGGCTGACGAGTAAGTATACCAAGTCTACACTCAAAGTCATCATGAGCTGTCTCCGCTCCGCGCTCCGCTGGGCTGTCGCTAATCGCCGCTACCTTCTGAGCAATCCGATGGACAACGTCACGCTGCCGCCGTGCCGGACGCTGCCGAAATCACCGAACATTTTCACGCCGGAAGCTATCCAGGTGATTTTCAAAAAATTCCCACAGGGCCATCCAATCCATATGCCATGCGTCCTTTCCTACTACACCGGGATGCGCCTTGGCGAATGCCTGGCTTTAGAGTGGTGCAACGTCGATATGACGGCGCGTACGATCCGTGTCGTCGGCACCGCTTATGACCACGCCGGCCCTACAAAGATTTTGACGCCGAAAACCGCTTCTTCTGTCCGCGTCATCACGTTCGGATCTAAATTGCAAGCTGAGCTGAAAGCGCAGCTGCTCTGGCAGAATACGAACCGTTTCCATTACGGAGCGTTTTATAAAGAAGGGACGGAGCACCATTTCGTCTGCACCATGCCCGATGGCCGGCAAATGACCAGCAACAACACGAAGTATTTCAACATGTGGTGTAAAGAAGACTTCCCCGGCACGAGCTTCCACTCCTTCCGGCACACCCACGCTACCATGCTGCTTGAGCATGGATTTAAAATGGATTACGTCTCGAAGCGTCTCGGCCACTCCTCCATCTACACCACGGCCAATATCTATGACACCATTACCGACAAGCGCGAAAAAGACGCCGTCGATGCCATGGAGGCTTTCTTGTAATGCATAATTATTTTCTTACCGTTCTTCCGCCGCGGAAAGCCAATGGCGGAAGAAATGGCGGAAAAACGCGCGCAAGCCGCGCCACGACTGGCCCTTGCCTTAACGTTAAATTATCGTAAGTTATTTTAAATGAGAATTCAGGCACATATTGTAACGCTTTCTATCCCGCATAACCAAGCCATTTATCCAACAAGTAACATCATCTTCACTTTTTCTCAATAACTGTCAAATTTCCTCGTTTTTCATATCAAAGTCGGCAAAATATCGGCAAAAAAACTTGCTGAAAACCTAGTAAAAAAGCCGTTAAAAAGCCACTCAAAAATTCACAAAAAAGCCCTCGAAAAAGCGATTTTTGGAGGCATAAAAATTCAAGTACTGATGTCGCTTGGCTTTTTTTCGCTCATTTCCTTAGAATCTTCCTTGACCTTTCGATTCATGGTGACTATAATGAGCGTGTGTTTTATGAGCCTTTGGCTGATCATAACTCACTTTCATTGTCCAATCACTTCATTAGTTACTTCCATCATTAACCGGAATGGCCAGCTGTATTTGCAGTTGGCCATTCTGGTTTTATTTGTTTCCATGTTTTTACAGACTCCAGCCACGGTACATTTCTTCTTTATTATCAATGCATTTTTTTACACCATGCCTCTATCCTTCAGGCATGAAAATCTGCTATACTTTTTCTGTTGCTCCCTCCAATCTGGCAACAGAAAGGAGGTGTTTCTACTTTGGAGATACTCACTAACTTTTTCCTCTCCGTTATGGCAGGTGTAATTAGCTACTACATCTGCAAATGGCTGAACGGCAGATGACGAGCAACCAGCCTAAGAGGCAGCTCTCTATAAAAAGCAAAACCCCCACGGTGTCCAGACCGTGGGGGTTTATTGTTCCTACTTGGAACTCACTAACTTTTTCAGCTACGTTAAGTATAACATGTCTGCAAATCCGATTCAAGCTTTATATAGCATATTCGCTTATTTTTTATGCCACCGAAATTAGGTGAGAAATTTCAAATTTACACGACATAATCAAACAACTTAATTTCTGTAATCTTTCCGTTATGAGTTGTAAATACCAGCCATTTTCCTTCTTCATGATAAGAAATATACCCGCGGTCATTTTTCCAGGGTTCTCCGTAGGCTTGTTCAATAGCGTCAGCATCCATACCTACTGTTAGTCCAGCCGGTGTAATCAAGCCGTTATTGGCCGTTGAAAAGATACCGGTCACGACATTGGTATTGGCATCAAAAAAGATGTAAAACGATGACCCGTAGGCATAGCTATAACTGTATCCGCCCTCAGCATTGGGTACTTTATCCGAAATGTGTGTCGGTTCTCCGTAAATAGATTGTACATAGTCCGCCGATGAACCAATGGTGATACCACCAATCGCAAATTCTGAATCAGGAATGGCAGCAAAGACGGTAGAAATTGATACAATCAATAATGAGAATACGCTAAGAATAAGGCGTTTCATGTTACCACATCCTTTCTATTTTATTCTGGTCTTTACTTAGCAGTATAGTACATCTATAATATAGAAGAAGCAGTTGCTGGTATTGGCTGCGGAGGCGTCACCTCATTAGAGCGTGAATCCGTAGAGGTACTGCCACAGTTGTTCCTATAGAATCAGTTGTCGATGACATTGGCCCAAGATATCCCGTTTCTATTGAAGCGCTCTTTTGGGAGGTACGGTCGACAACTGATTTTTTCTTAGACGGATAAAATTCAAGAGGCCGTCGTTGTAAGACAGCCTCTTGTTCTATTAAGCGGTACATTCCCTATTTCGGTGTAACGGCTACGACGCGGACAGGCAGTCCGGTCGCGCCTTCGATATTGGGCCAGGCTGCCAGGAGGATGGCACCGGCAGGAGCTACCTTGTCGAGGTTATCCAAAAGCTCGATCTGGACGTGGCCCTGGCTGAGGACGTAGCGTTCGCAGATGAGGTCCCCTGCTTCAGCTGCGACGGCAGAGGCATCGGTATCGAAGGTTTCGTGGCCGTTGGCTGCGGCGTGGCGGACTTCATAGATGTATTTCAAGGCTTCCAAAGACCAGCCTGGTGCATTTTCATTGCCCTTTTCGTCGAAGCCGCAGAGCTTGTCGTTGTTCGGCCAGTTCTTGGCCCAATCTGTCCGCAGGGCGACAAAGGCGCCTTCCGGGATGTCGCCATAAGCGGCTTCATAGGCTTTGATGTCGTCGACAGTGACGGCATAATGGACGTCTTTGGCTACTTTTTCGCTGATGTCAATGACGACTAAGGGATAGGCCATGTGCTGGACGCCGAAGCCATCTGACAGTGCTGTCCCTTTGGCAAAATGGCCTGGGAAATCAATATGCGTGCCGAATTGGCCGGGAAATTTGAATGTCTGGATCAAACATTCCAGCATGGGATTGCCCCAATCGAAGACGGTTTTCCCGATTTCTACGGAGCCTTCAGGCATGCCTGACCAATACGGGCTGTCGTTGTTCAGCCGATGGCTGAGTTCTACCCATTCGTAATCGGATTTCAGTTGTTGTAAGAGATTCCATAATGCGTGTGTTGCCATAAGGACACTTCCTTTCTTAATTCAAAGATTCCATGTTTCTAATACGGACATCATGGCCCTTTTTTCAGCCGTCGCATCTTCTAAATGGAAGACAGCGAAACGGTTGCCACTTTCGGTAGTATAAATTTTCTTCATGACCGGATATCCTGGTTGGGCCAGTGCTTCTTGTGCCAGTTCATCCCCTTGTTCAAAAACGGCTTTGCCATAATAACGGAAAAAGAGTTTTCCTTTTCCCATAAGTCCACAGATTTCTACATAAGGATTTTCTTGCATTTGACGATAGACTTCTTTCATTGCGCCGACGCCAAAATAGTTCACTCCATCTTTTAGCATGTGGAAACTGATAGGACGCGATTTAGGGCGGCCAGCTTCTATGGTATTCAAAAAGAAAGCACCGCTCTCATCAACACAAGCGTTTAACCAATCGTTAATTTTTTTTGCAATGATTTGTTTTTCGGGTATATGGTTTTTCCTTGGTTGTTTTTGTGGGATTATGTGGGATAATATTGATTTTTTATATTCCGATAACTTACAATGCCATAAGTCTGCATCGGCTTGTGTAATGGGACGGATGACCCGGCAGGGATTCCCGGCTGCGACGACATGGCTGGGAATATCATGGGTTACGACGGAACCGGAACCTATGACAACGTCATCGCCAATAGTGACACCGGGATTGATGACGACATTACCGCCAATCCAGACGTCTGAACCGATAGTGACCGGTTTGGCGTATTCCAGGTTGGTATTGCGGACTTCCGCATCAATGGGATGACCCGCCGTATAGATACTGACGTGAGGTGCCAAAAAGACGTTGTCGCCAAAGGTGACGTAGTTTTCGTCTAGTATGGTCAGCCCCGTATTGGCAAAGAAATGACGGCCAAAGCGGATGCGGTCACCATGGTCGAAGTAGACCGGCGCCAACAGCACCATGTCATCTGGCGCCTGGGCAAAACAGCGTTTCAGTTCTTCAAAAGCCTGACGGTCGTTCAAATCGTCAGAAGCATTGAATTTCCGCTGCGCCGCATGGACCCGCTGGAAGCTGTCATCGTGAACATTGAACGGGTCGTACAGCTCCTGGCCAATCATGCGGTCCCACTCTTTCTGATTCAATAGTATCCTACTCCCTTCTCTTATATGCAATGCTATCCTTGAATCCGATACCATAGCTGCATTTCAAAATCGTTGGGAATCCCCGGTTCTGACATGAGCTGGCCGAAGCCTACGACAATGCGCGTCATGGTTTGGCGAAAGGCTTTTTCTAAGGGCATTTGCTTCACTTTATGGAGATACCACGATTCATGGATGGAAAGACACATCCCCGATTTCAGCAGCAACAAGCGGGCATCATGGGCCGCCTGGATTTTTTCGGGGTCGCCCTGCGTATCCGCCTTTGCCGCTTCCAAGAGCTCCCGTTGTTCGTCTGGCGAAAGGTGGCTGCGGAACATATGCTGAGCCAGGCGCCGGAACCATGCATAGTCTTCTCCGGCATCGGCCAACAACCGCGTCATGAATTGTTCTGAAGCCCGGTCTTCTAAAAAAGCCTGCACGCAGGCCAATTCCTGATTTTCCAAAGACATATCATCACCTCGCAGAGTGTACGTCACGCCTCACCCATCATCTGGCAAACAAGCTTTATGGAATAATTCTACACGTCAGGCATTAATTCCTGCTTTCCCCTGCCTTTCTTCGGAATATATTTCATCGTGTACGTAAGACCTGTCTGGCCGCCCATTTCGATGAAATGCCAGTTTTTCTTCCATCTGTCCTATTTAATTCAACGAAATCCATGTGTTATAATAGAGACAAATTTTACTATATTTGAGGTGATTATGTTGAAAGGAAAAAAACTCGCATCCATGTTAGCTGTCACAGCTATGTTGACCAGCTTCGGCCTGACGGGGATTGTTGAAGGTGCCAGCCGGGCCGAATTAGCCGCGATTCACGTCAATCAGTCCGAAAATTTCCAGTATTGGAACGAGAATTCTCCGGCTAAGAAAAAGCTGGTAGCTTATGTGCAAAAAGTAACGAATCCCAAAAATCCTGATTTCATCCCGGCAGAACATCGCCTGGCCGTCTTCGATATGGATGGAACCCTGTTGGGAGAACGGACCCCGTCCTATACAGATGGCGTCTTTTATGCGGACCGTGTCCTGCATGACCCAAACTGTAAAGTGTCCGATGAAGACAAAAAATTTGCTCAAGCCTATTGGGATGCCATTTCTCAGCGGAAACCCGTTCCCCCGGAAATCGAAAAGAACTTGTACCACAACTTATATGCCGGACTGGCCGGGATGACGCCGCAGTCCCTGGACGCTTACGCCCAGGGATTTATGAAAAAGCCCGTTATCGGCCTGACGAACCTGACTTATGGCGAATCCTTTTACCTGCCTATGGTAGAAGTGATTTCCTATTTAGAAGCTAATAATTTCACCTGCTACATCGTTTCGGCCTCTGACCGCCCTCTCGTCCGCGCACTCGTCCATGGAGCCCTGCCTATCGCACCGAATCAAGTCATCGGGTCGGATCCGCAAATCGTTGCCAGCCATCAAGGCCAAACTAGCGGTGGTTCATATCAAATGACACAGGAAGATACCATCCAGTACGGCGAATTGGACCGGGTCAATGAAAAAATGAATAAAGTGTCATCCATTGTCCGTGAAATCGGGATACAGCCGGTCTTAGCCTTCGGAAACAGCAGCGGCGATTATTCCATGTTCCGGTATACGCTAAAGGACAACCCCTATAAAGCTGAAGTATTCAATATTCTCTGTGATGATACGCAACGTGAATATGGCCGCCCTGAACGGGCCGAACGCGATAAGAAGACATCTGCCGAAAATGGCTGGAATACTATTTCCATGAAAAATGACTGGAAGACAATTTACGGAGATAACGTAAAAAAGACACAATGACCCACCAGTCCATCTATTTTGTTCGAAATGTTCCGTCATACTTTGAATAATAATTCTAAAAGCATTGACAAATACGCGTTTTAATGTATAATATTCCTTAATATTTGAATTTTAAAGCTATTTAACACTTCATCAGGGGGGAATGGACATGAACAAGAAATGGATACTGGCAGGGATGGCCGCACTGACGGCTATGAGTGTCTTAACAGGATGTGGTACACAGTCAAAAGAAGCGGCGGCAAGGACGGATAAACCGCTTATCGTCGGGACGGAACCGTCATTCCCTCCTTTTGAAATGGCAGAAAACGATACATATACCGGCTTCGATATTGACTTGGCCAATGCGATTGGTGAAAAGCTGGGCCGCAAAGTAGAAATCAAGGCCATGGGCTTCGATGCTTTGATTCCGGCCTTGAAAAGCGGACAAATCGACATAATTGCCTCGGCCATGTCGGCGACGGAAGAACGGAAAAAACAAGTAGACTTCACGGCTCCCTACTATATTGGTGGTTCGGTCATCGTCGTACAGAAAGACAATACGACCATCCATGGCTGGGATGACATCACAGGCAAGACCGTAGCCGTCCAGGCCGGTTCTAAGCCAGCGGACTTCGCCGAAAAACAAGGAGCTGTCCTCAAACAGTTCGACGGCAATTACCAGTGCCTGCAAGAACTGCAAAACGGCGGCAGTGACGCCGTCGCAATCGACAAAGCCGTCGCCTTGTACTATGTTTCCAAAGGCGGCATGAACAATCTGAAAGTCGTCGGCGAACCGAAGAAACTGGCCGGTTCAGCTATGGCCATCGACAAAGGCCATGAAGACGAACTGAAGGCCATCAACCAGGCCCTGGCTGATTTGAAAGCTGACGGGACGTATACCAAGCTCTATCAAAAATGGTTCGGCGTCGATCCAACAGCGGAAGAATTGCAATAGAATTTGCCCCGTCTTTACAGACTCTATATGTTCGGCTGGTATGCTGAAGAAAATAGAGTAAAGGTGGGATTTTTTATCACAGTTTCGCCAGAAGACTCCTTCCTCTTAGGTAGGGGCATCAATGGCGATGGATTTCGCAGGTTCGATGCCTGCGAAATCCACCCTATGTCTTTTCCGTCTTAGCCTTTTCACTTCGTCTACGGTATAATGGTAGATAACAGAGGAGGTGAATCCTAGATGTACTTGACGCAATCGAATGTCATCCGCGGCTTGTCGAAACAAGAGTATACGATGCTCCGGGAAATGTGCCAATACAGCAATAACCTGTACAATGTAGCGGTCTATACGATTCGGCAGCATTACTTCGATACCCAGCAATTCTTGCGGTACGAAGAAAATTACCCCATCTGCAAGGAAAATGAAAACTATGGCTTGTTACAGGCCGGTGTCGCCCAGCAGATATTGAAGATAGCCGACCGAAGTTTTCGTTCTTTTTTCGGGCTTTTGCAGAAAGTCAAGTCAGGTGACTATGGTTCAAAGGCTGTCCGCCTGCCACACTATCGTGAAAAAGGCGGTCTCTTCAATCTCATCTTGTCAACGAACGCTATTACCATTAAGAATGGCTTCTTAACCGTGCCGATGAGCCGTGAATATATGAAACGCCATAATGGTCATCGGATTCGGATTCCTGTTCCCGACAGGCTGAAGGATAAGAAAATCAAGGAAGTCCGCATCTGTCCCATGTATGGCGGACGGTATTTCAAGATTCAGTATTGCTACTTACAGGACCCAGAACCGGTGAAAACCTCGCCAGACCGTGTCCTGGCTATCGACTTGGGCCTGGACAATCTGGCCGCCTGCGTTACCAATACGGGGACGTCGTTCCTCATGGACGGTCGTAAACTCAAATCTATCAACCAGTATTGGAACAAACGCAAAGCCAGACTCCAAAGCATTGCCGCCAAGCAGGGCCGGAAGACGACGAACCAGCTCTGTCAGTTAGCGAAGAAACGCAATTTCTGGATGCAGGACATCCTTCGCAAGACAGCCCGGTACATTGTTAATTTCTGTATTGACCATCAGATAGGGACCCTTGTCTGTGGATATAATCGCGATTTCAAACGAGGACTAAAGCTGGGCAAAGTGATGAATCAGCATTTCACCCAAATCAGCCTGAGCTATCTGCGTAGTACCTTGAAACAGCTGTGTGAACGCTATGGGATAACCTATCTGGAACAGGAAGAATCGTATACCTCTCAGGCCAGCTGCCTGGATTTGGACGACATTCCCGTATACCAGCCGGATACACCCTATACAGGAACGTTCAGTGGGAAACGAATCCGGCGCGGCCTGTACCGTTTCGCCAACGGCAGGACGGCTAATGCCGATATCAATGGCGCCGCCAACATACTTCGTAAAAGTAAGCAGAACTTCGATTTCGAGGGACTGTGTAAGGGGCTTTTGGACAGCCCTTTGAGAATAAGGCTATCCTGATTTCAGGAGGAAACTTAAACAGCAACCTTCTCAAGAATCTCCCGCTTCTATAAGCGGGAGAGGTTCAAGGCAAAGACTTATGTACTCGATACGAATGTGCTCATTCAGGCGCCGTATGCCATGCAGTGTTTTGAAGACAATCACGTCGTTATTCCCCTGGTCGTCGTCGAAGAGCTGGATGGGCTGAAAAAAGCGGATGGTGAACGCGGGTTCAATGCCCGTCAAGCCATCCGTTTTTTAGAACGCCTGCGTCTCCGGGGCAATCTGCTCGACGGAGTCCCCTTGGATAACGGCGGTACGCTGCGTATCGAAATCAACTGCGTCCATGAAGCCCTTCCCGATTCCCTGCCCAATGACCAGGCCGACAATCGCATCCTCAAGGTCTGCCGTCATCTGCAGCAGTGCCAGCCCATCCTGGTCACGAAAGACCTGGTCCTGCGATTGAACGGTCGCTGCTGGCCCTCGATGCGATTCAGCGCTTATAGACTCATTTCTTCAGATATTGACTGGAAATGGCGGGGTTCCACGAGCAGAGTCCCGCCGTTTTTTCAAAGCGCCATTTCTGTCGGACGTCGGGATATTTGTCATGATCCACTTCGCTGAGGAACATGTCCAGAGGCCGGATGAAGTCGCGGTATTCGCCATATAAGGTCTTATAGACGACGTAAGTCTCGCCCGTTTCGGCGTCGTCGGCTAAATCGAGGATGCGGTACATATGGTTCTTGAAATGGCGCCACGTTTCGCCGGGCCTGGGCAGGTCGCGGCCGAGGACAAAGGCCGTCAGAGCCGCAAAGGACGGCAGGAAGGGTACGGCGTCGGCCCAATCCTCGTCGACGAAGCCTTCGTCGCTCATCTGCTGGATCAAGGCTTTCATGGGCTGGTAATAGCCATCGAAGTCGAGAAAGGCAAAGCGTCCTTCCATCTGATGCAGTTTCACCTGGCTCATGACCTGGCTGATTTCTTCCAGCGTCCCAATACCGCCGGGAAAGGCCAGGAAGATATCGCCTAAATCCATCATCTGCTGCTTGCGTGACGTCATATCCGGCGTCACAATCAGTTTCGTCAAGCCTTCATGCTGTAATTCCTCATCCATGAAGAACTGCGGTTCCACGCCGATGACCTGGCCTCCGGCCTGCAAAGCACCGTCAGCCAGTTTCCCCATGAGCCCAGTCCGGCTGCCGCCGTAAACGAGGGTGTGCCCGTGGCGGGCAATCCAAGCCCCTAACGCATAAGCATAATCAGCATAACAAGACCGGTTCCCGCTGCGGGAACCGAGATAAACGGTAATATTCATAAGTTGCGTCCTTTCTTTCCCCTAATATATGGTATAATAAGTGTTATTATATCATATATTAGGGGGATTTTTCGTTATGATTTTCGTTGCCATGATTCTGTTAGGTTCCGTTATCGGCTTTGTCGGTGCTGGCGGAGCCGGCGTCACGATTACGCTGCTGACGGTCGGTTTCGGTGTTCCTGTCCATACGGCCCTGGCCGTTTCCCTGGCGGCCATGACTTTTACCATGATTTCCGGGACGGTCAGTCATTACCGGGAACATGAAGTCGATGTGAAGCCTGGGGCCATCATCGGCGGCAGCGGTATGATCGGCTCGATTGCCGGCGCCAATGTGTCCAACATCATGCCGTCGGAACTGCTGGCGACGATGACGTCGCTCATGCTCATCGCTTCCGGACTGATTCTCTATGTCCGCCTCTACCAAGACGCCTGGCTGACCCGGCACTTTCCCGTGCGGACGACAGCCTTAACGGGAAAGAAGCTCTATATCTACGGCATCATTACCGGTCTCATCGTCGGCTTCCTGTCCGGTGCCTTCGGCATCGGTGCCGCGGCCTTCATCCAGCTGGCTCTGATGGTCGTCTTCGGCATTTCCCTGCTCCACGCTATCGGGACCTGCATGATGATCGTCCTGCCTATTTCGGCTGCCGGCGGCTTGAGCTACTTGTTCAATGGCCGCCTGGACCTGTGGATTTTCGTCCAGACCCTGCTGGGCCTGAGTCTCGGCGCCTATATAGGTGCAAAGTTCACGCACTTAGCCCCTAAGCCCCTGCTCAAGGCAGCTATCGTCGCCATGCCGACCCTGGGCGGCATCATCATGGTCCTCTTCGGCCGCTAAGCCTGCTGATGGCGGTGCCAACAGTAGCAGATCAGGACCGTCAGGATGACCCAGAACATCAGCCGCCCGCTGTGCTGGCTGAGGTGGATGAGGTCATGGCCTAAAAGGACTTCGATGACGACCCGCGGGACCTTGCCGACAGCCGTCGCCAGGAAGTGGTCTTTCTGGCTGAGGTGGCTGACGGCGGCGATAGCCGTAAAGGGGACGTTGGGGATATACGGAATGGACCGGGCCATGGCCAGCGTCGAGAAGCGGCTGTACTTGTTGAGCTGATTCCGCAAGTGATGACGGGAAATGACGTGGATGGCCTGGCGGCGCAGGCCGGTCCGCAAGATGAGGAAGCTCAGTTCCGTCCCCAGGACTTCGCCGACCCAGGAAATAATAAGGCCCGGCACGAGGCCGAAGATGGCCCCGTTGACGGTCAGAAAGGGAATCGACGGCAGGCCGGTCATGTCGGTGACAGTGATCATGAAGATACTGATGAGGGCGGCATAGATACCAAAAGAAGAAATATACTCGATGAGGCCGTCGACATCACCGGCCAGGCTCAAGCGGAACAGTTCCTGATAGAAGTCGGGGATGACCCACTGGACGCTCCAAAAAGCCAGGAATAAGCCCAGGCAGACGGCGCCTTTCATCACTTTGTCCCATAAAGGACCATTGCGAATAGCCATAGATATCCCCTTCTCTCACTCTTGATAATTCTATTGTATACCTAAAAAGGGCAGATTCACAAGTGTTTGTTGTAAACTGCCCAAAGGAGGTTTAAATATGACAAAAATACCGGATGCACCGAATTTTTTTATCGGCCGCAGTGAAGCCATTGCCCAAAATGATAAATTATCCAGCAAGGCCCGGCAGAGCCTGTATACGGCCCGGGCTGCCAATACGGTCGATGCCTACCGGTCGGACTGGAATGACTTCTGCGACTGGTGCAGCTATCACCAGCTGTCGTCGTTCCCGGCCGAACCGGAAACCATCGTCAATTACATCAACGACCTGGCCGATAACGCCAAGGCCAATACCATCGCCCGGCGCATCAGTGCCCTGACCGAGAATTTCGACGCCGCCGGCCTCAAAGAGAATCCCTGCCGCTACCCCATCGTCAAGAACGCCCTGCGGGGCATCAAGCGCATGAAAGGGACCATCCAGCACGGCAAGGCGCCGATCCTTTTCGACGACATCAAGGAAATGCTGACCTATCTCGAAGGCGACGAAATCCAGCAGGTCCGCGACAAGGCCATCCTGCTGGTCGGCTTCTACGGGGCCCTGCGCCGGTCGGAACTGGCCGGCATCGACGTGGAAGACCTGAAATTCACCCGCCTGGGCCTGCTCATTACCCTGCGTAAATCGAAGACGGACCAGTTCGACCAGGGCCAGATGATCGCCATCCCCATGGTCAAAGACAAGGACCTCTGTGCTGTCACGGCTTTGCAGAAATGGCTCGATGTCAGCGGCATCACGACAGGGCCGGTCTTTCGGGGATTGACGAAAGGGCATCATGTCCGTAAAACTCGGATTTCCGATAAATCTATCGCCCTCATCGTCAAGCACTATGCCGGGCTCATGGGCATGAACCCCGACGACTACGGCGCCCACAGCCTGCGCCACGGCTTTGCCACGTCGGCGGCCCAGCATCACGTCGAAGAACGGCAGATCATGCGTCAGACCCGGCATAAGTCCCAGGCCATCGTGCGCCGCTACATCGACGAAGCCGACCGCCTCATCGACAGCCCGATTTTAAAGATTACCGAAGATTCTCACCCTCACTAATCCACCAGCTGCCGGGCCAGCACCGTCCGCACCTGTTCGGCCCGGCCTGGGGCTACCGGCAGGCGCAGGACCTGGCCCGGACGGATGTCACTGGTGCCGGTCAGGCCGTTTTCTTTTAAAATCGAATCCATGACTTCACGCACATCCGTATCATCACCGGCTGTAACCGAAGCCAGCTGCCAGACGGTCTGCCCCGGTTCGACGGCGACGGAAATGAATTCCTGCGAAGACTGGTAACTCCAGCCGATCTGCGTACACATAAAGAGGGCCAATATGGCCAAGATGACATATTTCATGGCAATCACTCCTGACTTTGAAACGAACGTTCCTGGAACGAATTTTCTTAGAACAACCGTTCGTCGATGGTTTTATTATATCGTCGAACGGTTGTTCCTGTCAAGATATTTTGAACAAACGTTTGATTTTTTTTATGAATTTCGGTATAATGAAGGTAGCTTATACTGGAATTGCTATAACTTTCCAAGACTGGAGTGATATATATGATTAATAATGAAAAAATGCTGACGACCCGTCAAAAACAAATCTTAGAATACATCCGCACGTGTGTCCATAAATTCGGCTATCCCCCGTCGGTACGGGAAATCTGCAAGGAAGTCGGCCTGAGCTCGACGTCGACGGTCCACGGCTATCTCCACCGCCTGGAAGATCTGGGCTATATCCGCCGCGACCCAGCCAAGAACCGGACCATCGAACTCCTCGACGAAGGTTCGTGGCGGTCCAAGAAAATCGTCCCCCTGCCCCTGGTCGGCCAGGTCCGGGCCGGTGCCCCCATCTTTGCTGAAGAATGTGTCGAAGACGTCTACCCCTTCCCGGCGGACTTCATCGGCAATGACGACTGCTTCATGCTCGTCGTCCAAGGGGACAGCATGAAGAACGCCGGCATCCTCGAAGGCGACCAGCTCATCGTCCGCCGCCAGGAAACGGCAGAAAACGGCGAAATCGTCGTCGCCCTCATTGGCGAAGAAGCGACGGTCAAGCGCTACTTCCACGAAGCCGACACGATCCGCCTGCAGCCGGAAAATGACGAATACGAACCGATTTATACCCGGGATTGCCAAATCTTAGGCAAAGTCATCGGCCTCTATCGTCGGTATTAAGGGAGGTCTTCTCATGTCTGATTTCTCGGTGGTCCTGCCCGATAACCTTCCCTTATTTTCCGGCATCAGCCAGGAAAAAAGGAAGGCCATGCTCACCTGCCTGGGCGCACGGGTCCGGACAGTCCGCAAAGGGGAATTCCTCGTCCTGGCCCAGGATGAAGTGAATTACATCGGCATCGTCCTCAGCGGCGAAGTCCATATGATCCATGAAGACCGCTGGGGCGACAAAGCCGTCCTGGCCGTCATCCGCAGCGGCGGCCTCTTTAGCGAAACCTTCGTCTGCGGCACAATCCTGCAATCCATCGTAACCTTCCAGGCCGTCAAGAACACGCAGTTCCTGGTCCTCCCCTTCCAGAAGGTCCTGCACATCTGTACCAATGCCTGTCCCTTCCATCACCAGCTCATCGAGAACATGCTGCATCTCATGGCTGACAAGAATGCCCAGCTGCTGACCAAACTAGAAGTCGTTTCCAAGAAGAAGCTGCGCAAGAAACTATTGACCTACTTCTCATTCCAGTCTGAACAGGCCGGCAGCCAGACCTTCACCATCCCCCTGACCCGGACCCAGCTGGCTGACTATCTCTGTGCCGACCGCACGGCTGTTGCCAGGGAACTGGCTCACATGAAAGACGAAGGCCTCATCGAAATAAACCAGCAGCGGGTGACGCTGTATTGAAAAAAGGCGCTGTCGCATGAAGACAGCGCCTTTTTTAGTGGTTAGCAGTTAGTGGCTAGGGGTTAGCAGATGGCTTTAAATTTAAAGGTTTTCTCTGCAAACTACAAACTCTTTGTTACAAACTATAAGGCAAAGGGACCTCGCATGATGGCAAAAACCATCGTGTGAGGTCCCTTTTCTGTAGGGGCTCGCACGTGGCGAGCCCGCTCCGGGATATGTCCTATCATCCCTGACGGGCGCCCCACGTGGTCGCCCCTACCAATCACGGACTACTCTACTATAAAGAAAGAGCAACCTCTCAGTCAGCTTCGCTGACAGCTCTCCTATAAGGAGAGCCACGAGCACGAGCCACTAATCTTTTTTGGCTGCGATGCCGTAGGGAATGGACAGGAAGAGGACGGCACCGACGATGTTGCCTAAGGTGACGAAGGCCAGGTTGTAGAGGTAACCGCCGACGCTGACGGCCGTACCGGCGGGATTCAGCAGACCCAGGGTCAGGACGGTCATGTTGGCTACGCTGTGTTCAAAGCCACAGGTAAAGAAGGAGTAGAGGCACCAGAAGACCATGATCAGTTTGCCGCTGTCCGATTTGCAGCGGAAGCCGCACCAGACGGCCAGGCAGACCAGGACGTTACAGAGGATACCTCTGAGGAAGAGGACCAGCGGCGGCAAGCTCATCTTCATGGCAGCGGCATTGGCCAAAGCCTGGCCGACGCCGCCAGCCGTGCCGGCAGCACCATAGAAGAGCAGGGACAGGACGATGGCGCCGAACCAGTTGCCCAGGTAACAGACGACCCACAGGCGGATGACGTCCGTCAAGGTGACCGTCTTCGACCGCCAGCCATTGTAGAGGACGAAGGCGTTACCCGTGAACAGTTCCGCCCCGGCGATGATGACCAGGCTCAGGGCGATGCCGAAGGACAGGCCCATGGCGATCTTAGTCATGGGAATGGCTCCCAAGGTCCCGCTGACCGTAAAGGACAGGAGGATGCCAAAGCCAATATAGGCACCGGCTAAGGCCGACAACAGGAAGTATCCCAGGGGATTCTTCTTCAAGAGGCCTACTTTCGCAGCTGCCCCGGCCGCGGTCGCAGCGTATTCGTCGTTGTACATAGGCTCCTCCTTATTTCAGCGGCAACGGTTTCTGGAATACATCCAGATCGGCCGGATTTACGTCTTTGCCGACGTAGAACGGTTCCGATTTCAAGCCGACATAGCGGATACCGGACCAGTTAAGAGGACGGTAGATTTCCGCCTTCTTCGGCAGATGGACGTCCTGGAGGATGAACTTGATGAATTCTTCCGGACCCGTACGGTCTACCATGTAGCCGATATGTTCCTTGCCACCCGGAGCGGTCGGGTCGATATATTTCTTGGCAAAAGCATAGACGTTGGAGATAATCTTCACGACGCTGTCTTCATCGGCCCATTTGATGAAATCGACGCCCATGCGCGGGTTCTTTTTGCCTGTACGGCCCAAAAGGGTGATACGGAAATACTGTTCCTTGCTGCGCGTCCAGGCACGGTTCGGGCAGGCCCAGACACAGACGCCGCAGCCGATGCATTTTTCGACATTGCGGACAGGACGGAAATTCTTCATCTGCAAGGCTTCGACAGAAAGCTGTTTACACTTGCGGACGCACATGCCGCAGCTGACGCAGCGGCTGGCATCGAACTGAGGTTCCGTCATGCCCATGACGCCGAAGTCATGCATGCGGATTTTGTCGCAGTCGTTGGGACAGCCTGTAAGGGCGACTTTGACGTGCAGGTCGTTCGGGAAAATAGCCTTTTCGATCCGTTTCGCCAGGGCCGTCGTATCGTAGTTGCCAAAGGGGCAGACGCGGTTGCCGACGCAGGCCATGACATTTCGGGTACCGGACGCTTCAAAACCAGCGCCTCGTTCGCTCTGATTGATGTCGAGTTCATCGATGATCGGCTGGAGAGCCTTCTTTACTTCTTCAACTTTTTCAAAGGGAATCCCCATGATTTCAAAGCCCTGACGGATGGTCAGATGGATTTCGCCATTACCGTACGTTTCGGCAATATGCTGGACCTGGCCCAGGACCTTGGCATTCAGGGAACCGCCGGGTACACGTACACGGGCTGAAGCCATATTACGATTTTTTGTTACCCGGAAAGCGTATTTCTTTAACTTACCGCAATTCATATCCATAATGTATCAGCCTCCTAGTCGATCAATGTACGAAGTTCGGTGTATTTGAATACCGGCCCGTCCTGGCAGACGTAGACTTTGCCAATACGGCAGTGGCCACATTTGCCGAGACCGCAGCACATTTTGCGCGATTCAGAGAGCCAGATTTTTTCTTCATCGAAACCGAGTTTAATCAATTCCTGGATGGAGAACTTGATCATCATCGGCGGACCGACGACGACGGCGATGGCGTTGTCGAAGTCCTTGAGGGGCAGTTCCGGGATATACTGGGTGACCAAGCCGACATGGCCGTCGTAATCCCCTTCTTCCGGAGCCTTGTCGACGGTGCAGATGAAGTTCATGCCGTCGTCAATCCAGCGTTTGAGGTCTGCTTTGAAGAGGATGTCTGCCGGCGATTTGAAACCGGAGATGACAGTCAGGCTCTTGCATTCGTCCATGTGATCGGCGAAGTAGTCGATGACGCCATGGACCGGGGACAAGCCGGAGCCGCCTGTGACCAGGACGATTTCCTTGCCTTTGAACATATTGACGTCGAAGCCGTTGCCATAAGGCCCGCGCATGAAGAAGTGGCCGCCGACGTAGTTTTCAAAGATTTCATCGGTCAGGCTGCCGACTTTACGGATGGTGAAATCCAGGGAATGGTCGGTAATGCCGCTGACGGAAATGGGCGCTTCACCGTATTTCGGGATAGAGATTTCAAAGAACTGGCCCGGTTTGACCGGATGTTCTTTGCCGCGGTCATAGGACATACGGAAGGTATATTCCACATCAGCATGTTTAATGACTTCTAAGATTTCCGAACGGAACGGTAAATATTCGTTATTCATTCTCTGTGACCTCCTTCATGCCTTCCGGCAGTTTGACATTGATGCAATGGCTGAGCGAAATGTATTCCGGACAGATGGCATCGCAGCGGCCGCAGCCTACGCACATCTGGAAACCGGAACGCTGTTTGAATTCCAGCGTCTTATGGAGCACTTTGAAGCGCATCCGTTCGCCCGCCTTCTTGCGGAAGCAAAGGCCACCGGCAACCAGGGTATAGTCGTCGAACATACAGGACGTCTGTACACGGCGGCGTTCACCGGCTTTATGGTCTTCCGTGAAGAACACATCCTGCATGGACCAGCAGGTACAGGTCGGACAGGCCAGGGTGCAGCGGCCGCATTTGATGCAGCGCTTGTCGTATTCATCCCATACGTGGGATTTGGCGATAGCCGACGAGAGGTTTTCCGGAATGTGTACCTGGAGCTTGTTTTCCGTCACATGGTCCGGGACGACGTCGACTTCCGGTGCCTTGGCTTCGCTGACAGCTTTCCCAAGGACGTCATCTTTGACATCGAGGAAATACTGGCCGTCTTTGACGTTCAAGGCGACATCGTAGTTATCGCTGGTATTGGTGCCCATGGAAACGCAGAAGCAGTTGTCGAATTCCTGGCTGCAGCCCATGAGGACGAATTTGACGCGGTCGCGGACGCGTTTGTAATAATAGTCTTCCGGACCGTTCTGGAGGTACATGTAGTCGAAGCGCTTGATGGCGTGCAAGTCGCAGCTGCGCAGCAAAATGATGGCACCCTTTTCCGGGGCTTCGGCTTCGGTGACGGTATTTTCATTGAAATAGAACAACGTCTGGCAAACGGGCAATAAAACGTCTTTTGCCGAGTAGTCGGACCGTTTGTCCCAAACGATTTCTTCCGGCTTGGTGATCTTGCCATAGCGTACGATGTCCTGCATCGAAGAACGTCCCGTGCCGGCAAACAGTTTCGGAGCGTAAATGTCATACGTATCCGACCATTTGGCAAAGACCGTGTTCAATGCATCTGCATTTAATTGATAGCCCATGCTGTTACCCTCTTTCTAAAGAAATAAATGACAAATATAATGGATAAACAAATTATTTTTTTCACATACACCGTGACGACATCATAAGCCGCCTCGTTGATTTTATGATAACAGCGGGAGAAGAAAAAAACCGTTGCCGTAGCAACAGTTTTTTTAATTTTTTTCTAAATACTATGCTTTTTTATCATCTAAAATCGTTATCGTTGAGGAATTTAAATACATTATACTTTTCCCCATAATCTTTTCTTTTCAGGTCCTATGACTCATCATAACGCTGTAACTTATTACCGGTAGTCCATGCTGTCTTTGCATACAGAAAAAGAGGCTGTCGCCTGAAGACAGCCTCTTTTTGAGTGTTAATAATCATTCAAAATCGTTGTGGAATTTAATCTTGCGATACGTTTCAAAAGTCATCCACTTGTCGAAGAGTTCGGCATCGGAGTTTCCCCCGGCCTTGGCGTAGTCCGCCTTGAAGGCAGCGAATTCCTGCGGCGAATGGACGTTGATGGCAAAGCCGCGGCCGTTGACTAAAGGCTGTTCCGTATAGGCATAGCCGTCGAGGGACAGGATGTTGGCGACTTTGGCGTCGCGGATTTCGACGGCAACCTTGTCGCGGAGGATGAGGATGTCGAAGTTATCCGGATAGGCATAGGTTTCGCCTTTCGTCGGGATCGTATCGCCGATGTGGTACTGGTGGAAGGCCGGTTTGGCCTTGGTGATATTGAGGCTCTGCATGCCGTAGAAGAAATCTTCAAAGACGTCGCCGCGGGCCTTCAGGGAGCCGTTGACGAAGGTGTGGTCGGCGTTGGTATCGTTAACGTCGATGACGACGCCGCAGGCCGAGGTCATATTGGTGACGCGGTCGATGAGGATGAGTTCGCCCAGGACCTTGTGATGGCTGAAGGTATCGACGACAATCGGTTCCTGCAAGAAGAGCGTGCAGACGGCGATTTCGTTCTTCGTAAGGCTCGAAGCGCGTTTCTTTTCGCCTGTATTGACGTCGATGGTGTAGTCGATATCAGTGAGGACGCCGACGATTTCCTTGGTCCCCAATTTGACGACGTATTCTTTGCCGACAGCCAGGTCCTGGTCATCCATCCAGAGCATGGTCGCTGTAATGCGCTGACTCAGGGCGACGTCCGTCCCCTTGGTAAAGACGCAGCCCCGGGATACGTCGACTTCGCGGTCGAGCTGGACGTTGACCGGCTGGCCTTTGACGGCCGAATCGACGGTATCGAAGCCGATGAGGATGGATTTGACCTTAGCTTCTTCCTTGCTGGGCAGGGTCGTAATCGTATCGCCGACGGCCAAGGCGCCGCTTTCGATCTGGCCCTGGAAGCCGCGGAAGGTGTGGTTCGGGCGGCAGACGCGCTGGATGGGCAGGTAAAAGCCTTCTTCTTTGTCTTCTTCGACGTTGACCGTTTCCAGATAGTCGAGGATGGTCGGCCCCTGGTACCAGGGCATATTGGCCGACGCCTTGGTGACGTTGTCCCCTTCCGTCGCCGAGACGGGGATGAGGATGACGTTGGCCAGTTCCAATTCGTCGCGGAGCTTGGCAATCTGGGCCTTGATTTCTTCAAAGCGTTCCTGGCTGTAGCCGGCCAGGTCCATCTTGTTGATGGCGAAGATGAAGTAGCGGATCCCCATAAGGGCGCAGATGCGGGCATGGCGGCGGGTCTGGACCAGGACGCCTTTGGTGGCGTCGATGAGGATGATGGCCAAGTCGGCAAAGGAAGCACCGACGGCCATGTTGCGCGTATATTCTTCATGGCCCGGCGTGTCGGCGACGATGAAGCTGCGGTTGTCCGTGCTGAAATAGCGGTAGGCTACGTCGATGGTAATGCCCTGTTCCCGTTCTGCCATGAGGCCGTCCAGGAGCAGCGAGTAGTCGATGGCCCCGCCGCGGCTGCCGACCTTGCTTTCCAGTTCCAGGGCCTTCTTCTGGTCGGCGTAGAGCAATTTGGCGTCATAGAGCAAATGACCGATGAGTGTCGATTTACCGTCATCGACGCTGCCGCAGGTAATAAATTTTAACAAGCCGTTTCCGTTTCTATCCATTTTAGAAATACCCCTCTCTCTTTCTGCGTTCCATGCTGCCAGCTGCTTCATTATCGATGACGCGGCTCGTCCGTTCCGACGATACGGCGCTCAGCGTTTCATCGATGATGGCATCCAGCGTATCGGCATCGGATTCGATGCCCCCTGTCAAAGGATAGCAGCCCAAGGTCCGGAAGCGGATCTTCTTGTGCATGATTTCTTCTCCCGGCTTGAGGCGCATGCGGTCGTCGTCGACCATGATGATGTTGCCGTCACGATAGACGCAGGGCCGTTCCTTGGCAAAGTACAAAGAGACGATGTCGATGTTTTCCCGTTTGATGTACTGCCAGATATCTTTTTCCGTCCAGTTGGAAATGGGGAATACGCGCATGCTTTCGCCTTTATGGATGTGCGTATTGTAGAGCTTCCACATTTCCGGGCGCTGGTTCTTCGGGTCCCAGGCCTGGGCTTCGTTGCGGAAGGAAAAGATACGTTCTTTGGCGCGGGATTTTTCTTCGTCCCGGCGGCCGCCGCCAAAAGCAGCGGTGAAGCCGTATTTGTGCAGGGCCTGCTTGAGGGCCTGGGTCTTCATGATGTCCGTATAGGCTGCGCCGTAATCGAAAGGATTGACGCCCTGTTTGACGCCTTCCTGGTTGATGTATTCAATGAGCTGCAGGCCGTACTTCTTCATGGTTTCATCGCGGAAGCGGATCATTTCCTTGAACTTCCACGTCGTATTAACATGGAGGAACGGGAAAGGCGGCTTTTCCGGATAAAAGGCCTTCCGGGCCAGGTGAAGCATGACAGAACTGTCCTTGCCGATGGAATAGAGCATGACCGGCTTTTCACATTCCGCAGCGACTTCGCGGATGATGTAAATCGCTTCGGCCTCTAACTTGTCGAGATGCGATAATGCACACATAATATGAATCCCCCTATTGATAAAATGCAGTTTCCCGTTTATAGTCTGTAGTTTGCCGTAATGGGTGCTCTTTTACTACAAACTCGCTACTACAAACGGCAAACTAATTAATATGAATTCGCCTGTTTGCGGTCGACGGTGATGGTCTTTTCACTGCCGTCGGCCTTATGGATATGCCAATGCAGGTAGTGGCCGTCAGCAGTGACGTTCATCGTGCTGCCGCGGCCGCCCATATCGGCGCCGAGGTAGAAGTCGATGGCCTGGACCGGGCAGACTTTGACGCAGGATACACAGCCCCAGCAGTCCTTGGGATAATGCATCCAGGCCTTGCCCTGGCCGTTGCGGTCGATGAGGCTGCCCGGGCAGACGTCGATGCACTGGCCGCAGCCGATACAGCGTTCCTGCTTAATGCGTATGCTCATAAGTTTCCCCTCCTGGTACTAAATCGCGGTAGATCATGTGGACCTGGCCGTCTTCGTCCATGCGGGAATTGACGTATTTCAGCCAATCCGCACGCTGTTCCGGATAATCGAGGTTCTCTGCAAAGGAATGCCACCGCGTTTCCTTGCGGGCCCGCAGGTGGGCGATGAGGACCTTGCAGACCGTCAGCCGTTCGCGCAGTTCGTAGACGAAGAGCAGTTCATGGTAATCGCTGGCGCCGACGTGGGCGGCCAGTTCCATGAGCTGGTCGATCTTTTCATCGGCCAGGGCCAGCTGCTTTTCGTTGTACTGGTAATGGCTGCCGATGCCGCCGGCGTAGGTATCCATGACTTTCTGCATGGCTTCTTCCAGCTGTTCCACAGTGAAGAAGCTGTCCGTCTCACCGAGGGCGGCGTTGTATTCGGCTACCTTTTCGGCGAGGATGGCTTTTTCCTGGGCTTCATCGAGGCCGGATGCATCGCTCAGGCCCTGGCGGACCATATCCTTGGCGGCGATTTCCCCTTCGACCAGGGCACCAGTGACGTATTTCTGCGGACAGCCGCCGGCGACGTCGCCAGCCGCATAGAGGTGGCGGATCGTCGTCTGACGGTTCGTGTCGACCCAGTAGCCGCTGGCCGTATGGCCGCCGACGACGTACGGTTCGGTCCCTTCGATTTCGACGTTCTGCTGACTCGGCAATTTCCCCGACTCGATCCATTTCAAAGTCTGGCTCGGCGCCATGTTGAGGTAGGCCTTGAGGAGCGATTCGTCCTGAGCCGGCGTGATGCCTTCCGTGCGGAGATAACAGGGACCGTTGCCGTCCAGCGTTTCCCGGACCGTGCCGTACAGGCGCTGGGACGTGGTCAGGCCGTATTTCTGTTCATATACGTCACCGCGGGCGTTGACCTGCTTGGCCCCGACGCCCTGGGCGATAGTCCCTGTCGGCGCAATGGTATCCTTACAGCGCAGGGCGATGAAGCGCATTTCAAAGGTCGTCATTTCGGCCCCGCCCCGGATGCCCATGGCATAGCCGGCACCGGTATTGAAGGGACAGTACCACATCTTGTGCCGGGAAAAACCGGGATTGTTGGGCCGGTAGAGGCCGGCTGCGCCGCCTGTGGCACAGAGGACGGCTTTGGCCCGGATTTCATAGGCCGTGCCCGTGCGCATATCGAAGCCCAGGGCGCCGGCCATGGTATTGTCGCGGACGATGTAGTCGGTAATATTCAGATGGTTGATGACCTGGACGCCATCGAGCTTCTTGACGGCGTCGGCCAGGATGGTCTTGATATTTTCGCCGTTGATCTTGATGTTGCGCGTGCCGCGGGCGACGTATTCACCCTTTTCGTCCTTCAAAATGACCAGTCCCAGGTCTTCCAGCTTCCTGGTGACTTCGTTGAGGCCTTCGGACATGGTGAGGAGCAAGTCTTCCCGGACGATGCCGGCTGCGTCTTTCTTGGCGTAGTCGACGTAGAACTGCGGCGTATGGCCCTTGGTGATATAGGCGTTCAGGGCATTGACGCCGGCTGCCAGACAGCCGCTGCGGCGGATATCGGCCTTTTCGGCGATGATCACGGACGCATCAGACAGGCTACGGAGAGTCAGGGCGGCATAACAGCCGGCCGTCCCGCCGCCGATGATGAGGACATCCGTATGGATGATCTTCTCGCTGGTAATCTGCATAACATAGACTCCTTCGTTAAATATAGAAAACGTCAGCCGAGGTCATGGCGCTGTTTTCTTTTAAATACGTCTTGTCGCCGTCGAGGACGTACAAGCGGTAAATGAGGACCTGGACGGTCTCGCCGACAGACAGTGGCGGGTCGTCGAAGGAATATTCGCCGTGGATGGCCAGGCCCTTGATGCGGACGGTCACGTCGAGGTGGCTGCCGCGGAAGACGACGGCTTCGACCGTCCCTTCTTCAGCAGCGCTGATATACTGTTTCATCGTGCCGTATTTGTAAATTTTAAGGAACTCCGGTCGGACGATGGCTTGTTTGCCCGCTCCGACTTGCAGGAATCCCGTGAGGATGTTGCAGTTGTCGATGACAACTGGAGTTCCGATAAATTGAGCCACAAAGGGCGTCCTGGGCTGGCGGTAAATATCCAGCGGCGTCCCGACCTGTTCGATATGTCCGTGGTTGGTGATGATGATTTCATCGGCCACTTCGACGGCTTCGTCCTGGTCATGGGTGACGAAGATGCTGGTAATGCCGACGCGGTGGATCGTCTCCTTGAGCCAGTTGCGCAGTTCCTGGCGGACCTTGGCGTCGATGGCGGCAAAAGGTTCATCCAGGAGCAGGACCTGGGGATTCGGCGCCAGGGCCCGGGCAAAGGCCACGCGCTGACGCTGGCCGCCGGAGAGCTGGTTGGGATAGCGCTTTTCCATGCCCGACAGGCCGACGAGGTCGATCATCTCCAATACGCGCTGGCGTATCTCCTCTTTCGGCCGCTTCTGGATTTCCAGGCCGAAGGCGACGTTGTCGTAGACGGTCATATAGCGGAACAAGGCGTAGTTCTGGAAGACGAAGCCGATGCCCCGCTTGGCAGCGGGAATGTCGTTGACCCGGCGGCCATCGATGAAGATGTCGCCGCTGTTGGGATTTTCCAGGCCGGCCAGCATGCGCAGGATCGTCGTCTTGCCGCTGCCGCTGGGACCGAGGAGGGCGACGAGCTTGCCCTTGTCGATGCCGAAGGAAACGTCGCGCGACGCGTGGAAGGACCCGTAATTCTTTTCGATGTGTTTCATTTCGACGTACATGAGCTTCACCTCCTTTATGACGTTTTATCGGCCTTGGCTTCGAGGAAAGTCCGGAGCAGCAGGACGATGATGGCCAATAAGACGAGCAGTGACGATACGGCAAAGGCCGCCGTAATGGCATCGGCCGACCCCGATTGGTAGAGGGCGTCGATTTCCAGGGGCAGCGTAAAAGTCTCGCCGCGCAGTTTCGACAAAGCGCTGACGGCACCGAATTCGCCCAGCGCCCGGGCCGTGCAGAGGACGATGCCGTAGAGCAGGGCCCATTTGATCTGCGGCAGGGTGATGCGGAAAAAAATCGTCCAGCCGCTGGCTCCCATGAGGGCCGCCGCTTCCTCTTCATCGCGCCCGTTGGTGCTGAGGACGGGGATGATTTCCCGGAAGACGAAGGGAAAGGTAACGAAAATCGTCGCCAAGATGACGCCGGGAACGGCAAAGACGATTTGGATATCCGTCCCCCAGTAGTCGTTGAGGACTTCGATCCACTGACCGATCCAGCCCATGCGGCCAAAGGTCATGATGAAGGCCAGGCCGGCGATGACCGGCGAGATGGAAAAAGGGATGTCGATAAGGGTCGTCAGGAAATGCTTGCCCCGGAAGTCGAATTTGGAAATAGCCCAGGCCGCACCGAGGCCGACGATAGTATTGACGATGACGGCGGCGACCGTGGCAATCAGGGTCAGGCGCAGAGCCGACAGGACGTATGGCGTCGTCAGGGCCTGTACGTAGAAGTCCCAGCCTTCGGCCAGCGAGTTGGTGAGGACCGACACGAGGGGAACGATGAGCATGACCACGACGAAGACGACGCTGATCGTGAGCAAGGCGATTTCTGTCTTACTGTGTTTCATAATGGCTCCCCTCCTCTACTGGACGCGCCGGGCCTGATGGACCTGGATCATATTGATAGAAAACAGTGTGACAAAGGCGATGACCAGCATGGCCAGGGCGATGGCCGTGGCGCTGGCGTAATCGACGTAATTGAGCTTCTGCATGATGACGTAAGAAACGACCTGCGTATGATGCTTGGCACTGTTGCCGGAAATGTAGATGACGCTGCCGTATTCGCCGAGGCCCCGGGCAAAAGCCAGGCCGAAGCCCGTCAACAGGGCCGGCCGCAGTTCCGGGAAAATGATGCGCCGGAAAATGGTGAACTGCGACGCGCCGAGCATACTGCCCGCTTCTTCATACGTCGGGTCGAGCTTCTCCAGGACCGGCTGGATCGAGCGGACGACGAAAGGGATGCCGACGAAGACCATGGCGATGGCCAGGCCGATCTTGGTATAGGCGATCTGGATGCCATAGCTGGCAAAGAAACTGCCGAAGAAGCCCGTATCGGAATAGAGCTTGGAAAGAGTGATGCCGGCGACAGCCGTCGGCAAGGCAAAGGGCAGTTCGATGACGCCGTTCAGGAGACGTTTCCCGAAGAAATCGTAGCGGACCAGGACCCAGGCCAGGATGAAGCCAAAGACGCAGTTGACCAAAGCCGCCAGGACAGAACAGGAAATGCTGGTGATGAAGGCGTTGCGGATGCCGCTGTTGGTGATGAGCTTGGCATAGTCATTGGCCGTCAGCTGCAGGGAGTGCGCCAGGACCGACGCCAGCGGGATGAGGATGAGCAGGGACAACATGGTAAGGGTCATGCCCATGGACAGGCCGAAGCCGGGAATAATCTGATTGCGCCCGCCGGAACGGGCAAAAAAGTGTTTCATCCGGCTCCCCTCCTATGCATCGCCGTTGACGTCGGCCATGATCTTATCGAACAAGGCGTCGTCGTTGAAAAATTTAACATACGCAGCCTCCCAGCCGCCGAAGTCGCTGATCTTGGTCAGCTTGACCTTGAGATCGAAGCGGTCGGCATAACGCCGGAGGATATCCGGATTAGACGGCCGGAAACCGTTCTTGGCGGCCAGTTCCTGGGCCTCATCGGAATAGAGGTAGGCCAGGTATTCATGAGCCGCCTCTTCATGACCCTTGCGCCGGGCCAGGCGGTCGACGACAGCCACGCTGGGCTGGGCCAGGATACTGATGCTGGGCACGACGAGGTCGAACTTATCGGGATATTCGCGCATCGAATAAAGCGCTTCGTTTTCCCAAGCGATAAGGACGTCACCTTGTCCGTTTTCGACAAAGGTCGTCGTCGAGCCGCGGGCGCCGGAATCCATGACCGTCACATTGCGGTACAAGTCGGTCATGAAGGCCCGGGTCTTGATTTCATTTCCCCCGAAATGGTCAAGGCCCCAGCTCCAGGCGGCCAGGAAGTTCCAGCAGGCGCCGCCGCTGCTCTTCGGGTCCGGCGTAATGACGCTCACGCCGGGCTTTACCAGGTCGTCCCAGTCGCGTATCCCTTTCGGGTTCCCCTTGCGGACCAGGAAGACGATGGTCGACGTGTACGGCGCCGAATCGTTGGCGAAATCCCCCTGCCAGCCTTCATGGATGAGGCCGGCCCTTTCGATGAGCGACACATCGTGGGCCAGGGCCAGGGTCACGACATCGGCCTTGCTGCCTTCGATGACTGACCGGGCCTGACTGCCCGATCCGCCATGGGATTGGATGATGCGGATATCCTTGCCTGTCGTCTCACGATAGTGCTGCTGGAATAATTCATTGTATTCTTTATATAACTCACGGGTTGGATCATACGAGACATTGGTCAGCGTCATCGTGCCGCCGCCCCCGGCGTCATCGCTGCGTCCGCAGCCAGCCAGGGCCCCGGCGACGGCGAGTGCCGCCGAAAAAGCCAGTATAGCTATGATGTGCTTCTTGTTCATTTTCTTTCCCCCTCTATACCGGCTTAGATTCCTTACCCCTCAAATAAAGCCGTCGATAAATAGCGTTCGCCGCCGTCCGGCAGGAGGACGACAATAGTCTTGCCTTCGTTTTCCGGCCGGCTGGCCAGTTCCAGGGCCGCCTGCAGCGACGCACCGGACGAAATGCCGACCAAAAGGCCGTCGGTTTTGGCGACTTCCCTGGCCCGGCCGTAGGCGTCCTCATTGGATACGTCGATCACATCATCTACGAGAGACATATCCAAAACTTTCGGGATGAACCCGGCGCCAATCCCCTGAATGGCGTGCGGGCCCGGCCGGCCGCCGTGCAGGACGGCGGAATCTTTCGGCTCGACGGCGACGATCTGGACGTCCGGCTTATGGCCTTTCAGGCCCTGGGCCGTACCGGTAATGGTGCCGCCTGTGCCGACGGATGAAATGAAGATATCTACCTTGCCGTCCGTGTCGCGCCAGATTTCTTCCGCCGTCGTCTGGCGGTGGATGGCTGGATTGGCCGGGTTGTCGAACTGCTGGGGAATGAAGGCATTGCCGTAAGAATCCCTCAATTCTTCGGCTTTGCCGATGCTGCCGCGCATCCCCTCGATGCCCGGTGTCAGCACGATTTCCGCCCCCAGGGCCGACACGATCTTACGCCGTTCCAGGCTCATCGTATCGGGCATGGTCAAGATCAGGTGCAGGCCCTTCACGGCGGCGACCAGGGCCAGGCCGATGCCTGTATTGCCGCTCGTCGGTTCGATGATGACCGTATCTTTGTTGATCTTCCCCTGCCGTATCCCTTCGTCGATCATGGCTGCCGCTACGCGGTCCTTGACGCTGCCCAAGGGGTTCATGTACTCCAGCTTGGCCAGGACGCGGGCCTTGAGGCCGTGCCGAGCCTGCCAATGAGTCAGTTCCAAGAGCGGCGTGTTGCCGATCAGCTCTGTCAAATACGTTGCCACATGCTCCATGTACTCAGCTCCTTTTTGGCAAAAAGAAAAGCGCCGCCTGCTGATGCAGATGGCGCTATAAATAGACGTATGCCCATGACTTCATCTGCCAGGTTATTTCCTGCTGGAATTGGCACCTTACCTACGTAGGTTGCCGCAGCGTCATCGGGCCAGTCCCTCAGCTGCTCTGGATGAATAGGTTTCGTATTGTATTGTCCTTATGAATGGTTGTACAATACGATCATATCATACAACACATGATGGTCAAATTTTTTAAGTACCCCATGATAACATACCTCTTTGATGACTGAAATGAATAGCTTCCTATCGGAAACGTTACCAAGAGTGTACACTTTACAGAGTATATTGTCAAGGGATTTTAAGCAAAAACTTTCATATTTTACAATGTAAACGTTATACCTCATATTATAAACAGAGATTTAACTTTATAAATTATATTTTTTATAAGTAAAAAGGGCTTGCTGCATATACAGCAAGCCCTTTTTAGGGATTAGCCATTAGGGGTTAGCCGTTAGTGTCTAACAGCTACCGGTAACGGCTAGCCGCTGACTGCTAACTGCTAACCCCTAACTGCTAGCTGCTAACTTCTGACACCCTCAATGCGTCGCCGTGGGCTGGGCGTCGTGATGGGCCGTTTTGTTGTCGGCGTGGACGAGTTCTTTGCCGCAGTGGTAGACGATGGAGATGGCCAGGACCATGAGGGCGATGGCCAGGACGAACTGCAATCCTTCGATGAGGAGCGACCAGTTACCCGAGGCAATCTTGATGATCAGGGCATAAGCCGATTCGACGAGGGCTGTCATGGTAACGCAGAACATGACGACCATGGGGACGTAGAGCATGAAGCTCTTGCGGCCTGTCGTCTTGAGGAAGACCGTCAGGCAGATGAGGACCATGGCCGACAGCAGCTGGTTGGCCGAGCCGAAGAGAGGCCAGATGTTCATGTAGCCGCCTAAGCAGAGCAGGAAGCCGAAGAACAAGGTGATGACCGTAGCAAAATACTTATTGACGCAGATTTTCTGGATCGTGTTCATTTCCTGTCCTTCATCGACGCTGAACAGTTCCTGGAAGGACATACGACCGATACGGCCGACGGCATCGAGGGTCGTCAGGGCCAGGGCCGATACGCACATGGTCATGATGCAGGCAGCTGCCGTCTGGGACAGACCGAACATGGTGAAGAAACCAGCGACGGCGCCGGAGAAGATCTGGAACGGTGTGCCCGAAGCGACGTGGCCGTTGGAAGCGGCAGCGCAGGCGATGACCAGGGAAACGACGCCTAAGACCGATTCGACGCACATGGAACCGTAGCCGACAAAGACCGAATCCTGTTCCTTATCCAGTGTCTTCGACGACGTACCGGACGAAACGAGGCTGTGGAAGCCGGAAACGGCACCGCAGGCGATGGTGATGAACAGGATTGGGAACAAATCCTTGCCGCCGACCGAGAAGGACGTGAAGGCCGGCATATTCAGCGTCGGCTGGGCGATGAAGATACCGATGACGCCGCCGGCGATCATCATGAGTAGCAGGAAGGCGCTGATGTAGTCACGCGGCTGTTTCAGGAGCCACATGGGCATGATGGAAGCAAAAAAAATATAAGCGAAGATGATGTACAGCCAGGTCATGCGGTCCAGGTAAATCGGCAGGTCGATGCCGACATAGAGCATGGCGATCAAGAGGACGATGGCGATGACGAAGCGTACTTTTTCACTGGGATTGAACTTCTTAATGAACAGGCCAAAGGCGATGGCAACGAAGATGAACAGCATGGAAATGGATGCAGCTGCCGCATTGGGCAGGACCAGGGAACCATCTTTGGCAAAGCCGTTGAACGTCGTAGCGACGATATCGCCAAAAGCGGCGATGACCAGCAGGCTGAAGACCCAGCAGAAGAGCAGGAACAGGCGGCGGCCCGTCGTGCCGATGTACTTTTCGATGAGGACGCCCATGGATTTGCCGTCATTCTTCATGGATGCGTAGAGGGCTGCGAAGTCCTGGACGGCACCGAAGAAGACGCCGCCGATCATGAGCCATAAGAAAGCCGGCAGCCAGCCGTAGGCAGCGGCGATGATCGGGCCCGTGACAGGGCCGGCACCGGTGATGGACGAGAACTGATTGGCAAAGACCGTGAACTTAGAAGACGGCGTATAATCCTGGCCATCTTCCAGGCGATGGGCCGGCGTCAGGGCGTTGGGGTCGATGCCCCACGTCTTAGCCAGCCACTTGCCATAGAACCGATAGGCTACCGCCAGGATGACGATAGCACAAGTGACTAAAACAACACCATTCATAGAAATTCCTCCTATACTCCCAAAAAACAAATGGATCTGTGCGGAGGAGCTGAAGATGTTAAGGTAAATAGAAATGAATGCCATAAAATACATCTTCGCTTCTGCGCATGTGTACGGTATAACACGATTAAAAGGGCCTGTCAAATATACCATTAAGTCATCATCGGCGTTTTACTTATATTTTTTAAGAATAAAAAAGAGATTAAACGTTATGATTTCGTTTAATCTCTTTAACATATTACACGTCAATGTGACAATTATTTATATTTTATGGATTTCAGTTTTTTTCATCCTCAGTGCCCGGATACGCCGGCCTGGCTCGTCCGGCTGGCCTGACTGTGCTGGGCCGCACGCGGACGGCGGACCCGCTTCTTACGGGCAGCGGCTTTTTTGGCATTGGCCTGGAAATTGGCGACGATAGTCCGGGCCAGCCAGCCCATGAGACAGCCTGTCAGCAAGATCTTGACAGCCAGCAAGTCCCACGTCGTCGATAACAATAAGGCCAATACGACAAAAATAGACGTAACGATCGTTTTATTCATGAACAAACACATCTCCCCTGTCGACATACATAAAAATCATCAGACTAACTTTAATTATACACGTTTTTCATGGATTAAACAAGGGCTTGTCGCACATGCGACAGCCCTTGTAAGCCGTTAGCCGTTAGCAGTTAGCAGTTAGCAGATGGTTTAAAATTTAAAACCATCACCTCAAACAGCAAACCTCATTTTCAAAAGTCAGGCGCATCTGGTACCAGGTGACGCCGCCGTGGACGGAGGCGCTGACGCCTTCGTTCTGGAAGCCGAATTTCGCATAGTACGGGAGGAGCTTGTCTTTGCAGGTCAGGACCAGGCCCTGTCGTCCCTGCTGCCTGGCGTCGGCAATGGCCGCTTTCAGGAGCTTCCCGGCATAGCCATGGCGGCGGCACGAAGGCAGGGTATTGACGCCGAAAATCATCTGCCAGGCCCCCTTTTCGTCATGCATGGCCGCCTGAGCGTACATGGCGTCAGTCAAATCCCGTTCATCCGTCACCATGCCGTCGACGAAGGACACGAGGTCCCCCTTTTCATCGAAGAGCAGCCAGAAATGGGCCGCATAATGGGCCAGGCGGTCCCGGAATTCATCGGCCGTCGCCGCTTCTGCCGGCGGGAAGCAGGCTTTCTCTACAGCCGCCACAGCGGCTAAATCGGCCATCGTAGCCGTCCTGATTTTCATAAACGATCTCCTCTTTCCTATCTATTATCCCTCCATTATACAGGCCATCGCCGCCTGCCGCAACGGATAGCCTTCAGGCCTTGCCCTTGAATTTATGGATCAGGCCGGTCCGATTGGTCACGCCGAAGCGGTGATAGAGCTGGGACAGGCGCTTCTTGACAGTGATTTCGGCGATATTGAGGGCCTTGGCGATTTCCTGGTTGGTCTTCCCTTGGGATACCATGTTGATGATGAATTGTTCCCGCGGCGTCAACGCATCTTCGACAGGCTTGATGACGGGCACCTGTTCCAACGAAAAGGCGTCAACTTTGGCCATGAAATCGGCGTGTTCCTGTTTCTGCCGGGCCCATTCCAGGCACTGCGGGCAAAAGAGAGCGTGTTCGGCAAAGGGCATGACGACCTGGTCCGGTTCGGCCATGGCCAGGGCTTTGGCAAAGAACACCTTGGCCTTGTCCATCTTGCCCAGCTGTTCTTCGACGATGGCCAGGAGGATGCTGTCGTATAGCTTGCGCATCGTCGCCACCGGACTGTCCCCTTCCAGGGTCTGCGGGTCCAGGATGAGCTGCAGCTGCTGATATTTGCGCATCGTCAGGAGGATGCGGTGGCGCAGGGACATGAAAGTATCATATAAGGACGGATGACGGTTGAGCAGCTCCAATTGTTCATGGATTTCACTCTGTTTCTCCGACGGCTCTTCCAAAAGGCACGATACGAAAGCCGACGTAATCTTCAAATCCGTGAGCAGCAAGTCGTCGGTCACGATATCCAGCAGCCGCCGGCATACGCGCTGGCACTCGGCAAAATCGTCCATATTCTTCTCGAAGAGGGCAATGCGCGGCAAGAGGAAGAGAGCGATGATGGCCCGCTGCTGTCCGTCCTCCTGGTCGAGCGGCCCTTGCAGGAAGGGCTTCATCAAGGCCTTGGCCACGGAGATATGACCTAAGAGGTACTGTTCTTCGGCAATGATGGCATCCTTCCAGAGGGCGGCGTCACAGCCTTCGATGATCTGGCCGCAGCAGTCGTACAACTGCCGCAGGCACTGGATTTCCTGGGACAACTCGCCAGGCCGCTGCCAATAGGCCACGAGCTGGCCGAAGACGCCCTGGGTCACGCCTTTCATGTAATCATAAGGCAGGCGCACGCCGGTCTGCTGGCACAGGCTACGGGCCTTCTGGAAATAGGGCAGCATGGCCTGGACGACGGGCAGATGGTCCAGGCCTTCCAGGACGTACAAAGCCGCCTGGTCAGCTGCCGAAAAAGCCGTATGAGCCGCTACGATATCCAAATAGCGACGGCGTTCCACAGCGGCCTTGCGCGGCCCTGCCGTCAGGTTGATGAACAGCAGCAGGCGCAGGCAGGCCCCGGTGTGGACCATCCAGCTGTGGTCCGGCTCCTGGAGGAAAATATCCAAAAGAGTTTCGACAGGCTGGAAATAGAGGACGGCCAGGCCGCCGCCTGCGACAGCCTGCAAGATGCGGCTGCTATCCTTGGCCCGGACGGCAAAGGAAAAGGCCTCTTTATAGGCGCCTTCCTGCAAGTAACCGTCGCAGATGCGGCACCACATGGCCTGCTGCCAGGGGTAGGAATGTTTGCGGAACTCTTTCTGCAAAAAGCTGGCAAAGCCCGGATGAAAGGTATACTTCCCGGCGTCGTAGTGAAAGGCCAGGAAAGGGTTCTTTTCCCACGCCGACAGCAGGCGCTCCGAATCCGATGCCTGATGGCAGAAGGCCCCTGCTTCCCCGGCCGTAAAGTCCGGCATCTGGGCCAGCATGAGCAGAACTTCCTGCAGTTCCTCTGACAGGGCTTCATAGACGCTGCGGAAGAGGTAGAGCATCTTGGCTTTATCCGTCAAAGTCAACAAGCTGATATCGGGCTGATGGAGGCGCTTATAGTTCCGCAGGCCCTCGGTCCAGGCGAACATTTCATGGGACTGGAGCTCCCGGTAGGCGATAGAATTGTGGATGTAGATGATTTCCCAGGGGAGCTTCCCTGCCACCTCCGTCTCTCCCGCGTCTTCCTGACGGCGGCGGAAAATGAAGGTACAGCGCTGATATTCCTGCAGATAAACTTTATACGACGGATCGGTCCTCAGCTGGCACGAACCCTCAACCAGCCACAAGTCCTCTGTCAGTGCCTTGGCCCGGTACGTTTCCTGGCTCATGACACAGGGGATGAGCCGGTTGGCACTGGCCCGGAAGATATCGCCGACCCGCTGCCGCCCTTCGGCACTCATTTCCCGGCCGGCGCCGAGCCAGACGACATCGGGCGCCAGATAAGCCAAGAGCAGGTCCAGGCTGGATGAGGCGAAATAGGAATGTAAAATACGGCGCGCCAAGGCAATCAGACTGCGCCGCGTCGATGAAGTCTTCATAAAAAGGCATCGCCTCCTTTTCCTAAATGTCATCTTTTATTGTAATTGAAAAAGTGCCTTTTTGTAAACCAGTATGGTACGTTACCTTTATTGTAAATTATCATCAAATTTCAAAAAAAAATCACCTGTATTTTACTACAGGTGATAGATACAGAATATATATAGTATATGGCCATTCCGCCTTCTACTATTCGTTTCAGTCATTATTTGATTTTATTGAGCTGCGCTGCCAGTTCTTCTGCCGACGGGTCGCCGTTGACCGGCGTCATGATGTTCTGGGGCCCTAAGTAGAGGGTACCGCCGGACGCCGTAGCCTGCTGCTTGCTGTGGCCGTTCTGGTAGGCTGCGGCCAGGTTGCCCAGGACGAAATAGGATCGTTCGGCACTGCTCATGCTGGACGTGGCGGCAGGCTTGATGAATTTCTTGCCATTGACGTAGACCGTGCCGTCTTTGACGCTGGCGTGTTTGCCGCTCATTTCATAGAGCTTGTTGGCATAATTGTCGCGCCGTTCCTGATTCGATGGATGGTCAGAGGGAGAGAAGATTTCACCGACAAAGTTGCTGGCATTATCACCCTGTTTTTCCATGACCCGCTGCCAGATGGCCGCCGTCGCACCGGGATTATAGCCGGCACGAGTGATATACCCGAAGGACAGGTTGTCCGCTTCCCATTCGGCAGCCCTGTCGATATGGACCGTCTCGATTTGATTGCTGACCGTGTTGAGGATGAGGTTGTTCAGGCCCGAGCCGCCGATCGTATCGGCCAGGACCATCTTGCCGATTTCGACATTGACCTTCTTCTGCGTCGAATTGGCGACGTGGTGTTTCTGGCCGTGGCCCATTTCATGGCCTAAGACGACGGCGATTTCATCATCGTTGCTGACCAGGTCGAACATGCCCTTATTGACGACCATGACGTGGCCCATGGTGCAGGCCGCATTGAACGTCGTGTCCGGACTGACGTACCAGCGGTAGGGCAAGGTCTTGATGCTGGGGTCCGTCTGGGCGATACTGGCGCTGAGACGGTTCATGATAGACGCCAGCCGTTCATTGTAATAAGAATTATTGAGGACGCCGGTCTGCTTGGTGACGGACTGGTAAATCTCGCTCTGCCCTTCCTTGGTCGTGTCGTAATGCTTGATCTGCTTGCTCAAGGCCGATTTCACCTGGAGGCCGCCGATGACATCGGTAATGAGGTCAGCCTGGACCGGCTGGACCGGCACGATGCCCATAGGCAGTGAGAACGCGGCCATGGCTGCCACACAGGCAGCGGCTATTTTTTTCTTCATGTTCATAACAATCACCCTTCCCCTGTACTGGAAATCTATACTTCCATTATACAAGGAAAGGGTGGACTTGCAAGCCTAATGAGCCGTGATTTCTTCGTAGTCGACTTCTTCGCCCTGTTTTTCGCGGACGACGACTTTTTCCTGGAACTCGAAACATTCCTTGGCAATATCCTTATTCAGCCAAATGAGGCAGATGAGGTTCGGAATGATCATCAAGCCGTTCATGGTATCCGAGAAATTCCAGACCATATCCAGCGTCGTCGTGGCGCCGACGAAGGTGATGAGGCTGAAAATGACGCGGTAGCCGACGATGACGGCCCGGGCCTTGATGAGGTATTCCAAAGCCTTTTCGCCGTAATATTCCCAGCCCAGGATGGTCGAGAAGGCGAACAGGGCCAGGGCGACGGACACGATGAGCTTGCCGTATTCGCCAAAGACGGAGCTAAAGGCCAGGATGGTCAGCTGTGCGCCAGTGACGAGTTTGCCTGTCGACGGGTCGATGGTCCCCAGCGTCCCGGACGACGCGATGACCAGGCCGGTCAGCATACAGATGATCATGGTATCGAAGAAAGTCCCGGTCATATTGATATAGCCCTGGCGGGACGGATGGTCCGTACGGGCTGCCGCAGCGGCAATAGGAGCCGAACCGAGGCCGGCTTCATTGGAGAAGACACCGCGGGCGACGCCCCAGCGCATAGCCTGGAGAGTCGAAGCAACGACGGTACCGCCGATACCACCGGCGACGGAATCGAAGGAAAAGGCCATGCGGAACATTTCAGCGACGCCGGCCGGCACAGCGGCCCAGTTGGCGACGATGACGATGATAGATGCGACGAAATAGAAAGCCGCCATGAAGGGGACGACGACACTGGAAACACGGCCGATACCCTTGATGCCCCGCAGGAAAATGGCCAGGGACAAGACGGTAATGACGGCGCCGACGAGGTACGTCGGGATGGCATAACTCGTAAAGAGGGCTGCCGAAATGGAATTGGCCTGGGTCATATTGCCGATGCCAAAGGACGCGCAGACGGCAAAGAAGGCGAAGAGCCAGGCCAGGGTGTGGCCGCAGATTTTATTCTTGATGCCATTCTTCATGGCATACATCGGACCGCCGCACATTTCGCCGACGCTGTTCGTTTCGCGGTACTTGACGGCCAGGACCGATTCGCCGTACTTCGTCGAAAGGCCGAAACAGGCACTGATCCACATCCAGACCAGGGCGCCCGGTCCGCCCAGGACCATGGCCGTCGCGACGCCGACGATATTGCCCGTGCCGACAGTAGCCGCCAGGGCCGTCATGAGCGACTGGAAGGGCGAAATGTCACCGGCATGTTTGCCGTTGCGGAAAATCATCATGATGGAATAGTGCAGGTTCCGCCAAGGCAGGAATTTCAGACGGATGGTCAGGAAAATGCCTGTCCCGACCAGAAAGGCCAGCATGACAGGCCCCCAGACGAAATTATTGACATCCTTCAAAATCATACCGACATCCATACAAACTCCCCCTTTACGAAGACAGCATCTCAAGTTATTAATAAAAATAAGTAATTTCATACTGTCCATTTAATATACTAGGAATTATACCATTTTATATTAAATATGTAAAGTGTCAAACGTTTAATTAATTAATTAAAAAACAGACTCCCGTCTTCTCCGCTGATCCGGAGAATCTTCCGGTGATAGCCTGCCCGGTCGTAATAGGAAAGGGCCGTAACCCGGGCCGTCCCTTCCAGGGCCATGGAGAAATGGTACCGGGTACCCGCTTCCAGCTTCCTTAGGGGTTCGTCTTTTTCCACCTGCCAGGTAACCTGGCCGCTGTCACTGACATCCACCGCCTGGAGGGTGAGCAGGTGCACATCCTCCAGCGGCTCTCCGGGGATCACCACCAGCAGGGGTTCTCCCCCCTCACCGGACTGGGACAGGGACAGTATCACCCTCCCTTGGCCGTATCGGGCCAGGGACTGCCAGGACAGCTTTTCCACCTTGTCCTTCCGTTTTTTCTGGAGTTCCTGGAACTGAGCCGGATTCATGGCCAGTTTCTTCGACCGGGCCCGGTCCGGGACTCCCACGGTATTCCAGTATACTTCCTCTTTTTCCATAGCCGGATCCCAGTGGGTGAAATGTTAGCGGCGCCGTTGATGTCAGCATTGGCCGTCCTTCCATCGGCAAAGCGGTACAGGCCGCGCCGGACTCGTTTCCCGCTGAACGTTCCTGTATAGGGTGTATCCGGCTAGTATACGGGAATGTCATCCAAGTCCAGGCAGCTGGCCTGAGAGGTATACGATTCTTCCTGTTCCAGATAGCTTATCC
>ERZ1023663.10-NODE-10-length-161537-cov-16.175010_pt1 | contig 161537 bp, 162 predicted proteins | sample MGYA00380340_ERZ1023663 | MGnify/ENA primary metagenome ERZ1023663 (study PRJEB33179, sample SAMN07448982) | human gut metagenome | biome: Human-gut; feature: Human associated habitat; material: Faeces | host: Homo sapiens | place: India: Bhopal | collected... | reverse complement strand
CCCGCCCGGCTCCGTTACCACCACTTCCATATAAAATATTTCAATCACTTCTTTTACATATTCACAGACGATCTGTGTATTTTCTTTCGGAATCAGGATTTCTGCCTCACATTCTCTTGGAATTGCATTGTCCTTTAACCCACCATGCAAAGTGAGAATTCCAAACGGGGAACGCGAAAAGATTCCATACAGCAGGCGTCCCATCAAAAGATCTGCATTTCCATGTTCTTTATCGATCTCACTGCCGGAATGTCCGCCGGAAAGCCCGGTCACAATAAGAGAAAGTTTCTTTCCCGTCTGTCTGACACGGGTTACGGGAATGGAAACATTTAATGCCATACCGCCCGCACAGCCGGTCAGGAAAATTCCCTCTTCATCACTGTCAATATTTAACATGGTATGTCCGGTCAGCATAGACAGATCCATGACAGCCGCCCCCAGCATTCCGATTTCTTCATCCACGGTAATCACAACTTCTAATTTCGGATGGGAAATTTCATCTGATTCCAAAATTGCCAGCGCATATGCCACTGCAATTCCGTCATCTCCGCCAAGCGTTGTCCCTTCTGCCTTCAGGAAATCTCCATCTACATACAGGCGCAGCCCTTCTTTATCCATGTCAAGATTACAGTCTTTTTCTTTTTCACAGACCATATCCATGTGTCCCTGAATGATGATCGCCGGAGCCTTTTCATAACCTTTGGATGCTTCCTTGACAAGAACCACATTGTTTGCTTCATCCTGATACCAGGTCAGTGCGTGTTCTTTTGCAAATTTTACCAGGTAATCACTGATCGCTTTGGTGTTTCCCGATCCATGTGGAATTGCTGCGATCTGCTTGAAATAATAAAATACCCTTTCCGGATATAAATGCTCTAATGTACTCATATACTCCTCCTGTCTCACATAAACTGTATCATGAAAAAATTTGTATTTACTCTTCTCTGTTGCATACTGTTTTTGTTTTTTATCTGTTTCCCCCACGCAGCAGTCTCGGCATCAAAACAAGGGCTGCAGCTGTGGTTTACACAGATTCTTCCGACGCTGCTTCCTTTTTGTGTCCTCTCGTATGTCATTCTGCGCAGTGAAATTCTTCCAAAAAAATTTTCTGCCTGCTACATCGTACTGTGTGGTTTTTTGTTTGGATTTCCCATCGGCTGCAAACTGACTGCCGACTTTTACAGCAGTAACTATATTTCCCGGGAAAAAGCCTCTGCTCTATGCTGCTTTACAAACAACTTAAGTCCCGTATTTGTCATAACCGCCATCCAGGAAATTTTGCAGCTTCCGTTATCTCCTGTATACGTTTTTCTGATCTATGGCATTCCGTTTTTGTATGGAATGAGTATGTTGTTATTATATCACAGAACCCCTTCTTCTACACAAAAAGAAACGGCATCAAGATTTCATATGGATATGCAAATCATTGATGCCGGCATCATTCACGGATTTGAAACCCTGATCAAAATATGCGGCTATATCATCCTGTTTTCCATTTTCTGCGAAATGCTGCAGACGCTGCCGTTTCCGGCGCATTGGTTTTCGCTGGCCGCCACCGGATTCTTAGAAGTTACAAACGGTGTTGCGCTGCTTTCCACCTCTGCCTGCACCAGACAGATAAAATCTCTTCTGGCAGTGTTATTCCTGTCATGGGGAGGATTGTCCGGCATTTTTCAGGTCTCTTCCATCCTTCACCAGACCGGCCTCTCGCTCCGGAACTATGTATTACAGAAAATAATCCTCTTACTGTTAACCGTTGGATGCTGTATTCCTTTACTCTTCCTGGGCATCCTCATCTGAAGCTGAAATATTGGTAATCTGCGGCTCCTCTGCAGACTCTGCTGCCTGTCCGGCAGAAGCGGCTGCCTCCTCTGCTGCTTCTGTCTGTGGAAACAGCTGTGCCCGGTTCTTTGTCACTACATCAAGGAACCCCTGCAGTGAAGAAATCAGACTGTCATACCGCGCCTGAGAAGTCTCGATGGAATTAGACAAAACCTCCTCGATCTCATGCAGCTGGTCATCCGCATATCCCATGGCACTGACACGCAGACTGTTTGCCTCATTGGTAGCATTGTCTAAAATTTCCTGGGCCTGCTTGGTTGCAATCATAACAACTTCATTTGCCTGTGCATATGCCTGCTGCATAATCTGATGCTCGCTGACAAGTTCGTTGGTCTGCACCTGTGCCTGTGCAATGATCTGATCTGCCTTCGCCTGTGCATCTGCTAAAATTGCTTCCTTATTGCTGATAATCTTCTGATAACGCTTTACTTCTTCCGGTGTTTTGGCGCGAAGTTCCGCAATAAGTTCTTCTAATTCTTCTTTGTTGACAATAATCTTTGTACTTGAGAGCGGCTGGAATTTACAGCCATCAATATACTCTTCGATTTCCTCAATAATCTGTTCCATCTTACTGCTCATAGTGAAAATCTCTCCTATCTGTTCTCATATTTCTTATAAATCCGTTCAATAAAACGTTCCGGTACAAAGTTGGAAATATCTCCACCGTAGGACGCAAATTCCTTGACAATTGTCGAACTTAAATAGGAATAAGAAAGATCACTTGTCAGGAAAATGGTTTCAATATTAGAATCCTGCACATGGTTCGCCTGTGCGATCTGCAGCTCGTACTCAAAATCTGTCACTGCACGAAGCCCACGCACGATAATGGTAGCATCTATTTTATTCATAAACTCTACCAACAGACCATCAAAGGACGCCACCGTAACGTTTGGAATATCCTTTGTCATCTCTTCTATCATACTAACACGTTCTTCTAAAGAAAACAACGAATTTTTTGCGCTGTTGTTGAGCACTCCGACGACCAGCTCATCCACAATTCTTGAAGCACGGTTGATGATGTCCATATGTCCGAATGTCAGTGGATCAAAACTTCCCGGATAAATTGCTTTTTTCATGTTTGTTATACCCTCTTCTGTTGAATAAAGACATGCATATTTGTCTTATATTTTTTAAACTTTATCACGGAAAATCCCAGCTCATCCAGATAAGAAAAATCCGTATCCAGCGATGCTTCCACAATAATCATGGTGTCAGGTTTCAACACACTTGATTTTGAAAGGAAACGCAGCACATCTTCTTCAAGTCCCTGCCGGTATGGCGGGTCCATAAAAATAATATCAAATGTATATTTTCCCTCCAGACTGCTGATTCCGCTGATCACATCCGTGGTAAGCAGTCTGGATTCCTTCGTAAATTTTGTGAATGCAATATTATCTTCAATGCATTTGGCCGCTTTCCGGTTATTCTCAATAAAAACCGCATACAAAGCTCCGCGGCTGATTGCTTCTAACCCGATCTGACCGCTGCCCGCAAACAGATCCAGAAAATAACATCCCGGCACATCATTCTGCAGCATATTGAATAATGTCTCTTTGATCTTGTCTGTTGTTGGGCGCGTTTCCAGCCCCTCAATTGTTTTCAGCGGCAGGCTGCGCGCTGTTCCTGCTATGATTCGCATAAGGTTCCTCCATATGTTTTGATGATACACCGCTCCAGAAATGCAATGGCATATGCCGCAGCCGCATGTCTTATTTCACTTCTTGTACCGGTAAAATGTTCTGTCCCGGAAAATATCTTTCCCTGCACAAAACATCCAAAACAGACCGTTCCCACCGGAGTCTTTAAAGTTCCTCCCCCGGGTCCGGCAACCCCCGTTGTAGCCACCGCACATCCCGCGTGTGCCTGTTTTGCAGCACCTTCCGCCATCTCCTGTGCTGTCTGTTCACTCACGACACCATAATCGGAAATGGTCTCCGGCAATACTCCCAGTATCTTTTCTTTTGCTTCGGGAGCATAAGTGATATATCCCTCTTTAAAATAATCGGAAATTCCCGGAATATCTACCAGTGCAGACGCTACCAGTCCTCCGGTACAGCTCTCGGCTGTCGTCACCAGCAGCTGGTGTTCTGCCAGAAGTCTGTCAATTTTCATTAGTTCTGATCCTTTAATACTTCTTTGTTTTTTGCGATATAATCAATCAGAGATACGACGGTAAGTACCAGGGAAATATAAATAAATACCGTTCCGAGTACTGTAAATACCGTATTTTGAATATTCAGTACCAGAAGAATCACGGTGACCATCTGGGATGCGGTTTTAAACTTGCCCCAGTAGCTTGCAGCGATCACTACACCATTGTCTGCAGCAATCAGACGGAATCCGCTGATAATAAACTCGCGGGAAATAATCACAATCACAATCCATGCCGGAATTTTGTCCAGCTCAATCAGACAGATCAGCGCAGAGCAGACCAGAAGCTTGTCTGCCAGCGGATCCATAAACTTTCCGAAATTTGTTACAAGATTGTACTTTCTTGCAATTTTTCCATCCAGAAAATCGGTCAGGCTTGCGACAATAAAAATAACAAGCGCAATGTAATTTCCGTATCCTTCAAAGTATGGAGCTAACAGGAAAAATACAAAAAACGGAATAAGAATCACACGGAAAGTTGTTAATTTATTTGGTAAATTCATAATTGTTCCTCCTATTTTACAATCGTAGCGATCAGGTCATATTCATATGCACCGGTAACTTCCACCTTCACAATATCTCCGGTTAAAAGTTCTTCGTCTGTATTGATAAAAATATATCCGTCTACATTTGGCGCATCCCGGTAGGTTCTGCCGACGTAGGTATTGTTTTCATCCGCAACCTGTCCTTCGATAAACGCATACAAAACCGTACCTTTCATGGCTTCATTCCTGTCAAAAATCACTTCTTCCTGAAGTTCCATGACATCTGCCTGCCATTCCTCTTTTTGTTCCTGCGACACCTGATCCGGCATTTCTGCTGCCGGTGTTCCTTCCTCCGCGGAATAAGTAAACGCTCCGAGACGGTCAAATTCCATATCATTGACAAACTGCATCAGTTCTTCGTGCTGCTCTTTTGTCTCCCCCGGGAATCCGCAGATCAAAGAGGTCCGCAAGGTGATATCCGGGACACGTTTTCTCAAATAATGGATTCTCTCGATCAGTTCCTTTTTATTTGTTTTTCTTCCCATGCGCTGCAAAATTGTATCGTTGCAGTGCTGGACCGGCATGTCCAGATAGTGACAGACCTTTTTATCCTTAATCATGGAATCGATCAGTTCCTCATAGATTTCTTCCGGATAACAGTACATAATACGAATCCAGAACAGGCCGGAAATCCCGTTCAGGCGGTCTAACAATTCATGCAGGCATTTTTTCCCATACAGATCCACACCGTAAAGCGTTGTCTCCTGCGCAACAAGGATCAGTTCCTTTACGCCTCCTGCAACCAGTTCTTCTGCTGACGTAACCAGCTCGTCCATCGGAACACTGCGGTAACGTCCGCGCACAGACGGGATCACACAGTAGGTGCAGTTTTTGTTGCATCCCTCTGCAATTTTCAGATATGCATAATGTCCGCCTGTCGTAACCGTCCGTTTGGTCGACAGCTGCGGCAGTCCGCTGAGCGTATGAAAATTTTTATAAAATTTATGCTGCAGGGTCTCCTCGAGTGCCTCTACAATGGAATCATAGGAATTGGTTCCTAAAATAGCATCTACTTCCGGTATTTCTTTTTTCACTTCATCCTGATAACGCTGTGTCAGGCAGCCGGTGACAATGAGTGATTTACAGCAGCCTGTTTTTTTCTGCTCTGCCATTTCCAGAATGGTGTTAATGCTTTCTTCTTTTGCATCACCGATAAAACAGCAGCTGTTGACAATAATGATATCCGCTTCCGTTTCATCATCCGTCAGTTCAATTCCATGACTGGTAAGCATACCGATCATGTACTCGGAATCTACCAGATTTTTGTCACATCCGAGTGAAACAAATAATAATTTCATATAACCTCTCACTTGAAAAAGGGAATGACAGTTGTCACTCCCTTTTGGTATTTCTTAGTTTTCGTCCTCTCCAGGTACAATCTTTACTTCTCCGCGGTATAACTCTTCCACGGCAATGGAAAGCGGCTTGTTGCAGACCGGATCATCAATCAGTGGTTTTGCTCCGGCAATGATCTGTCTTGCACGCTTTGCTGTGGCAAGAACAATGGAGTAACGGCTGTTTACCACCGGTTCTTCACCGATTTCGCCCTCGTCATTTACAACTTTCATTAATTCAACATAAGATGGATGTATCATATTCATTCTCCTTTCGAAAAGCTTTTGAGATTTTCTCTCATTTGATTAATAAAATCTATATTAGCAGATACCCGATACTCCTGATCCCTTCCGGTATTTTGTGACTGCTCATCACAGATCAGCTGATCAATCAAAGCCGATGCGTGATCCACCGTATCGTTTACCACTAAATAATCATAATTTTCAATTCCTTCGGATTCCTCACATGCACGTGCAAGCCGTGCCGCAATGACCTCCGGAGTCTCTGTACCGCGTCCGACCAGACGGTCACGCAGTGTCCCGGCATCCGGTGCCGTAACAAACATCAGGACAGCATCTTTTATTTTTTCTTTTACTTTTAATGCTCCCTGTATCTCAATCTCTAAAATTACATTCTTTCCGAGATTTAAATTTTCCTCCACATAAGAACGAGGAGTTCCATAAGAGTGGCTGACATATTTTGCATATTCTAAAAAATCATCCTTCTGAATCATGGAATCAAACGTTTCGTCTGTCACAAAAAAATAATCCACACCATCTTTTTCTCCCGGTCTCGGATCTCTGGTAGTTGCGGAAACCGACAGTGCATACCTGTCCGGATGTGCTGCCAGCAGTGCTTTCATCAGAGTTCCTTTGCCCGCTCCGGAAAATCCGGAAATAACAACTAACTTTCCTTTCTGTTCCATAACGCGCTTCCTTTATTCTATATTTTGGATCTGTTCGCGGATCTTTTCGATTCCGGTCTTCAGATTAATTCCCACATCTGAAATTTCAATATTATTTGCCTTTGAGAGAATCGTATTTGCTTCACGGTTCATCTCCTGTGCAATAAAATCGAGTTTGCGTCCTACCGGACCGCCCTCTGAAAGTGTCGCCTTCATCGAGGTAATATGGCTGCGCAGACGCACGGTTTCTTCATCCACACACACCTTGTCTGCATAGATCGTAACCTCTGTCGCAATTCTTCCCTCATCGATCTGGGTATCTCCCAAAAGTTCCTGGATCTTTTCCGTCAGATGGCTGCGGTACTCCTGCATAATCTGCGGAGAACGCTCCTCAATGAAATCCACTCCGGCAAGCAGGTCATCTAACTTCTCACAGAGATCCTTCTTTAAGTTCTCGCCTTCCCGGATACGGGTCTCAACGAATTGTTCACATGCTCCGCAGATTGCCTTCTGCAATCCATTCCAGAGCTCTTCTTCGTCCATTTCCTGTTCTTCCATAACAAAGACATCCGGATAACGGGACAGTGTGCTTACCCGCACATCATTTTCCAGATGGAATGTTTCTGCCATGGCATTCAGATATTTTAAATACTCACCGGCAAGTCCCTCATTATACTTAAGTGCATAATTGTCCTCCGTATAGTCCTCATAGGAAATATACAGATCCACTTTGCCTCGTTCAATATATTTTTTTAACAGACTGCGGATCGCACTCTCAAAAAAATTTAACTTTTTCGGCATCTTCATGTTTACATCAAGATACCGGTGATTTACGGATTTCAGTTCCACGGTAAATTTGCGTTTTTCATCTGCAATCTCACAGCGCCCAAATCCGGTCATGCTTTTAATCATTTTACTTTCTCCCAAATATCATGCACATATCTATGCATAGATAAATGTATTATAATGCTTCTTTGCCGTTTCGTCAAATGTTCTTGCAAAAAATGTATACAAAAGATATCCACTTTCTGCATATAGACAAAAGACGTGGAAATTACTATAATGATTCATGAGTTTGAAAAACACTATAATCATGAACAGGAGAATTTCCATGGCTTTTGACGGAATCGTAATCGCAGGTTTAGTCCATGAACTGAACCAGACGATTTTAAATACAAAAATCAGTAAAATTGCGCAGCCCGAAAATGACGAGCTGCTTTTGACATGCAAAGGAAGCAGCGGACAGTTCCGTGTATCCATTTCAGCAAACGCTTCCCTTCCTTTTTTATATCTGACGGACACCAACAAGACAAGTCCCCTGCAGGCGCCTACATTTTGTATGGTTTTACGCAAACATATCGCAAACGGGCGGATCATAAGCATTACCCAGCCCCATATGGAGCGCATCATCCATCTGAAGATTGAACACCTGAATGAAATGGGGGATATCTGTCATAAGACCCTTGTCATTGAACTGATGGGAAAACATTCCAATATTATCTTTTGCGATGAGGACGGCACCATGATCGACAGCATCAAGCATGTCTCTTCCGCCGTAAGTTCCTTGCGCGAAGTGCTTCCGGGCCGCCCGTATTTTATTCCTGCCACACAGGAGGACAAATTCAATGCCATGACTATGGATGCCACACAGATCTGCGATGCCATTAAGGCAAAACCGATGTCCATCTGCAAAGCGATCTATACAACATTTACCGGTGTCAGTCCACTTGTTGCATCCGAACTGGCATACCGGGCCGGGATGGATGCAGATCAGTCTCTTTTGGCCTGTACCGATGATGAAATCCACCATCTTGCAAACCACATTGCATGGTTTTTTGATGAAATCCGCCACAACGAATTTCATCCGGTGATTGTAAGAAAAGACAAACGGCCGATCGAATTTTCTGCAATTGAACTGACCATGTATCAGGATTATGAGATGGAACATATGGAAAGCATCTCGCAGATGCTCGAAGTTTTCTATGCAGAGCGCAATATTTACAACCGTATCCACCAGAAATCCGCAGACCTGCGAAAAATCGTCACAACTGCGTTAGAGCGCAACCAGAAAAAATACCAGTTACAGCAAAAACAGCAGAAAGATGCCGAAAAACGGGAAAAATATAAACTGTACGGAGAACTGATCAATGTATACGGTTACAATCTGCAGGACCAGGCAAAAGAACTGGTCTGTGAAAATTTTTATGACAACAATAAAGAAATCCGTATCCCGTTAGATCCGCAAAAGACCGCACGTGAAAATTCCCAAAAATACTTTGATAAATACGGAAAACTGAAACGGACTTCCGAAGCTCTTGAAGTCCAGCTTGCGGAAACCAAAGCGCAGATTGACCATCTGGAGTCCATCCAGAATTCTTTGAACATTGCACTCTCCGCCGATGATCTGGTGCAGATCAAAGAGGAATTGATGGAATACGGTTTTATCAAAAAACACAAACACAGCAAAAAACAGAAAATCAAAAGCAAACCTTTCCATTATATTTCATCCGACGGCTATGACATGTACGTCGGCAAAAATAACTATCAGAATGATGAACTGACCTTTAAATTTGCAACCGGAAATGATTGGTGGTTTCACGCCAAAAAAATGCCGGGTTCCCATGTAATTGTAAAAAACAAAGGGGGAGAAATGCCGGACCGCGTATTTGAAGAGGCCGGAAAACTTGCCGGTTACTATTCCAGCGGACGTGACAGTGACAAACTTGAAATTGATTATCTTCAGAAAAAAAATGTAAAAAAACCGGCCGGAAGTGCACCCGGATTTGTCGTATACTATACGAACTACTCTCTCACGATTCATCCGGACATCAGCGGCCTGACACTGGTGGAATCATCCAATACATAAGTTTCCAGCATAGGCTTTCTGCTTAGCGCATATACTAGAATCGTACCACAAAGTACAACCGCAAAGGAGGAAGAAAAGCATGGCAGACAGAAGTACAAAAAAATCATTGGAACGTTTTAAGTATGAAGTTGCAGATGAGCTTGGAGTCCCACTTAGCAACGGATACAACGGTGATCTTACCGCAAAACAGAATGGATCTGTCGGCGGTTATATGGTCAAAAAAATGATCGAAGCACAGGAAAGACAGATGGCTGGCAAAGGAGAAAACATCCAGTAACCCACTTGTCCCAATGTACAAAAGAAAAAAGCAGGTCTCTGTCACGGAGACCTGCTTTTTCTTTTGCCGGAATCTACAAATTCATTTTTGAAAGCTGTTCTTCCTGAAACTGCATCATTTTCTTTTGCAGAATGTGATGTCCGGGTTCTGTCAGTTCCGGGTCTTCCTCAAGAATTGTTTTTACTTCTTCCGAAGCCTCCTGCAGCACCGCAGCATCCTGGTAAATATCCGCCAGCGCAAATACCAGATCTCCACTCTGCCGGATACCGAAAAAATCTCCCGGTCCGCGTAATTTCAAATCCTCACTCGCAATAAAAAAGCCGTCGTTTGATTTATTTAATATTTCCAGACGTTTTTTTGCCGTCTTGGCCGAAGAGGCATTGATCATAATACAATAAGACTGTGCATCTCCTCTTCCCACACGTCCACGCAGCTGATGCAGCTGTGCTAAGCCAAATCGGTCCGCATTCTCGATCAGCATCACGGTTGCATTCGGTACATTGACCCCCACTTCCACTACCGTGGTGGATACAAGCACCTGAATTTTATTTTCCGCAAATTCCTGCATAATTTCATTTTTCTTACTGCTCTTCATCTTTCCGTGAAGCACGCCCACCTGGATGCCGGATGGCAGTTCCTCCATAAGCGTTTTCGAGTAATCAATTACATTTTCTCCCTGTGCCTCTTCGCTTGCCTCCACAAGCGGACAGATCACATATGCCTGATGTCCTTTTTTCACCTCATCTGCAACAAACGCATATGCTTTCGGCCGGTATGCCGTATTAACCACACAGTTTTTGATCGGAAGCCGTCTTGCCGGCACCTCATCCACAACCGAAATATCCATATCTCCGTAGATAATGATCGCAAGGGTTCGCGGAATCGGTGTTGCACTCATAACAAGAATATGCGGCATATCCCCTTTTTGCGCAAACTCCTCTCTCTGCCGCACGCCAAAACGATGCTGCTCATCTGTGATCACAAGCGCAAGATTTGCATATGTCGGTTTTTCCTGAATCAGCGCATGCGTTCCTACAATCAGGGCATTCTCATACAGTTCTAACCGTTCATACGCACTGCGTTTTTGTTTTGCCGTCATGGACCCCGTCAGAAGGATTACCGGAAAATGCAGTCCAAACTGCTCACAGAGTTTCTGGAATGTTTCATAATGCTGCTGTGCAAGTACTTCCGTCGGTGCCATGATGGCAGACTGATATCCATTCTGTGCGCACCACGCCATTGCCAGAAAAGCCAGAATCGTTTTACCGGAACCCACGTCTCCCTGAATCAGACGCTGCATGGCATACGGTCCCTGCATATTTTCCGTCACATCATGCAATGCTCGTCTTTGTGCTCCCGTCAGTTCATACGGAAGCTTCTGAATCAGATCTTCCACGAACTCCGGATGTTCCATCACAAACCGGTTTTCCTGTCTGGTTCTCTTTTCTTTCTGGTACTGCATGCCCATGATAAATAAAAAGAACTCATCAAAAACCAACCGCTTTCTCGCCTCGATCAAACGTTCCATCGTATCCGGAAAGTGGATCTGTTTGACCGCATAATTATACTCACACAGTTCCCTTCGCGTACGAATTTCTCCCGGAAGAAAATCCGTAAGCAGTTCTTCCTCATCCAATGCCTGCCGCATCGTTTTTATCATGAGATTGTTGGTGATCCCGCTGGTCAGCGTATACACCGGAAGAAAACAGTTTTCGATTTCCTGATAGGCCTCCGGCGTATACACCACCGGCTGTTCCATCACAAATTTGCCATCCTTAATGTGAACATTTCCGTAAAAAACAAAATATTTGCCATGTGTCAATGTATTCCGTATATAAGGCATCCGATACCAGATCAGCTGGATCTGATGTCCAGGGCTTCCAATCACAAGAAGTGTCACCTGCATATGTCTGCCACTTCTCGTTACCGGTGTACGCTCAATCCGTGCAACAATCGCAAGCTTATCCTCTGTCTGCATATGTTCCGCTGTCATCTCATCGATCGGCACCGGATGGGGATACTGTATATAATTTCTGGGAAAATGAAGGAGTATATCACCTACGGTGTATACTCCCATTTTTTCGAATAATTTTTTTGTTTTTTCACCAATGCCTTTGATTTCCGTGATTGATGAATCCCGACGCATATCTGCTCCTTATTCGTTTCTGTGCTGCATAAATAGTAACTTTTATTCTACAGAAATAACAAAATAGTAAATCGGCTGACCACCACAGTTGATCTCTACCTCAACATCCGGATACTTTTCTTCGATCATTTTTCCGATTTCCTGTGCATGCTCTTCTGTCTCATCCGCACCATAATAAATGCTGACAATTGCAGAATCCTCATCTACCATCGCATCAATCATCTTCATGGTTGTCTCTTTCAGATCCGTGCCGACCGCAAGAATTGCCTTATCGCCAATTCCCATATAGTCATTCTGTCTGATCTGCATGCCATCAATTTCAGTGTCACGAACCGCATAGGTCACCTGACCGGTCTTTACACTGTCGAGTTCTGCCAGCATGGCTTCCTTATTTTCCTCCGCAGTATAATCCGGAATATAATTTACCAGAGCCACAATTCCCTGTGGAATTGTCTTGGTCGGAAGTACAATAATATCTTTATCCTCTGTCAGCTCCGCTGCCTGATTTGCCGCCATAATGATATTTTTATTGTTTGGCAGAATAAAGATATGATCTGCATTTACATGATCAATCGCTGCAAGCATGTCTTCTGTGCTCGGATTCATGGTCTGTCCACCCTCGATCAGATAGTCTGCTCCCAGTCCGCGGAAAATCTCATTCATTCCCTCACCGATGGAAACGGCAATAAATCCCATTGGCTTGCGGGGTTCCTCTTTCTCTGCCTCCTGCTCCTTCTGCTGGGCAGCCGCTTTTTCGGCATCCTTAATCAGCTTTTCCTGATGTTCCTCACGCATATTGTCGATCTTGATCTTTGTAAGAGAACCATGGGTCAGTGCCTTTTGAATGGCAAGTCCCGGATCGTTGGTATGTACGTGAGTCTTTACAACCTCATCGTCTGCTACCACAACAATCGAATCTCCGATAGATTCCAGATAAGATTTGTATTCCTTTTCTTCTTTTTCAGACAATGGACGTGTTAATACAATAATAAACTCTGTGCAGTAACCATATTTAATCTCCTGCTCAGCCGGCTCTGAAACTTTTGCCGTGCCTGCAGACGCCGGAGTCTCCTCAATGGAATAATCAATTTCTTTTCCGAGAAGGGAATCATAGGCTCCCTTTAACACCTGAACCAGTCCCTGTCCGCCGGAATCCACTACCCCTGCCTGCTTTAAGACCGGAAGCATTTCCGGAGTCTGACTTAAAACATACTCCGCATGTTTGATCACTTCATCGCAGAAATAAACCAGATCCTCTGTCTCCTGTGCCAGATCAAGCGCTTTGTCTGCCGCACCCTTTGCAACGGTAAGAATCGTTCCCTCTTTTGGCTTCATAACTGCTTTGTATGCTGTTTCTACCGCTTTCTGGAATGCATCACATAAAACAGAAACATCTACCTCATCATACTCTTTGATAACTTTACAGAAACCGCGGAACAGCTGGGATAAAATAACGCCGGAATTACCTCTTGCCCCACGAAGGGAACCGGAAGAAATTGCTTTTGCAAGTTCTTTCATTGTCGGATTGGACAACGCACCGACTTCACGTGCTGCTGACATGATCGTCATTGACATGTTTGTACCGGTATCTCCATCCGGAACCGGGAAAACATTCAGTTCATTGATCCATTCCTTTTTTGCCTCCAGATTCTTTGCACCTGCAAGGAACATTCTGGACAAACTCTCCGTATTGATACTTGTAATCTCCAATTTCTTATCCTCCCTAGTCAATCACGCGGACGCCTTCGACGTAGATATTGATCTTATTGATCTTCATGCCCGTAAATGACTCCACTTTATACTTTACAGTCTCGATCAGGTTGTCAGAAACTGTGCAAATGCTTACGCCGTAAGCGACAATCACATGAAAATCAATATTGATCAGATTTTCATCTTCAATTGTGACACTGATACCATGTGTCAGATAATCCCTTTTCAGCAGCTTCACCAGTCCGTCTTTCATATTAACAGCTGCCATACCGACAATACCAAAACATTCTACCGCAACAGAACCTGCGTAAGTGGCAATGACATCGTCTTCCACCAAAACCTTTCCATATTGGGTATCTATCTGTCCCTTCATACTTGTACCTCCAATATTCGTAAACCATCTCATAGGTATTACATCATAGTTACTCGTATTATAACCATTTTTCCTGCAAATGTAAACCAAATGTAATTTATTTCATTTTTTTATAAGTTTTTCTTGCATTTACAGAAGGAATCTGTTAATATATCTTATGTTGTGAGCTTGAAAAAGCTTAGTGAAATGCAAGGAGGTGCAAAATCATGGCAAAGTGTGCAATTTGTGAAAAGGGTGTACATTACGGAAATAATGTCAGCCATTCTCATAGAAGATCTAATAGAGTTTGGAAATCAAACATCAAACGTGTAAGTTGTAAGGTAAACGGAGTACCACAGAAGTTATATGTTTGTGCTTCCTGCCTTAGATCCGGAAAAGTTGAGAGAGCTTAGTAAGCAAATATAAGGACCGTTGTATGACGGTTCTTTTTTTGTGCCGCAATCAGCAGGAAAACAACAGATATGAAACAAGCATGGTTCCGGCAATCAGCAGAACCCCCAGCAGCCCGCCACCTACAAAAAACATGATCAGCATTCCGATTCCCATCCAGAACAATGTATATCCCCATACCCGTTTCATTTTTCCCACCAAAAAAGCATATATCATTTCTAATATATGCTCTCCCGGTTTTATATGATTCTGTTTTTTCTATTCATTGTCCGTATCATCCGAAACAACATCGTCAATGATATCATCCGTATCTTTTCCGGATGTAAATTTATTGATAAAATCCGGAACCATGTCAAGGATCTTTGTCATTCCATCCTGATTTTTGATATTCACAAGTTTTGTTACTCCATTCTGGATGACAAGAACCGCACTCGGATTGATTTTTCCACCCATACCTCCGGCACCGTTATTTTTCTTTTCCTGTGAAAACGCTCCTGCCGCAACACCAAAAGATACATCTACCAGAGGAAGAATAATCGTATCTCCGATATGAATTGCATCTCCTACTACGGTCTTTGTTGTGATAAAGCTGTCCATTCCTTTAAATAAGGATTCTACTGTATTATTAAAACTGTTATCTGCCATGGTAAAACCTCCTTACCCATTCTACTTCATATGCTTAAATCTATTATATAGTCTCCGGCAATTCTTATCAAGAATTATTCGCAGTGCCAGAGCAAGAATCTGAACTCCAAAAATCCTGCCGTGTACTGTAAAATCTGCTTCTGCATAAAATTCTTCTGCTGTAAAATCCGGAATAATATTCCAGTGATTCCGGTATCCGACCGGAAATATTGCAAGAATACCAAGCACCTGCCCGGTAGTATCCGGCGATCCGGTAGAATATTTCAGCCAAAGCTTCAGCCGTTTCGGTAAAACTGCAACCATCAGATGTTCCAGCTGTTTCCAGATGTTAGAAAACGCTTTTTTATTTTTCTCGTCATTGAAAAAACGATACCATTTCCGGCACGTTCGCGTTCCTTTTTTCCAGAATGTCTGTATATTTCTCAAAAAATAAAGAATCTTTTGCAAAATATTCCGGATCTTTTCCGGGAACTTCCGGATAAAACCTGCAATCCTGCCCGGAAAAAATGTTTTCTTTTTTTTATCCGGATGACAGAGAATTGTCTCCTCCGGATCTGTCAATTGCTGCGCAGATGTTTGGGATGTATTTTCCATTGCCGTAAGAGACGGTGCCACTTCAGTCTCCCGGTCTTTTGTCCCTTCCTGCGGAGAGTCTTCCTGCACCGGCTTTTTAAAATCCGCGGAATCTTCTTTTTCTTTCTGCAGATGCAGTTCCTTTCGAAATCCAAAAATCCGCACATACGTGTGGAATCCCTCTTCCGCGGTATCTGCACAGAGCCCCAGCAGACGGCCAATCCACCAGATCCGGACCTGCAGTTGCAGATTTTTTTCATGGTAGGAACCTTTCACACGATACACGAATGGACAAAATAATGCCAAAAGAGCAATGACAACAATCAGTCCTAAAATCACCAGCAAAGCAATTCCTATGATTTTCAGAATCAGAAGGAAAACACTCATACCTGTCTCCTCCGTTTCCGGCCCCGTAAATAAGATTTTACATCCACATCCCCTGTATTCTGATATACTTCCTCTATAATACTGCGCACCAGCTCCAGAGCTTCCGCATAACCTTTTGCCAGACCGATGATCTGCATTTGTTTTTTCCCCGGATAAGATTTCTGCATCAGTTCCCACGCCGGTATAATATCCAGCAGATTCTGCCGGTTGGATGCAAACGCAATCACATAGATAGAGACTGTTCCTGCATGATGGTTAATCTTCCACTTTATTCGATTGGCTTTGTCCGCAATGGAATCGCCGACATAAAGATCCTCATACCATTTCATGCAGATTATCCTTTCTAAAAATACTTATGTGTTCCCCATAAGTTACTTTTTTTCAGATCCAGATACTCATTATAAGCTTTCTCCAAAATCTGTTTTTCATTCGAAAATTTCAACAAATGATATGCTTCATGGTATTTATAATACCCGGAATCTGTAAAATATTCTTCTCTTTGCGGCTTACTATAATAACTTTCGCCCATCATCAGATACCAGTGAACCGATTTCTCGACCGTATCCTCAGGAATGGTAAATGAATACTGGCTTTTTCCCACATACTGAATAATGGTTGCAGTTGCTCCGGTTTCTTCCAAAACCTCGCGAATTGCCGTATCCTTATACTCTTCTCCCTGCTCCACAGTTCCTTTTGGCAATACCCAGCCTTCATATCTGTTTCTGTAATTCTTGTACAAAAGCAGAATCTTGCCACGAAAGATTACCACTCCGCCACAGCTTATTGCTTCAATCATTGCAATCCTCCCGTGTGCGAAAACTGCACATATATGTGCAAACATTCATTATTTTCATAGCAAGTATATCATCTGTTAAAATATACGTCAAATACGTTCTTTGCAATTGGAACCGCGTACGTACTGCCCGCACCACTGTTCTCCACAACGACTGCGATTGCGATATCTTTATAGCCATCCTTCTTTGCATATCCCACAAACCAGGCATTTGTCTGATCCGACGTGTCCGATACCTGCGCCGTTCCTGTTTTTCCGGAAGCTTCATAAGACTGTCCGGATAATTTTCTTCCCGTTCCATCTGTAACAACTGCACGCATATACTGCTGTAACAAACCGGCTTCCGTCTCCGTCATCAGTGTCGCATAAGTTTTCGGTTTATTGCTGCTTACTTCAACCCCGGAATCATTTTGTATATGATCCACCAGATACGGACGCATCAGAATTCCATCATGATCCACGGCACTTGCTATCAGCGCCATATGCAGTGGCGAAACCAGTGTTTTTCCCTGACCGATTCCCGTTTCCATCGCCATTGCATTGCTGTCATTTTTATTTAAAGAAAAACTGCTTTTCCCGGACTCAAAAGCAATCGGAAGATTTTGATTAAACAGCATGCTGTCACAGGTCTGTTTAAATTTCTCTCGGTTCAGTGACAGTGAAATATTGGCAAACGAAGAATTGCAGGAATTAGAAAAGGAACTCTTTAATGTTTCCTGACCGTGATGCTTATTTCCCGCACAGTGAATGGTCTGCCCGTCAACCGAAATGGAACCACTGCAGTCAAACGCATACTGGTCATAGGCAGAAGGATTCTCACGATAATACTCCAGGGTCGTTAAGATCTTAAACACCGATCCCGGCGCATATTTTCCCTGCGTGGCGCGATTGTAAAGCACCGTGCTTCCCTCCGCCGTCAGACTGCTCCAGTCCTTTTTTACCGTATTGGGATCATAGTCCGGTTTGGACACCATTGCAATGATTTTTCCGGTATCCGGTTCCATAACAATCACAGCTCCCTGATAATTTCCAAGAGATTTGTATGCCACCTGCTGAATCTGTGCATCCAGCGTCGTGACAACCGTATCCCCCTGTGCCTTCTTATCTGAAATATCATCTGCGATTCTCTTAAGGAAAAACTCATGGGAACGCAACAAAGAAAAATTTTCCTGGTTTTCCAGTCCCGCTTTTCCATTCACCGCATAACCAACTGCATGGGCAAACATACGTCCCTGCGGATAGCTTCTGGTCTGTGTTCCGTCTTCGGATACTTTTGTTGTGGCAAGTACTTTGCCGTCTGCAGATACAATATCCCCACGGATCACATGATCCGAAAACAGATCCTGCAGGGAATTATACGGACTGTTGATAAACGATTCACTCTTACATACCTGAAAATAGACAAAATAAATCATCATAGACAGAAACACTGCCAGGAACAGATACATAATAACAAGAAATTCTTTATTACTTTTCTTTGTCTTTTTCTTTTTTCTTCTCATTCTTTTCTGCCTCTTCTTCGTTTCTGTTCTTTTTTCTGCGTCCGGCCGTCAAACTGCATGATGTATAGTCCCTGTATAATGCCAAACACAATCATAGTCGATAACAGAGAACTGCCTCCATAGCTGACCAGTGGAAGTGTCACTCCGGTTGACGGAATAAATTTGATGACCCCGCCGATGGTCAGAAACACCTGCAAAGCATACAGTGTTCCAAGTCCGACCGCTGTCAGACGATAATAATTGTCCCGAAGTTTCATGGCAACATTCATGATCATAAAAAAGCAGCTGACACAGACCATGATCAGACACAGTGCAAAGACTCCCCCGAGTTCTTCCGAGATTGCCGCAAAAACAAAATCCTTTGTCACGACCGGTATTTTTTCCGGCAGTCCCTGTCCCAGACCAAGTCCAAACCAGCCTCCGGTACCGATTGCAAACAGAGACTGGCATACCTGATACCCCGCCCCGTCAATGACTGCAAGCGGATTCGACCATGCCTGCACACGTGCCTGTACATGGTCAAACAGCCGGTACCCAAGCAGACTCGCCACGATCATTGCCAGTATTCCACCTCCGAAATACACAAATCTGCGCGTCGCCACATAAACCATAACCAGGTAGGTAAAAAAATACAAAAGGGCTCCGCCGAGATCTTTGGATGCTACCAGCATCAGAACAAAAACGGCCGAAAAAATGCTTGTCACCATGACCTGATGAAAATCCTGGCGCTGGTACAGCATGGATGCAATAAACATGACAAAAATAATTTTTACAAACTCCGAAGGCTGGATGGTCAAAGGACCGATCGACAGGGACAGTTTGGCCCCATAGCTTGTCTGTCCGGCAATCGCAACAACGCCCAGTGCACCGACACCCACGATCACATACACCCATGTCAGTTTACGGAACAGCGTCATATTCTGCAAGACCATGGGAATCAGCAGGGAAATCACAAAACCCGCGCACACAAAGATAAACTGCCGGAATGCCTTTTCAAAAGAAATACGTGTCAGGATAACAAATCCAATCGTAAGTAACATACACATATTATTGAGAACCAGCTCGGATGCATGCTTGTAAAACAGATGATATGTTCCGATGATTGCCGCAATGATAATCACCTGCATGAGATAAAATCCGATCAGCTGAAAATTTTTTGTTGTAATATACAAAACAAGAAAGGCATCAAAATGAAAAAGAAACAACAGTGTTCTCTGCACATGGTAAATATGTTTTTGTTCTTCTTCCTCTCCCTCAAATTTAAACACATGAAAACACTCAAATGTATAAACCAGGAACAAAAAGATCATCAGATATTTTGAAGCCTGAACAATCAGATGGATCATTATTCCACTCCTCTTTTATAGTGTCCGTTGGTATAACGGTTTTCCCATTCTTTCGGATACTGTCTGCGGCTGCCGGCTGCAAACTCTTCATATAATTTCAGAATTGCTTTGGTTTCTTTTGCAGATTCCATGGTAAAATCCATCCGGAAATCACGGATGCCTGCTTTTTTTAATTCCTCTAAATTGGAAAATAATAAAACCGGCAGGGAATTATAAACAACATTATAGCAGTACGTGCAGAAATTTTTTACCGGAAACTGTACCTGATACCGGTCTTTCAGATAAGAAAGCCCCCGTTTTTTGTCACAGCCCCTGGTATTGGCATGTACGCACTGTGCACTTGTCATAAGCGGATAATATCCGTAAAGCATCATCATACTTTCTTCGTTATATCTCCGTTTTATTTCGCTGCGGTTTAGTTCCAGCGGAACCGTATTTTTTGTCACTCCCTGCCCGGCAAATGCACGGACCGCCTGATCGTTATAGCAATACAGATTGTGATCCGTTATGATTTCACTTTCCAAAAATGTTTCCTTTGCCAATGCCAGTTCTTCATAATTTCTCACAAGAACTCCGGCAAATCCCATTCTTTTTATATCCGGAAGTATCTGCCGCACCCATTCTGCCGTTCCGGCACGGAAGATACGCGGCATCGCCAGATAAACCTCTTTATCCTTTTGCATAACAGCATTTGCATCTTCTTTTAATTCTTCCATCATTGTGCTTCGGTCATAAGCTTCCATGTCCAGACAGACAGAAGTCACACAGGAACTTTCCAGAACCGGTGCAAGCTGTCTGCGCTCCCCGGTCACTGCAAAAACACGTTCCTTTCGTTTTTCCCGTTTCTCACATGCCTCCGGAAATTTTTCCCCTGCCGTCTTCTGCGGATGCTCCTGTCTCTGGTAAGGTTTCAGCATCTCTTTTTGCAGTTCTGCCAATGCATCCCTGCGCAACTGGTTGAGCGCTCCGTTTGGAAGAAACACCCCGTCTTCTATCCTTATGGATAAATCTTCCATAACAAACGGGGTATCTCCGGTCTTTTCCATACGACTTTTTACGTCTTCTGCCAGAAGTGGTTTCTTTTGCGCCTGCATAACTTCCATGCCGGAAATTTCCGCAGACACCGTTTGTGTCTTTACCCGGTAATGTGCAGCCTGTCCCTGATGCAAAACCAGCTCTCCCCGGACAGGGATTTTTGCAGCACCATTTTCATAGGTTCTTAAAATTTGCTGCTGTAGGGCTTCATTCGTTTTTTCGTAATTTGGCTTTGTAAACGTCACCATATCAGAACCATTGTGCCTATGGTAATATCCGTCGGTAAATCCACAGCGGTTTCCCAGCGCAAGCACTGCCCGGTAGTCTCCTTCCGAAACCTGTGTCTCCTGTCCCGATAAAAAGAGGTCAATATATTTGCGGTAATAAGAAACCACACCGGCAGCATACGGGATCTGTTTCATGCGTCCCTCAATTTTCAAGGAATAGACTCCTGCATCTGCCAGCCCACGCAGATCCTTTATTCCACACATATCCTTGAGGCTTAAGACATAAGCATCTTTTTTGTATTCCCTGTGCTTTTCATCCAGCACTGCGTAAGGAAGCCTGCATGGCTGCGCACATCTGCCGCGGTTTCCGCTTCTTCCTCCAAGCATACTGCTAAACAGACACTGTCCGGAATAACAGTAACACAGCGCCCCGTGTACAAATGCTTCCAGTTCCATACCGGTCTCTTCACGGATCCGTTTCATTTCATTCAGGGAAAGTTCCCGTGCCATGACCATACGGGTCACTCCGTATCCTGAAAAAAGCCGGGCCGCCTCCACACCGGTGACTGTCATCTGCGTACTTGTATGAATCGCAAGATCCGGAAATCTCTCGTGGATCGCTGTCAGGACTCCAAAATCCTGTACAAGTACCGCATCCAGTCCATGTTCATAAAACGGCTGCAGATACGCACAGACCTGTTCGATCTCACTGTTTTTTAAAAGCGTGTTAACCGTAAGATAGACCCTGCGTCCATACAAATGTGCATAGTCCAGTGCTTCTAGTAATTCTTCATCGGAAAAATTATCTGCATATGCGCGGGCTCCAAATTTGCTTCCCCCCACGTAAACGGCATCTGCGCCGGCCGCGACAACCGCCTTAAAAATGGCTAACGATCCAGCCGGTGCAAGCAGTTCAAATGTATTTTGTTGTGTCGTATGATTGTTTTCTTTCATATTCTTTCCTTATGATGAAAAAACACAAAGGAATACCTTCCTTTGTGTTTCGAAACCTCTTATTTTTTCTTTATGTTCTCTTTTTCAGACTCTTTCGGGCTGTCTTTTCCATCCAGAAGCTTGTCCTCAAGTGCTGCCTCTAACCGCGCCTTGTTCAGGAGAAGTTCTTTATTGTCCCGTTCCAGTTTCTTCAATGATTCTTCTGCCGTCTCCGTCTTTACCTGATTAGAGATCAGATCGTGCTTTAAATCGTAAATTTCTTTTTCTTTATTTTCAAGGTCCCGTTCTAATTTTTCCACCTGATCCTTTGCTTTAAAATAATCATCCGCAATATTCAGCTGGATCAGTGTATTTTTCATATTGAGAGGAATGTGCCGGTATTCTTCAATGGAAGTAAACTCATTGATCTTTCCGTTAATATAAGAAGCTACTTTCTGGAGATATTCCTCTCCTTCATAGCCGCTTAACGTATATACCTTTCCATCAATTACCACTTCCGCACTTGTCTTTGCTGACATAACCTATCCTCCCGTTTTGGACCATCCTCTTTGCTGTCATACTTTTTATTATAATATTCCGCAGTAGGAAAAGCAACCTCTTATTCGGATTTTGGTGTCCTCCCGAAATGTTCATAGGCAAATGCCGTTGCAACGCGCCCCTTCGGTGTCCGGTTGATGAAATCATTTTTGACCAGATACGGTTCATAAACATCTTCGATGGTTCCGGAATCCTCACCAAGCGAAGCTGCCAGCGTATCCAGTCCCACCGGACCGCCGTCAAACTTGTCGATAATTGTCAGGATAATGTTCCTGTCGTTCTGATCCAGTCCCATCTTATCTACCTCAAGCAGATCCAGTGCAAACGCCGCCACCTCATAGGTAATCTTCCCGTCATACTTTACCTGGGCAAAATCACGCACCCGCTTGAGCAGACGGTTTGCCAGACGGGGAGTTCCCCTGGAACGGCGGGCAAGCTCGTAAGCGCCTTTTTCATCAATTTCCACATCCAGTACCTGTGCCGACTGCAAAATAATCGTGCGAAGTTCCTCCACCGTATAATATTCCATGTGGCTGACGACACCAAAACGGTCGCGAAGCGGTGCCGAAAGCATTCCGGCCCGTGTCGTAGCCCCGACAAGCGTAAACTTCGGAAGATTCAGCCGGATGGAACGGGCGGATTCTCCTTTTCCGATCATCACGTCAATCACATAATCTTCCATTGCCGGATACAGCACTTCCTCCACCTGACGGTTCAGCCGGTGAATTTCGTCCACAAACAAAATGTCACCTTCTGCAAGGTTATTCAGGATCGCCGCCATCTCTCCCGGTTTTGCAATTGCAGGTCCCGAGGTCACTTTCAGGTGGGTACCCATCTCATTTGCAATGATCCCTGCAAGCGTTGTCTTTCCAAGTCCCGGTGGTCCATAAAACAGTACATGGTCCAAAGACTCCTGCCGGGCTTTTGCCGCCTCAATGTAGACTTTCATATTTGATTTTATTTTTTCCTGTCCAATGTAATCCTCCAGCCTCTGCGGACGAAGGGACGATTCAATCTTATAATCTTCTTCCTGCAGCTGCGTGGAAATCACGCGTTTTTCCATACCAAATCTTCTTTCTCGAAACTACAACAACGACATATGTTTCAGTGCTGCCTTCAGCACTGCTTCCACATCCATTTCTTCTGTGATCTCCACCGCGGATACAGCCTTTAAACTTTCCGCCGAGGAATATCCCAGTGCCGTAAGTGCCATAACCGCATCATTTCTGACCTGACCATTTCCGGAAATCTTTAAAGTCTGTACATGCTCACTCTTCTTTTCAAAAGCATCTTCCAAAGACATCTTATCTTTTAATTCCAAAATCACACGCTGGGCTGTCTTGGCTCCTACTCCCGGAGCTTTCGAGATTGCCTTGGAATCTCCCGACAATACTGCAAACCGCAGATCATCTGCACTGAGCGCAGAAAGAATTGCAAGTCCTCCCTTTGGACCAATTCCGCTGACAGAAATCAGAAGTTTGAAAAGCTCCAGATCGTCTTTGGTCAGAAATCCATAGAGAATCATGGCATCCTCGCGCAGATACAGATACGTATACACTTTAATCTCCTCACCGACTGCCGGAAGATACTCAAACGTCTGTCCGGAAATAAATACCTGATATCCGATTCCCCCAGTCTCTATCACAATATGATCTGGATTGGTTTCTGCAAGCTCACCTTTGATATATGCGTACATAAAACATTCTCCTCATTTTCGTTCGTTCACGGTATTTATCATAACACAGCAGATACAATTATGCAAACAGATGTTCTACTCGTGATATTTTTCTGTCAGAAAACGCAGACGCACGATCAGTTCCTGTGCAAGAAGCCCGATCAGAAATCCCGTAAGAAGTCCGGCAATCAGAAGTACCGGAAAATAATACAACACATAATGGCTGGACACAACAAGCGACGCTATAAGGATCTGCCCGATGTTATGAGCAATTCCTCCGGCCACACTGACGGAAATACAACCCAGCCGGTTTCCTTTTTTTAAGAGTGCCATCACAAGAAAACTGAGGATTCCCCCGCCTAAGGAATACAAAATTCCGATCAGATTGCCAAACAAAATTCCGACAAGGAAAATTCTTATGACAGAGACACAAAATGCCTCCTTCGTTCCAATCGAATACAGCATTAAAACAACCACAATATTCGTCAGTCCGAGTTTTACTCCCGGAATTCCAAAATCAAAGGGAATCAGCATCTCTATATAACTGCAGATCATGGCAAGTGCGAGAAACACTCCCATAAACGCCGGTTTTCTCCAAAGCTGTTTACTGTGCAAATCCATCCATCCCTTCTTTTTTCGAATTCGTTACGGTCACTACCACACGATTCGGCAGACAGACAATGCTTTCATTTTCCGCGGAAATCGCTTTCTGATGCACACACAGTTTGTCCGGACAGTCCGCTTCTTTCATATCTGCTTTTCCATCGCGGATCACCAGAACATTCGTGGTTTTTCCTTTGGAATTTTTAATTTTTACAGTCTGCGGCTGTGACAGGGAATAGGTTCCATACACTTCTCCCTCTCTCGTCACCACCACAGAAGCTCCCTGTTTCCCTCCGGCAAAATACCAGACGCCCAGTACAATAAGACAGATACCAAGAAGCGCACCGATAAAAATCACATCTTTTTTGCCAAATTTTCTATGCATTCTCTGCGATCTCTCCCAGATAATAAAAACCTTTACATTCCGTAAGTTTTACCATAAACAGTTTTCCAATCATATCCGGGGTTCCCGGAAAATGCACCACCGAATTGTTTGAAAGCCGTCCGGTAATCAGAGAAGCATCCTGCGTATTCTGTTCCTCTGCCAACACTTCCATCACTTTTCCTTCCAGTGCCATGGCTTTCTTTGCGCTGATCTGCTGTACTTCCTTTAACAACAGATCAAAATGCCGTTTCACTTCCTCCGGATCACACTGATCTTCCATGGCTGCGGCCGGTGTGCCGGTCCGCTTGGAATATATAAACGTAAACGCACTGTCATATTCCACCTGTTTTACCACTTCAAGCGTTTCCTGGAAATCTTCTTCTGTCTCTCCAGGGAATCCGACAATAATATCGGTCGTCAGCGCAATATCCGGAATTGCCTCCCGAAGTTTCTTTACAATCGTCAGATACTGTTCTTTATCATAATGCCGGTTCATGATTTTTAAAATCCGTGAGCTTCCGGACTGCAGCGGCAGATGCATATGCTTGCATACCTTATCACATTCCTTCATGGCAAGGATCAGATCATCCGACAGATCCTTCGGATGAGAAGTCATAAACCGGATTCTCTTTAATCCCTCGATCTTGTTTACTTCCCGGAGAAGCTCTGCAAACGTAACTGGCTGCTCTAAATTTTTCCCGTAAGAATTAACATTCTGTCCAAGCAGCATGACTTCACACACACCATCTGCCACCAGTCCTTCAATCTCACGGATGATATCTTTCGGTTCCCGGCTGCGCTCGCGGCCCCTGACATAAGGAACGATACAGTAACTGCAGAAATTATTACATCCGAACATGATATTGACACCGGATTTAAAAGAAAACTTCCGCCGGATTGGAAGATCTTCCACGATTTTATCCGTATCCTTCCATATATCAATGATCATGGAATCCGATTCCATACGATTGCATAAAAGCTCCGCAAATTTATAAATATTATGTGTCCCAAATACCAGATCCACAAAACGGTAGGATTTGCGGATCTTCTCCACTACCGTCGGCTCCTGCATCATACAGCCACAGAGTGCTATCATCATATGCGGATTTTTCTTTTTAAAGTTTGACAGATACCCCAGGCGTCCATACACCTTATTGTTTGCATTTTCACGCACCGTACAGGTATTGTAAATCACAAAGTCCGCGTGCTCATCCTCTGTCTCCACATAACCGATGTCCGTCAGGATTCCTAAAAGTTTCTCCGAGTCCCTCGCATTCATCTGACACCCGAACGTATGGACACAGCAGGTCAGTTTGCGCCCCGCTTCTTTTTCCTTTTGTGCCACATACTGTCTGGCTTTTTCTATGTATTCGTACTGCCGTCTGGTTTCTTCTTCCCCGGTTAATCCATTTATTTCTAAATCTCTCATAATCCTCTTATTTTCCTGCTCTTCTTTTATGGACGAACCTGACCGTTTCCATAAATAATATATTTATAACTGGTAAGTGCCTCAAGCCCCATCGGACCTCTGGCATGTAATTTCTGTGTGCTGATTCCGATCTCTGCGCCAAGACCAAATTCATTTCCATCGGAAAAACGGGTGGATGCATTCACATAGACACAGGCGGAATCAATTTCATTTAAAAATCTCTGTGCCACATCATAATTTTTGGTTATAATCGCCTCGGAATGGGAGGTATTGTACTTATTGATATGCGCGATTGCCTCGTCCAGGCTGTCTACAATCTTTACCGACATAATATAATCCAGATACTCCGTTCCCCAGTCTTCTTCTGTCGCATCTTTTACCAGTGGCTGATCCGGTCCCAGACATTCGACGGCATAGGAATCACCGCGCATCTCCACATCATACTCTTTTAATGCTGCATACAGCTTTGGAAGAAACTCTTTTGCAATTGCCCGGTGCACCACAATGGATTCGCAGGCATTGCATACACCGATCCGCTGTGTCTTTGCATTTTTAATGATATTGACCGCCATCTCCTGATCAGCAAACTGATCCACATAAACATGACAGTTTCCGGTTCCGGTTTCAATAACCGGAATCGTCGCATTATTTACCACACTCTGGATCAGTCCCCTGCCGCCTCTTGGAATCAGCAGATCCACATAATCCTTCATTTTCATAAACGCATTGGTGGTTTCCCGATCGGTGCTCTCGATCAGACTGAGTGCCCCTTTTGGAATATTCATCCTGCGAAGTGCCTCCTGCATGGCAGAAACAATCGCAATGTTCGAATGGATGGCATCACTTCCACCCTTTAAAATTGCACAGTTTCCGGACTTAAAACACAGACCGAACGCATCAGAAGTAACATTCGGGCGGGCCTCAAAGATAATGCCAACGACACCGATGGCTACACGCACTTTTCCAATGATCAGTCCGTTCGGCCGTTTTCGCATGGACATCACTTCCCCGATGGGATCTTCCAGTTTCGCCACCTGCCGGAGTCCGTCTGCCATTCCAAGAAGACGGTCATGATCCAGCTTCAGGCGGTCTAAAAGTCCCTGTGGCATATTGCGCTCACGTCCCCGCTCCATATCTATTGCATTGGCCTCTAAAATTTCCTGCTCATGTGCCATAAGCGCATCCGCAGCCAGTTCGAGTGTTCTGTTTTTTGTATCGGTATCCAGCATTCCAACCCTGATCCGGTCTTCATGTGCCTGCCGGCACAGTTCCTGCAGTTTTGCATCCATTGTCATTCTCCTCCTGTTGTCCGTTTCGGACGATACCATTGTTGTTCTGTGATCACATCATCCATAGGATGATCATGTATTTCCGTTGGAATTCTTTTGACGATCTGTTCTCCAAACGCAATTCCTGTCCTGTGCAGATTTTCTTTCTGCTTCAGGTAACGATCGTAAAATCCTCCTCCGTATCCGAGCCGCATCCCCTTTTCGTCGAATGCAACACCGGGGACAAGAATCCATGCCTCCCCATTCTCTGCAAAAGAAGAAAGCGGATATTGTTTGACATCCGGTTCCAGGACAGAAAACATTCCCTTTTTTAACTGTCCGGAATTCTCAATCCGGTAAAACTCCATTTCCTTCCCGCACACCTTCGGGAAAAAAATCTGCTTTTTGTCCCGGAGTGCCTGATCACAGAAAAGCTGCAATTCGACTTCGCTTCTAATCGCGGCATAAACCAGAATTTTCTGAAATCTGGCATACTCCGGTGCCGACAGCAGCCGCTCACAGATTTTTGCGCTCTTCTGCCGCCTCTCCTGCGGAGAAATCCGGTCTCTCTTTTCCTTCATCCGTTTACGAAGTTCTTGTTTTTGATCCATATTTTTCTCCAAGATTTTCCACAGATCCATCTGCATTCATCATGTCAATATTGTTAAGCTGATTGCGCAGATTTGCCTTTACCGAAGCGACATATTCCTGACGCAGCAGTGCCTGTTCCTTCTTTTCTTCTTCGCTCAATCCTTCTGCTTTGGATTTTTTGTATAATTCATTGATGCGTGCAATTTTTTCGTTTGTCATCAGCCTATCGTCTCCATAATATAATTTGCAAGGTTAAAGTTTGCATTTTCATTAGCCGTAAATAACGTTCCCACATAATCATTTTCGAAAATATCCTGCAGGATGCGGACATCACCGCCATTTGCAATGATCATATCCGTTCCGGATAATGTTGCAATCTTTGCTGCGGCAAGTTTTGTCGCCATCCCGCCGGTTCCGACATTGCTGCCGGTAGATTCTTTTGCCATTCCATAAATGTTTTCATCAATAGCATCTACGACTTTAAGCAACCTTGCCTCCGGGTTTTTGTGCGGATCATCTGTATAAAGTCCGTCAATATCGGAAAGCAGGATCAAAAGATCTGCCCCCACCATGGAAGCGACCAGTGCCGACAGCGTATCATTGTCACCAAACTGCATCTCATAGGTACTGACCGTATCGTTCTCATTCACGACCGGAATCACCCCGAGATGGAACAGTTCGTCAAATGTATTCTTTGCATTCGCACGGGATACCGGATTTACCATTGTATTTTTTGTCAGCAGAATCTGCCCTGCGGTCTGTGAATATTCCGCAAACAGTTTCTGGTAAACCATCATCAGTTTTGCCTGTCCCACAGCCGCACATGCCTGCTTTACCGATGTCTCGGACGGACGTTCCTTCACGCCCATGGCAGCCCTTCCCACGGCAATCGCACCGGAACTTACCAGACAGACATCCATTCCCTGATTGTGCAGATCACTCAGCTGCCTGACCAGGTGTTCCATTTTGGCAAGATTTAAACGGCCGGTCTCTGCGTGCGTCAGAGAGGAAGAACCGATTTTGATCACGATACGTTTATAATTCAGTTTACTGTCCATTGTACTTTATTCCTCGATTTTCTTTACTTATGCATACCTTTAAATACTTTACCATATCTTCCGAAAAAAAACAACAAAGCTTGCCGCCTGCCATAAAATGGAGTATATTAATCTGTATAAAATTTTACGGAGAGGATTTTTATGAAACAACAAAAATACATCAGATACATTCTGTTGCCCACAACGCTTCTTTGCCTTATTGCATCACTTTTTTGTGGCTGCTCTGCCAATTCCGGGAAAATATCCAAAACGGGATTTTATTTTGATACGATGATCACGGTTACCCTCTATGGAACCCGTGATGAAAAGATATTGGATGATTGCTTTTCCCTGGCAGGAAACTACGAAAAGAAACTTTCAAACACCATCACAGACAGTGAAGTTTCAAAGATTAACGAGGCAAACGGCCAGTTTGTGACAGTCAGCAGCGATACCCTCTCCCTGATCAAAGATGGTATCCGGTATGGAAAAATCAGTGATGGAACATTTGATATTACCATCGGTACCCTCTCGGATCTGTGGAATTTTTCAGAGATTGCAGAAACCGCAAAATCCGATGAGAACGAAGTCGATGCATCGGTTGTCCCTTCCCCGGAACAAATTGAAGCGGCACTGGCACATGTCAACTATAAAAATATTGAGATCAAAGGAAATCAGGTGCGGTTGAAAGATCCGCAGGCCAAAATTGACCTTGGCGGAATTGCGAAAGGTTTTATTGCGGATGAAATGCGAAGTTTCCTGAACAAAAAAGGAATCACCTCCGGCGTGATCAGCCTTGGGGGAAATGTCCTGACTCTTGGGAAAAAGGCAGATCACTCTTCCTATACCATTGGTATCCAGAAACCATTTTCCGAAACCGGTACGTCACTTGGCACCTTAAACGTATCCGATGCTTCGGTTGTTTCTTCCGGTATTTATGAGCGCTATTACCGGGTCAACGGCAAACTGTATCACCATATTTTAGACACCTCGACCGGATATCCGGTCGAGAACCATCTCTATCAGGTAACCATCATCAGTGACATCTCCATGGACGGGGATGCACTCAGCACAACCTGTTTTTCCCTCGGATTAAAAAAGGGAATGCAGCTGGTGGAACAGACCGATGGCGTGGAAGCCATCTTTGTCTCCGATGACGGAACAATTACATGCAGTTCCGGAATCAACCGGGATGATTCCATACAGTTTCATGCCTCCTGATTTTCGTGTTCTGAAAAACTCTGCATAAAAATACCCCATGCAGGCTGACCCTGCATGGGGTTATTTCTTGTTATAAAATAATCTTTTTCGGACACTTTTCTGCACAGATTCCGCAGCCTGTACATTTTTCCTGATCGATGTATGCAATGTTGTCTACCACATGAATCGCATCGGACGGACAGTTCTTCTCACAGAGATGACAGCCGATACATCCAACGGAACATGCACTCATGACATCCTTGCCCTTGTCTTTGGAACTACACTGTACGAGGTGCATTGCCTCATATGGTACAAGTTCAATCAGATGCTTCGGACATGCAGCCACACATTTTCCGCAGGCCTTGCAGACCTTCGGATCGACTTTTGCAATACCATCTACGACATGGATCGCATCAAACGGACATGCTTTCACACAATTTCCAAATCCCAGACATCCATAATTGCAGGACTTTGGTCCGCCATTTGGAACAAATGCCATTGCCGCACAATCTTCCACTCCGGTATACTCGTAATCCTGTTTTGCTTTCTCACAGGTTCCGGCACACTTGACAAAAGCGACTTTTTTTACCGAAGCCCCGGCAGAAACACCCATGATCTCGCCAACCTTTGCGGCAACCGGCTCTCCACCGACCGGACACTGATTGACCGGTGCCTCTCCCTTTGCGATTGCCGCAGCAAGTCCGGAACATCCGGCATATCCACAGCCACCACAGTTATTTCCCGGGAGAACTTCTAAGATCGCATCCTCTCTCGGATCAGTCTCTACCTTGAACTTTTCTCCGGCGATTCCAAGGAAAAATCCAAGAATAATTCCTACGCAGCCGACAACAACAGCTGCGACAATAATTCCAGTTATCATACGTCTTTTCCCTCCTAAATCATTCCTGAGAATCCCATAAAGGCAATGGACATCAGGCAGGCAGTGATCAGAACAATCGCTGTACCCCTAAATGTCTTCGGGATATCATTGTACTCAATTTTTTCACGGATTCCCGCCATCAATACGATTGCGATAAAGAAACCAAATGCTGTGGAAAATCCGTAAACAACACCCTCTAAGAGATTGTAATCATAAGTAACACAGTTTAAGGCTACACCAAGTACCGCACAGTTTGTGGTAATCAGCGGCAGGTAAACACCCAGTGACTGATACAGTGATGGCATGCTCTTCTTTAAAAACATTTCTACAAACTGTACCAGTGCTGCAATAACCAGAATAAATACAATGGTCTTTAAATAGGTCAGATCAATTCCCTTTTTCACGAGAAACGGATTGGCCAGAATAAATTTATAGATCAGTCCGGTAATGAAAGAAGAGATCGTAATAACGAAAATTACGGCGCCTCCCATACCAGCAGCTGTCTCTGTTTTCTTGGATACACCAAGGAACGGACAGATACCAAGGAACTGACTCAATACTACGTTGTTTACGATCGCAGAACCTACCGCGATCAAAACCAGTTCAGCTAATGTACTCATCGTCTCTCTCCCTCCTTATGCCTGTTCCTGATCAGAAGCTCCTGCACTCTTTCCTGTACAAAGTGCGGACTGACCACAGTGTGCACAGTCTCCGGATAAACATCCTGCCGGCTCTGCAAGCGGTTTGCCCTTTGCTTCCATCTTTTTACGGATAATATTCATTCCGGCTACAAGGAATGCCAATACAAGGAATGCTCCCGGTGCCATGATGAAAATCGTGATCGGAGTAAATCCTTTGATTGCGGAAAGGAACGGAAGTCCGAAAAAGGTTCCGGCACCAAGGATCTCACGGATCAGTCCGATGATAGTCAGACCCATGGTAAATCCAAGTCCCATACCAATTCCATCAAAAATAGATTCGATTGGTCCATTCTTGGATGCATAGCTTTCTGCACGGCCAAGAATGATACAGTTTACAACGATCAGCGGAATATACACACCAAGTGCCTTAGAAAGGCTTGGAAGATATGCCTGCATCAGAAACTGTACGACCGTAACAAGTGATGCAACAATCACGATATAGGCCGGCATACGCACGCCGTTTGGAATCACCTTACGGAACAGTGAAATCAAAAGGTTGGAAAATACCAGTACCACAAGGGTAGAGAGTCCCATGCCAAGTCCGTTGATCGCTGAAGATGTAACCGCAAGTGTCGGACACATACCAAGCATCAGGACAAAGGTAGGATTCTCTTTGATCACACCATTGTACAAACGTTCTACATACTTGTTCATTACTGAGCACCTCCTAACGCATTCTGGAAGTAATAGATGGCAGCATTACAGCCATTTGCCATTGCCTTTGAAGTAATGGTAGATCCGGTAATTGCCTCAATCTGATCATCCGATGCCGGTTTTTGTTTTACAACCGTAAACTTGTCTACCGTTTTGTTTTCAAACTGGCTGTAGAAATCTTCCTCTTCTGCTTTCATACCAAGTCCCGGTGTCTCGGAAATATCGGTAATCGAATATCCGTTGACGGTTCCATCATTTTTGATACCAACGGAAAATGTAATACTTCCCTGGCTTCCGTCTTTTGCGGTAACGGTAATGACATATCCCAGTGCATTGCCATCTTTATCTACGGCCTGCTCGACATCGTCAATCGTATCGTCATATCCTGCATCAGCAACCATTTTGTCTGCGGCATCCGCATCATACTCCTGCTGGTTGAACCCAGAGGCATCCGCAAACACTGCCTGATACGCTTCTTTTTTGGTCTGCTCGTTGGCTTTGTCAATCGGAGCCTTTGTAATTCCATATACCGCTCCTAAAATCACGCCGATCACAAGGGTAAAGGCTGTCAAAACCAAAGCGTCATGTATAATCTGTTTATTCATTCTTCTTTGCCTCCTTTGCCAGTCCAAAAGCTCTCGGAATTGTAAACTTCTCAATAATCGGTACTAAAATATTGCTCAGGATGATTGCAAAAGAAACACCCTCTGCATTTGCTCCGAAACAGCGGAAAATACCGGTTAACAGACCACAGCAGATACCGTAAATAATCTGACCGGCCGGTGTAATCGGTGAAGTCACATAATCGGTTGCCATAAAGAATGCACCAAGCATCAGACCACCACCGCACAGTTCTGCAACCAGATAATTGGCATTCATCGGTTCCTTGCCAAAGATCAGCATAAATACTGCGAATGTGATCAGGTAAGCAGCCGGAATCCGTAATGTGATAACGCCCAGAAGAATCAGGATAATCGCACCAATCAGGATTGCGATCACGGATGTCTCACCGATGGTTCCCGGAATCTTTCCGGTCAGCATATCCATGACATTGACGGAAGAAAGTCCTTCATTTCTGATCATGGCAAGCGGTGTTGCCCCGGAATATGCCTCAAACTTAGAACTCTTGAAATTTGTCATGTCTGCGGCAAAAGCAATCAGCAGAAAACATCTTCCACCCAGTGCCGGGTTCATGAAGTTTTGTCCCAGTCCGCCAAACATCATCTTTACAATGACAATGGCAAATACACTGCCAATCACAGCCTCCCACCATGGAAGTCCTGCCGGCAGGTTCAGTGCCAGAAGAAGTCCGGTGACAACCGCACTCAGATCCGGCAGGCTGTTTTTTTTATGTACGATCTTATCAAAAATCCATTCGGAAGCCAGACAGCTTGCGATGGTAACTAAAATCAAAAGTAATGCATGCATTCCAAAATTCCAGATACCAAACAGGGTTGCCGGCAGCAACGCGATGATCACATACAGCATAACTCTGCTTGTGGAGTCCTTGGCACGCACATGTGGTGAAGACGAAACCTGATATTTCTCACTCACAACAATCCACCTCTTTCTCTTATTTTTTCTTTCTCTTATCTGCTAATACGAGTTTCTTCATTGTCTTGACGGACTGTGCCACCTGTCTGCGGGAAGGACATACATAACTGCAGCTTCCGCACTCGATGCACTCTAATCCATGCCAGCGTTCAAACTCATCCTTTTGTCCGTGCTCACTGAACTTTGCAAGCCTGCTTGGAATCAGTTTTTCCGGACACGCTTCCACACACCGGCCACAGCTGATGCATGCGAGCGGTTCAAACTCTGCCACCTCATCTTTTCCTAGACATAACAGAGAAGAAGTCGTCTTTGTGGTAGGAACATCCAGTCCAAAAATGGCAAATCCCATCATAGGACCGCCGGATACCAGTTTCTGTGGCTGTACTTTAAATCCTCCGGCAGCTTCCACCAGCTGCTCGTATGGTGTACCCATACTGTACAAAAAGTTTGACGGGGTGGTAATTGCGTCTCCGGTGATTGTAGCAATTCGCTTCATCACAGGAACTCCATCTTTTACTGCATGCTTGATTGCAATCATGGTTTCTACGTTGTCCACGATACAGCCTGCATCTGCAGGAAGCATTTTGGAATTGATTTCGCGTCCGGTCACTGCGTAGATCAGCTGACGCTCTCCTCCCTGCGGATACTTTGTCAGCAATTCACAGACCTCCATCCGGGGCTCATCCTTAATCAGTTCCTTCAGTTTTGCAATTGCATCCGGTTTGTTATTTTCGACGCCAAACACACCTTTTGCATGGTCAAACAGCTGCAGTATGATCTTCATACCTGCAACCAGATCTTCCGGATTTTCGATCATTCTGCGGTAATCTGCAGTCAGATATGGCTCGCATTCTGCGCAGTTTGCAATAATATACTCGATTTTTTCCGGCTCTTTCGGAGACAGTTTTACATGTGTCGGGAAACCTGCGCCTCCCATACCAACCACACCGGCCTCCTTAATTCGATCAATGATTTTCTCCCTGGATAAGGATGTCACATCATCCACCGGTGAATACTCACACTCCGTAAACTGATCGTCACTCTCGATTACAATGGAATTCACCATATCACCGACTGCCACACGCCGTGGTTCAATTTTCTTCACTGTACCGGATACCGAAGAATAAATCGGAGAAGATACAAAGCCGCCGGCTTCTGCAATCTTCTGCCCTTTCTTTACGCTATCCCCTACAGCGACAATTGGAGTGGCTGGTGCACCAATATGCTGTGACAATGGAAAAACCAGTTCTCCTTTGGGTAGAACTTCTTTGATTGGCGCATCCTTGGCAAGTTCTTTGCCTTCATAGGGATGTACGCCGCCTATAAATGTTTTCAAACCCATCCTTGTGCCCTCTTTCCTTATTTTTTTGTCTAAACCATATAGTTTATAACATAATTCACATTAAATTATAGCACTTTTTAACCATGTATGTAGTAAAATTTTTAATTTTTTCTGAATATTTTGTATTCTTTTTAATACAAGGAAACATGACGAAAAATGAGATTTATGGTATAATCCAGACACACAGACAAAATCCAAACGTTATATAAAGGAGAATTTATGAAAACGTTTCATGAAGAAATCCCCGATCTCTGTCAGGACGCTCTCACCGACCAGCTTTTTGATGAACACTCTATATTTTTTGACATAGAAACTACCGGGTTTTCACCTGCAAATTCCACACTCTATATGATTGGATGTGCCAGACGCAAAAGCAACCGGATCTGTATTGAACAGTTTTTTGCTGAAAAACCGGAAGAAGAAGCTGAAATCCTCGCCACATTTTTTCAGATGCTGTCACCATATACCACCATCATTACGTTTAACGGTGTGGGATTCGACATTCCTTACCTGAAGGCAAAAGCAGACCATTATAAGATTCCGGAACATTTTCGGGATTTTGAATACCTGGATATATTTAAATCGGTTTCTTCGATCAAATTTTTATTGAAACTGGAAAACTATAAGCAAAAAACCATAGAATCCTTTCTGGGTCTTAAAAGAGAAGACGAAAAGACGGGAGGGGATCTGATCCATGTATATTTCACGCATGTGAAACATCCGACAGAAGAAACGATGCATCTTCTTCGTATTCATAATTACGAAGATGTTCTGCACATGATGGATCTGCTCTCTGTTTTATCTTATCTGGAAGTATTAAACGGTCAGTACACCATCCTCTCCCACCGGATCGACCATTACCACGCATATGACGGAACCGAAGGGGAGGAATGGATCATCACCATGCAAAACGACTATCCCGTTCCGCGCCAGCTTTCCTGTAAACAGGATTGTTTTTATCTGATGATCGGAAAAAACCGCACTTCTCTTCGTATTCCGGTCTACGAAGGTGAACTGCATTATTTTTATTCCAATTACAGGGATTACTATTATCTGAAAAAAGAAGATATGGCAATACACAAAAGTGTCGCCTCATTTGTAGACAAAGAATACCGGGAAAATGCCAAAGCAAGTAACTGTTATACGCGCAAATCCGGCAAATTTCTTCCGCAATACAACAATGTTATGCAACCGGAGTTCCGTAAAGAGTATAAGGATAAAATCAGTTATTTTGAGATGACGGATGATTTTTGTACCTCTGATATCATGTTGCGCCGCTATATTGATCACATCTTAAAAAATATGATGGGAAAAAAATAATAATTTAAGACTGCAAAAATGCATGTTCTTATGTTTTAGGCATAAAAACATGCATTTTTATTGGTTTAAACATTCTTTTCAAAATAAAAACTGCTGAGTCTGTCAAATCCAAGTTCTTTATAATTGGTAATCTGTTCTGTACTTCCGATAAACAAAACACCATGACTCTTCAGCGACTGATGGAAGTTCTTATAAATCATGTCTTTTGCATCATCTGTAAAATAGATAACCACATTTCTGCAGAGAATCATATCAAAATCCCTTGGATACGGATCTTTTAACAGATTGTGTTCTTTAAACGTCACGCAGCGCTTGATTTCATCCGAAATCTGAAATGATTTTCCGATCTGTTTAAAATACTTGCGTTTAAATTCCGGCGGCACATTTGCAATGCTCTTTTCATTGTACAGACCAACCTGCGCTTTCTGAAGAACCTGCTTGTCCAGATCGGTTGCCGTAATATGAATGTTGGAAAGCGGAATATGTTTGGATAATGCCATGACAAGAGAATACGGTTCATCTCCTGTCGAACAGGCTGCACTCCACACATGCAGATTTTTTCCATGCTGTTTGATAAGTTTCGGAATAACATTCTCATCCATCAGCTTCCACTGATCCGGATTACGGTAAAACTCAGAGACATTGATTGTAAGAAAATTGACAAATGCCTCAAATTTGTCCTTGTCTGTCTTCAGCACACGGATATACTCATCATAATTGCTGCAGCCATGCTTTGTCGCAATCGTATCAATTCGTCTGCGCATCTGTTTTTCTTTGTAATAATTCAGATCAATTTTTGTCAGAGCATAGACGTCTTTTTTGAATTTTTCATAATTGTCAAACATAGACTTTTACCCCCTATAAACAATAAGAAGCTGCCCGAAGGCAACTTCTTACCTATGAAAATTTACAGTGAATTATTCCTCTGTCTCAGCATCTTCAGCCGGAGCTGCAAGAGCCTTAATGCTTAAGCTGATCTTCTTTTCTTCTTCGTTGAAGTCTACGATCTTTGCTTCAACTTCCTGACCAATCTTTAATACATCAGAAGGCTTCTCTACGTGTTCCTGGGAGATCTGTGATACATGAAGTAATGCATCAACACCAGGAGCAAGCTCTACGAATGCACCGAAATCTGTCATACGTGCAACTTTTCCTTTTACCACGTTGCCAACGGCATACTTCTCTGCAGCACCATTCCAAGGATTCTCATCCTCAAATTTCATGCTGAGTGCAATCTTGGTATCTGTAATATTCTTGATAAATACGCGAACTTTCTGTCCAACAGTAAATACTTTCTTAGGATTCTCAACTCTGCCCCATGACATCTCTGAGATATGAAGTAATCCGTCTACTCCGCCCAGGTCGATGAATGCACCGAAATCTGTAACATTCTTTACAGTTCCTTCGATTACATCGCCGACTTTGATCTTTGCAAACAGTTCTTTCTGAAGCTCTGCCTTCTTTGCAAGTAATAAGGTCTTGCGGTTACCAATGATTCTTCTCTTTCTAGGATCAAACTCTGTGATAACAAACTCGATTTCCTGATCCTTGAACTTGCTTAAGTCTTTCTCATATGTGTCAGATACAAGGCTTGCCGGGATAAATACTCTTGTCTCATCTACATTGACACATACACCACCGGTAAGTACCTGGCTGACTTTTGCCTTTAAAATTTCCTGATTTTCGAATGCTTCCTCTAATCTCTTGTTTCCCTTCTCTGCTGCGAGACGCTTGTAAGAAAGGAGAACCTGTCCCTCACCATCGTTTACTTTTACAACTTTGGCTTCTAAGGTATCGCCGGCTTTTACGACTGTAGTAAGGTCTACATTTGGCTCGTTTGTATATTCATTACGTGTAATGATTCCATCTGATTTGTAGCCGATATTCAGGATGATTTCATCTGGCTTAACATCAATAACGGTACCCTCTACCACTTCTCCATTTCTTATTGTTTTTAAAGATTCTTCCAACATTTGTTCAAAGCTCATTTCTGACATTCTTTGAAACCTCCTCGATGATATTGTTTGGGGTTGAAGCCCCTGCGGTAATACCTACGTTATTGATGGATTGTATCTGATGATAATCCATATCTTTACTCGTTTGTATATAGTAAGTATTTGCACATTCCTTTTTAGATATTTCATACAATTTTTGCGTATTGGAGCTATGCTTGTCACCAATGACAATCATGAGATCCGACTCCGCAGCAATTTTGCGCGCTTCCGTCTGTCTTTCCTCCGTTGCATTGCAGATTGTATCTAAAACACTTATATCATAACCTTTTTTCTTTATAATTTCAACTAATTCTTGAAATTTATTGTAGTTAAATGTCGTCTGTGCCACCAGACAGACTTTTTCTCCCTCTTTTAACGGTAATTTTTCAATATCTTCCTGACTTGTGACCGTATAGGCAGGCTGTCCTTCCACCCATCCGAGAATTCCTTCCACTTCCGGGTGATGTTCGTTTCCGGCAATCACAATCCGGTACCCTTCTTTGCTGTACTTCTCCACAAGCCGGTGAATTTTCAGGACAAACGGACAGGTTGCATCCAGCACTTCAAATCCGCATGCCTTCATTGCTTCATGTTCTCTGCGGCTGATACCGTGTGAACGGATGATAATCTTTCCTTTTGGAAGATTCTCAAGTTCTTTGAGCTCCCTGACCACATGAACTCCACGCTGTTTAAGGTCCCTGACTACTTCTTCATTGTGAATGATCGGCCCATACGTATATACCGGAACTTTTGCCTCTTCTGCTTCCTGATATACCATATTTACTGCCCGTTTCACGCCGAAGCAATACCCGGCACTTTTTGCAATCGTCAGCTTCATTTTTGTCTATTCCGCCTTCTTGATTATTTTTTTCATTTCTTCAACAACGCCGTCAATATCCAGATCCGATGAATCTAAAAGGACAGCATCCTCCGCCTGTTTTAACGGGGAAGTTTCCCGGTGCATATCCCGGTAATCGCGCTCAATAATATCTTTTTCTATCGCATCCATATCACAGGATACACCTTTTGCTGTCAGCTCATCAAAGCGGCGCTTTGCCCGCACTTTCGAGCTTGCAGTGAGATAAATTTTCACATTGGCATTCGGAAGGACAACCGTACCGATATCTCTTCCATCCATAATCACATTTTCCTTTGCAGCAAGCTGTCTCTGCAATTCTACCAGTTTTGTACGAACCACTGGATAAACACTGGTCGCGCTGGCCATGTTGCCGACTTCCTCTTTCCGGATAACGCCGTTTACGTTCTCTCCATTTAAGATCACCTGCTGTTCTCCGCCCATATACTGAATGGTCACGTCTACCTTCGGACAGGCAGCCGCAATCGCCTGCTCATCGGAAGCATCGATATGATTCTGTAAAAAATAATATGCCATCGCGCGGTACATTGCACCGGTATCCACATACACATACCCCAGATCCGCCGCAAGTTTTTTGGCGATTGTACTTTTTCCGGCTCCTGCCGGTCCATCAATTGCAATATTAAATGCCATTTTCTATTCTCCTTTGAAATAAATTATTTATCTTTGAAATTACAAAACGGATATTCCCGCCAGGTGTCCGGTGGACCAGGCAATCTGAAGATTATAGCCACCGGTAAGTGCATCCAGATCCAGCACCTCGCCGCAGAAATACAGCCCCTGCACAAGTTTTGACTCCATCGTGGAAGGATTGATATCTTTCACGGAAACACCGCCCTTTGTTATAATTGCCTCTTTAAAATCGCGAAGCCCTGTAATTGTAAGCGGCATATTTTTAAACAGATGTAACAGATTCTGTCTCTGTTCCCTGGATATTTCATTCACCTTTGTATCTGGATCAATGCCTGATAACGCAATCATAACAGGTATCATTTTTGCCGGGAGCAAATGCCCCAGAGAATTTTTAAACTGCTTATTTTTCATTTCATCAAATTCCCTTAAGATCCGGTGATCAAGCTGTTCCACATCCAGTGCCGGTTTCAGATCAATCGTCATGGAAAGCTCCTGGTCAAATGCTTTTGCCGGGATACATCCGCTTGCCGACAATACCAGCGGACCGCTGACGCCGAAATGCGTAAAAAGCATCTCTCCAAAATCCTCATACAGTTTTTTCTTTCCCCGGGTAACCGACATACGGACATTGCGCAGCGAAAGGCCCTGCAGATCCCTGACCCACGGTTCTTTCATTTCCATCGGAACCAGTGCCGGAGTCGGCGATACCATCTTATGTCCGCTCTCTTCTGCCATGCGGTAACCATCCCCCGTTGCCCCTGTTGAAGGATAGGAAATTCCTCCGGTTGCAACAATCACAGCGTCCGCATGCATTTTTGTATGATCAGCCAGCTCAACACCGGTAACACGCTTTTCTTCATCCCTCTTTTCAAGCAGCAGACGCTTTACTTTTGTATGCAGTAAAACTTCCACATGCTGCCCCCGCAATGCGGTGGATAACGCCGCAATCACATCGGAAGAATGATCCGACACGGGAAATACCCGGTTCCCACGCTCTGTTTTTGTAGGCATTCCATGACTCTCAAAAAAAGAAATCACCTGCTCATTGTCATAGGAGTAAAAAGCACTGTATAAAAATTTACGGTTGCTGACTACATTGGCAAACAGCTGTTCCATATCACTGGCATTCGTCAGATTGCAGCGCCCTTTTCCCGTAATAAACAGCTTTTTTCCGAGTTTTTCATTCTGTTCTAAAAGCGTCACTGCATGTCCGCTCTCCGCTGCCGCATACGCAGCCATCATTCCCGCCGGTCCTCCACCGATCACGATTACTTTACTCATTATCGATATCCCCTAATTTTGCATAATGTACCTTAATCGAATCATCAATATAATTGATCTCATCGTTTTCATATACCTGATACTCATCCCAGATGTCTTCTAACATCGTCAGTGTTCCCGCCACTTCTTTTTGTTTCTTCATGCACAGAGCCACTACCAGCGCATTGATAACGGAAAGCGGTGCGACAAGGGAATCCACAATGGATGCCATATCACTGTCCGCAATGAGATTGCAGGAAGAATACAGATTCATCGGTGAATGTATGCTGTCAGTAATTGTAATTACTTTTGCACTCCGGTTATTTGCAAATTCCAATGCCTTTAATGTCCGCATGGAATATCGTGGGAAACTGATTCCGATAATAACGTCATTTTCCCCGATTCTTACCATCTGTTCAAACAGTTCACTCGAACTGTTTGTCGTAAGCAGACGCACATTATCAAACATCAGATTCAGATAAAATCCTAAAAAACTTGCAAGCGGCGCACAGCTTCTGATCCCGACAATATAAATATTTTTTGCCTCAAGGATTGTCGAGACGGCCACCTCAAACGCACTGTGATCAATTTTTTCCAATGTCGTTTTGATCTTGTCCGCGTCTGCCGATAAAACTGTCTCTAAAATCTTCGACTGGCTGATTCTTCCGTAGGTTACCTCCATGCGCTGTACGGAGTTTAATTTATTGCGCACCAGTTCTTCTAAGGCACGCTGAAATTCCGGATATCCTTTATATCCAAGATATGTTGCGAAACGTACAACGGTCGACTCACTGACACCAACCGTTTCCCCCATTTTGGCGGCTGTTAAAAATACCGCTTTATCATAATTATCTGTAATGTAAGTTGCAAGCAGTTTCTGTCCCTTGCTCATCGAACTGTAACAATTATTAATCCGGTTTAACAGATCATTGGTATTTGACATCATATTCTCCTCTTTATCCCATAAAAGCTGTGTCACAAACAGCACTTTTGATTGTATCACTTTAACCGGAAAATGCAAGATTTCATGCAAAAAGAATTTTTCCCATCAAAAAAAGACGCATCAGATCTGATGCGTCTTTTTCGTAGAAACCGGATATGACTATACCGGATATGCTCCGTTCTTTGTATCAGCAGTCTTTGCGTCTACGCCAGTCTGCTGTGCCTCACGGTATTTGAAGAAATCAGTAGCAACCTGTGGGAACAATGCATAGGATAATACATCCTCATCCTGCTGCTTGTACTGTTTCATCTCAGCTTCAATCTTATCAAGCTCCGGCTCAAGAAGATCTGCCGGACGACAGGTGATTGCATTCTTTTTATCCTCTCCGAGAACCTTGTCAACAACTTCCGGATTGAATGGTTTAACGGTCTGGCCGTACTTACCAAGAAGAATATCCTTTGTCTCCTTTGTTGCGACTTTATAACGCTCTCCCATCAATACGTTAAATACAGCCTGTGTACCAACGATCTGGGAAGACGGAGTAACAAGCGGTGGCTCACCAAGGTCTTTACGCACACGCGGAACCTCTGCAAGCACTTCCTCGTACTTGTCCTCTTTTCCCTGCTCCTTGAGCTGGGAAATCAGGTTGGAAAGCATACCACCCGGTACCTGATAACGAAGAGTGTTGATGTTTACACCAAGTACCTTCGGGTTCATCAGACCGCTTGCAAGTGCCTCTTCACGTAACGGACGGAAGTAATCTGCGATCTCACTTAACAGATTCAGATCAAGACCGGTATCGTATGGTGTGTCCTTGAAAGCCTCTACCATAACCTCTGTTGCAGGCTGGCTGGTTCCAAGAGCAAATGGAGACATTGCAGTATCAATGATATCTACACCGGCCTCTACTGCCTTCATATATGTCATGGAAGCTACACCGGAAGTATAATGTGTATGAAGTTCTACCGGAAGAGAGGTAGAATCCTTCAGTGCCTGTACAAGCTCTGTAGCCTTAGCAGGAACTAAAAGACCTGCCATATCCTTGATACAGAGAGAATCAGCTCCCATATCCTCTACACGCTTTGCCATCTCCATCCAGTAATCCAGAGTATAAGCATCTCCAAGGGTGTAGGAAAGAGCTACCTGTGCATGACCTTTTTCCTTGTTACATGCAGTAACTGCTGTCTGCAGGTTACGGATATCATTTAAGCAGTCAAAAATACGGATGATGTCAATTCCGTTTGCAATTGACTTCTGTACAAAATACTCTACCACATCATCTGCATACGGACGATATCCTAAGATATTCTGTCCACGGAACAGCATCTGCAGTTTTGTATTTTTAAATCCGTCTCTTAATTTACGAAGACGATCCCATGGGTCCTCTTTTAAGAATCTCAGGCAGGCATCGAATGTCGCACCACCCCAGCACTCTACAGCATTGAATCCAACCTTATCCATCTTTGGGATAATCGGAAGCATCTGCTCTGTTGTCATACGTGTAGCGATCAGTGACTGATGGGCATCACGCAAAACAGTTTCTGTTATTTTTAATGGTTTTTTTACCACTTCTGACATGACTTTTCCTCCTTATTAAATTCCAAATATAGCCATGAAACATCCCGCAGCTACCGCAGTACCGATAACACCGGCAACGTTTGGTCCCATTGCATGCATGAGCAGGAAGTTTGTAGGGTCCTCCTCTGCACCAACCTTCTGGGATACACGGGCTGCCATAGGCACGGCAGATACACCGGCAGAACCAATCAGAGGGTTAATCTTGCCCTTGGTAATCCAGCATAATAACTTACCAAATAAAACTCCGGCAGCAGTACCAACGATAAATGCGATCAGACCTAATACAACAATCTTTAAGGTGCTTGCATTTAAGAAAGCTTCTGCGCTGGTAGTTGCACCAACGGAAGTACCCAGTAAGATAACGACAATGTACATAAGTGCGTTACTTGCAGTCTCCTGTAACTGACGGACAACGCCAGATTCACGGAAGAGGTTTCCAAGCATCAGCATACCAACAAGTGGTGCTGTGGTAGGAAGCAGTACGCAGACAACAACGGTAACAACGATTGGGAAGAGGATCTTCTCCAGTTTGCTGACCGGACGAAGGTTCTGCATCTTGATCGCACGTTCCTTCTTTGTTGTAAATAACTTCATAACCGGAGGCTGAATAATCGGCACAAGTGCCATATAAGAATATGCAGCCACAGCAATTGGTCCTAACAGACCAGTCTGTCCCAACTTACCAGCAAGGAAGATGGAAGTCGGTCCATCCGCTCCACCGATGATAGATACGGCAGCGGCAGCCTTGTCATTAAATCCAAGTAAAATTGCAAGGAAATATGCACTAAAAATACCAAACTGTGCAGCAGCTCCCATCAGGAAACTGATCGGATTTGCAATCAGTGGACCAAAGTCCGTCATTGCACCTACGCCCATGAAAATGAGGGAAGGTAAAATAGACCACTCATCCAATGTATAAAAATAATAAAGTAAACCGCCCACGCCGTTGCTCGTCTGTTCCGGGCTTGCGATGATATCCGGGTAAATATTTACCAGAAGCATACCAAATGCGATCGGAACTAACAGTAATGGCTCAAAACCTTTCTTAATCGCAAGATACAGGAAAATAAATGCTACTAAAATCATAACATAATTTCCCCAGGTCAGATTGAAAAAGGCTGTCTGATGCAGGAGGTTCGTCAATGTTTCACCTACATAACTCACAGTGTTTTCCTCCTTGGATTAGTTTAATGTAGCGAGTAATGCACCAGATTCTACGGCATCACCAACTGCTACGTCGATACTTGCAACAGTTCCGTCTTCCGGAGCAACGACTGGTGTCTCCATCTTCATGATCTCAAGAACCAGAACAGTGTCTCCCTTCTTTACAGCATCGCCGACTTTCTTCTCAATCTTGAATACCTTTCCGGCTGCTCCTGCTTCGATCTTAATGTTTCCGGCTCCTGCTGAAGCAGCTGGTGCTGCTGCGGCTGCCGGTGCTGCAGCTGGCTTTGCAGCTGTACGTCTCGGTGCTGCTGCGCCGGATGTGCTTCCGGTCTCTTCTACTGTAACATCATAAACGTTACCATTTACGGTAATTGTATAATTCTTCATGAATATGTTCCTCCTAAATTTTCTTTCTATCCTATCTACGATTGATGGAACGAACTACGAAATCACTGGTAGAAGTTCCGGTACTTGCAGCGATTGCAGCTGCAATAACTGCGATAAGTTCATTGTCATCTGTCTGTGCTGCAACAGGGGCAGGTGCCGGTGCTGCGGCTGGTGTCTCTTCCTGCTGTGGAGCCTGTCCGGCTGCTTTGGCAGCTTTCTTTTTCTCCAGATACGGGAAGATCTTAAAGCAGGAAATCAGCAGACTGATCAGGATCAGTACAGCAAATACAACTGCCATAGAAATTACAGTATTCAGTCCTGCCTTTTCCATTTTCTCACCGAGTGTATAAATCGGATCTACCGAAATACCGGTAACATCCATGGAATAATAATCATATACTACTTCAAAATTGACATCTTTCTTCGCGAACTTGATGGTCATATCTGTGGTAAGTGTCTTACCGGATTTGGTAACCTCAAAAGTATCGTCTTCGATCTTTTTCATTTCACCAAACTCATCCAAAGTATCCTGCCACTTTCCAGCTGCTTCAATCTGTGCCTCTGTGACACCATAGCTTGAAGTAAGCTGATCCTTTACATCGTCCGGAAGAGCATCTGCTGTCAGTTTGTTCTCTTTGAACAACTGTGCCAGACTCTGTACCATGCCCGCATTGGTATCCATTTCAGACTGAAGATCTGAATAGGACTTTCCATTGTAATCCACGGTAGTCGGGTCTGTTCCACATGCACCGAGCATCAGAACCATCAGGATCATGCAAAGTGCAAAAGCAATTCTCTTTTTCATAAAACTTCACCTTTCTACTTGGTACCGTGTTTCTTTTCTGGCTCGCTTACATACTTTGTATAAAGCATTTCAAAAGCAGCTACAAGGTATTTTCTGGTATCTGCCGGATCAATCAGACGATCCACATATCCTCTTGCAGCAGCAGATGCGGCAGAATCCTGAAGTTTTTCATAATCAGCAGCTTTCTGCTTGATCTCATCTGCACCAGCTTCCGGATACATAATCTTTGCAGCCAGAGTAGAATCCATCGCACCGATCTTTGCTCCGCTCCATGCGTATACAAGATCTGCTCCGACAGACTTGGAATTCATAAATACATAAGCACTTCCGTAAGCCTCTCCTGTGATCAGGTTTACCTTTGCACAGGTTGCATTGGAAAATGCGTAAGTCATTCTCGCAAGTGCCTTTGCAAGTTTCTTCTCAGAGCACATGCAGTTTTTCAATCCATTCACATTTGTAATGGTAAGTACCGGGATTGAGAATGCATCACAGAACTGAACAAATTCAGCTGCCTTGTTGCATCCCTGCGCGGTCAGGGACTTGTCAAAGCTCTCTGCTTTCTTGCCTTCTGCATCATATACTTCGCTGCAGTTTGCCACAGCACCGACTGTCATTCCGTTTAACTTGATCAGTCCGGTTACCATATTCCTGGCATAATCTGCCTTTGTCTCGAAGAATACGTTATTATCTGAAATCTGGGATAACAGATATCTCGGATCTCCCTTCATATTCTCCATACTCTCGCAGGCACGATTTAAATCATCTTCACAGTCATCTGTATAGACATCTCCCTCATTGTTGCTTGGAAGCATACATACAAGCTGACGAATCTGCTCCATGATTTCATCTTCTGAACCAACGAAATCCACACATCCGTTGTTTTCACTCTGGAATGCTGCGCTGGCTGTATCACATTTTTCTGTGTTATTGCCTTCGATTGCATCCGGAGCATTTACAAACATGCGTCCTTTCTTCTCTTCAATGAACGCGAAATCGCAAAGTGCCGGGACAACGGAAAGGCCGCCGCCACAATTGCCAAATACACCACAAATCTGAGGTACAAGACCGGAAGCTGCTACTTCCTTCGCATAAATAGTTCCAAACCCATCCAATGCATCAACCGACTCCTGAAGACGAATACCGCCACAGTCAATCAGACCGATGACAGGAGCTCCCATCTTCATTGCCATGTCATACACAGACGCAATCTTCTTTGCGTGCATCTCTCCGATGGTACCGTTTAATACGGATGCATCCTGGCTGTAAATAAATACCAGATTGCCGTCGATCAGTCCATGACCGATTACAACGCCATCTGAAGGGGTCTTTGCAGCGGTAAGATTAAAATCTGTGCTACGTGCTGTTACGAGAGAACCGATTTCCATAAAACTGTTCTCATCGACCAACTTAGCAATACGCTGAATTGCCAAGTTTTCATTGTTACTACTCATTTTATGCCCTCCATCTATAAAAAATAAAAATTTCCGCTAGTTTGTATTGTATCTCATTTCCCAATTCTTTTCAACATAATTTGTTAATTTTTTCACTAATTCTTTGTGACTAATTTCCTATTTGCCCAACAGTGCCTCTTTCCACATAATTTGAAAAAACTTTTCAGGAGACCATTTTTTTACGGAAACCTCTGCTTTGATTTTTCCGGTGTAAATTTCCCTGCCGTTCATACAGTAGGAAACACGTCCAAGCGTCTGCCCTTTTTTGACCGGAAGGCTTATCGGATCAGACAATACTTTCTTTATTTCAGCGGTATCCCCGTCTTTTTTCAAAAACGTCAGTTTTGTGATATCCGTATCAACATAAACCGGCAGTTTGGCATGGGTAGCCCATTCCTCGAGTGTTTCTTTCCGACAGCCCTGCGCAATCTCTATATCCGGCAGCTCCATGGATGCTTCCGATCCCCGATACAGATGATAGGCATCCATTCCGTATTGAAACAGTGTCTTTGCATCGGACCACTTATAATTTTTGTGGTTCGGCCAGCCGCAGGCAAGAAGTGCGATTGCATAATGTCTCCCCCCTTCTTCAAGTGCAGCCACATAGCAATATCCGGCTTTGGACGTATATCCGGTTTTTCCGGTAATCACATGATCCATCATATCCAGCAGGGCATTTTTATTGGAAACAGCATATCCGGTTCCCTCCAGGCTCTGAAATGTATGTGACCGGGTCTGCGTCACTTCCAGAAACTGCTTGCTTACCGGAGACTTCCATGCGCAATAACTCATAATCCTGCACAGATCATATGCTGTGGTATGGTGTTCCCCCTGCTCATCCTTTGCATCCAGACCGTTCGGTGTCACAAAATGGCTGTCGGTGCACCCGATCTTCTTTGCTTTTTCATTCATAAGTGCTGCAAATTTTTCCGCAGATCCCGCCACATGTTCTGCGATTGCATATGCACAGTCATTATAGGATTCCAGCATCAGCCCATACCACAGATCCTGCATATAGAACTGTTCTCCTTTTTTCGCCCCGAGATGTACCTTCGGCTGTGATGCCGCTTTTGCGCTGAATGTGACCACTTCATCGGGCTTACATTGTTCCATCGCCACGATACAGGTCAGAATTTTTGTGGTACTTGCATTCGGCAGTGCTGTCTGTGCCTCTTTTCCATACAAAAGGCGCCCACTGTCACCATCCACCATGGCGCAGGATTTTGAATACAGTGTCTGCGCTTCGGGTTCTTTTTGCTTTTCTGCCAAAACCGGTTCGCTCATCAGACATCCGATTACCAGCAACAGACTTACTATTTTTGTGCAGATTCTTTTTTGAAACATAAAAAAATAACCATATACATTTTTATTCTATGTATATGATTATTCCTGCTTCTTTTATACGTCCAGTTTCACATGCATCTCTTCTTCTGCTTCCTGCTTAAACTCTTCCACCTGTACCGGACTGAGTACCGGCAGATCATCGATTGAATGTACGCCGAAACTGCGTAAAAATTCTTCTGTTGTTCCGAAAAGTAACGGACGCCCCGGTGCATCAAGTCTTCCAAGTTCACACACCAGATGATATTCCACCAGTTTGTTTACCGCATGATCCGATGACACGCCACGTATTTTTTCTATTTCCATCTTTGTCACCGGCTGCTTATATGCAATAATGGAAAGCGTCTCCAAAAGAACATCGGTTAAAACCCGACGTTTGGGCTGCTTTGCAATTTTAATCAGATATTCGTAAATTTCGGGTCTGGTGCACATCTGGTAGGCTCCATCCAGCTCCGTGATGGTAACGCCGCGTTTCTGTTCTTCCCACTCGTTTCTCATTTCATCGATCAGGTCCTTTGTTTTCTTCTGATCAAGTCCAAGAGTTCCTGCAATTTTTTCCAGTTCTACGGATTCTCCCATAGAAAACAGAATTCCTTCTATAATTGCCTTGTATTTTTTTTCTTCCATATTTTCCGTCCATCCTGCAATACATGATAATCTATGCTGCAACTTTCGAATCAATCTGGATATCATCAAAAATATGTTCCTGCGAAATCCGTATCGTTCCCATTTTCATCAGCTCCAGAATCGCAAGAAACGTAACGATCACTTCCACTTTCGATGACTGTGCCGTCAAAAGTCCCCGGAAACTGAAGTGCCTGTGTCCGGCCGCATATTTTTTCAGATCCTCCATCTTGTCTTCCAGTGATACCTCTTCTTTTTCAATCTTTCCGAACTTTGACCGCAGAGGATCAATTTTATCCTGCTGTTTTTTCATAATGCTCTCAAAAATTTCATGCAGACGTGAAAGCGTAATGTCCGACATCAGTTCGTGGATGTCAACCGGCGGCTCATACGCACGCACTTCCTCCGGAATCGTCGGCTTCTTATACATAACACGACCGGCATCCATCTGCCGGTCTTTTAGTTCATACGCCATACATTTGTACATCTTGTATTCCAGAAGCTGCTGTACCAGTTCCGCACGCGGATCTTCTTCCTCTTCACTGTCCGGATTCGATGGGAGAAGCATGCGTGATTTGATATCGATCAGTGTTGCAGCCATAACCAGAAACTCACTGAGCACCTCCAGATCCTGCCGTTTCATTTCCCGGATATACTCCATATACTGTTCCGTGATCTCCACAATCGGAATATCATAGATATTCACTTTATTCTTTTCGAGCAGATACAAAAGCAGATCCAGCGGTCCCTCAAATACCTGGAGTTTAACGGTCAGTTCCATCCCTCTCGTCCTTTCTGTCATAATCTATATTTTATCTTTATGTTGTAGAAAATGCAAGGACAATTTACTATATTTAGTGTTTTACAGAAGAGGGGCAAACAATTTCAATGCTCCCATAAATGTACGCACAAGAAACGATTTTCTTTGAAATTCCTCCAGGGTCACTTCGTGGCTTTCCGCAAATGTTTTTAACGCATCTTCTTTTACCTGCAAAACTGCCCGGGTACGATACATCCAGACGCCACATTCAAAATGCAGACACAGACTGCGGTAATCCATGTTTACCGTTCCCACGGTTGCCTGTACATCATCCGACACAAAACATTTTGCATGGATAAAACCTGGCGTATATGTGTATATTTTCACTCCGTTTTTGATCAGATACGGGAAATTCGACTGTGTCAGAAAATACACCAGTTTCTTATCCGGAATTCCCGGTACAACCAGACGCACATCCACGCCGGATTTTGCCGCATTTACAAGTGCCGTACGCATCTCGGATCCGATGATCAGATACGGAGTAAAGATGTAAAGATATTTTTTTGCCCTGCTGATGATATTCAGATATACATTTTCGCCGACATCTTCGTGATCCAGTGGAGAATCGGTATACGGCTGGACGAATCCTTTTTCATCTGCATGGATTTTTTCCTGCAACCTGTGTTTTTCCATGGAAGTTGCCCGATAAAATGTATAATCACTTTCTATTTTCAAAATATAATCCCACAGTTCCAAGAACATGCTTGTAAAACTCCAGACACATTCTCCGGTCAGACGGATTGCCGCATCCTTCCAATACCCAAAACGCACTCTGGCATTGATATACTCATCCGCCAGGTTCATTCCCCCGGTATAGGCAACCTTTCCGTCAATCACCGTGATCTTCCGGTGATCCCGGTTATTCTGGATAATTGACATCAGTGGTCGAAATGGCTGGAAACATGCACATTTGATTCCCTTTTCCTGCAGATAACGATAATATTTATTTGGCAGTGTCTGGATACATCCGATTCCATCGTACATAAACCGTACATCCACACCCTCTTTTGCTTTCTGTGCCAGAATTTCAACAATTGCATCCAGCATCTTTCCAGGCTCTGCAATAAAATACTCCAGAAAGATATAAGATTTTGCTGTTTTTAAATCTTCCAGAAACTGCGGATACATCTCTTCTCCGCAGCAATAATACTGTGTATCCGCCTCCCTGTACACCGGATACCCCGCATAACGGGTGAGATACTGCGCCTGCTGTCCGACAGAATCATCCTCTGCCCTTAAGGCAGACATCACATCATCGGAAGGAGAACTGTATGCCCGTATCCTGCTGCTGACCACGTCCATCTTCATACGGGTCCGTTTTGTCAGTCCCGGACGGCCAAACAGATAGTATGCCGGAATTCCGAACAGAGGAAGTGCCAGTATCAGAAAAATCCAGGAAGTTTTATATGTGGAACGCATATCCCTGCTGGAGACAAACAATGCAAGCACAATGGATGCAATTTTAAACAATGCATCTACCATGGAACTGTATACGGTCGCACTGTACAACAGATAGACAAACCAGCTGAACTGCAATATAATAATCAATCCTCCAAGGACAAGTTTACTAAAGAGTTTATTTAATATTCGTTTCATCTGTCTCCTCCTTTGGTTCTCATAAAATGTCACCGACAGGCTTTTAGAAAGTATTTTATACCAATGCCAGCAAATTATCAACATCAAGAACGCCCCACGCCATGGACATTCCCGTTTCTTTCCGCGCCGATTCATATAATTTCAGTTTCAGTTCTTCCGGCCGCAGCTTTGGATTTTTCTGTAATGCAAGTGCCAGTGCCCCGCATACGACAGGGGTTGCCATAGAGGTACCACTTTTTCTGGAATATAGTGCTCCGTGATGATCCAGACTTACAATATTCGTCCCCGGTGCTAAAATTTCCGGCTTCATAATACAGCATCCGGTCGGACCACTGCCACTGTAGCCACCACGCCTTTCCCCCGAAGAACTCCGGTCATCACTTGCCCCCACCGTAATCACTTTTCTCGAAATACCGGGAGCCGTGACTGTCCCGGCTCCCGGGCCATTATTTCCGGCCGCTGTGACAACCGTCACGCCATCATCCCACAGCTGTTCTAAAAGTTCCATAATCTGCTTCTGCTCACGGTCGAGTGCCCCCGGAAGAAATCCTACGGAAAAATTCAGAATCCGGATTCCCAGTTCTTTATGATGTGCAAGCACCCATTGCAGGCCACGAATCACCCGCTCCGTCTGTCCTCCTCCATCCTTCCCGAGAACTTTCAGCGCAATCAGCTGTGCCTGCGGTGCCATTCCTTTCATTCTGCCATTCGCACACAAAATTCCGCCAACATGTGTTCCGTGTCCATTGTCATCATAACAGGCTCGTTTCATTGCCACAAAATCCAGAAATCCAACCACATTCTGCCGCAGATCCGGATGCAGATAAACGCCTGTATCCAGTGTCACCACCCGGATATTTTTCCCCGTGTAACCCATACGATATACATTCTCTGCATGTACAAGCTGTTTGACACGATTCATATTTCAACTCCGAACTTTTCGAATCATCGCCTTTTTCTTTCATGGTATGAAAAAAGGGCCGCATGGTGCGGCCCCTGAAGTACATCTTTCATGGATCTTAATTCTGTACGGTATTTTATTTCTGATCTGCCGGAACGTCCTTAATGGAAAAACTGATTCTTCCCATCTTGTCCTTTCCAAGACAGACAACTTTCACAACATCTCCAAGTGTCAGTACATCCTCGACATGCTCAATGCGTTCCTTGGCAATCTTTGAAATGTGAACCATTCCTTCCTTGCCTGGTGCAAACTCGATAAAAGCACCAAACTCTTTGATACTTACAACTGTACCGGTAAAGATCTGTCCTTCCTTAAAATCGGTTGTGATGATTTTTATCATATCAATGGCCTTTGCGATTGCCTCCTTGTCTGTTCCACAGACAGAAACCGCACCATCATCTGTAATATCAATCTTGACACCTGTACGGGCAATGATCTCATTGATTGTCTTACCCTTCTGTCCCACAACATCTCCAATTTTATTCGGATCAATGTTGATCTGTTCAATCTTCGGTGCCCACTGATTTACTTCTTTTCGTGGCTCTGCAATTGCCTTGCTCATAACTTCATCCATAATGTAGACGCGTGCCTCACGGGTACGGGCAATGGCTTCTTCTACGATTGGACGGGTCAGGCCATGGATCTTGATATCCATCTGGATTGCAGTGATACCATCATGTGTACCGGTTACCTTGAAATCCATATCTCCGAAGAAATCTTCAAGTCCCTGGATATCTGTCAGTACCAGATAATCATCATCCGTCTCTCCGGTCACAAGACCACAGGAAATACCTGCAACCATCTTTTTAATCGGAACACCTGCAGCCATCAGTGACATACAGGACGCACAGGTAGATGCCATGGAAGTAGATCCATTGGATTCAAATGTCTCGGAAACTGCACGGATTGCATACGGGAACTCCTCCACAGAAGGAAGAACCGGAAGTAATGCACGCTCTGCAAGCGCACCGTGTCCGATCTCACGACGTCCCGGACCTCTGCTTGGCTTTGTCTCTCCAACAGAATAGGACGGGAAATTGTACTGATGCATATAACGCTTGGTTGTCACGTTCTCATCAAGTCCGTCAATCTTTTGTACTTCCGAAAGCGGTGCAAGTGTAACAACATCGCAGATCTGTGTCTGTCCACGGGTAAACATGGCAGAACCATGTACACGAGGGATCAGATCTACTTCTGCAGCCAGCGGACGGATCTGATCGATCGCACGTCCGTCTGGACGCTTATGATCCTTTAAGATCATCTTACGAACAGTCTTCTTCTGATACTGGTAAACGGCCTCGTCAAGAACAGCAAGCCACTCCTCGTTCTCTGCAAAAGCCTCTGCAAATTTATCTGTGATTTCACGGATATTCTCTTCTCTCTGCTGCTTTTCATCGGTAAATACCGCTTCTTCCATCTGCTCCGGAGTGACGATTTCCCGCATAGCTGCAAACATTTCTTCCGGAATCGCACAGCTTGTATACGCATGCTTCGGTTTGCCAACCTCTTCCCGGATCTTATTGATAAATGCAATGACTGTCTGGTTGACATCATGGCACTTATAAATAGCCTCAATCATCTTTGCTTCCGGAATCTCATTGGCACCGGCCTCAATCATGATGACCTTTGTTGCTGTAGATGCAACCGTAAGCTTTAAATCTCCCTCGTCCCAGTCTTTCTGGGATGGGTTTACAATAAATTCACCATTCTTCATTCCCATCTGGGTCATGGCACATGGGCCGTCAAACGGAATATCGGAAATGGTAGTAGAAAGTGCTGCACCGATCATGGCAACCAGCTCCGGACGACACTCCGGATCTACAGACATAACCATATTATTTAAGGTTACATCATTGCGGTAATCTTTCGGAAACAGAGGTCTCATCGGACGGTCAATGACACGTGCGGTAAGAATAGAGTTCTCTGATGCCTTTCCTTCACGCTTGTTAAATCCGCCAGGAATTTTTCCAACCGAGTACATTTTTTCTTCAAATTCCACGCTCAGCGGGAAGAAATCAACGCCATCTCTCGGCTTGTCGGAAGCAGTAGCCGTAGATAATACGGTAGTCTCTCCATATTTTAATAATGCGGCACCATTTGCCTGTGCACATACTCTTCCGATATCAACGGTCAGTGTTCTGCCTGCCAGTTCCATTGAATAACTTTTGTACATGTATTCTCTCCTTCAAAATTTAATACGGTATGTCAAAACCCCGAAACTACTGAACAATACAAAACAGCGTTTTGTCCTCTTCAGTGGTCCCGGAAAAAAGTTCTGCCATACAACAAAAAGAAGAGCGGAATATAAAACTCCGCTCTTTGTTTACAATTATTTTCTGAGTCCTAAACGCTCAATTAAAGAACGATATCTTTCAATATCAATGCTCTTTAAGTATGATAATAATCCACGTCTCTGACCGATCATCTTAAGCATACCTCTTCTGGAATGATGATCCTTTGGATTCTGCTTTAAGTGCTCAGTAAGCTCCTGAATTCTTGCAGTAAGAACAGCTACCTGAACTTCTGGTGAACCAGTGTCGTTTGGTGTTCTTCCATACTCATTGATAATTGCCTGTTTCTTTTCTTTTGCGATCATTTTATGATCCTCCTTAAAATATTTTTGCACCCGATACTCAGCAAAAGGTCGGAGTGTCCATTCACCGAATATGGGTTAAACCATACTAATCTAATGTATCATAAATCCGTATCGTTGTAAACAGTTTTTTAATTTAAATACGATATGACACAGATTGGTGTCCGGTAATAGGCATTGGAAATTTTAATTCCGGTACGTGCATTGCTGGCATGCACAATCTGACCGTTTCCGATATAAATTCCCACATGGCTGATGCTGCTTCCGCTTCCATAGAAAAAGAGATCTCCCGGTTTTGCCTCAGATGCACGGATTCGTTTTCCGTATGCCGGCTGACTTGCCGCATGATGCGGGAGGCCGACTCCGTATCTCGCATATACCTGCATCGTAAATCCGGAACAATCAATTCCGTTTGTCAGGCTTGTTCCACCCCAGACATAACGGTTTCCTACAAACTGTAATGCAAACTGTACTAAAGAAACGCGGGAATCCGTGTATCCCTCTCCGTATTCCAGTTCTTTTACCGTCGATGCTGTCGGAAGTTTTTCTGTTACCTCTACATAATCTCCGGAAATATATCCCTTCTGATCATCCACTTCCACTTTATACCAGCCGTCTTTTGTATCTTCCACAACAAGATCCTCTCCCTCTCCAACCAGAGAAAGTATTGCAGAATCTTCAGAAGCCTTTTCTCTTACACGAAGGGTTGTGGTATTTACTGTAACAACTTTTGTAATTTCTTTCTTTGCTACATTTTTTGCCGCATCTCCTGTCAGAAGATACTCTGTCTTTACATAACCTTCCACCTTGCCGGAGGTGATCTTTGCCCAATCTCCCTTGACCGAGACAATCTCACAGGCATCTTTATCCGTCATTTTTCCAACAACTTTACTGTCTGTGGATGCCTTTTTTCGCACATTCAGGCTTCCCTGCACCTGCGCGATTCCAAGATTTTTATACCCACAGATGCTGGTATCCTCCGTGGTATTTTCCGAAACCGCTTCTTTTGTCTGCGTATCTTCGATTCCCTGTGCAACCATCTGCTTTTCATTCGCAGCCACCGCAACATCTGTTTTATCATACAGCTGACTGGTTACTCCTGCCGTCACATCCAGCGCCTCCACTTCGCTTGCATTCAAAGATGCGGAAACACCGGCTGTGAGCGATCCGGCCGCCTCTGTTTTATCTGTATTTCCCTGCTGTATCCCGATATAGGCTGCCGCACCGGTCAGTGTCAGAGAAAAAGCAAGTACCATTCCAACTCTCTTTTTTGTCATACGATTCATTTCACAGATTCCTCCCTCATGTCTCATGAAATCTCATAACAAAACGAGTATAACAACAAATAATTACAATGTCAACATATTTTCGTAATATTTATGTAATATATTTACATGTCGCCGTTTATCGACATCATACGGCTGCGGCTCGTTTCAATGTCTCTTTCCATCTGTTCTTTTAACATCTCTACAGACGAGAATCTCTGTTCCGGACGTATAAAAGAATAAAAGCTGACCTTTAGTTCATATCCGTACAGATCACCGGAAAAATCCAGTATATGCGTCTCCACATTTACTTTATTGGAATGATTGACGGTCGGTTTGCATCCGACATTTGTCACACCTGTGTAATATTTTCCACCAATCTCTACCGCAGTTGCATATACACCTTTCGGCGGAAGAAGTTTTTCGGCCACAAGTTCCATATTGATCGTCGGGATTCCGAGCGTTCTTCCAAGCTGCCTTCCATGAATCACTTCACTCTTTACAAAAAACGGATACCCAAGCAGATCATTTGCCTTTTCAATATTGCCTTTTATGATCTGTTCCCGCACAAACGTACTGCTGATGTCCCGTCCCTCATACTGGATCTTGTCTACCACCCTAAGGGTATAGCCATATGTCGCGGACAATTTTTCCAGCAGAATATGATCCCCTTTCCGGTTATGGCCAAACCGGAAATCCGATCCGACTACCATGCTCTTTACATGCAGACTTTTTACAATCCATGCAACAAAAGCCTCCGGCTCCATGCACATGACTTCTTTGGTAAACGGACATTCCAACAGGTAATCAATTCCACGTTCTTTGAGAATTTCCTGCTTTTCTTTATTGGTCGAAAGGACACGGTAATTATTATTCTCCGTAAGTTTTTTCGGTGGAATATCAAACGTAAAAACAACGGCCTTTAACCCTTCTTTCTTCTTTTCCAGAAGGTGTTCAATCAGTGCTTCGTGTCCACGGTGTACTCCGTCAAATTTTCCCAGCGACAATGCCGTTGGTTCTTCTATATGAAAATCTTCTATCTTATTCCAGCAAATCATATTTATGCACCAAACATTTTCCGGACTTTATAGTCCTTTGTTTCTCTCTCATACTGATATACAGCGTAAAAATGTCCCATCGGATCATAAACCAGTACCTGCTCACCATCCGCAATTTTTTCCGGAACATCCGTAAAATTTCCATCGTTTAAACGGTTTCCATTCTGAAGAAAACGAAACGCTTCCGGTACAACCGTCAGTTTCGTCTTTCCCTCAAACACGCGGTCCACCGGAAGAATCAGTTCTTCCAGCGTTCCTTCATCCCTTATCTTTTCAATTTCTGCCAACGTGTGTGCCTCTTCCAGAGGAAAAGCACTCACTCTTGTCCGGACCAGGGATTCCATACACGCGCCTACGCCAAGCACCTCTCCGATATCCGCACACAGCGTACGGATATAAGTTCCCTTGGAACAGTGCACCTGCATCGTCACATAAGGAAGATTGATTTTTTCAATTTCTATGGAAAAAATTTTAACCGTGCGGGCTTTCCGCTCTACCTCAATTCCGGCGCGGGCCAGATCACATAACTTCTTTCCGTTGACTTTGAGTGCCGAGTACATTGGCGGAATCTGCTCATAATCTCCAACGAACTGCAAAATAGCCGCTTCCACGGTCTGTTCTTTCAGCAATGCAGCCTCTCTGGAACGATCTTCTTTCACCGTTCCGGTCATATCCTGTGTATCGGTTGTAATGCCAAGATGCATCACCGTACGATACACTTTATCCTTATCCGTCAGAAGTTCACATACCTTTGTTGCATTTCCGATGCATACGGGAAGTACTCCGGTCGCTTCCGGATCGAGCGTTCCGGTATGTCCAATTTTACGCTCATGTAAAATGCCGCGGAGCTTTGCTACCACGTCAAAGGAAGTAAAGCCCCGCTCTTTATAAACATTTATAATTCCGTTTATCATATTATAATCTCTTCTCAACCTCGGCAAGAATACGCTCAATTGCCTCTTCTGCCGGTCCTTCCACGGTACATCCGGCAGCCTTGACATGTCCGCCGCCGCCAAAATGCATCGCAAGCGATGCCGCATCAAACGCACCGTTTACACGAAAACTTACTTTAAACGTATGATCCTCATTCTCATAAAGGAATACTGCAAGTTCCACATCTTTGGTATTGCGCATCTGCTCCACGATTCCTTCCATATGTTTCGGAAGAACTTCGAGTGCATGCATCTCTTCGAGCGTCAGAAAAGAAGTCACTACTCTGCCACCCAGACGAAGTCTGCTGGAAAGCAGCGCCTGTCCCATGGCACGGTTCTGGTTGTATGTTTTCTGATTAAAAGCTTCATCCACAATTTTTGTGAAATCAATTCCTTTATCCATCAGCATGCCCGCCATATTCATCGTGGAGGAAGACGTGCAGGAATACTGAAACACTCCGGTATCGGTAACCATTCCGGTATACAGACATTCCGCAATTTCTTTTGTGATCTTCTCCGTATCTAACAGTTCACAGATCAGCTCACAAGTGGAACTTGCATCCGGGAAAATATAATTTTCCTCTGCAAAACTCTGGTTACTGACATGGTGGTCAATACAGGCTGTATGCTTTGCTTTCTGAAAATAACGTGCAGCATTCCCCAGACGTTTCTCATCTCCGCAGTCCATGGCGATAAACAAATCAAACACCACGGATTCCTCATAGTCACTGCGGATTTCCGATGAAAAATTCAGGAATTTAAAGATATTGGGAATCGGCTCAAGATACAATCGCACATCCACATCCGGATAATATTTCCGGATATAGTTGTAAACTCCGAGTGTGGAGCCCACACAATCCCCATCCGGACGTACATGTCCGGCAAGACCTACCGATTTTTTCCCTGCAAGAATCTCATCAAGCTTCTTCATCCGGTTTCTCCTTTATATCTTTGGTCACTTCATCAATCATTTTTGACATATGGATTCCATATTCAATGGACTGGTCCAATACAAATTTGATCTCCGGTGTGTTGCGCAGATTTACGGACTTTGCCAGGCTCCTGCGAATAAATCCTTCTGCGGAGCGAAGTCCTGCAATCGTATCCTGCTGTGATTTTTCATCCCCCAGCACACTGATATAGGCCTTTGCCGTTTTCAGATCCGGAGCGACCTCCACTGCAACTACACTGGTCATCGGATTGATCCGCGGGTCTTTAATTTCCCCGCGGATAATATTGGAAAGCTCACGCATCACTTCCTCATTGATCCGAATATTTTTAATACTGTTTTTTCTCATATTCTATCCTATCTTGGTACTTCTACCATCTTATAAGCTTCTACCTGATCCAGTTCCTGAATGTCATTAAAGCCTTCGAATACAAGACCACATTCATATCCGGCCTTAACTTCCTTGACATCATCCTTGAAACGCTTCAGGGATGCTAAATCTCCCTCGAAGATCTGCTCGCCTTCTCTGGAAATACGAACTTTACATCCGCGTTCCATCACACCGTCAAGTACATAAGAACCGGCAATATTACCGACACCAGATGCCTTAAAGATCTGACGGATTTCTGCATGACCGATAACTTTCTCCTCAAATACAGGATCAAGCATACCCTTCATGGCAGCCTCTACATCCTCGATCGCATTGTAAATAACCTTGTACAGACGGATATCTACACCCTCATTATCTGCGGTAACTTTTGCAATCGGGTCCGGACGGACATTAAATCCGATGATGATCGCATTGGATGCGGAAGCAAGAATAACATCAGATTCGTTGATTGCGCCGACACCACCATGAATCACTTTTACAACCACTTCTTCATTGGACAGTTTCACAAGTGACTGTTTCACTGCCTCAACAGAACCCTGTACATCCGCTTTTACAATAATATCAAGTTCCTTCATATTTCCGGACTGGATCTGGGAGAACAGATCATCCAGTGACATCTTTGCCTTGGTATCTTCGATCAGGCGGTTCTTTTCCTCTGAAATATAAGTATCTGCAAATGATTTTGCTTCCTTATCGGAATCGCAGACAACAAATGTCTCTCCGGCTGCCGGTACACTGTTTAATCCGAGGATCTCTACCGGTGTGGAAGGAGTTGCCTTCTTCACGCGCTGTCCCTTGTCGTCGATCATGGCACGGACTTTACCGTAGCTGCTTCCACAGGCAATGGAATCTCCGACATGAAGTGTTCCTTTCTGAACCAGAACCGTTGCTACCGCACCACGTCCCTTATCCAGCTGTGCCTCAATGACCAGACCTCTTGCATTACGGTTTGGATTTGCTTTCAGTTCCATCACTTCTGCAGTCAGAAGGATCATTTCCAGAAGATTGTCGATACCTTCCTTAGTATGTGCAGAAACCGGACAGAAAATCGTACTTCCACCCCAGTCTTCCGGAATCAGTTCGTATTCGGAAAGCTCCTGCTTTACTTTTTCAATGTTTGCACTCGGCTTATCAATCTTGTTGACAGCAACGATGATTTCTACACCGGCAGCCTTTGCATGGTTGATTGCCTCGATGGTCTGTGGCATAACACCATCATCTGCAGCGACAACCAGGATTGCAATATCGGTTGAATTGGCACCACGCATACGCATTGCGGTAAATGCCTCATGACCAGGAGTATCCAAAAATGTGATCTTCTGTCCATTGATGGACACCACAGATGCACCGATATGCTGGGTAATACCACCGGCCTCGCGGTCTGTCACACGTGTGGAACGGATCGCATCCAGCAGGGATGTTTTACCATGATCGACATGACCCATAACACAGACAACCGGTGGACGTGGAACCAGATTCTTCGGATCTTCTTCATCCTCTTTTAAGAGTTCCGCGATGACATCAATCTTCTCCTCCGGCTCGCAGATAAAGTTAAACTCCAGTGCGATTTCTTCCGCTGTCTCAAAATCTACTTCCTGATTTACCGTTACCATTTCACCCTTCATAAAGAGTTTCTTTACAATGGCAGATGGCTGCAGTTTCATCTTGTCTGCCAGATCACGGATTGTCATCTTTTCCGGAAGTGTGATCGTCTTGATTACATTTTCATCTTCCTTCGGCTTCGGCTGCTGCTGTGGTTTCTTTCTGCCGCCGTGCTTCTCAAGGTTTACATAATTTTCCTGTTTCTTTCCGCCGAGTTTATCATGATCTTTCCGATGATTATTGTTGTTATTGCGGCGGTCATTATTTCCACGGGAGTCCTTTCCGCGGATTTCTTCCGGTGCTGCAACTGCTGCCGGCTCTTTACTGAAACGGTTCTTTCTGCCGTTATTGTTTCTGTCGTTCTGTGGACGGCTGTTGTTTCTGTCTCCGTTCGGACGATTGTTATTATTTCTATCTCCCTGATGACGGTTATTATTTCTCTCCCCGCCTCTGTCATTGTTTCTGTCATTCTGCGGTCTGTTGTTTCTCTCGCCACCGGAATGATTGTTGTTTCCGCGGTTTTCCTGGCTGTTGCGGGTATTTGTGTTTTCTGCCGGTTTATTGTTTGCCGGCTTACTTACTTCAAGATCCGCTGTCGGCGAAGGCGTACGCTCACTGATCGGACGCATTGCACGCTCCCCGACCGGACGCGGACGAATGATGCTGTGCTGTGCCGGACGCTTATTGTCCTCCCGTCTTCTGTTATTACCGTTTCCATTTCCGTTTCCACGGTTGTTGTTATTTCCGTTTGCCGGCTTTCTGGACTGTTTGCTGTACTGTGCATTAAATACGGCTGTGATGCTGGATTTCTTCTTTGGACGTTCCTTTCCATCCGCTGGTTTTCCTGCACCAGTCTTTGCAGCTTCCGGTTTTTTTGCATCTGCTGCCGATTTTGTCTCTTTTGCAAAAGCTCCGCGGATCAGTGCCTGTGCTTCATCCTCCATATTGCTGGATGCACTTTTTCCGTCAAACTTTGTATTTTTTAATTTATCCAAAATATCCTGTGATTTTATATTTAACTCTTTCGCGAGTTCATGAACTCTCATTTTTGCCATAAATGAATTTACCTCCGTTATTCAGTTTTATATTTTTATACGGTGCGCTCTTTGAGCTTCTTTTCTACGGCCCTCGCCAGATTCTCATCTGTCACGGCAAGTGATGCACGGAATTCTTTTCCGATACAGCGTCCAAGTGCTTCCTTGCTTCCGTAACAGTAGCATGGCACATGGTAAAAATCCGTCATATTACAAAAACTCTTTTTTGTGTTCCCGGATGCCTCCGCAGAGACAATCACGAGATATGCATGACCTGTTTTTACTGCTTTTTCTGTAGAAAACTCACCGCTTACAACATTTCCAGACTTTGCTGCTATTCCAATCATGGATAATACGGGATCATTATGCAAGTGTACTCATCTCCTTTTCCAGACTTTCATACACATCCTGCGGAATTGCAGTCTTAAGGGAGCGCTCAAGTCCTTTGGATTTTCTTGCCAGGCGAAGACACTCAGGATCTGCACAGATGTATGCCCCACGGCCGTTTTTGCGACCGGTGGCATCCAGTACAATTTCATTTTCCGGTGTTTTGATTACCCGGATCATTTCCTTCTTTTCCTTCATTGCATTACATCCAACACACTTGCGCAATGGAATTTTTTTATTTGCCATAATTACTCCTCAGAGGAAGTTTCTTCTACCGGTGTTTCTTCTACAGGTGCTTCTTCTGCCGGCTCTTCATCGGAAGAAGTCTCCTCTGCTGCATCCGGATCTTTGTAATAGCCTTCCTCATCATACTCATAATTATCGTCATATTCATCGTCTTCATAATCGTTCTCATAATCAAGGAAATCCCCGGACTCTCTTGCCTGTGTCTCACTCTTGATATCGATCTTGAATCCGGTCAGACGGGCAGCCAGACGGGCATTCTGTCCTTCTTTGCCGATTGCAAGGGATAACTGGTAGTCCGGAACAACAACCTTTGCTGCTTTTTCATCCGCATCTGCAATAACGGAAATCACCTTTGCAGGACTTAATGCATTCTGGATCAGGATGGCAGGATTCTCATCCCAGGTAATAATATCGATTTTCTCTCCGCGCAGCTCATTGACGATCGCGTTAACACGTGCACCGTTTAATCCGACACAGGCACCAACCGGATCAACATCCGGATCATTGGACCATACAGCAATCTTGGTACGGCTTCCTGCCTCACGTGAAATTGCCTTGATCTCAACAATGCCATCACGTACTTCGGAAACTTCGGACTCAAACAGTCTCTTGACCAGTTCCGGATGGGTTCTTGATACAAGAATCTTTGGTCCCTTGGAAGTAGCCTTTACTTCCAGGATATACACTTTGATACGTTCGGTCGGCTGGAATGTTTCGCCCTTGATCTGCTCGCTTTCGGTCAGAAGTGCATCTGCTTTTCCCAGATTAATGCTGACATTGCGTCCGACATAACGCTGAACAACACCTGTTACGACTTCTTTTTCCATGCTGAAATACTCATCATAAATCACTTTTCGTTCTTCTTCACGAATCTTCTGTAAGATCACGTTCTTGGCATTCTGTGTTGCAATACGGCCAAATTCCTTGGATTTTACTTCTACCTGAACGATATCGCCCAATGTATATTTTCCATTGATCATCTGGGCATTCTGCAAAGAGATCTGCTCAATCGGATCTTCCACGGTCTCTACCACTGTTTTTTCCTGATAACAATGATATTCGCAGGTATCCGGATCAATCACAACTTTTACGTTGTCAGCCTTTCCAAAGTGATTTTTGCAGGCAGTTAAAAGGGAATTTTCAATTGCCTCCAGCAGCGTTTCTTTACTGATGTTTTTCTCCTTCTCCAGTATCGTTAACGCATCCAATAACTCATTATTCATGATTTTTATCCTCCATATATATTTATCGTGTTTTCCACATATGAGGTATCGCATAAGCGATATCTCCTGCGCAGTTTACCTCCGCAAAACGGGCTTTTCTATAAACTGCTCTATAAGTCATTGTCCTAAAAATCAATTGCCTGTCGGATCAGTGCAATATCTGTCTTTAAAAAGGTGGTCTCTTTGTCGTTCTCATCTGCAATCGTCACAGATGTATCATCATACGCTTTTAAAATTCCTGTGAATTCCTTGCAGCGGTCGATTGCACGGTAGGTACGGATCTCAATTTCTTTGCCCATGTTGCGGACATAATCTTTTTCTTTCTTTAAAGGTCTTCCAAGTCCCGGAGAACTTACCTCAAATGTATAGGAATCCGGAATAAAATCTTCACGGTCGAGCAGTTCATTCATCTCACGTGCCACCGCTTCACAATCGTTGATTGTAATGCCCCCTTCTTTGTCAATATACGCCCGCAGATAATACGTGCTGCCTTCCTTGACATATTCTACATCTACCAGTTCAAACTGCATACGCTCCAGAATCGGAAGAATCAGTTGTTCTGTCTTTGCCTCATAAGTACTTGCCTTTGACATATTACCACCTCTTTTCTTTGACATAAAACACATTTTCACAAAAATTTGAGAGAGGACATCTGCCCTCTCTCAACCTTAGTTTCTATGTTACTTTTGTTATCATATCACTCTTTTTCCCTGATTTCAAGGGATTTTGTGTATTTCTTTCATAAAACAAAAAGTTCTTACCCAATCAGGTAAGAACTTCAGCAGTCCGTACGGGAATCGAACCCGTGTTTCCGCCGTGAGAGGGCGGCGTCTTAACCGCTTGACCAACGAACCGTGTATTATACTATCATAGCACAGGCCATGCGTCAAGTACTTTTTTCAGAAGCCTGGTTATTGTTCCCCGGTTCCCCTGCAAGCAGTAACAAGACTTGTACTTTCTTTCCCATATGTATATAATTTGTATAAAAGCAACTCAGGAGGACATCAGAAATGAAACTTATCTCATGGAACGTTAACGGGCTGCGCGCCTGTGTACAAAAAGGATTTCTCGATTATTTTCATGCCGCAGATGCCGATTTTTTCTGCATCCAGGAATCCAAGCTGCAGGAAGGACAGATCGCACTTGATCTGCCGGGCTACCACCAGTACTGGAATTACGCCGAGAAAAAAGGCTACTCCGGCACGGCAATCTTTGCAAAACACGAACCTCTTCAGGTCACACGCGGCATCGGCACCGCAATCTGCGATACCGAAGGCCGAGTGATCACCCTCGAATATGACAGCTTCTACCTCGTCACCTGTTACACTCCAAACTCCCAGAACGAACTGGCGCGGCTTCCCTACCGCATGGAATGGGAAGATGCTTTCCGCGCTTATCTTCTTCAGCTCGACAGCAAAAAGCCGGTCATTCTCTGCGGCGATTTAAATGTTGCACACACGGAGATCGATCTGAAAAATCCAAAGACCAACCGCAAAAATGCCGGTTTTTCCGATGAAGAACGGGAAAAAATGACCGAACTTTTAAACGCCGGTTTTACGGATACCTTCCGCTATTTTTATCCGGATGCCGAGGGCATTTATTCCTGGTGGTCCTACCGCTTTAAAGCCCGCGAGAAAAACGCCGGATGGCGGATCGATTATTTCATCACTTCAAAGCGGTTAGATTCCAGTCTCACCGGAGCAGCTATCCATACCGATGTGTTCGGTTCGGATCACTGTCCGGTGGAACTGACCATTGAATTGTAAAGAAGTTTATTTCGTAAAAAATCCAGTGTTTTCACGGACGATTCCATGAAAACACTGGATTTTTCATTATGCGTACATCAATTTTCCTTTTGGCACTGGAATTTCCCGCCCAATAGCCTTTGCCGTCTCTATCCATTCGGAAATAACTGTTTCCACATTTTCCAAAGCCTCTGCCGCCGTTTCTCCGTCCGCCATACAACCAGCCAACTCTGGTACTTCAACAATAAATTTTTGATCCTGTTCTGACCAGTATATTATCCTCTCATATTTATGCATTTATCTACACCTCCAATCCATATTTTAATATTAAATTTCTAATCTGTTTCACCTGATAAGGCTTAGCTTTACTTCCATCTGGCTGAATATTTATAATTTGTAAAAAAAAATGTTGTCGTATGACAACATTTTCTCGGGTTGGGCTATTATATTTATAATAGAGCAGTCCGTACGGGAATCGAACCCGTGTTTCCGCCGTGAGAGGGCGGCGTCTTAACCGCTTGACCAACGAACCGTGTATTATGTTATCATACGCAATACCCTTTGTCAAATACTTTTTTCATGTTTTTAACTTTATACTGTACATTAGTCAATGATGCAACTCCAACCCCGACTAACGTACACATATTGTATGATCGTATAAAAAACAAAAATCCAGTGTCTACAACAGTTTCGCAAGAATCTGTATAAACACTGGATTGATAACTCAGCAGTCCGTACGGGAATCGAACCCGTGTTTCCGCCGTGAGAGGGCGGCGTCTTAACCGCTTGACCAACGAACCGTGTATTATAATAGCATACACCCCACGCTTCGTCAAGCATATTTTTCATATTTTTCAAAAATATTCAAACAAATTCGAAAATAAGACTTTTCCCTCTTTTTTAATTAATCCTCATAACCGTTTGGATTGTTCTTCTGCCATCTCCAGGAATCCGCACACATTTCCTTAATTCCGTACTGCGCTTTCCAGCCAAGTTCACGTTCTGCCTTGCCCGGGTCACAGTAACAGGTTGCAATATCGCCAGGACGGCGAGGCTTGATGCTGTATGGAATCTTAATGCCGTTTGCTTCCTCAAAATTCTTTACGATATCAAGCACGCTGTAGCCGTGTCCGGTACCAAGGTTGTAAATGCAAAGTCCGGCGTTCTCTTCGATCTTCTTTAATGCCTTTACATGTCCGTTTGCCAGATCAACCACGTGGATATAATCGCGCACACCGGTTCCATCCGGAGTATCATAATCGTTTCCGAATACACCGAGTTCTTTTAACTTGCCAACTGCAACCTGTGTAATGTAAGGCATCAGGTTGTTCGGGATGCCGTTTGGATTCTCCCCCATGGTTCCGCTTGGATGTGCTCCGATTGGATTGAAGTAGCGAAGCAGGATCACATTCCACTCATTATCTGCCTTGTAGATATCTGATAAAATCTGCTCCAGCATGGACTTTGTCCATCCGTAAGGATTGGTACACTGTCCCTTCGGGCAGTTCTCGGTAATCGGAATTTCTGCCGGATCGCCGTATACGGTTGCAGATGAAGAGAAAATGATGTTCTTGCATCCGTTCTGACGCATCACATCAACCAGTGTTAAAGTTCCTGCAATGTTGTTATTGTAATACTCCCAAGGCTTTGCCACAGACTCTCCGACAGCCTTCAGTCCTGCAAAATGAATACAGCTGTCAATCTTCTGCTCTGCAAAAATTTTATTTAAGATGTCACGATCAAGGATATCTCCTTTATAAAATGTAACTTTCTTTCCGGTCAGTGCCTCCACACGATCCAGTGACTTTTCTGAAGCGTTTGACAGATTATCCAGAACAACGACATCATATCCCGCATTCTGCAGTTCCACACAGGTATGACTTCCGATATAGCCTGCTCCACCAGTAACTAAAATTGCCATAATTCCACTCTCCCTTTCTGTGCTTTTGTTTTCTTCTGATACCCCTATTCTATCGCTCCCGGCTCTTAATGTACAGAACCAAATGTAGAAAAAACATGTAAAAATGTTGCATGTGCATAAAAAAACGTATAAACTCAATACTAGAATCGTGTAAGGAGCATTTCCAATGAATGATCAATATAAAAATTCCTACAAAGCAACTGCAAAAGAACTTGTTTCCCTGTCTGTCTATAATGTCGGATACCAGCTATGCGATGCCGGCTATCAGTGGGGACCCGGAATCCGCGACCACTACCTGATTCACTATGTGATCTCGGGAAAAGGCACATACGAAGTCAACAACGAAACCCATTTTCTTTCTGCCGAAGATGCTTTTCTTGTGTATCCGAATACGGAGATCATCTACCGTGCCGATGCAAAAACGCCATGGGAATATGCATGGGTCGGATTTACCGGAAGTGACGCTGCCACAATTCTGCAGGCAACCGATTTTTCCCGCAAACATCCATGTATTCATGCAGTTCCCAACGGCGAAGAAGTCAAACGTCAGCTTCTGCATATCTATGATGCCAGAGGAAACGGATTTGAACATGCCGTTGAAATGACCGGCCGGCTCTATACCACGCTGGCGCTCTTTCTAAAATCTTCCACCCAAAAAGAAACGCAGCTGACAGCCGCAACCTACGTCCAGAAAAGTATCGAATATATCAGCGCCAATTACTCCTACCCGATCACAGTGGAAGATATTGCCGCCTACGTCGGTTTAAGCCGCAGCCATCTGTTCCGTTCCTTTGAACTGGTGCTGCAGCAGTCCCCAAAAGAATACCTCACGGATTTTCGCATGAAACAGGCATGCTATCTGTTGGAACACTCAAATCTTTCGATCACCGCCATTGCAAATTCCGTCGGATTTGATAATGGGCTGTATTTTTCAAAAACCTTTCATAAGAAAAAAGGGGCCTCTCCCAAAGCTTATCGCATAAAAATAAGAGGGACAGAATAATTTTTGCCCCTCTTTTCTTCTAATGCCACGGAAACGTGAACATTCCATAAATATAAATAAATAAAATCCCTACAGGCACAAAATAACAGAACAGCGGTTTCATCCATGCCTTGATTTTTAAGCCTTTTCCCGCATTGGCCTCCTGCAGGAAATTGTTCCACCCCCATCCCCGGCGTGTACAGCAAAACAGCGCCAGTATCAGTGAGCCGAGCGGCATCGCATTGTTAGACACAATAAAATCCCACAAATCCAGCCATGCCGTGCCTTTTGCAAACGGCTGAAAACGAATCAGACTGTACCCCAGCGCCGTTGGCAATGCCACAAGAAACGTCCCAATCCCGCAGACAATACATCCCACCGGACGTGACCAGCCCGTCAGTTCCCGGATCATGGCAAGCAGATTCTCACATACTCCAAATACCGTTGACATGGCAGCAAACACCATGAACAGGAAAAACAGCGCACCCCACCAGCGTCCGCCCTGCATATGGTTAAACACACTCGCCATCGTATCAAACAAAAGGCTTGGTCCCGCAGTCACTTCAAGATTATAGGTATCGCAGGCAGGAAACATAATCATGCCTGCAACAACTGCTACAAACGTATCTAAAACAATGATATTTACGGATTCTCCCAAAAGGGAACGCTCTTTCCCGATGTAGCTTCCAAAGATCGCCATGCCACCCATACCGACCGACAACGTGAAAAACGCCTGATTCATTGCTTTTACAATCATTGTACCTGATATTTTGGAAAGGTCCGGAATCAGATAAAAAGCCAGCCCATCCTTTGCGCCGGAAAGCGTAAAACTGTGGATCGCCAACACCAGCATCAGCACCAGAAGCGCCGACATCATATATTTGGTAATGCGTTCAAGGCCTCCCTGCAGCCGGAAACTCAAAATCACAAATGTAATCACAACCGTGATCAACAGGTAACCAACATTTACGGATGGTGTTGTGATCATTTTTTCAAATCCCAAATCCGCATTCTGACCGGTAAGAAACTTCACAAAATAATAAATAATCCAGCCTGCAACAACGGAATAAAACGCGATCAGTGCAATATTTCCAATCAGACACACAATCCCCGGAATTTTCCATTTGCGTTTTCCGGAAAGTTTCTCATACATATACAAGGGACTTGTCTGTGCCGCACGTCCTACGGAAAGTTCCATCACCATTGCCGGAAGCCCTAAAATGAGCAGACAGATCACATAGACAAGCATGAAACTGCCACCGCCGTTTTGTCCGCACATCCAGGGAAACTTCCATACATTTCCGCATCCGATTGCACATCCTGCCGAGAGCATAATAAACCCAAGTCTGCTTCCGAGCTGTTCTCTTTTTTCCATTGTTTCCAATACCTTTCCCCGTATATTTTTCAAAAAACTCCGGACAAACAACTTGTCCGGAGTTTTCTACCCAACATTTTTCCGATGACTAAGCTAATGCTTTCTTTGCAACTTCTGCAAGCTTTGCAAAACCTGCTGCATCTGTAACAGCCATGTCAGCTAATACCTTACGGTTTAAATCAGCTCCAGCTACCTTTAATCCGTGCATGAACTGGCTGTAAGAAAGTCCGTTCATACGAGCTGCTGCGTTGATACGAGCAATCCATAACTGACGGAACTGTCTCTTTCTCTCTTTACGTCCAGAATAAGAACTTGTTAAGGCTCTCATTACAGACTGCTTAGCTACACGATACTGCTTGGAACGAGCTCCTCTGTATCCCTTTGCTAACTTTAAAGTTCTGTTATGTCTTTTCTTAGCGCCTAATCCGCCTTTAACTCTTGCCATTTCCTATATCCTCCTTAACAAATCTTAGATGTATGGTAAAATCTTCTTCATGTTCTTGATGTTTGTCTGATCCATCATTGCTGCTTTTCTGAGATTTCTCTTATTCTTTGTTGTTTTCTTTGTTAAGATATGTCTTCTGTAAGCCTTGTTTCTCTTTAACTTTCCGGTTCCGGTTGCTTTGAAACGCTTTGCTGCTGCTCTGTTTGTCTTAATTTTTGGCATTGTGTATTCCTCCTTAATAAATGTTATCTCTTCTCTGCCAACACCATACCGATGCTTCTTCCCTCGATCTTCGGTGCTTTTTCCACTACTGCGATATCGGAAAGCTGCTCAGCAAGATCATCTAAGATGTGCTTACTGCTGTTCATATGTGCCATCTCGCGACCACGGAAACGAAGTGTGATCTTGACTTTATTGCCTTTTGCGAGGAACTTCTTTGCAGCGTTCATCTTGGTGTTCAAATCATTGGTGTCAATGTTTGGTGACAGGCGGATTTCTTTTAATTCCACTGTCTTCTGCTTCTTCTTTGCATCCTTTTCCTTACGTGCAAGATCATAACGATACTTACCGTAATCAATTACCTTGCATACAGGCGGCTTTGCATTCGGAGCAATCTTGACAAGGTCAAGACCGGCTTCATCTGCAATTTTCTGTGCCTCTCTGGATGAGACAACACCAATCTGCTCGCCATCCGGTCCGATCAGACGAACCTCTCTGTCTCTGATCTGTTCGTTAATCATTAATTCGCTAATGGTTTTGTACCTCCAATAAAAAATAGTGGATAGGCAGACTATCCACTATTACATCTAACATTCATATAACATGCTAAAAGTATGAACACTAAGTCGCCCGATTGCGCTTAGGTGAGAGTGGATACTCTACTTGTTTCTTAACAACCATTTGACTATACCACCTGATTACGGTATTGTCAACTGTTTTCTGTAAATTTATTCCGCCGGTTCTGCCGGAATAAACAGCCGCTGGTTGTTTCCCGGATTCTGATCCGGCACTGCTGCTTTTGCCTCCGCACAAAACTGCTCCTGTGAGTTTATCAGGACCTTGCCCCGCTTGTCAAGTTTTTCATACGTACCATCCGGCTGCATCACACGCGCTTTCACATTATCTTCCAGTTCCACATGCAGAATATGCAGTGCTTTTTCTTTGAGTTCCTCCTCAATCACCGGGAAAACAATCTCTACACGCCGGTCAAGATTTCGCGGCATCCAGTCCGCACTTCCCATAAATACTTCCGGATTGCCGTCATTATAAAAATAGAAAATACGGCTGTGCTCCAGGAAATTTCCCACAATGGAACGCACGGAAATATTTTCACTCACTCCCGGAATTCCGACGCGCAGACAGCAGATTCCGCGCACGATCAGATCAATCTTTACACCGCTTGCAGATGCCTCATACAGCGCCGCAATAATGCCTGGATCACAGAGGGAATTCATCTTTGCCACGATACGGGCTTCTCTACCCTGCCGTGCATTTTTTGTTTCCCTGCCGATCAGGCGCAAAAATTTATCCCGCAGCCAGTATGGTGCCAGCACCAGCTCATTCCATGCCAGCGGTTCGGAATATCCGGATAACATATTAAACACCGCTGTGGCATCCTCCCCGATTGACTCTTTGCAGGTAAAGATTCCACAGTCCGTATATAATTTTGCCGTCGAATCGTTATAGTTTCCGGTTCCCAGATGGACATAGCGGCGGATTCCATCCTCCTCCCGGCGGACCACCAGTGCGATCTTGCTGTGTGTTTTAAGACCAACGAGACCATAGATCACATGACAGCCTGCCTGTTCCAGTTTTTTCGCCCAGACAATGTTGTGCTCCTCATCAAAACGGGCTTTCAGCTCAACCAGAACCGACACCTGCTTGCCGTTTTCCGCTGCCTGTGCCAGACTGCTGATAATCGGGGAATTTCCGCTGACACGATACAGTGTCTGTTTAATCGCCAGGACATCCGGATCTTTGGATGCCTGCCGGATGAAATCCACAACCGGATCAAAGGTTTCGTATGGATGATGCAGAAAAATATCCCCTTTGCGGATTGCGGCAAAAATGTCACTTCCCGGTGTAATTTCCGGCACCTGCTGCGGCGTATACGGTTTATAGCGGAGATGGTCATATCCGTCAATCCCATACATTTTCATTAAAAAAGTCAGATCAATCGGTCCTGCAATCTGAAAAATATCCTCATCCGATACTTTCAGCTCCGTCTTTAAAAATTTCAGAAGTTTTTTGTCTACCTTCTCTTCAATTTCCAGACGGATAACTTCTCCCCACTGACGCATCTTTAATTTGTTTTCAATCTCTTTCAGCAAATCTGATGCCTCATCCTCATCAATTGTCAGATCTGCGTTTCGCATGATCCGGTACGGATATGCACACAATACCTTGTAATTTGAAAACAATATGCCGATGTTGCGTTCTATGATCTGCTCGAGGAGAATAAACGATTTTGTCTCCCCTTCGCTTGGAATCTGTACCAGACGCGGCAGAACACTTGGCACCTGCACGGTCGCAAACACGGTCTCATCCTCCGTTTTCTTTCCGGTCAGAAGTGCTGCAATATTCAGTGTTTTATTGCGGATCAGCGGGAACGGACGCGATGCATCCACCGCCATCGGGGTAAGTACCGGATATACATTTTCCATAAAATAGCGATCCACAAAACGCGCCTGTTCCTCACTCAGATCTTCATGCGCATCCAGAAGATAAATCCCTTCTTTGTGCAGAAGCGGCATCAGGGAACGGCTGAATGTACTGTACTGGATATTGACCAGCTCCCTTGCCTGTTTATTGATGGCGGAAAGCTGCTCCGTTGCGGTCATTCCGGCGATATCACGCTTTTTATATTTTGCATGTACCATATCCTTTAAGGATGCCACCCTTACCATAAAAAATTCATCCAAATTGGAAGAAGTAATACTGACAAATTTCAACCGCTCCAAAAGCGGAATGGATTTATCTCTTGCTTCACTTAATACACGCTGGTCAAACTTAATCCAGCTGAGCTCACGGTTTTCATAATATGCCGGATCTTTAAAATCTATTTTTGTGTCCATAAAAGCCCTCCGATCTAATAGTTATAAATACGCTTTTCTTTTAAAACAGGTTTCATGCTGTATACATTTTCAAAATAAGAGGTCTTTGCGTCAAACAATGCCTGTTCCAGTGCAATATCCTCAAATGCCTCGACCGTAATCACGAGTTTTCTCTCCCTTACCGCGATCCGGATATTTTTAAACTTCTGTTTATGACTCTGATCCAGCGCATTTGCCACACGAAGAATTGCCGAAAGTTTTGCCACGCAAAGATACTCTTCCTGACTCAGCACATCGGCGACTTCCTCATACGGGTCCAGAGGAAGGGTATTGTAACGCACGATCTGTGCAACAATCTCTCGCTCCTGATGGGTCAGACCGATAATCTCTGAGGACATGATAATATGATACGTACTCTCCGACGCTTCCGCAAAGCTGACATACTTTCCACAGTCATGCAGGATTGTAGCCACCTGAAGCAGCAGACGCGCTCGCTTTCCAAGTCCGTGTTCCTGTTTCATCGCATCAAAAATCTTAATGGATAGCTTGGAAAGTGTCTGAATGTGTGGAGAAAAACTGTGGTAATGCTCCGATAAAAATGTGGCCGCCGAAATGACATCCGCATCAAAATCATGTGTCGATGCCAGCAGTTTATTTTGCTGTGCATAATCAAATGCCATACCATCCTGAATATTTGCGCCCGGAACCCATACCTCTTTCGGATTCACATTCTGTGCCATCATTTTATACAGCACAAGTGCCGGAATAATTAACGGTTCCCTCTCATCCGAAAGATTCAGTTCCGCTGTAATTTCCTCCAGTGTTTTTTTGAGCAGTTTATCGATAAATTTAGAGAATTTATCCAGCTTTACCTGCCGGCTTTTTCCGCCTTTTTCCTCAATCTTTTTGACCAGGCCGTCGGCATAGTCACTGATCAGGATCAGATAATCCACCGGCGTATTCATATACATGGCACGGAATCCCTCGAGTTTTTTATTGACATATTCCTCAATCTGGTTTTCATACATTTTCAGGGAATATCCGCGGTCTCCAAGCAGATTCCGCAAGCGCATGATGCCCGCTTCCATGTGCTGTGTCGTGATCATCTTTCCGTTGCGGAATAACGTAATCTGTACGCTCGCTCCGCCGACATCCACGACTGCTGCACTCGTCTTTATCATCTCCTCAAACACCGGACTTCCCGCCACCGCTTTATAACTGATAAAACGGTGTTCCGAATTGCTGAGCACCTTTACCCGGAATCCGGTTCTAAGATAAATCTGGTCGAGAACAAATATCTCATTCGTGGTATCCCGGAGTGCGGCTGCGGCACAGACTTCATAACTGTCTACCTTGTAGCTTTCCATAATCTCTTTAAACTGCGCCAGTGTTTCACAGAGTTCTTCCACCTGCTCATATCCGATTGTCCCGGTGCCGTAAGCACCTTTCCCCAGTTCCTGCCGGGACCGGATGTGATCCACCTCATGAAACTTTTTTCTGTTTGTAAACTCAAATACCTTCAGGCTCACATCGTATGTGCCAATATAAATTGCTGCAAATGTGTGAATTGCCATACGCCCACCTTCTTTCACCAATTCTGACTAATACGTACCAAGAATCCGGAATGCAATTGTTTCCTCCCGAAGTCCGCGCAGCGCATTCTGCACTGCATGATCCTCAAATCTTCCCTCAAAATCAACAAAGAAACGATATTCCCAGTTTTTATTCTGTAACGGACGTGACTGGATATTTGTCATATTCAGTCCATTATAAATAAAATGCGACAGTGCATGATATAAAGCACCGCTTTCGTGATTGATCTCAAAACAGATGCTGATCCGGTCTGCCTGATCGGTATATACTTTTTTCCCTGTCACAACAATAAACCGGGTCGAATTATTTTTATTATTCTGAATGGAATTGCGTAATACTTTCAACCCATAAATCTGGGCATTTTTTGCACTGGCAATCGCCGCCTGGGAAATCTCCCCATCCTCTTTGACCTTCTTGGCTGCAACGGCATTATTGCTGACACTAAATTTTTCCCAGTCCGCATGACTATCCAGAAATTCACTGCACTGCATCAGTGACTGTTTGTGCGAATACACGGTACGGATATCTCTCTCATCCGCATCTTCCAGTCCTAAAAGTGCATGATCAATACGGATGATCTGCTCCCCGACAATATAATTATCATATTCCACCAGAAGATCATAATTTTCCGAGACAATTCCTGCCGAAGAATTCTCGATCGGGAGTACCGCATAATCCGCTTCCCCGTTCTTAATGGCCTCCATGGCATCTTTCCAGCTCTCCACATGGAAATTATTGCAGTTTTCTCCAAAAAACTGTTCCATGGCAAGCTGGCTGTAGGCACCTTCGAGTCCCTGAAAAACAATCCTTGCATTGGAATAATCCAGCGTGTGAATCGGCTCAAACTCCTGCGGAGGCATAATTCCATGCTCCGTCAGCAGTTTATACTGTTTCTTACGGCTCATCGCCATGATCTGCTCAAAAAGTTCACGAATTCCGTGTCTGGTAAAATCACTTTCCGCTCTTTTCTGCAGCGTTGCCAGCTTGGATTCCTCTCTCTCCTTGTCAAAAATCTGCTTCCCGGTATTTATTTTATATTCAGCCACATCCGAGGTCAGTTTCATCCGTTCCTCATAGAGTTTTACGATCTGTTCGTCAATTTTATCAATATCTTTTCGGATATCTAGTAAATCTTTCATATAGCGCTCCTTCATGATTTATGATAAAATTTTATAACACAAAGGTATAAAAGGCAAGATACAACTTACCAAGGAGGACTCGATATTATGAAAAAACGTTTGCCCATAATTATAATTGCTGTTCTGGTCGTAGTATTTGCAGGACTGGGATTTTACAGCCATCAGAAAAGTAAGATCAAATACAACACAAGCTATGTCAACGGAAATACTGCCGGAAACCTTTACAATGCCGGCTTGTTTTGTGAGAAAAACGGAACCGTTTATTTTGCCAATCCGGATGACGATTACCGGCTGTATTCCATGGATACAAACGGCAATCATCTGAAAAAACTCAGTTATGACCGTGTCATGTATATCAACGCCGATGACCATTATGTATACTATGTACGCAATAATGAAAATAATGGAACCGGATTTGATTTCTTCTCCTACGCAAGAAACAGTCTGTGCAGAATTGACCAGAATGGAGAAAACACTAAAATTTTAGACAAAGATCCCTGCCTGTATGCCTCGCTTGTCGGAAACTACATTTATTATCTGCACTATGATGACAAGGATGCTACAACGCTTTACAAGATCGGAATCGATGGCAAAGGACGCAAAAAAGTATATTCGCCTTACATTTTTACATGCAGCACGCTGGGTCAGTATATTTATACCAGCGGAACGGAAAGTGATGGCGCCATCTATCAGCTGGATACCGCCAGTGACAGTTTAAGCAAAGTCTATGAATGTAATTCTTTCAAACCGATTGTAACCAGTGATGACAATGTCTATTATATGGATGTGGATCAGAACAACGCCCTGGTACATACCAATATGAAATCCGGTCATCCGGTTACACTTACCAAGGACAGTCTGGATCTCTACAATGTATACGGAAGCAGTATTTTTTATCAGCGCTATTCCGAAGACAATCCGGCCCTTTGTATGATCAAAAATGACGGCAGTGGATATCAGGAACTGGCACAGGGCAATTACTCCAATATCAACGTCACTTCCAGTTACATCTATTTTACCGATTTTAAGACAAAAGAAGTGTTCTGTACACCGACCGATCATCCGGGAACACTCACCGCTTTCCATCCCGGCGTTATCAAAAAATAAATTTATAAGACTGTAAAAGAGGAGGAACCCAAACATGCGGTTCCTCCTCTTTTGTTTTTCAAAACTTCCATAACATTACGCGCCAAAATCAAACAGGGAAAGCTGATTGGATTCCGGCATATCGCCAAACAATCCCAGATCACTCATCAGTTCTATTGTTGTCTTTGATACTTTTGTCCGTTCCCTAAAATCATCCTTGGAAAGAAAAATTCCGTCTTTTGCCGCTTCTGCAATCGCAACTGCCGCATTATCGCCAAGTCCGTCAATCGTATTGAGCGCCGGCAGCAGTTTTCCATCCACAATCTGAAAATGATGCGGTTCTGACTTATAGATATCCAGCGGAAGAAATTCAAATCCTCTGGCATACATTTCCTGTACCAGACGCATATCTTTGTAGGTATCCTGCTCTTTTTTGGAGAGCTCGTCCTTGCGCTTTTCGTACTCATGCATATATCCTTCCAGTTTTTCTTTTCCCTGACACATCAGCTCATAACTGAAAGCGGTCGCACGGATAGAAAAATATGCTGCATAGTAAGCCAGCGGATAAAACACTTTACAGTAGGCAATGCGCCATGCCATCATAACATACGCGGCTGCATGGGCTTTCGGGAACATGTACTTAATCTTCTCACAGGACCAGATATACCAGTCCGGTACATTGTGATCAATCATATCCTGCTTCCATTCCGGCCATTTGTCGCATTTTCCTTTTGCCACAATTCCCTTCCGGACATTCTCCATAATCTTAAACGATTCCTCGGAATCCAGTCCCATGCCAATCAGATAGATCATGATATCATCCCTTGTACAGATGGCGGTAGAAATCGTTGCCTTCTTTTCCTGAATCAGTGTCTGTGCATTGCCAAGCCATACGTCCGTACCATGGGACAGCCCTGCAATACGCACCAGATCCGAAAATTCTTTTGGCTGTGTATCAATTAACATGCCCATGGCAAAGTCTGTACCAAACTCCGGGATACCCAATGCCCCCAGCTGACAGTTCACCAGATCGTCCGGCGTGATGCCAAGTGCGGAAGTATCCTGAAACAGCGACATGACAGCCTTATCATCCAATGGAATCTGCGTCGGATCTACACCCGTCAGATCCTGCAGCATACGGATCATGGTAGGATCATCGTGTCCGAGAATGTCAAGTTTTAAAAGATTATGGTCAATCGAGTGATAATCAAAATGTGTGGTCGTAATATCGACCGTCATATCATTTGCCGGGTGCTGAACCGGGGTAAATGTATAAATCTGTTCCCCCATCGGAAGAACAACGATACCACCCGGATGCTGTCCCGTAGTACGACGCACCCCGACACATCCAAGTACGATCCGGTCAATTTCACAGTTTCTCTTATGTACACCGCGCTCTTCATAATAATTTTTGACATAACCGAATGCCGTCTTATCCGCCAGCGTACCGATCGTTCCTGCCTTAAAGGTCTGTCCCTCCCCGAAGATAACTTCGGTGTATTTATGTGCCTTACTCTGGTACTCTCCGGAAAAGTTCAGGTCGATATCCGGCTCTTTATTTCCCTTAAATCCCAAGAACGTCTCAAACGGAATATCAAACCCTTCTTTGGAAAGCGGTTTTCCGCAGCGTGGACAGAGCTTATCCGGCATATCACATCCGCTTCGGCCGGAAAAAGATTTTACCAGATCCGAATCAAAATCGCTGTACTGGCAATGTTTGCACAGATAATGCGCATGCAACGGGTTCACCTCCGTAATACCAGACATTGTCGCAACGAAAGAACTTCCGACCGATCCACGCGATCCGACCAGGTAGCCATCTTCGTTGGATTTCCAAACCAGCTTCTGCGCAATGATATACATCACAGCATACCCATTGCTGATAATGGAATTTAATTCCCGGTCTAAACGTTCCTGCACAATTTCCGGCAGTGGATCTCCATACATTTTATGTGCTTTGTTGTAACAGATGTCACGCAGCATCTGGTCCGAATTTTCAATGACCGGCGGACACTTATCCGGACGAACGGGAGAAATTTTTTCGCACATATCCGCAATCCGGTTTGTGTTTGTAATAACAACCTCTTCTGCTTTTTCACTTCCAAGATAGGCAAATTCTTTCAGCATCTCTTCCGTCGTCCGCAGAAAAAGGGGAGCCTGCTCATCCGCATCTTTAAATCCCTGCCCTGCCATGATAATTCTCCGGTAAATTTCATCCTCCGGATCTAAAAAATGTACATCACAGGTTGCCACCACCGGCTTATGGAACTGTTCCCCGAGCCGGACAATCTTTTTATTGATCTCAATCAGATCGTCATTGGACGCAACCGGAGAATCTTCATCTCTTACAAGGAATGCATTGTTTCCGAGCGGCTGGATTTCCAGATAATCATAAAAGTTTACCAGTCTAGAAATTTCTTCCTCTGGACGGCCATTTAAAATTGCCCGGTACAACTCTCCCGCTTCGCAGGCAGACCCGATCAGAAGTCCATCCCGGTACCTGATAAATTCACTCTTCGGAATCCTCGGACGCCGGTGATAATATTTGATATGCGCCAGCGAAATCAGCTTATACAGGTTTGTCCGCCCCTGATCGCAGGTGGCAAGAATGATCGCATGATAAGTCGGCATCTTTTGTACATTCTGCACCGATGAGGTTCCCATTGCATTCACTTCGTCTAAGGTAGACATACCGCGCTCCCGGAGCATCTCGATAAACTTCACAAAAATCTCTGCCGTACATCCGGCATCATCCACGGCACGATGGTGATTTTCCAGGGATACGCCCAGCGCTTTTGCAACCGTATCCAGCTTAAAACGGTTCAGATTCGGAAGCAGGACACGCGCCAGGGCAACCGTATCCACAATCGTCGGCTTGCATGGAATATCCAGCCTCTGGCAGTTTTTCTTGATAAAACTCATATCGAAATCGGCATTATGGGCAACCATAACACATCCCTCGCAGAATTTCATAAATTCCGGAAGAATGTCTGCAATGACAGGTGCATCAATCACCATGGAATCATTGATCGACGTCAGCTGCTCAATCCGAAACGGAATCGGCACTTGTGGATTGACAAACGTTGAGAATTTGTCCACGATCTTTCCGTTCTGCACCTTCACCGCCCCGATCTCTATAATGCGGTTGGTCTCCGGACTAAATCCGGTTGTCTCCAAATCAAATACCACATAATCTGCATCCAGATCCTGGTTCTGGCTGTCCGTCACCATCCCCTTTAAATCATCGACCAGATATGCCTCCACACCGTAAATGACTTTAAAATCCGAATCGGACGGTACAGTATGATTGGCATCCGGGAACGCCTGCACATCCCCGTGATCAGTAATGGCAATCGCCTTATGCCCCCATTTCATGGCACGCTTGACAATATCCTTGACATCTGAAACGCCATCCATATCACTCATTTTGGTATGGCAGTGCAGCTCTATGCGTTTTTCTACGCTGGTATCCATACGGACCGTTGTAAAATCGGCGCATTTCTTGATTCCGACGATAGAACCGATGGTAAGTTCACTGTCGAACTTATCAATGGTTGCAACACCTTTGACACGCACAAACTTTCCCCCGCTGATTTCTTTTAACAGCTCCGGTACATCATCATTTCTCGCAAAAATTTTAAGAACAATCGTATCGGTAAAATCCGTCACGGAAAAAATAATGATGGTCTTTTCATTGCGGATCTCACGGGTATCTACCGACAGAATCTTTCCGCGGATCACAACCTCTCCGATCGGTCCGTCAATCTTCTCAATCTCCATGCTCTCTTCTTCGAAGTCTCTTCCGTATATTACATCCGGATTCATGGATTTTTTGCCGTTATCCGACTCGAATTTCCGGCGGAACTCTCCCCGCTTTTCAAACTTCTGCTTTGGTTTTGCATAATTTGTACCATTTTTTGAAGTGTCTGCACGATTTCCTGCCGTTTTTGCAATTGTCTTTGTTTTTTCTTCTGTTTCGACAGTTTTCTCTTTTTCTTCCGTTTCCTGGGATTTTCCTTCCATAACCAGCTTCGTCCGCGCAACAATTCCTGCCACTTCCTGCCGGATCTGTTCTTCGGAATTTTTCCGGTATTTGCTCTCCTGCGGTTTCCGGTATTGTGGAAATATTTTCAGATTCATTCCACAGCGCTCACAGATCACTTTCTCTAAAAATTCGATAATCTCATCCGTACGGGTTTTGGCAATAATAGTCTCATCCATCGTCAGAATCAGACGGTCCTCTTCTGGAAATTCCATGTCCGCCGTCCGCAACAGATTGTATTCGAGCACACTGTAGGCATTCAGTTCATCTAAAATACTGTCCTTATACACCTCTATCAGAGACTTCGGGGTATACTGTTCGGAAAGCTCATAAGACTCTATGATCTTTACCTGTATGGCCCGGTTCTGAAAAATCTGTTCGGTAATCGCTTTTTCAAGTTTCCATATGTTTTTTTTGAAAATAAGTCTTTTTGCACGCAAATAAATGCGAATATGAGTATGTTCATGATTCGCACTTATTTTTGTCACTTCAGTTGTATCTAACAGCCCTTCGAGTTCTTCCTCCAGTTTCAGTGTCGGAAAGGCTTCACGAAATGCTTTTGACATCAGTCTTCACTCCAATGTTCCAATTCATAACGCAGTGCCGGCAGAAGTTCTGCTTCCGGTACTTTTTTGTAAATTTCTCCATGTTTGATAATCAGACCCTCGCCGACACCTCCGGCAATCCCGATATCGGCTTCCTTTGCCTCTCCCGGTCCGTTTACCACACATCCCATTACCGCCACTTTGATATCAAGCGGAAATTCCGAAACCATCGTTTCTACTTGATTGGCAAGCCCGATCAAATCAATGCGGGTTCTTCCGCAGGTCGGACAGGAAACCACTTCCACGCCCCCTTTGCGAAGTCCGAGGGTACGAAGAATCAGTTTTGCGGATTTAATCTCTTCCAACGGGTCCCCGGTCAGAGAAACACGGATGGTATCCCCGATTCCCTGGTTTAAAATCAGTCCCAGACCGATTGCGGATTTGATATTCCCGCTGATCAGTGTTCCCGCCTCTGTGATTCCTACATGCAGCGGATGATCCGTCTGTTTTGCGATCAGCTCATGTGCTTTGACACACATCATGACATCCGAGGATTTGATACTGATCACAAGATTATCATAGCCCATATCTTCGATCAGTTTCACTTTATCCATTGCGCTCTCCACAATTCCCTCTGCGGTCACACCATGGTATTTTTCCACGAGACCCTTCTCTAAAGATCCGCTGTTGACGCCCACACGGATAGGAATCCGGCGCTCTTTTGCCACATCCACAACCGCTTTTACACGCTCACGACTTCCAATGTTTCCGGGATTGATACGAATTTTATCCGCACCGTGCTCCATGGCTGCAATCGCAAGCCGGTAATCAAAATGGATATCCGCAACCAGCGGGATGGTAATCTGTTTTTTGATTTCCGTCAGCGCCGCAGCTGCCTCCTGGGTGGGAACCGCGCAGCGGATAATTTCACAACCGACTTTTGTCAGCTGCTTAATCTGTGCCACCGTTGCCACAACATCCTCTGTCTTTGTATTTGTCATAGACTGAATCGCAATCGGATGATTTCCTCCAATCCATCTGTTTCCAATCTGTACTTCCTTTGTGATATGTCTCTCCATCATAACGCCTCTAGCCTCTTAGATAAATAGTTTTCGAATGTCATTGAACATAACAATAAACATCAGTCCAAACAACAATACAATACCAACCAGATTTACCATGCCTTCTTTGTTTGGATCAATCCGCTTTCTGCGGATTGCCTCAATAATCAGAAATAACAGCCGGCCTCCGTCCAGTGCCGGAAGCGGCAGCAGATTCATAACGCCCAGATTCGCAGATAAAAGAATCGTCCAGTTGAGCATATTCAAAAGTGCATAGTAATACCCGTCATTTTTTACAGACTGCTGATAGGTGTCTCCGATTGATTTTACGATACCGACCGGTCCGCTCAGTTCGTTTGGAGATACCTGACGTGTCACAAGCATTTTCAGACTCTGGATAGTGGTATAAATCCAGTATCGCACCTCATAAAAACTGTTTTTTAGGTTTGTGAGCACGTTTCCCTTTACCCGGACATTTCCCATGGTCTGAAATCCGTACAGATATCTTCCGGTCTCTTTTTCCAGTTTCGGAACCAGTGTTGTCGTATGTTTCTGCCCATCCCTTGCATAAGTGACTTTAATGGTTTCCCCGGAATGAAATGTTCCGTATGCAGTGATTTCTCTGCTGAAATGAACCGAAAAATGATTCATCCGGATAATCTCATCCCCTTCCTGAAGACCTGCCTCTTCTGCGGCATATCCTTCCATTACCCCGGAAAGAACCGGCTTATCATATCCCACACAGCTCATCAGGATAAACGCGAAAATAAATGCAAGAATAAAGTTAAAAAAAGGTCCTGCAAATACGACGCTCATACGTCCCCATACCGGCTTTTTACCAAATGCACGATTGTCCGTCGAATCTTCGTCTTCCCCTTCCATCATGCAGGCTCCTCCAAACGGAAATGCCTTAATGCAGTATTTGGTTTCGCCTTTTTGTATCCCACAGATAGTCGGTCCAAGGCCGAAACAAAATTCATTTACCCGGATTCCGTTTGCCTTTGCAAGCAAAAAATGCCCCAGTTCATGAAATAAAATTACAATACTAAATATTACAAATGCGATAAGAAATGATACAATTTTCATTTTTTTTACCACCTGCCCCCTATATATTCATATGTTGCCTGCTCTGTCTCTAAGATCTGCTCTAAATCCGGATGTGCGATATAGCTGACTTCTTCCATTGCAGCTTCAATCATTTCCGTAATTTCCGGATAAGCGATTTTTCTGTCCAGAAACATTGCCACTGCCTTTTCATTTGCGGCATTAAAAACCGTTGGGATATTTCCTCCCCGTCTGGCAGCATCATATGCCAGGGAAAGCCCACGGAAGGTATCCGTATCCGGGCGCTCAAACGTAAGGTCACGAAGAGCAAAAAGATCCAGACGTTTCCCGGATAAATGTTTCCGCTTTGGGTAATACAGTGCATACTGAATCGGCAGACGCATATCCGGCGTTCCAAGCTGCGCAATCACTGCACCATCCTCATATTCCACAGCAGAATGAATGACACTCTGCGGATGCACGACAACTTCAATCTGTTCGAGTTCCACACCAAACAGCCATTTTGCTTCCATAACCTCAAGCCCTTTGTTCACAAGTGTCGAAGAATCAATGGTCACCTTGTGTCCCATGGACCAGTTCGGATGCTTTAATGCATCTTCCACCTGTATATGGAGCAGATCCTGCTTCTTTCTGCCCCGGAACGGTCCTCCGGATGCGGTAAGAAGGATTTTACTGATCGGATTTTCTTCGTTTCCCTGCAAAGACTGGAAAATGGCACTATGTTCACTGTCTACCGGAAGAATAGACACTCCATACTCCGCTGCAAGCGGAATAATCAGATGTCCTGCCGTAACTAACGTTTCTTTGTTTGCCAAGGCAATCGTTTTCTTTGCCTTTATGGCTGCAATGGTCGGCCGGATTCCGAGCATCCCGACAATCGCCGTTACCAAAATTTCCGACTCTTCATAAGTTGCAACCGCAAGTAATCCATCCATTCCGGTTTCCACAGGAATGCCCAGATCCGCCGTGCGGACCCGAAGGGAAGCTGCTGCCTCTTTGCTCCACACAGCAACAAGCTTTGGGCGAAATTTCCGCATTTGTTCTTCCAGCAGACGGATATTGTTTCCACAGGCAAGTGCGGTCACTTCAAAATCATCTGCATGTTCTTCAATCACAGAAAGTGTCTGTGTTCCAATGGACCCTGTCGATCCCAAAATTGCTATCTTTTTCATCGTTCACCTCTTACAGCATATGAAGCGCCAGGAAATAAATGATTGGTGCAGTAATAATCATGCTGTCAAACCGGTCGAGAATTCCTCCATGACCGGGAATCAGCTTTCCGTAATCCTTGATATCATAATTTCTTTTGATGGCAGAAGCTGTCAGATCCCCTACCATGGAAATCAGTCCGGCAATTGCCGCAATCACAGCAAGAATTACAATTTCTCCACGTTCCAGATGCATCGGGCTACGGAAAATAAAACAATATAAAGCGGTCAGAAGCGCAGCACCTGCCACACCTCCCACTGCACCCTCTACCGATTTTTTCGGACTGAGTTTCGGCGACATCTTGTGCTTTCCGATCAGCATTCCGACGCAATATGCACAGGTATCGCATCCCCACGAACATAAAAATACAAGAAAGGCAAGATATAACCCTCTCTCCAGCGTACGGATCTGATATACATAAGAAAGCATGACCGCTACATAGAAGAATCCAAAAAATGCTGCCATCACCTGATCTGCATGAAATTTCGGATATGCAAATACAAATACAAACATTAACAGAATCAAAAATGCCATAAATAAAATCATAAGATCCGGCAGAAACTTCCACTGTAAATTACAGTAATAAACGATTGCCGCCAGATATCCAACGCCTGCCAGAACGGTCTTTTCCATCTTGAACACGCGATATAATTCAAACATTCCGATACAGGAAATGGCAAGTGTTGCAAATAATAAAATTTCATGGCCTGAAATAATCAAAAACAGAGCCAGAATTACCAGCACGATTCCGCTTAACAGTCTCGTTTTAAACATCCTATTCTTCCTCCTTAAGTCCGCCAAAGCGTCTGTCTCGTTTATTATACGCTTCCACAGCTAATTCCAATTCTTTTTTATGAAAATCCGGCCACGGAACATCCGTAAAATAAAATTCGCTATACGCAAGCTGCCACAGCAGATAATTGGAAAGCCGCTGCTCTCCACTTGTACGAATCAGTAAATCCGGGTCTGGAAGTTCCCTTGTATCCAGATATCCGGAAAAGGTTTTCTCATTGATTTCCTCCTCCGTGATTCTGCCATTCTTTATATCAGTAAACATATGCTTCATGGCCCGAAGCATCTCATCCCGGCTTCCATAATTGATGGCAATGGTCAGATTCAATCCCGTATTTACCGCGGAAACTTCTTCCAGTTCCTGAATCTTTTTCTGAAAACTTTCGGATAATCTGGAAAGTTCCCCAATCACACGTACCCGCATATTATTTTTATTTGCCGTGCGGATACAGTTTTTCAAATAACTCTCCAGCAGTTTCATCAGTGCAGCCACTTCGCTGTCCGGACGATTCCAGTTTTCCGTGGAAAATGCATACAGTGTCAGGTACTCAATTCCAAGCTCATCTGCAGCCTGACAAACCGTTTCTACATTCTTTGCGCCAACGGTATGTCCGTAATTGCGTGGCATACCCTTGCTTTTTGCCCATCTTCCATTCCCATCGAGTATAATCGCCACATGTTTTGGAATTTTCATCAATCTTGTTCCCCTCTTTCCTGCAAGTGAAAAAGGGACATAGCCACAGGCTTATGTCCCTTAAACATCTTATACTGTAAGAATTTCATCCGACTTGGCATCCACAGCCTTGTCAATCTGTGCAACATACTGATCGGTCAGTTTCTGGATTCCGTCTTCGAGATCCTTGATCTCGTCCTCGGAAATATCCTCCGCCTTGCCTACTTTTTTGAAATGATCCATCGCATCTCTGCGGATATTTCTCACAGCGACCTTGGCACCCTCACCTTTTTTCTTAATATCTTTTGCCAGCTCTTTTCTTCGCTCTTCGGTCAGTTCCGGAAATACCAGACGAATCAGCTTTCCGTCATTTGTCGGGTTAATTCCCAGATCCGAACTGAGAATGGCTTTTTCAATTTCTTTTACCATAGATGCTTCCCATGGCTGAATCTGAATCATTCTCGGCTCCGGAACACTGACATTTGCAACACTCTGAATCGGAGACGGTGTTCCGTAATAATCAACACGAAGTTTGTCCAACACATGCGGATTCGCACGTCCTGCACGGATTCCCGCGAACTCCTCATTTAAATTGGCAAGGGATTTCTCCATTTTATCCTGAAAAATCTGTAATCTCTCGTCCATATACTATATCCTCCTAGTCCACAGTAACGACGGTTCCGTTGAACTGACCGTTTACCGCGTTTACAATGCTGTTCGTTTCACCAAGTCCGAATACATACATTGGAATGTGGTTTTCCATGCACATTACGGATGCTGTCAGATCAACGACCGCAAGTTTTTTATCAATGACTTCCTGAATGGAAACCTGATCATATTTCTTAGCGGATGGATTTACTTTCGGATCGCTGTCATATACACCATCGATTGCCTTGGCAAGATAAATTCCATCTGCTTCAATCTCTACCGCACGAAGTACCGTTGCCGTATCTGTTGAGAAATATGGATGTCCGGTACCACCTGCAAAAAATACAACCATGTTATGTGCAAAATATTTATTTGCACGATCCTTGGAATATAACTTTGTGATAGATCCGCACTCAAACGGAGTAAGCACGGAAGTCATCATTCCAACGGAACGGAAAATTTCTGACACATAAATACAGTTCATAACCGTAGCAAGCATACCGATCTGATCGGCTTTTGTACGGTCGATCGTCTCACTGGTACGTCCTCTCCAGAAGTTGCCTCCTCCGATGACAATACCAACCTGTACACCTGCATCTACCAATTGCTTTACCTGCTTTGCAACAACCGTAACTGTCGGTTCATCAAATCCATGATGCTTGTCCCCGGCCAGTGCCTCTCCACTGAGTTTTAATAAAATACGTTTCATCGTATCTGTCTCCTATGATTGATTTTACTTTCCGTCAAAAAGTCCCTGTACATCAATATCAGCATAACACTGAGAGCAGAAACCTTCGATTACTGCACCGTTATTAATCTGTACGGAACGGGATTTGATATTTCCCATTACCACTGCAGATGTATCAACAACAACAGGTCCCTGTACATCAATATCACCCTTGATCGCACCAGCAATAACTGCAGAAGCTGCTGAAATATTACCAATGATCACAGAACCGGCTCCGATCTTAACCGTACCAGAACTTACAACTTCTCCCTCTACTTTTGCCACATCAGCAAAAAACTCTGAAGCTGCACTGTTTCCGTTAATCGTTCCGGTTACAACCAACTTACCATTGCAGGTTACATTTCCATTGATGGTTCCCTGAATATCAAATGATCCGTCAGACGCGATATCACCGGTCAGAACGGTTCCTGCTGTTATAACAGATGTCTCATCTGAGATCGCATCCGGATTCACTTTGCTTTCCATTACTGGTGCTACTGGTGCTGTTGGCTTTTGGGTTTCCATTGTTGTGTCGCTCATAATTTTTTTCTCCTCATTAAATGTATTGATTACCGGATCCACAGTTGGTGTGATCACCGGTTTTTTATCCTCTTTGTGAATTGGTGGAAGCTCCGACTCTAACTTTTGTGTATCAGACCCGTCATCCTTTTGTACCTGCTCCAGTAAACCATCCAGTTTGGATAATTCGGATTTTACATCCACATCTTCTCCCAGAGTGTTAACTACCAGATCTTCTGTCTTGTTTTCTTTTCCCGGAACGTCTGCTCCCGGCATCATTTCATTGACTGCCTGGGAAAAATCATCCTTAAAATCTTTAAATAATCCCATCGTGCTTCCTCCACTCATATTTATTCAACACTATCTGCCTTGATATATTGAATGACTTTTGTATTTTCATCAATCGGCAGAATCTCAGCTTTCATCTGTTGCAGTTTCTGAATCAAAGGTTCCAGAGCCTCTACCGTTGTTGACTTGTCATCTCCGTCGTGTAATAACACAACCGAGGTTTTGTATCTTTTTACTCCTTCTGTCACATTTGTCACAACATCATCCACCGTATAATCCGATGAAGTATCTCCTGCGGAAACGTTCCAGTCAAAGTATGTAATTCCCTTTTCATTTAAGACACGAACGAATTCAGCCATATTTACATTGCTGATCTCATTGCTGCTTCCTCCCGGAAAACGATAATAGAGACTATTGACTCCCGTAACGTCTTTCAGATATGAGGAAATCTTATCAAAATCCTGTTCAAATGCCTCTGTGGAGGCATATATTGTACTGTATTTGTTGGAAAAGGAATGCATTCCAAGTGTATGTCCGTCTTTTACAATCCTCTTATAGACCTCCTGCATATCCTTGGAATCATCCCCTACTACGAAAAAAGTTGCTTTTACTCCGTATTTATCCAATACGTCGAGAATCTTGTCCGTATTTTCATCCGGTCCGCCGTCAAAAGTAAGATATACTTTATGTGCATCTCCCTCTTTTGCCATATTGTCCTCGGAATCAATCCCCGTCACAACTTTATCGTAAGCAGATTTCTGTGTCTCCTGCCCACTGCTTTCTGTATCCGCAGCCTGCACATTTTCAGAATCCGGAATATTTTGCGAAACGGTTGTCTGTCCCGCTTTCTCCAGTCTCTTTACATGGCTACTCAAACGTGCTACCTGCACCGTCAGAAGGATAATTGCCAACAGTGAGACAAGCATCCATACCGTAATCGTCACAATGATTCCCGTTTTCATACGGTTGATGCGATTTCTCCTCTGACGCTGCTGCTCCAGAGCTTCTGAATCTTTTGTACTCATCCTGTTCCTCCACCGGGAAATATCCTTTTCTATTTTAACATATTTTGAAAACTTGTAAAGATTTAATTCCCTGTTGTTGTAAAATTGTTATAAAAAAGGAGCCACGGTTTCTTTATTTTTCCAAAACCACGACTCCTTATGTGTTTTCACACAGCTTGACTCTGTGAACGGATTATGCGTTCATCTGTGCAGCAACTTCTGCTGCGAAATCTTCCTGTTTCTTTTCCATACCCTCGCCAACTTCGAAACGAATCATCTTGGTGATTTTAAGATCCTTGGAAACAGACTCAAGATACTTAGCTACGGACTGCTTGCCATCTTCCGCCTTAACGTATGTCTGATCAAGAAGGCAGATCTCCTTTAACTGCTTGGATACACGACCTTCTACAAGACCGCCGAACATCTTCTCAGCAGTGATAGACGCCTTATCTGCCATAGCCAGCTCACCCAGCTGAACCTTTGCAGCATCGGAAAGGAAATTCCAGACATAATTCATATTGCTCTTATGCTCTTCGAAGTTATTGATATCCTCATCACTCCATACCTTCTCGCCGATTGCCTTGTCCAGTAATTTGTTTAAGATAGGCTTTGGAAGAGTTGTTGCATCATTTAATGCACTGTCAATTGTGATCTCTTTGATCTTTGCAAGTTCCTCAGCGGAAATATCGTTTCTGCTGATATACTGTGGGTTCATTGCAGCAACCTGCATAGCAATGTTTGTAAGAGCCTCTTTTGCAGCATCATCAGATGCACCGTCTGCAGCGATAACAACACCGATTCTTCCGCCACCGTGAATATAAGAAGCAACAGCATCACCGGTTACCTTTGCGAATCTGCGCACAGATAACTTCTCTCCGATTGTTGCTGTCTTCTCAACAAGCAGATCACTGAGTCCGTTTGTAGCAAGAAGTGCCTCGATATCTTCGCCGTTTGCTCCACCGTTTAAATCAGAAGCAAGTGCTGTATCTGCAACTGTCTGAACAAACTCCTGGAATGTTTCATTTTTAGCAACGAAATCTGTCTCTGAGTTAACCTCAGCTACAACAGCAACATTTCCGTTTACTGCAACTCTTGCGATACCTTCCGCAGCGATTCTGCTCTGCTTCTTTTCCATCTTGGCTGCACCGCTTTTTTTCAAAACGTCAACAGCGGCATCCATATCTCCGTTTGTCTCTGTCAGAGCTTTCTTACAATCCATCATGCCTGCGCCTGTCATCTCACGCAGTTCCTTAACCATAGCAGCAGTAATTGCCATCTTTTTTTCCTCCAATTCTCGAATGATTATGCAAAAATTATTCTTCTACTGTCTCCTCAGCAGCTTCTGCAGCAACTTCCTCAGTTCCCTGCTTTGCCTCGATAACAGCATCTGCCATCTTGGAAACGATAAGCTTAACGGCTCTGATTGCATCATCATTACCTGGGATTACATAATCTAACTCGTCCGGATCACAGTTTGTATCAGCGATACCGATCAGTGTGATTCCTAAAGACTGTGCTTCCTGTACGCAGATTCTCTCCTTCTTAGGATCTACGATAAAGATAGCGTCAGGAATTCTCTTCATATCCTTGATTCCGCCAAGGTTCTTCTCTAACTTATCCCACTCTTTTTTCAGTGCAATAACTTCCTTCTTTGGCAGAACATCAAATGTTCCATCTTCAGACATGGTCTCGATTTCTTTCAGACGAGCAATACGGCTCTGGATGGTTCTGAAGTTTGTAAGCATTCCACCTAACCATCTCTCATTTACATAGTACATTCCGCAACGCTCTGCCTCAGTCTTAATAGCATCCTGTGCCTGCTTCTTTGTACCAACGAAAAGAATGGTACCACCCTGAGCAGCGATATCGGAAATTGCATCATATGCCTCATCTACCTTGCCAACAGACTTCTGTAAGTCAATGATGTAGATACCGTTACGCTCTGTGTAGATGTATGGAGCCATTTTAGGGTTCCATCTTCTTGTCTGATGTCCGAAATGAACACCTGCCTCAAGTAACTGTTTCATAGAAATTACGCTCATTTTAATTACCTCCGTTTGGTTGATTTCTTCCATGTACTTCCTATTAGTCTGCCACCGGAAAAGCGTAGATCCGGCACCGGCAGCTTCCATACATGTGTTTAATAAAATTTAAAGCCTTTGGCATTATATCATACCAAAGGCTTTCATGCAAGCTTTATTATACTATTTTTTTGTCAGTACTTTCGCAATCTCGCTATAGTTCATTCCCTTTTCCAGCGTAAATGTCCCCACACGGATATATCTTGCATAATTGTGATCCTGCATATATTTGCGGAAATCTTCCGCATCCTTGACAAGTCCTTTCTCCTGCAGATCCTGTGCAATCTCCCTGCACACTTCTCCGCCTTTTATTGTAATGGAGACTTTTTCCTTTTTTGTTTCTTCCTTCTCGGTCTCCTGCGCTTTTTTCTTCTCTTCTTCTTTCTTTTGAGAGTCCTGTGTTTTTTTCTTTTCTTCCGCCTTTTTCTCCGACTCTTTTGATGTGTCATTCTGTTCCGAAGAAGTATCACGCTCCGTCTGTTTTTGTGTATCGTTCTGCGGAACCTTCTGTGTCACTGCCTGTGTCGTTCTTTGTGTATCCGGAAGATTCGTTTCCTTTACCGGAAGTTCTGTTGTCTGCGTTTCTGCTTCCTGCGTCTGTGTGTCATCCGGCATGATCATTCCAAGTTCCGAAGCTCTCTGCATAGCTTTTTCATCCGACATTGCTCCGCCGTGTACATGTAACGATACAATAAATACCAGCGAGGCAACCAGAATTCCAAGTCCGCAGCCACGTAAATAATATTTAAATCTCACTGACATCTTCCCCTTTGTATAATCCGATCACCAGCTTCACTTCTCCAAGCCCCCGTCCCAGCTTACGGGCAATTTCCACATCAGACACTCCGTTTTGATGAAGTGCAAGTACCTGATCGTTGAAGCTTCCGTTATCGGTTTCCTCTGCCACAGATGCTTTTGGTGAAATCTGCTGCGGCTGTTCCTCCACAGGCTCTGACACTTCCGTTCTTGCCGGTTCAGGCTCTTTTACTGTTTCCGTCAGATGTGTCATCATTTCATCCTGTGTATGTTTTACCTGCTCCGAAAACTGTTGTAGCTGCGATGCAAGCCCGGTCAGTTCCGTATGCTTGTCATTGAGCATATTATATAAAAAGAGAATTTCATTATGCGTTTTATTCATTGATTCAATCACCGTATTGGAATATTCGTTGATTGCCATAATTTTCTCATTCGTTTCTTTTTCCATCAGACGCTTGGCATTCTCCTGGGACTGTTCTACCACTGCATCGATTGCATCTTCTACCTTGTCATTTGCATTTTTCAGTTCCCGCTCGACAATAATCTTTAATTCCTTCTCACTTAATCTGGTTATCTCCTGTACATCTTTCGGGGTAAGTTTTTCCTGAACAAAAAAGCTTACGAGAACAAAAATGATTCCAACCAGAATCAGTGTAATTTCCACACCCGTCATATATTTTCCCTCAGATTTTCATATCAAAACTGCCGCCAACCGGATTGCCACCCGTCCGCTTCGTTTCTTTGTTTGTTTTTTTTCTCACAGATCCCTGTTTTTTATATTTGTTTTTTCCTTCTTCCCTGGCATCTGTGTGATTATCCAGCTGCTCATTTTCTTTCGGATGGATGACCTGATGATGCAGAACATCCTCCCTGTGATCCACCTGCACCTGAATATTCTGCTGATCCACCATCGGTTTTGTATCCTGCTGGTTTTTAAATGTCTCGATGTCTGCGGTACGCTGTATCGTAGCATAATTGATTGGTGCAATTGCCATAGATCCGCTCCTACTCCGTCAGAATATTCATATAAACACCCAATTTTTTACGCATCTTGTTTAATGCTTTGGTATGTAACTGGGAAATACGTGATTCTGACACTTCCAATATTTTACTGATTTCTTTTAGGGTCATATCTTCATAATAATAAAGTTCAATAACGCGCCGCTCTTTCTCCGTCAGAAGTTCCAGGGATTCCGCCAGTTTTTCTTTTAATTCTGCTTCCTCCACCACTTCTTCCGGCTGTGAAAACCGGACCGGATGCGCCGAATCAATCATTGGCTCCGGACCGTTTTCTTCAAATTCATTCAAAGACACAACATTGGTCACCTTAAGCTGTGTCTGCCAGCTGCACAGTTCCTCATCCGTCAGCCCCAGCTGCTTTGCAAGTTCTTCATCCGAAGCTGTTTTACCGGTCCTCATCTCGATCTGTTTCATCGCTTCATCAATTTTGCGCTGTCGCTGTCTTACGCTTCTTGGAATCCAGTCCATTTTACGAATCTGGTCTAAAATAGCACCACGAATCCGCAAACTCGCATATGTTTCAAATTTTACATTTTTTTCCAGATCAAATTTATCAATTGCGTCAATCAGTCCGAAAATCCCATAACTGACCAAATCATCATATTCCACATTGTGTCCAAGATACATGCTGAGTCTTCCCGCTACGAGTTTTACAAGCTGCGCATATTCAATTATCAGCTGTTCTCTAGTCTCCTGCGTTTTCTTCTGACGATACGCATCCCAGAGTTTTTCTTTATCCGCAGTTTTCATCTACATCATTCCGCCCCGGTTAATTACTTTGTTTGTTGTTCCTCCTGAACCTCCGGCTGCTCCTGCGACTGCTCCTGTGCATCTTTGGCCTGTTCAGTATTTTCCTGTTCCTCAGAGCCTTCCGCTTCCTGCTCCTCTTTAGACTCTTCCGTTTCTTCCCCGTTCTGGTCATCTTCCATATCCTTGAAGTTTCGGTCAATGATCATTTTTACCACACAACCGATCACATAAAACAGGACAAGTACCAGTAACAGCTGTCTTGTAAAATTCCAAAGTGACATGTGCGTAAGAATTGCAATCACACAGTCAATAAACCCTGCCGCCAACATAATAATAGCCGGTACACTATTGGTTTTCATCTTCTGCCCCTCTATATTACTTTAATTTCTTTTCCCACCGATTTAATTCTGAAATCTCCGGTCTCACAATCCAGTTCTACCGTACGTCCGTAATTTAAACCGGTATCCTCCGCGATCAGCGGGATCCTTAATTCTTTCAAAATAATTTTTGCTTCTTCCGCATTGCGTGCGCCTACATTTCCCACAGACGAAAGTCCGCTCGTTTCAAACATGCATGCGCCCCCCGCGATCTTTGCCACAAGTCTTCTCTGATTTGCTCCCAAAGCCAGAACCTGTCTTAAAAGTTCACGGATTCCGGTATCCCCGAATTTTGCAATATTGGTATTATTTTTTAATTTTGTGCTGTCTGGCAGCATATAATGTACCAATCCACCGATTTTCGTCACCGGATCATAAAGTGTTAATCCGATACAAGAGCCCAACCCCAGTGTCGTGAGTGTATTCGGAGCTTTTGCGGTTTTCAGGTCTGCCATTCCAACCTTGATCACTTCTCCCATATTCTACGATCTCCTCTATAGCTGAATTCCAAGAGAGGATAAAATCTTTGCATAGGACTCTTCCTCAGGCATCAGGATAAAATATCCATTAATCATACGTTCATCGCCAAATTCTGTTTCAATCAGCAGCGCATTATTTCCGTACTGTCCAAACTGAATTGCCGGAACACTAAGAATCGCTCCCGCCATATCCACCGCAATATATGGAACGGATGGTAAAATCGTAAGATTTGTCATACTTGAAAGTGCAGACAGATACGAAGCCGTAATAATATTTCCGATTTCCTTCATGGCAGATAAATCCATCTCATCAAAAGGTGCATCGTTTTCCGGGTCTCTTCCCATCAGTTTGTTCACAAGATAATGGGCGGAATCCATGCGCATTAAAAACATCATGCTTCCTGTAATATCATGTGTTACTTCCAGAAAAATTCCGACAATAATCTCGTCTTCCGGACAAATTGCAGAACTCAGCTTAGAAGCTTCCATCAATTCTACTTTCGGAACATTCATATCAATCTGTTCATTGATCATGCTTGCCAGAGAAGTTGTTGCATTTCCCGCTCCGATATTTCCAATTTCGCGCAGTACGTCAATATACATTTCATTTACATTATCCAATGTAAAATCGTTCATCTTTTTCCTCCAATAACCATGTATAGTGAGGCATAGCCTCACTATACTCAGTTGTCTTATGTGTTATCTTTTTCGTCTACAATCGCATTGATTTCAAACAGGGAAATCAGCTGATCTCCGCTTGTTCCAATACCATTGATAAAAGTATCTTTTACATGATTTGAATTGATATTGTTATTTTCGATCTGATCCTCAGAAAGATTTACAACCTCACAAACCTCATCTACAATCACACCTAAAGACCCTTTATCTTCGATCTTTAAAATAATGATCCGGGATGCCGAAGTAAAGGTATCATCCTCAAGTCCCATTTTCAGACGGATACTCATAACCGGCACAATTTCGCCTCGAAGATTGATGATTCCCTTGAAATACTCCTGTGCCTTTGGCACACGGGTAATTTTCTGCATACGCACAATATTATCGACATAGCTGATATCAATTCCGTACTTTTCAGAACCGATCTGAACTACGATATACTGCTTTACTTCTTTTTCTTTATTTTTATTCTCATTTGTTTCAATCTGATTGTTTGCAATAGCCATCGTCATTCACCCCCATTACATCAGTGTGTTTGCATCCAGAATCAACGCAACTTCACCATCACCGAGGATTGTTGCACCGCTGATCAGCTTATTTCCATTGATATACTTGCCTAAAGACTTAATAACGATCTCCTGCTGTCCCATCAGATCGTCAACAACAAGTCCTACCTGACTGTCGCCTTTCTTTACAATAACAACGGTAAGGCTTTCCGGTTCTTCTTCTCTTGGTTCAATATCCAGAAGTTTGTCCAGACGAACAAGCGGAATAACGCTTCCACGCAGATGAATAACCTCTTTTGCTTCCACATACTTGATGCTGCTGACCGGTACACTCTCAATATTTGCAATGGACCCAAGGGCAATGGCATATTTTTCATCGCGGACTTCAACCATCAACGCCTGAATAATGGCAAGTGTCAGAGGAAGACGAACGGTAAATGTTGTTCCTTCCCCAAGTTTTGTCTTAACTTCCACATCACCGCCAAGCTGCTCAATGTTAGATTTTACAACGTCAAGGCCAACGCCTCTTCCGGAAATATCCGTAATCTTCTTTGCCATGGAAAAACTTGGCATAAACAGGAGATTTATGATCTCTTTCTGTGTCATGACTTCGGCCTGTTCCGGTGTAATAATATTTCGCTCGATTGCCTTTGCTTTTACCGCTTCGGTATCAATTCCGTTACCGTCATCACCCACTTGGATAATAACGTTATTTCCTTCCTGATATGCATTCAGGAAAATATTTCCGACTTCCGGCTTTCCTCTCTGGATACGAAGCTCGGTGTCTTCCAGACCATGATCCGCAGAATTACGAAGCAAATGCTGTAACGGATCACCGATCTGATCCACTACGGTACGATCCAGCTCGGTATCTTCACCGGTCATAACCAGTTCCATCTTCTTATTCAATGTACGGGACAGATCACGAATCATACGTGGGAATTTATTTACAACGCTCTCAATTGGCACCATCCGGACTTTCATAACAGATTCATGAAGGCTTGTGGTGATTCGCTCCAGATATTCAATCTGTTCATGGAATCCCTGATTGGTAAAGCCTCCCTCTTCCGTTGAACTGATGGATACCAGACTGTTCTTTGCAATGATAAGCTCGGATACCTGGTTCATAAGAGCATCCAGCTTTTCAATATCCACACGGACCGTACGGCTTGTCGCCGGTTTTCCTACACCGTTTTTCTTTGCCGGAGCCTTTTTCTTTTCCGGTGCTTTCTTTGGTTCAGCCTGTACTTCCGGTTTTGTCTCTGCCGGTTTTTCTTCTTTCTTTTCTTCCGTCTCAGTTTCTGTTACGCGTGGTGAAAAATCAGTCAGTTCTTCTCCAACGGCATCTTCAATCTCGGAAACATTCTTTGCAGCGTTCTGGATCTTGTCAAAGCTTTCCGGTGATGCGACATAAAAGCTGAATTCCTGTTCAAACTTTTCATCTTCAATATCCTGAGAGCTCGGACGATATACAAGAATCTCTCCAAAAGCCTCCACTTCGCGGAATACCAAAAAAGCTCTGGCCGCTTTTAAAAGGCACTCTTTCTGGATCATAACCGTCATGCCGTAAATATGCATTCCACTGTCTTTTGCAGTCATAACGGCATCCCGCTCCTGATCCGTCAGATCAATCTGAAGATACAGTTTGTGGTCTCCATTGTCTGTCGGCGCCGCTGCTTCTTTTTCTGTTTCTGCAGGTGCTGCCTCTGCGGCAGCAGCCTCTCCGTTTGCTTTTGCGAGGAAATTGTTCAGTTCCTTGATAATGACTTCATTGTCTTCCTCACCTTCATCAGAGGTTGCCTTAATATTTTCAAGATATCCGTCAATTGCATCCAGACACTTGAACAGCAGATCAATCATCTGACTGTCTACCTGGATTTTCTCGCTGCGGACTTCCTGGAACACATTTTCCATATCATGTGTCAGGTGCTGCATTCTCTTAAATCCCATTGTACCGGCCATTCCTTTTAAAGAATGGGCTGCACGGAAGATTTCATTGATAACGTCCTTGTTATCCGGTTCTTTTTCCAGTTCCATGATGCAGTCACTTAACGTCTGTAAATGTTCTGCACTTTCATCGATAAAGATTTCAAGGTATTGGCTTACATCCATGTTATTTTACCCCCACGTTTTTTGTGATTGTCTGTGCAACTTCATCCAGTGGTACAACTTCATCTACCACACCTGCTTCATAGATTGCCTTTGGCATTCCGTATACCACACAGGTTTCTTCGTTTTGTGCAATTACGCGAATCGGTTTTGATCTTCCCAGCGAAAGAATTCCATTGGTTCCATCCGCTCCCATTCCTGTCAGGACAACACATACGATTTCATCATAGCTGCTTCCCGTCAGTGAATCATACATAAGATTTGCACACGGCTTCAGTCCTCCGATTGCCGGTGTTGCATCATCGAGTACAATGCTGTTGTTTCCGTCTGCGGTTTTTGCAACTTTCAAATGTTTTCCGCCCGGAGCAATATAAACACATCCCTTTTGCAGCCGCTCTCCATGTTCTGCTTCCTTCACCCTGATTTTGCTCAGATCATCAAGTCTGTCAGCCATGGATTTGGTAAATCCCGGCGGCATATGCTGTACAAGTACAACCGGGGCATCCAGTTCTTTCGGAAGAAACGGAATCACACTCTGTAACGCTTTCGGTCCGCCTGTGGAACAAGCCAGTGCAACCAGTTTGTTCTTTCCGCCTGTCGCTTTGCGCATCATCGGTGCTTTTGCAGCCGGTTTTACTGCCGGACGGACACTTTCTGCTGCCTTTTGTGTTGCAAGAACAGCATTCAATACGCCAAGAAGCTGTCTTTTGAATGCCTCTCCTTTTGCCTCTATGATGTTTGTCGGTTTCGCCACAAAATCAATTGCTCCGCGCTCCATGGCTAAAATGGTAACATCTGCTTCCCTGCTGTCGGTAAGTGTACTTACCATAACCACATTTGCACGTATGCCTTCTTTTTGTAACTTTTCGAGTAACTGCAGTCCATCCATGCGTGGCATATTCACATCCAGAACCACACCGTCATAGCTGGTATGCTTCAGTTTCTCATATGCCTCAAGACCATCTCTGCAATAGTCCGTTGCCTGAAATTTACTGTCTGAATTGATTATATCACACATGACCCTTCTCATGAGTGCAGAATCATCAACTACTAAAATGTTTTTTTTCATATGAGTCACCCAACTTCTTTCCTGCGAATTCTTCTCTCTTCCTCAAAAACGAAGCGTACAATTTTTTCCCGGTCCCGGAGATCCCGGAACAGAAATTTTACCCGGTGAATGTACATTTCCTCTATCGCTGGATGTTTTTCTGTTGCAATCACCTGTCCCGGAAGATAAAAAGTTTCATCCGAATATTCATTTGTCAGTCTGATCACCAGAAGAATATTTTGGTTCTGTTTTATCCATTGTCCAGAGACAAAGCGGATTCCACCGCCACTGATATTCTGAATCGTTCCCTCATGTACCTGATCAATATATTCCGGCTTTTGAATTTCCGTAAACAATTCTTCCGTTGTCTGCATCTGTGCCGTCTGTTCCGATATTTCGTAATATTTTAACGGTGTCGTATAAGGAATCCGGAAAAATTCCCGGCGCTGAAATTTCTGTAATCCGGAAGTAATCACAATTCTGAGCAGATACAGATTTTCTTTGCGATAACGTTTCTTCACAACTGCTGTGCAGTTATACATACCGCCTTTTGTATAAAAAACAATGCTGCACTCCCTCTCCAGTTGAAATAACACCATTCTTCCACCACTTGTCGGCATAGAAATTTCCAATTCCTGATCCGAAAAAATGTCGCTGACCGCACTTTGATAAATTTTCGCGATCTCTCCTCCATTATCTTCCTGGTTCGCTTCATGCAGCATTTTAATATCAATTTTGTCTCCCGGAGTAATCACATCTGAAAGTTTCATAATTATTCATCTCCCTATTTTCGGTTTGATAAAAAACTGGAAAACATCTGTGCTATTCCCCACCGTACCGGTGTCTTCTGCCGGGTGCCGTTTAACAGATGATCTGCAAGTTCTGAAATCGCCCTGGCAGATTTTGCATTCGGGTCACTCATGGTAACTGTCTTTTGCTGCCTTACCGCCCGTTCCAAAGCAGCATCCTGTGGAATCATCCCCAGATAATTCAGACTTCCATGTAAAAACTTAGACACTACGGAATTCACTTTCTCATAAATTGCCTGTCCCTCGTCCCGGGAATTTACCCGGTTGGTTACTATGTGGATGGTTGTCTCTTCCTCCACAAAATCGGGATTGCGGTACAATGCTTTTAAAAGCGAATACGCATCCGTCAGGGAACTTGGTTCCGGTGTGGATACCAGTAATACCTCCGGACTTGCCATGACAAATTCCAAAACCTGATCCGAGATTCCTGCCCCCGTATCAATCAGGATAAAATCTGCCAGTTCATTCAATGTGTCAATCGAATTTACGATATATAAAATCTGTTCTTTTGTAAGATTGTTCAATCCGATAATTCCGGAGCCACCGGATATAAACCCGATATCCATGGGTCCAGGTGTGATTATTTCACGAATTAACTTTCCACGGTATATAAAATCAGACAAATTATACTGTGGAATTGCGCCAAACATTACCTCAACGTTTGCGAGACCAAAATCAGCATCAAAAATAATCACCCTCTTGCCTGCTTTTCTGAGACATACCGCAAGATTTACTGCGAGATTCGACTTTCCGACCCCGCCTTTTCCGCTGGTAATCGTCACCACCCGTGCATTATTCTGATTATTCTGATTGTGCAGTTTTATTACATTTCGCAATTGTTCTGCCTGATCCATTACGAATTGCCCCCTAATAATTGTTTCACGATCTTTTGTGTATCAAATAATTCAATATCATCCGGTACATTCTGTCCATTTGTCGTATAAGACAGTTCCGCATCTGAATACAGCTTAATATTGAGCAAATTTCCATACGTTGATGTCTCATCCAGTTTTGTAAAAATCAGTTTAAACTCAGATATTGTGTGATAGGTATCTACAATATCGAGCAAATCCCTGTATTTTGTTGTAGCACTGAGAACTAAATATACTTCACTTGTATATTCAGGGTCAACTCCCTGAATCAGGTTTCTGATATCTTCTTTCTGTTCCTCATTTTTATGGGAAAATCCAGCAGTATCAACGAAAACAAGATCGTATTCCGCATATTTTCCAATTGCTTCATTCAGTTCCTCTTTAGAATACACGATAGACATAGGTGCGTCAAGAATATTTGCATACACCTGTAGCTGTTCCGTTGCTGCGATCCGGTAGGTATCAGCAGTAATAAACGCTACTTTTTTTTCATAATCCACCTTATATTTGGACGCAATTTTAGCGATTGTTGTGGTTTTGCCAACACCGGTAGGTCCGATAAAAAATACAACATGCGGTTTTGCCCCACTTAAATCCAGTGATTTTGGCTGACCGAAACGCAAAATCAGCTTCTGGTAAACATTGGAAAGAATTGTATCCACACTGTGTCCCGGACGGATAAATTTTTCAATTTCACCAAGAATCTGATTGACATACTGTTCGCTCACCTCGTTTTTTAACAGCGTACTGTAGAGAATCCGGACAAAATTAAGTTCTTCCGAAGACGGTCCCTTTGGTGCTTCCGGCTCCTTTGGATTTTTCCCACCAAGAGATTTTTCCAGACGGTCAGATAAAACCTCAAGCCTTTCTTCTAAATTTTTTTCATCATTATCCTGTGTCATGTTCTGTGATTGTGGCATACGTGCTGGCTCCTGTCTGGTCGCTTGTGCGTTACCTTCCTGTTCCTGCAGTTTCGGAATGGTAATCGGTTCATCCGCCGCAAGATTGATCATGTCGTGCAGTTTTCCTTCTTTTGCCATACTCTGTGTCATCTGTGCTGCCTGCATGGCATTGGAAAAATGTTCTTTTTCCTCCATTGCCGCAGTCACTTCAAATGTTGAATTCTTAAACGCACGAAACAGCCCCTTCGGTTTTACCTCACGGATGTTCATAATGACCGCACGTTCTCCAAATTCTTCTTTTGCCTTTGCAATGGCTTCTTCCTGTGTTTTTCCCTGAAATTTATTAATTGTCATTTATGCTGTCACCATCCCTACCGATTGCAGCTCCACATCAGATTCTACTTCATTATAAGAGACAACAATCAGATCTTTGAAATAATCTTCTGTAAGTTTTTTAAAATACATACGCACAATTGGCGATGTAATAATGATCGGATTCTTTCCGAGGCTTTCGAGTTTCTCGGTTTCTGTCCGCACGGAATCCATAATTGCTTTTGTTTTCTCCGGGTCCATCGTCAGATATGCACCCTGCTCTGTCTGCTTGACCGAAGACATGATTTCCTGTTCCACTTTCGGATCAAGCGTAATGACACTGGTCGTTTCGTTCGATGGAAAATATTTGCTTGAGATTGCACGCTTCAGGCTCTGTCTTACATATTCCGTCAGCACATCCGTATCCCTCGATGTCTGTGCATGGTCTGCCAGCGATTCAAAAATAGACAAAAGATCCCGGATCGAAATGCCTTCCCGCAAAAGATTCTGCAGTACTTTCTGAATCTCCCCAAGTCCAAGAAGCTTCGGTGTGAGTTCGTCCACAAGAACCGGATTGGATTCTTTTAAGTTGTTGACCAGGTTTTGTACATCCTGTCTGGTCAGCAGCTCTGCAATGTGACTCCGGATTACTTCTGTCAGATGCGTCGCTATGATAGACGGTGCATCAACTACGGTGTATCCAAGACTCTCTGCACGTTCTCTCTGCGCTTCCGTAATCCAGATGGCCGGAAGATGGAAAGACGGTTCAAATGTAGGAATACCTGTAATTTCTTCCTCCACATACCCCGGATTCATCGCCATGTAATGATCAAAAAGAATTTCTCCTTCCGTTACCTGCACGCCTTTGATCTTGATAATGTACTGATTCGGATTTAACTGGATATTATCCCTCAGGCGGATAATCGGAACAACCGTACCAAGTTCCAGTGCAATCTGCCGCCGGATCATTACCACACGATCCAGAAGATCTCCACCCTGGTTTACATCTGCCAGCGGAATAATACCATATCCGAATTCGAGTTCGATCGGATCGACCTGAAGCAGGGAAACCACATTCTCCGGTTTCCGGATCTCTTCCGCCTCCGTCTCCGCCTGCTGTACTTCTTCCTCAATATTTTCTTCGCCAATATTCTTGCTGATATTTTTGCCGGCGATGATAAACACCAGACCAAGTGCAATAAATAAAACCGGATTTAACGGAGTAAAAATTCCGAGGAAAACCAGCACGGAACCTACAATATAAAGTACCCTCGGAATTCCAAAAAGCTGCTTGACCAAAATTCCGGAAAAGTCTGCCTCGTTTGATCCCTTGGTAACAAGTATACCGGTTGCAAGAGAAATCAGAAGAGACGGAATCTGGGACACCAGACCATCACCGATTGTCAGCAGACCATACTGCTGAATGGCATCTGCAAATCCAAGTCCCTGATTCATAACTCCCATAATGGTTCCGCCGATCAGGTTAATAAAGGTGATGATCAGACCTGCCGTAGCATCTCCCTTTACATACTTTGTGGCACCATCCATCGCGCCGAAGAAACTGGATTCTCTCTGAATCTTTTCCCGTCGTTCCTTTGCCTCCGCATCGGTGATCGCACCGGTATTTAAGTCCGCATCAATCGCCATCTGTTTACCAGGCATGGCATCGAGTGTAAATCTGGCGGTTACTTCGGATACACGTTCCGAACCTTTATTGATAACAATAAACTGAATCAATACGAGGACAATAAATACAATGGAACCGACCACCATATTTCCTCCGCCGACGAACGAACCGAATGTCTTAACAACGTTACCAGGATCTCCCGTCAGAAGAATCAGACGGGTGGAAGATACGTTCAGAGAAATTCGAAAAATAGTCGTAAACAAAAGTAATGTCGGGAAGAAAGACATATCCAGTACTTCCCGAACAAACAATACATTAAATACAATGATTAAGGCGATGGAAATGTTAAATGCAAGCATCACATCCAGCAATACAGATGGAATTGGAACAATGAAGAAAACTACTGCTGCCAAAAGATATAAACCTACACCGATATCCGCTTTCTTCAGCATCCTGCACAACCTCCTTTCGCACCTGTTTGTTGTATAACTGCACTACTGTATATTTTTGGCCTTGTATACGGCAGCAAGAACTTCTGCCACAGCCTGGTAAAGCTCCGGCGGAATTTCTGCTCCCACATCAACATTGTGATAGAGCATACGTGCCAGAGGCTTATTTTCAACAATTTCAATTTTATTCTCCCTCGCCACTTCCTTAATCTTTTGCGCAAGGTAATCTTCTCCTTTTGCAAGGACAACCGGGGCAGAACTGACTTTTGCCTCATATTTCAATGCTACGGCAAAATGCGTCGGGTTCGTGATGACCACATCCGCCTTGGGCACATCCTGCATCATTCGCTTCTGGGATACCTCCTGCATTTTACGGCGCTGCCGTCCTTTGATCTGCGGATCTCCCTCTGTATTTTTGTATTCATCTTTTACTTCCTGCTTGGTCATCTTCATATCTTCATTAAACTTATGTTTCTGATAGATAAAGTCAGCCAGACCAATCACAAGATAAACAATACTGATTTTTATTCCCGTATTGATAATCAGAGTCCCCACAAGCGCAACCGCCTGATTCAGTCCCAGATCATACAACGCAAACAGATCATTTGCATTATCTTTTATGGAAGTATACGCGATATATATGATGATCACAATCTTTAAAATGGATTTCACCAGTTCAAAGAGCGAATCTTTCGAAAAGATACGTTTGAATCCGTTCAATGGATTCAGCTTGGAAAGTTCCGGTTTCATGGGTTTTGTGGAAACTTTCCATCCTACCTGCACAATGCTGACCAGAAGCGTAACAACAAATCCAAACGCCATAAACGGAAGCATAATGAGCAGGCTTTTCAAGGTGACGGAGGCAATCAGGCCTGCTGCCGCCTGCACGGACAATCCGCCCTCATTTATTTTAACAAAATCCGGCATATTTTCATAGATATAAGAAAAAATATCTATGAATTTCTCTCCCACAAAAGAAACAAAAATTTTCAGACAGAGAAACAAAACGATCAGATCAAATGCCGAATTCAGTTCCCGGCTTTTTGCAACCTTACCCTCATCTCTGGCATCTTTTAATTTCTTGGCGGTTGCAGGTTCTGTCTTCTCACCGCCTTCGCCATCTTTTGCAAACCATTGCAGATTATAATGCAATATTCGATTCTGATTTTTTTCGTCAATACAAACCTTCTGCAACAAGCTTCACCATCATCTTTATTTCATCAAAAATATAATTTGCCACATTCGGCAACAGGAACACGATCAGATACAAAACAACAAATCCAACCAGAATCTTCAGCTGCATACCGATTGAAAACATATTCATCTGCGGTGCCACACGTGCCATAATTCCAAGTACACAGTTCAAAACCATAATACAGGCAAAAAACGGAAGAAAAATCCGAAACCCTATGATGAATGAATCTCCCATATAGCGTGTGATTGCAGATAACAGATGATCCCATGCAAATTTCTGGTGGGCAATCGGAATTACGGAAAAAGAATCCGTAACCGCACGTACCAGATAGGTATAAAAATCAGATGTAATCAAAAGAAGCAGAACCAGATAATAGTACAGATTTCCTGTCAGTGTGGTTTCTGTTCCCATGTCCTGATTAAATTCGGTAGACATGGACAGTCCAATATCCATATCTATAATATTTCCTGCAAACAAAACAATGGAATTACAGATGCTTGCCGCATACCCAATCAGCAGTCCCGTAATTCCCTCTTTGATCACAACTACCGCATACCCGACAACACTTGCGTATGTCAGTTCCGGCCGATCTACTACATTGTATAAAAGCAATGAGACAAAAAATGAAAATCCGATTTTAATCTGATTGGGAATTCCCTGCTGCCCCAATAACGGGGCCACATACACAAAACAGGTAACTCTTACCAGAATCAGCAGAAAATATTCAAAATTTTCAAGTGTAAATACATAATTAACCATATCTTTTTATCAAATCACATACTCAGATAGGTACTGAAATTCGACCACAGACGCTCCACCAGTTCGGTCATGTTATTTAACATCCAGGAGCCGCAAAGGATCATTGCAGCAAATACCGCAATAATCTTTGGAACAAACGTAAGTGTCTGCTCCTGAATGGATGTAACCGTCTGAAAAATACTGATAATCAGACCAACCACCAGGGAAACCAGAAGCAGCGGTGCCGACGTGATCAGAATGGTATAAATTGCATCTCTTGCAATATCAAGAACTGCACCCTGTGAAATCATACGGTATCCTCCTAATAAAATGTCTGGACGAGGGATTTTATGACAAGATCCCATCCATCCGCCAGAACAAACAACAAAATCTTAAACGGCAACGAAATGGTTGTCGGAGGAAGCATCATCATACCCATGGACATCAGTACGGATGACACCACCATATCAATTACAATAAACGGAATATAAATCAAAAATCCCATAATGAATGCTTTCCGAAGCTCGCTCAGAATGAATGCCGGAACCAGTGTGGTAAACGGAACATCCGACAATTCCTTTGTATCTTTATACGTTTCTCCGGAAATCTCCGCAAAAAGATTCACATCCCTTATCTGGATCTTTGCATCTTTGATCATAAATTCACGAATCGGCCCTTCTGCTTTTTCAAAAAATTCCGACTGTGTGATTTCTCCCTTATCGAGCGGCTGAATTGCCTCTTTGTTGATCTGCTGGAACGTTGGCCACATGATAAAAAATGTCAGAAACAATGCCAGACCGATCAAAACCTGGTTGGGTGGTGTCGTCTGCGTTCCGATCGCAGTCCTAAGGAAATGAAGTACAATGATAATTCGTGTAAACGAAGTCATCATAATCAGAATCGATGGTGCAAGTGATAGAATTGTCAACACCAGAAGCATCTTGATCGGTGTGGAAACCGATCCGGAATCATTGTTATATGTAATTGACAATCCATTGGCATTGTCTGTATTATGATCTGCTCCCTGTGTATCTTTCTGTGTAATCTTTGTAATACTGTCCGGGTCCATGGAACTTGCATAGACACGTCCCGGATGCATCATGCATAATGTAATTGTAAGTATTAAAACCGCACACGCAAACGCAAAACTTGCAATGCAGTATATCTTTTTCCCTTTGCTCATCTTTATCCTTGCTTCTTTGGTAACTTGTCTTTTAACTGGTTGAGAATTTCCGCAAAAGAATCCTGCTTTTTCCCACTCTGTTCCAGCTCAAAAGAGAAATCTTTTAACTGATCCCTCGTAAGCTGTGCCAGAAGATGTACTTCCTCTTTTCCAACAGAAACAACCAGATAGACACTGCCGGCTTCCACAATACTGATCGTCTTGTTATTGCCGACACTGATTGTCTCTATCACATGCAGATTCTTATTATTCTGGCGTCCACGCTGCATACCTCCCATCCATCTGGTGGTAAGATATGTAGCAGCCAGAACAACAGCAAAAATAAACAGTGCACCCAAAAGTTGTATAAAGCTTTCCAGAGAACCTGTCAGTAACACATTTGTCATGTCTGTTTCTACTTTCCGCCTGTTCTTGAAGCATTGACAATTTCCGTGATTCGAACACCGAAACTTTCTTCAATGACAACAACTTCGCCCTTTGCGACATATTTTCCATTGACAAGCACATCAATCGGCTCGCCTGCCAGTTTATTCAACTCAATAATTTTTCCCGGTCCCAGATCCAGAATATCTGAAATGGATTTTGTTGTCCTTCCAAGCTCAACTGTCACCTGAAGCGGAACATCCATAATCAGATCAATATTTTCCGGCTGGTAATTTCCAAGGTTTCCACCCGCAAATGCGCTAAATTGTGCCGGCTGAACATTGACCGGCTGTCCCATGTTCTGATTCATCATCATATTTCCCATCATCGTCTGTCCCATTGGCTGCCCCATCGGCTGCCCCATTTGTGCTGTATTCTGTGAAGCCATCTGCTGTGACTGCTGTGCTGCGGCAGATGCAGCTGCTGGCTGTGCCCCTGCCGGATTGCCGGAATTTGCTGCTGAGGAATCGGCCGTCACACTCTGACTGTCCATTTCCATTGTTTTTGCCACTCCGTCACACATATCCTTTGCAAATGAAATCGGATACAGCTGCATAATTGTACTGTCAACCAGATCCCCGATTTCCATATGGAAAGAGATCTTAACAAACTTTCCGGTAAGGAAGGAATCAATCTCCGCTTCATCGATGTCTTCCTGCAGATTAATCACCGTTGCATTTGGCGGGCTGATATCAATCTTGCGGTTTAACATGGAAGAAAGGGAAGTTGCCGCAGAACCCATCATCTGGTTCATGGCTTCACTGATTGCGGACAAATGCAATTCGCCAAGTTCGCCATCTGTATTGGTTCCATCTCCTCCCATCATCAGATCCGTGATGACTTTTACATCATGTTCCCTCAGGACAAGAATATTACTTCCATCCAGTCCTACGGTATATGCAATGCGGATAAACACGCAAGGTTTTTCGTATTCCTGTACAATATCATCCCATGTGCCGTAAGAAACAACCGGAGTTGAAATTTCCACCTTATGATTAACGAGCGAAAACAACGTTGTCGCCGCAGTTCCCATACTTATATTGGCAATCTCTCCGATCGCGTCTTTTTGTGCATCAGACAGTTCATTTTCCGCAGAATCACTCGCTTCTGCTCCAGGTTCATTCAGCAGTGCGTTAATTTCTTCCTGCGATAATACTCCATCCATAGTTTATTGCTCCTCTCTGATCACCGAAGTGACCCTGACTGCATATTTATCCCCCGATGATCCGGGAAGTGCAGTAAATTTCCGAATATTTCCAACATAAATATCCAATTCATCCTCCACCTTGCGATCCAGCCGGATAATATCTCCCGGCTGCAGCATGGCAAAATCATTTACCGATATCATACTGTTTCCAAGAACAGCTTTGACCGGTATCTGTGCGCGCCGAATCAGGGTTTCAATAGATTCCGTGTAATCGGTATTGTCCTGATTCTGCAGATTTGAATACCAGTACTTCGTATTCAGCTTATCAATGACATCCTCAAGGGTCAGATACGGAAGGCAGACATTCATCAGGCCTTCCACTTCCCCGATCTTAAGGTTAATTGTCACAATCGCAATCATTTCACTCGGAGAAATAATCTGTGCATACTGGGAATTGGTTTCAATTCTCTCTAACCGGGGATGAATATCCGCCACGTTTTCCCATGGTTCCCGCAAAAGGTTGACGCACACAATCATAATCCGTTCGATAATCAAAAGTTCGATTTCCGAGAACTCACGAACCTTGTCCATAGGATCTCCTCTGCCACCGAGCATACGGTCAACAATCGCATACCCCAGATTCGATGCCATTTCCAAAATAATATTTCCCTTGAGGGGTGCAAAATTCACAATTCCCAAAAGAACCGGATTTGACAGTGCATTGGAAAATTCAGAATACGTAACCGCTTCTGAATTCACCACCTCTACCTGAACATTTTTCCGTAAATATACGGGCAGGTTCGTAGATAAAAGTCTGCCATAATGTTCAAATATCATTTCCATGGTACGCAGATGTTCCTTGGAAAATTTGGAAGGACGGGCAAAATCGTACTCTTTTACCTTTTTTTCATTATTGTCTTTTATTTCATCCACATCCAGCTCACCGGTACTAAGTGCCGCCAGCAAGTTGTCTATCTCATTTTGGGATAATACGTCACCCATCAGTCTTTCACCACCTGTAAAAATCCTATTGTGCTGTCAGTTTGGAGAAGTTTACTCCGATCACATAATCTTTGCCGAATAAATTCTGCATATCTTCAAGGATCGTGTCCTTAATTGCATCTGAATTCTGGTTAAACTGCTCAAATGTATATCCACTTACCACTTTGATAATATCATTTTTGATTGTATCATCCTGATTTGTCAGGAAATCCTGTGTGTATTTCTTGTAATTGTCGCTCTTCTTGTTCAGAACAAGTGATACATTCAGTACTGCATAATGAGTCTTTCCGTCTTTTCCTTCTGCAAGGTTTGTTGTCAGGTCTTCCCCTTCGCTGACTTTATAAATTTCCTGATCATCAATGGAAATATTGCTGGTTCCGGTAGCCGCACCACTGTTTAAATCCAGATCAATTGCGGAACACACTTTTTCGATCAGCGTATTTGCTTTTTTTGTCTCCGGTAATACCGAAAACATCAAAAGTGCTGTCAAAACAAAATTTGCAAACACAAGTGCCAGAATTACGACTGAAATTAAATTCTTCTTCATTGCTTACTCCTCTTAGTTATTTTCTTTCACATTTGAATTGAATGAGTTATAAATTTTTATTTCTACGCGCCGGTTCTGCGCACGTCCCTCTGCGGTACTGTTGTCAGCAACCGGTATGTAATCTCCTCTTCCCGCAAACTTAATGTACTTGGGATTTAAGTTTTTGTTTTTTCTGAGCTGATCCGTGACAGCAAGTGCACGGTACACCGAAAGAACCTCGTTATTTTCATATTTTGCAGAATAGCGGATCGGAACATTATCGGTATGTCCTTCTACTTCTATCACATTCCTGTTATATTTTTCAAGAATCTTTCCAAGCTTATTTACAATCGGGACTGCCTGTTTGACCAGATCAGCCTTACCGGATGCAAACAAAATGGAACCATTCAGATTCAGTTTTACATACTCTGCATTGAAATCCACATCCACCTTTCCGGACAGCTGTGAATTATCAAGTTCCTGTTGGATTTCATCTGCCATCTTTTCAGATTCCGCAAGTTGCTGCTGCTCGTACTGTTCCTGAGCAGACAGTTTGCCATCTGTCTGCTCATCGGTATTCTCTGCTTTGGAATTTGCCATCTCATTGTAGTAAGAATCCAGAAATTCCAGCTGGCGGACACCGGCAGAGATCATCTCTCCCTCTCCAATGCTTGTGCCGCCGGTCGGAAGGATGCTGATGGCGTTCTGCAGTGATGCAACAACTGCCTCTAACTTGTCAGTATCTACTGTCGACATGGAAAACAATAGTACGAAGAAGCAGAGCAAAAGATTCATCAGATCCGAGAAAGTATTCATCCATGCCGGCGCTCCTTTTGGCGGATCTTCCTGTTTCTTTTTTGCCACTACTCTTCACCTCCTCCGCCGTTTTCAAGAACACCCTCTCTTACAGTCGGTGAAAGGAATGACTTTAATTTTTCCTCAATAACGCGTGGATTTTCTCCTGCCTGAATGGACAACAAACCTTCAATGGTGATCTGACGGTTTACCACTTCCATATCATTGTTTACGGAAAGTTTTCCGGCAATCGGGGTACATAACCAGTTTGCAATCAGGGAACCGTACAGTGTCGTAACCAGTGCTACAGACATCTGTGGTCCGATCGCAGACGGATCGGAAAGTTTATTTAACATGGCGATCAGTCCGAGCAGGGTACCAATCATACCCCAGGCAGGACCCATCTCGCCCCATTTTTCCCAAAACTTAATCACATCCTTGTGACGGGTTTCCAGACACACCATATCCGTTTCCAGAATCCCACGAACCAGCTCCGGATCGGTGCCATCTACTACAAGCATGATTCCTTTTTTCAGGAATTCGTCTTCAATTCCGTTTGCAGCTTCTTCAAGTGCAAGCAAACCTTCTTTTCTTCCGACATTTGACATGTCAATAATTGTCCGGATGGTCTGTGACGGATCATATGTTTTATCCTTGAACGGGAGTGAAATTGACTTGAATCCGTTGATTCCATCTGCAAGCTTGAAACACCCAATCGTACTACAGATAGATCCACCAAACGTAATGACAACAGATGCCGGATCAATGTACATCTGCATCGCAGTGATGTCAAAACTGTTACTACTGAGGACGCCAAAGATAACCATGGCAATTCCGCCGATAATTGAAAGCAGTGATGCTATATCCATGAACTACACCTTCCATTTTCTAAAATTAGGAATTCCGATGGATCTTCCGACAAAATCCATCAAAATACCCTTTTATATGATTTTACTAAACTTTCTCTCTCTTGTCTACTTCCTTTTTGTTAAAAAGGGTGTAAAATCACAAAAAAATGTTGAGAAACAGTCAAAAAACCATTTCCCAACTATTTTTTCAAACTATCTCTTTAAGTTGATTAATTCTTCCAGTAATGTATCGGAAACTGTGATAACACGCGAATTTGCCTGAAATCCACGCTGCGTAATGATCATATCGGTAAACTGTCCGGAAAGGTCAACGTTTGACATTTCCAGCTGTCCGGAATTGATCTTGCTTCCATCCGCATCCACAGCTACACCCACACCGTCAAACTCGCCAGAGTTTAAGGTTGTCTGATAGCAGTTATCACCAATTTTTTCAAGACCGGAAGCATTGGCAAACTGTGCCACTGCGATCTGTCCGAGAAGTTCGGTGTTACCATTGTCATAGCTTGCATAAATCTTACCGCTCTGGTCTACAGCAAGTCCGATCATTGCACCATTCTTCTTACCGGTTTCTTTTCCGACAGAAGTTCCTTTTTCTACTTTCAGTGTTGACTTTCCGCCATGGCCTACATTGGTGGAAGTGGAAAAATCTACATTGATGTCCTTAAAATTGGATTTTTGTGTCGTTCCGTCTGCATTATTTGTTGTATACTGTGTTCCCAGGGCAGAAAGTTTTAAGGATTTCGCCGTTACAGCCTTCGTACCAGCTGTTGTATTCGAACCATCGCCAATACTTACAAATGTACCCTTATTGGAATCATATTTCATATAATAGCCCTTCGGTCCATTCGCATCATCCTGTTTCCCGTCATCTCCCCAGATCGAATCAAGCATCTTACGCTTACCAGCTTCGTCTTTTATTGCATTTCCATTTTCGTCTTTTGTGACAATAGAATTTCCCTTCGAATCAATAATATCCGTTAAACTGATAAAATAATTATTTCCAGTGCCTAATCCCTGAGTTGTCTTCGGTGTTGACACCGCAAACTTAGCCGTATAAGAGTATCCCAGATCATCATAAAATCCAAGAGTCATAACATAGCCGTCTTTTCCGGTGACATCGGTATCTTCCTTATCCAGAATTCCATGCACATAAGCCTCTGTCGTTGCCTCCGGAGCGGATGTCGTGTTGGACGGTGACATCACCTGCAGGGGAGAAACCGTATCTTTGTGGATCTCACCTGTCGTTTTGTCTACCTGCCATCCCTGTACCGTATATCCGGTAGAACTCATACACAGATAGCCGTTTCCATCTACATAGAACGAACCTGCACGGGTAAACATGGTATTTGTTCCATCGCTGACAATAAAGAAGTTTGTGGTCTGGCTGTCGCTGAGTTTTAAATCAAACGGGTTTCCGGTTGTCTCGGAAGAACCTGCCCCGGTAATATTGATCATGGTAGATGCCGTGCTTACACCAAGACCAACCTGCTTAGCATTGACACCACCCGTACCGGTTGACGCATCCCCACCGGATGCGGTGGACATTGTCTGGTACATCAGTTCACTGAATCTTACGCTGGAAGCTTTGAACGCTTCGGTATTTACATTGGCAATATTGTTACCAATTACATCCATTCTCGTCTGGTGTGTCTTAAGACCTGACACAGCAGAGAATAATGATCTCATCATAGTACATTGACCTCCTTAGATGGCAATATGGTTTTGAAATCCTTCTGTCAGTCGGGATTCCTGTAACTTCCATAAGGTCCGGTTACATAATAACTGCGCCATCTATATTTGTAAAAATATTTGATTGTGTTTCCGTCTGATCCATTGCAGTAACAACGGTTTTACTTGGCACATTAACAATAAAAGCAAGTGAATCCACCAAAACCAGAGAATCCTTAATTCCCTTGGCATGTGCCTGTTCCACTCCGTCTTCGAGTCTGGCATTCTGTTCCTCGGATAAGCTGATATTTCTGCTTTCCAGCCGCTGCGAGGCATGCTTTGAAAACTTTAACTGTTGCTGTTGCCGTAAGACATCTTCGAATGAAACATCCGACGTCTTTGACGGACTGGTTACGTTTTTCTGTTTTAAATACTGGCCGGTTACCTGTTCGATCGACGAAAACTGTTTGCTGATCGGGTTCATCTTTTTTCTCCCCTTTCCTATGCACCTGTTGTCTCGTCACTCTTCTGATCGGAACCATTCTCTGTCTTCGAGTCATCCGTTTTTGTGTCATCGGTCTTGGTATCCGTATCAGTCTTGGTATCATCGGTTTTCGTATCCGTATCTGTTTTGGTATCATCCGTCTTTGTATCGTCTGAGGTATCTCCACCCAGATCTTTGATCTTCTGCTCATACTTCTTCAGTTTTGCAAGATCAGACTCACTTACAAAGCTCTTCTGATAATCCGTCATGCCATCGTATACCTTACGGATCTGTTCTATCGCACCGGAATACTTGGTCGTAATATTTTCAATATCCGGAAGCTGTGCCAGCATGTTTGAAATGGTCTTGGCATAACCAATCGCTTCATAGTAATCACTGTCGGCCACCGTATCAAGCGTATCGATGGAATACAGCTTATTGTTGACACTGAGCATCTGTGATCCGTCTTCCTGATACATGACATAATCTACTTTACCGTCCACATAAGAAGTTTTTCCGGTTGTTTCGTCCGAAACCTTTAAGATTACATATTTTCCAACCAGATTGTTTGCCATCTCGTTTTTCTGTGTATCCTGCATGCCAAGCATTGCCTCTAACTGTGAGAACGTTGCAAGCTGTGCCACATATTCGGTATTGCTGGTAGGCTCGAGCGGGTCCTGGTACTGCATTTCCGCACAAAGTAATGTAAGGAACTGATCATATCCCATGGTTCCGTTGTTGGACTCATCGCTTTTTTTCGATGTTGTCGTTTTTACTTTTCCGTTTTCCACAGTTGCCCAATTCAGTGCGGAAGTTGTCGTATCTGCCATTTTTTCTCCTTTCTATGCGGTTACATCCATGGAATTTCCATTCTCCCGCATCATTTGTGCTGCAAGAGTTTCTTCTTCTGTCATCAGTCCTGACAATCCATCCAGTGAGGAAAGATTTAAATTTCTTCTTCTGCCTCCGGACTGCTCCTGCTGCCGTTCTCCCTGCTGCTTTTCACTCTCCTGGTTCTGTTCCAGATTCTTTTCGAATTCATGAGAAGCAACGGTTACTTCTACGGCGTCAACTTTGACACCTGCCTGATTTAAATTCTGCCGCAGATCTGCCACCTGCGTTTCAAGGGCTGCACGGACTGCTTCATTAGAAGCTGCCAGCTGTGCATGAATAACGCCTTCCTTGGAAGAAATATTTACATACACTTTTCCGAGATTTTCCGGATTCAGCTGCATCTCCATCGATGAAGTTCCCTCCGAAACATTCACGCGGATCTGTTCTGCCACCTGTTCAAGTAAATCCATTGTATCAATGGAAACATAAGATGTCTCCGGCGTTATATCTGCCACGGTATCCGCTGTCGGTACCCCGGCGGTATCCTGCATCTGCACGACCGTCTGTGTCTTTGCCACATCGGAACTGCTTCGGTCTGCCGTCATTTTTTCCGGCTGTGCCGATTTCATCTGATCTCCGGTCTGCGCATCTGCATCCGCATCTCCGGTATCCGTCTGCTGTTCTGTCGTCTGCTTTGTATCCTGTGCCTGTGGCTGCTGTGTGCGTACTTCATCCGATTTTGGTTCTTCCTGAAATACATCCGCCTGTTTATCCATCGGCTGTACCTCATCGGTCTGCGCAAGCTCCGGCATAATATCTGTCGAAACAGTATCTGCTGTTGTCTGCTGTCCTGCCGCATCGTTCAATATCTGCATTTCTTCATCGGTCAGAGTTTCCGGTGTCTGCAGAATATCCATCTGCGCAATTAGTTCATCCATCTGTGCCGGCTGAAGTTCCAGCTCATTTGCAAGCTGTCCTCCCAGCTGGTCAATCTGCTGCATCAGCCCCTGAAACTGGTCATTCATCAGTAAATCCATCGGAGAAGTCTCTCCTGTCAGCTGCATTGCAAGCTGTGCAAGATTTTCCGGATTCAGGAGATCAAAAGCTGTAAGTCCCAGCGACTCCATCATATCTTTTACAGAATCTTCCGAAACACCCAATTGTTCGGCCACCGTCCTGACAACATCACTCTGGAACTGATCCAAAGTATCTGTCGAATTGTTAATCACGTCTGTGACAACATCTCCGGCTGCCTGACGGATGGTATTATCCTGATACTGATACCGGTCGTAATTATCTGCCGCATTTGTCTGCTGTAATACATTGTTGTTTATTTTTGTATCCACGGACGGCATATTAAAATTTGTAGAGTAGTTACTGCCCATCAGTGAAGCAAACACGCCTGCCGCATCCGGATTTTCAGCTTTTGATCTGCCTTTTGCAGCATTTGCATTTAATACCTGACCCTGCTTTACAGAATTCAAATTAAATACATTTGCACTTGTCAAACACGTTCCTCCTTTCTGTCATTTACAGATTTCCTACTTTTTCTTGCTAGGTTCCATGATCTCTGTCAGCTTCGCCGCAGTCGTTGCATCCATCTTGCCAAGAATATCCGCCCTCTGCTGTGTTCCCATATTCATGAGAATGTCAGCCACAAGCCCCAGATTGTCCGTCATCGTATCAAAGATGCTGGCCGCCTCCTGAGGCTTCATGTTGGAATATGTCTTTGCGTAATCTTCAACCTGACTATCGTAGGTAATCTGTTCAACCACTTGTTTGTATAAGACTTCGGCATTTTCTGGATCAATGCTCTCATAATATGTCTTATACTGCTGTATATCGGGTGCCTGATCGGAAAAAACAACCTCCTCGTAGTATTTTTCCTTCTCCTTTTCAAAGGCAGCCTCATCCTCTTTGTATTTTGAAAGATCCTTGATCTGTGCCTTCAGATCCTTGATCTTTTTTTTGTCATTTTTATTTGTACTGCTGGCTTCATCGAGTTCTTTTTCCAGTTCTTTAATCTGGCTGATGGCCTCGCTTAAAGACCCATACTGATGCTCTGTGCCCTCGGTCTGCTCCACCGTTTCTTCCGGCTGTGGGAGGATTTTATTAACATAAGGGACATCTTTCAAAAGCGGATATAACACCGTTGATCCAAATCCTCCGACATCGGTTTTAATCAGAATTCCTATAATTCCCATCCATATCGCAATGATTAAAATGGTTGTCAGGACAAGAATCAGCCTGCCGCCTCCCTTTTCATCCTCATCTTCTCCCGGTTCCGGTGCGTTTCCTTTGGCATTCTTTTTTTCTTTTTTTTCTTTCTTTTCCCGTTTTTTCTTTTCTCTTCGATTTTTTGTGCTGTTTTCCTTTACCGCGTCTTCCTCGTCGACAAGGTTTCTTTCGTCTGCCATATCATTCTCCCTGTTCACCCTTGTTATAGGTATAACTTACAAGTTCATCGATTTCTTTCGTTTCTGCTTCTGCAAGTTCCTGCTTAAATTCTTCAAATGCCTTTTCCCTCAATTTTTCCTGAACCTTTCGTTCCTGCATCACGGTTTTTAAGCGGTTTCTGGCATCTTCCAGTTCTTTTTCCGCCTTGTGGACTTCTACCATCTGTCGTCTGACAATCGTTTTCATGGCATTTACATCTGCCCGCGCATGTTCGACTTCCTGCAGATTTAAATTTCCCTGCATCAGTTTCTTCCAGTGCTGCTCATATCCGACTCTGCGCACCATATATTCCTGCAGAATCTTCTGCTGCTCCAGATATTTCTGGTTTGCCAGGCTGTATGTCATTTTCGCCTGTGTCTCCAGTTTCTGTTTAATGTTCAGTATGTTCTGCATACGATAAACAAATTTTGCCATTTAAAACCTCTGTCCATTGATCAGTCGTCAAACACCTTTTTTAAGAGTTCCACTTCTTCATCAAAAGCAAACTTTTCTTCCGTATCCTGACACAGAAATTCATTTACTTCTTTATTCTTTCGGATTGCATAATCAATATCCGGATTCGATCCGTTTTTGTAGGCTCCGATATTAATCAGATCCTCTGCTTCACTGTATGTGGCAAGCACCTGTTTTAATTTTCCGGCAAGTGCCTTATGTTCCTTTGTTACGATGGAATTCATAACACGGGAAATACTCTGTAAAATATCAATTGCCGGATAATGATTTTTATGTCCCAGCTTACGGTCGAGAACAATATGTCCATCCAGAATGCCCCGCGCCGTATCCGTGATTGGCTCATTAAAATCATCTCCATCTACCAGAACCGTATATAGTCCGGTGATCGATCCTTTTTCATTTGTACCGGCACGTTCCAGAAGTTTTGGCATCTGTGCGTACACACTCGGCGGATACCCTCTGGTAACCGGTGGTTCCCCGGATGCAAGTCCGATTTCTCTTTGTGCCTGGGAAAATCGTGTCATGGAATCCATCATAAGCAGTACATCTTTTCCCTGATCACGGAAATATTCCGCCACAGCCGTTGCAGTCTTTGCACACTTATTACGGATCAGTGCCGGTTTATCTGACGTTGCGACCACGACAACAGACCGTGCCATTCCCTCCGGACCAAGGTCACGTTCAATAAATTCCCGAACCTCTCTGCCGCGCTCACCGATCAGTGCGATTACATTGATGTCTGCCTTCGTATTTCTTGCAAACATGCCAAGCAGGGTACTTTTCCCGACACCGGAACCGGCAAACACACCGATACGCTGTCCTTTTCCAACCGTAATCAGTCCGTCCACCGCTTTTACGCCAAGCGGCAGTACCTCGCTGATAATCCGGCGATCCATCGGATCCGGCGGCGTATTTTCCAACGGATAATACGAACCGTGAATTTCTTCCGTTCCATCCGTCATGCGTCCGATTCCATCCAGCGTATGCCCAAGCAGTTCTTCTCCAACCAGAACTGACAGGGGATGTCCGGTATTTTCCACAATGCATCCGGTTCCAACCCCTTCCACGCTGTCAACCGGCATCAGGATCAGTCTGGAATCCTGAAAACCGACCACTTCCGCGATAACATATTCCTCTTCCTTTTCGTTCGGGTAAATTTTACACAAATCTCCCATACGTGCCTTTGGTCCGACAGATTCAATGGTAAGACCTACTACCTTGACTACTTTTCCATAACTCTTATAATACTGGCGGTCCATCAGCTGTAAATACTTTTCCGCTTCTTTAACCAAATTCGTCTCCCGTTTATACCAGTGAACGTATATCCTTCAGCAGTGCAGACAACTGTGTGTCTACCCCACAGTCAACCACGCCATACGGTGTTTCTATTTTGCACTGTCCATCCGATAATTTATTATCCTTTACAAATTCAATGGCAACATCTTTTCCTACAATATCCTGCATCTGTGCAAGATGTTCTTTGAGGATTTCCTCATCGCTCCGGTTCGTGTGAATCCGTATTTTATCTCCCGGGTCAATGTCAAGTAATGCTCCATTTACCAGCTGAAGTAAAAGTTCACGTTTCTCTTCAAACTGAATCTTAAACACTTTATCAAATACCTGAATCACAGCGTCCACAATGTCTTTTTCCATCACCGACATTTTTTCATGATACTGTTCTTCCAGTTGTTTTTTCTGTGCATGAAGAGACTCCATCGCCTTCTCATGTTCCCTGTTTAATTCTTCTTCCCGGCATCTGGCACCCTCTTCGTATCCGAGTTTCTTTTGTTCTTCATACAGGGTACGGGCTTTTTCTTCCGCTTCCCCACGGATACGTTCTGCATCTTCTTTTGCCGTGGAAGTAATCTCATCTGCCTCCACAGCTGCCTTTTCAAGTACTTCCCTGCGCAGGGCTTCCACATCAATCTGCACGGTTTTTGCCTGAATCCCCTGTGAGAAACCAGCCGGTGCATTCTCCTGTCCGTCCTCTGCTGATACATCTACCTGTTCCGGAGCCTGTTCCTGTTGCAGTTCTTTTAATTTCTGGCGTACCCCGTCATTGGAATTGATAATTCTTGTACCAGTTCCCGAACTGACGACATAACATTGTTTCAGTAAATTAGACAACGATATCGTCACCTCCGCCACGTGAAATTACAATCTCTCCGGCATCTTCGAGCTTACGGATCACAGCAACAATCTTCTGCTGTGCCTCCTCAACATCCTTCATACGAACAGGACCCATAAAGTCCATATCCTCCTTGATCATTGCCGCCAGACGTTTTGACAGGTTCTTGTAGATCACATTCTGTACTTCTTCCGTTGTATTCTTAAGCGCAAGCTCCAGATCTGCATTTTCCACATCACGCAACACTCGCTGAATTGCACGGTCGTCGAGCAGAAGAATATCCTCGAACACGAACATCTTTTTGCGGATCTCGTCTGCAAGTTCCGGCTCTTCGATTTCCAGAGATTCCATAATATGTTTCTCTGTTCCACGGTCGACACTGTTCAAAATGCCAACAATTGCATCAATACCACCGACGATGGTGTAATCCTGATTTACAAGAGATGCAAGTTTCCGCTCCAGTACGCGTTCTACCTCCTTGATCACATCCGGAGAAGTACGATCCATAGTTGCAATACGTTTTGCAACATCAGCCTGTTTTTCCGGTGGCAGAGCTCCCAGTACCTGGGACGCCTGTGCCGGAGCCAGATACGAAAGGATCATCGCAATCGTCTGCGGATGTTCATCCTGTATAAAGTTCAGCAGCTGTGCCGGATCTGTCTTTCGGATAAATTCGAACGGACGAACCTGGAGAGATGCTGTAAGTTTCGCAATAACTCCCTGTGCCTTGTCGTTTCCGAGTGCTTTTTCCAGAAGTTCTTTTGCGTATCCGATACCGCCTTCCGCAATATACTGCTGTGCGAGGCATACCTGATAAAACTCTTCCAGTACTTCCTCCTTGGTCTGTGGCGATACGCTTCTTGTATTCGCTATTTCCAGCGTTAATTCTTCAATCTCATCTTCCTTTAAATGTTTGAAAATGGTTGCCGCCTTTTCCGGTCCCAGCGTAATCAAAAGAATCGCTGCTTTCTGTACTCCAGTATATGAGTCGTTGTTCATAAATTACTCCCAATCATCATTTAACCAGTTGCGAAGCAGAAGTGCTGCCGCATCCGGATTTTCATCCACAAATTTTTCAATAAGTTTCCGGGTTTCTGATTTTTCCGAATACCCGATATCTTCCAGATTTTCATCGTCGTTATCTGAAGTAGCCGCCAGCAGGGCATCGACAGACAGTTCCGGCTCCGGCTCTTCCACTTTCTGTTTTCTGGTACTGCGGAATACAACATACCCCAGCAACGCAAAAATCAGCACCGCAAGCAGAATCTGTAAAATGTCGGTGAGTCCGAATCCCTTCTTCTGGGATTCCACAAACTGCGGTCTTTCATAACAGACCAGTTTGATTGCACTAGACTGAATTCCGGTAGCTTTTGCGATAAGGTCAATTTCATCCTGCGTTGCATCCACCTGTACCGGATCACTGTGTGCGCTCTTAAACTTTTCAAACGTTGTCCCTTTCAGCTGCCCGGAATCTTTCAATTCGTCCTCATCATAAACAACCCAGCGTGTGGCAGTCACGGCAATGGAACTGTTATCATAGTTGATCGCTCCACCGTTTGAAATAGTTTTTATAATTTCCTCATTCGGCGAATATTTTTTATCCACATCCGACACGGAAGATTCTGTAATCTCGCCATCCGGTGTCACATAGGTTGGCGTATCATCATTGGAATCCGTTCCCGGAGTTGCAGCCTGTCCACCTTTTGCCTCTGAATTATACTCAGAGCTTTCTGTCAGTTCTCCCTGATCCTGTCCATCATTGTGTGAATAATTGTGAACCGCCTTTTCCACCTTGGACATATCAATATCAAGGTTCGGCGCAACCTGCACGTCCGAATACATACCGGACTTGACCATTACATCCTTGATACCATTGACCACGGAATTCTTAATGCGGTCTTTGATGTCCAGACTGTCGGAAACAACCGTGGCATCATCATCCTGGTCTGCTCCCGAAAACAAGATTTTGGATGTCTTCTGATCCAGAATGGTAATTTTGTCTGTCGAATCATTTCCAAGGGCGGTTGCCACAAGGCGCGCCACCGAATACGCCTGATCCGAATCCATAGAACCATTCAGGGCAAGCGAAACGCTGGCAGAACTTTCCTGCATCCGTGAGATCAGTGTACCGTCATCATCCGGAATATCTAGTGTAACTTTTGCGGAATCAATCAGGTCATTCGCAGCAAGCACATTCTCCAGTTTATCTTCCATATAGCTTTTGGCAAGTTTCTGTTTATCTGCCTCCGTGGTAGAAAAACTTCCGTCGATATAATCCTTGATGTTCGGATCTGACAGGTCAAATCCCGTTGTATCAATATTATTGGATCCCAAAAGCCAGTTTGCCTTGTTCTCATCTTTTTTGTTTACTTCAAAATGTGTGGTATCCGTTACCTTATAATCAATATCACCTTCGCCGTCTAACAGATCTTTTACCTGACTGGCTTCTTTTGCGTTCTGGCAGTCAATCAGTGTTGTATAACTCGGTCTTGATACAACAACTCCCAGTATCACCAGCGCAAGGATCACCACTGCGGTAAGGCTGATCAGCAGCATTCTTTGTTTATTGGAAAATTTTTTCCACCACTCAACCACACGGTCAAGGATTTTCTGTAACTGTTCTGGCATGTTTTCGTTCCTCACTTACTAGATTGACATCTGCATAATCTCTTTGTATCCGTCAATCAGTTTATCCCGCACTGCAACCGTATACTGCAGTGCTACATTTGCTTTCGTCTCTGCAATCAGCAGATCATGTGGATTTTCGGCTTCCCCAAGTGCGAACCGTACTTCTTCCGACTCCGCGGTATTTTGCAGGTCATTGGTTTCATCTACTGATTTCATTGCTGTTGAAAGCGCCGCGCTGAAACTGTCATCGTCTCCCGGAACAAGTGCCTCTTTTTTTGCGAATGTATTCAGATAGTCAGAAGAAACTCCAGACAATTGTGTGATATCCATGCTTTTGTCCTCTCTCGTATAACTTATTTTTTATTATTGTTTTCCTATGGAAAGTCCCGTGGTTGCCATACTCTTTGTGGCATCAAACGCAGTCGCATTTGCCTCATATGCACGGGTAGAATCGATCAGATTGGTCATTTCCGTGACCGTGTTTACATTTGGATAGGATACATATCCGTCCGCATCCGCATCCGGATTGGAAGGATCATATTCTTTCACGAAATCTGTTTCCGTATCTTCCTTTACGGAAGTTACTTTTACACCATTTCCGATTGCCGGATTCTGCGATGCAGTTGCGTAATATTGGGAAAACGGGGTAACTTTCCGTTCTGCAAAATTTACAATTTTGCGTCGGTACGGACCGCCGCTCTCTGTTGATGTTGTATTTACATTTGCAATGTTCTCCGCAATGATATCGGTACGAAACCGTTCTGCGGTCATGCCTGACGCGCTGATATTAAACGCCTGAAATAAAGCCATTTATCTTTCCCCCTTACTTAATCACGGAACGCATACGGTCAAACTGTCCGTTAATTCCGGCTGTAATTCCCTGATAGCGGATCTGTTCGGATGCCAGCTCCACTTCTTCTGTGTCAATATCTACATTACTTCCATCCAGCCGATAGGAGTAATTGGAACTGTCCACATAAACCGATGGATTCAGTCTGGAAAGATCCACGTCTTTCATTTTCGAATCCAGGGACTCATGCTTGCAGCGACCCAGTTCTGTTTTTAATGTATTTTCAAAATTTAAGTCTTTTCTCTTATATCCCGGAGTGTTTACATTTGCAATATTGTTAGTCAGAATGTTCTCCCTGCTCCAGCTCGCATCGGCAGCTTTATCCAGAACATTCACATAATTGAAAGCATCTGTACTTAGCAATTTTGTGCCTCCTTATCTAGTATTCCCAATTATCGTATCATACTAATTATAGTATAAATCAAGCAAAATACAAGTAGTTTTTTACATAAAATGACAAAAAAGGACTTATATTTACATACAAGTCCTTTTGCTGTCCTCTCGGTTCCATCCTTTATTTTGCATTTTTTCTTTTCAGTTCTGCAAGTTCATCGAAAACCACATCATTGACAACCTTTATGTAAGTTCCTTTCATGCCGGAAGAACGCGATTCGATCACGCCCGCACTCTCAAACTTACGAAGTGCATTTACAATCACGGAACGGGTAATTCCCACGCGATCCGCAATTCTGCTTGCAACAAGAATTCCCTCATTGCCATCCAGTTCATCAAAGATGTGGGTGATTGCCTCAAGTTCCGAGAAAGAAAGTGTGCTGATCGCAGATTTTACGATTGCAACCTTTCTCGCTTCCTCTGCACTCTCTTCGTTTACAGAACGCATCATTTCCAGTCCTACCACCGTTGTTCCGTACTCTGTCAGAATAATGTCATCAATGTCATATTCCGTTTCGCACCGGTATTCAAATAAGGTTCCCAGCCGCTCCCCGGCAATGTCAATCGGGGTAATGATGGCCCGGTACTTTTTGGATTCATCTCCGAATCCGAGTGTTTCCAGATTTACGTTCTCTTTTGTGGAAAGGATTCCCAGAAGACGCTCATTGAGTTCTGCATCAATATATCCGCCGACTTCATCCACGATCAGTTCCTGCAGTTCCTCAACCCCTTTGCATACACTGGAACCTAAAACCTTTCCCTTCTTGCTTATTACAAGGATGTTGGAATCAAGAATTCCTGTCAGGACTTCACAGATATCGTTAAATACCACCTTGGACGAATTATTGTTATGAAGCAGTTTATTTATTTTTCTTGTCTTGTCTAGAAGTTGAACACTCATGTTTTTCCTCCTGTCTTTATCACAGATACCATGAGTGTAGCACTATTTATCAGACAATTCAATATTTTTTGAAAAATTTACGACTATTCTGTTTCTTTTTCTTTTGCTTCCGTGTAACCGCAATGTTCATCCGCACATGCAAGCTTGTTTCCTTTTTCTACCATATAGCCTCCACAGCGCGGACATTTCTTTTCCACCGGACGCCCCCAGCTCATGAAATCACATTCCGGATAATCAATGCATCCATAGTATCTTCTGCCCTTGCGTGTCATTTTGATGACCACGTCTTTTCCGCATTTCGGACATGCGACACCAATCTTTTCATAATATGGCTTGGTATTCCGGCACTCCGGGAATCCCGGACATGCCAGAAACTTTCCATGCGGTCCATACTTGATTACCATATTGCGGCCACACACTTCACAGATTTCATCCGTCACTTCATCTTCAATGGTAATCTTTTCGAGATCTTTTTCCGCGGCCTGCACAGCCTCTTCCAGATCCGGATAAAAATTCGCAACAACCGTTTTCCAGTTTAAATGTCCTTCCGCAACACTGTCTAAAAGAGATTCCATATTTGCAGTAAAATGTTCGTCTACAATAGTCGGGAAAGATTCCTTCATAATGGAATTGACAACGGAACCGATCTCTGTCACATAAAGGTTCTTATTTTCCTTTGTGATATAACGTCTGGCAATGATCGTTGTGATGGTCGGGGAATAGGTGCTTGGGCGTCCGATTCCGAGTTCTTCGAGTGTTTTTACCAGCGAAGCTTCCGTATAATGTGCCGGTGGCTGTGTAAAATGCTGCTTCGGATCAAATTCTTCAAGTTTTAATTTTGTATCTTTATCAATTGATTTTAAAAGTACCTGTTTTTCCTGTTTTTCGTCATCCGCTTCCGTATAGGCCAGCATAAATCCGTCAAAAGCTACTTTGGAAGTAGAAACGCGGAATGTATAATCTCCCGCTGCAATGTTAACGGTTGTTGTCTCATACTTTGCGTTTGCCATACGGCTTGCGGCAAAGCGTTTCCAGATCAGCTGGTACAAACGGAACTGATCCCGGCTTAACGACTCTTTAATCTCGGACGGAATACGGTTAATATCGGTCGGACGGATCGCTTCGTGCGCATCCTGAATCTTTGCATTGCTCTTCTTGCTTCCTTCTCCATCAGACAGATATTCCTCTCCGTAGCTTTCGGAAATAAAGGCACGCGCTGCTTCATCCGCCTCTTCCGAAATACGAACGGAATCCGTACGCAGATAGGTGATGATACCGACCGTTCCCTGTCCTTTGATATCCACACCTTCATACAGCTGCTGTGCAATCCGCATCGTCTTCGAGATCGGGAAATTCAGCGCTTTGGAAGCTTCCTGCTGCAAAGTACTGGTTGTAAACGGAAGCGGCGCTTTTTTTGTGCGCTCTCCCTTTTTCATATCGCAGACTTTAAATTCTTTGCCTTTTAATTCCGCAAGCACCTGATTCATCTGTTCCTCGGAAGAAATCTCAAACTTTTCGCCGCCTTTGTCCAGCAGCTTTGCTGTAATCGGTTTTTTCTCACCTTCCGGCAGGAGGCTTGCCTCTAAAGACCAGTACTCCTCCGGAATAAATGCATCAATTTCTTCCTCACGGTCACACACAATCCGTAAAGCAACGGATTGTACACGACCGGCACTCAGCCCTCTTTTTACTTTTGCCCATAACAACGGGCTGATCCGGTAACCAACCATACGGTCCAGCATACGTCTCGCCTGCTGTGCATCAACCAGATCCATATCAATCTCACGCGGTGTCTTTAAGGATGCTTTTACCGCTGTTTTTGTAATTTCGTTAAAACTGATTCTGCTGACATCTTTGTCGTCCAGTTTCAACGCCTTGGTTAAATGCCAGGAAATTGCCTCTCCTTCACGGTCCGGGTCAGTTGCGAGATAAATTTTATCCGCTTTCTTTACTTCTTTTCTTAACTTTGCAAGAATCTCTCCCTTTCCACGAATCGTAATATATTTCGGCTCAAAATCATTTTCCGGAGAAAATCCGAGCTGACTCTTCGGAAGATCTCTCACATGCCCGTTACTTGCCATGACCTCATAATTTTTTCCCAGAAATTTTTTAATCGTCTTCACCTTTGCCGGTGACTCCACGATTACCAGATACTTTGCCATTTGGTGCTCCTTATATCATCTAAATTGTTTTTATATAATAATTCGGAATGGTCTCCTGAATGAACCCTTTCTGTTCCAGCCTCTCTAAAACCGGCAGAATTTCTACCAGACCATAGGGACTTTTTTCGATCAGGGTTCCAAGACCCACCGGATAAAAATCTAATAAAGCATACACCAACGATTCGTCTTTTTCAAGAAGATTTTTTCTAAAGTCTATTTGTGTCGTTATATTTTGGGGCTGTAATTGCAGTTCCTGCAGGAAATCTTCCACACTTACAAAAATGCCGGCGCCCTGCTGGATCAGATGGTTGGTTCCTTCGCTCAGGGCATCCGTAACTCTCCCGGGAAGGGCATACACTTCCTTTCCCTGTTCCATGGCATAGTCCGCAGTAATCAGCGATCCGCTCTTTTTTCTTGCCTCCATCACAATCACGTAATCCGCAAGTCCGGCTATGATACGGTTTCTTTGCGGAAAATATCCCGGCAGCGGCGGTGTGCCCGGCGGATATTCCGACAAAATACCTCCCCGATCCTGCATTTTTTCATATAAATACCGGTTTCTTTTCGGATAACACACATCCACGCCACAGCCCAGTACCGCATAGGTATCCCCGTTTTCTTCCAGTGCTCCGCTATGCGCATCAGCATCAATCCCCATCGCCATGCCGCTGATGATATCCATCCGGTTCTGTGCAAGTGCCCTCGCCAGTTTCCCTGTAATCTGGCTTCCATAGGCACTTCTTGTCCGCGCCCCGACAATTGCCACACTCTTTCGCGTTTCTTCCGGCAGCCTGCCAATATAATACAGCGCATAAGGCGCTGCTAAAATCTGGCGGAGCTTTTGCGGATACCGTGCTTCTTCCACGCAGACAAAACCGATTCCTTCCTCCTGCAGTTTTCCCCAGCGCTCCTGTACCTCCCAGTGCCGCCTGGATTGTGTGATTTTTTCCACATCCTTTTCATCCAGAACCCGGATTTTTTTCATTTGGGATTCCTGCAAGGCATACAGTTCTTCCGCACCGATTCCTTCTGTCATAAGACCCGTCAGTTTATGTACGGTCAGTCCGGTATTTGCAAGCCAGTACGCATACATGCTCATCTTTCCATACCTCCCCAGAATTTATCCCCGATACTCCGGTAACACACAGCTTCTGTCAGATCACAGACACGGATGTTTTCCGCCTTTTGTGTATCGGCAATTGTTCGTGCCACCCGGAGGATTTTATGGTAGGTGCGCGCAGTAAGTGACAGTTTATGAAACATTTTTTCCATATACCGCTGCTCCTTTTCTCCCAGCCGGCAGAACTGGTTTAATTTTGCGGCCGGAATTCCACTGTTGTGAGAAAAATTTTCGTCTTTGAATCGAAAAATCTGACGTTCCTGACACTCGCACACCCTGTCCCGGATGGTCTTTGAACTCTCATTATTGCCGTTTCCTGTCAGTTCTTCATACGTAACCATCGGTGCTTCCACACAAAGATCCATGCGGTCAATGAGCGGCTGGGAAATCCGGTCAAAATACCGCTGCAGGGATGCCTGTGTGCATCTGCACCGATTCCGGTCCGGATAATATCCGCAATTGCATGGATTCGTTGGAACACTGAACTTGATACAATTTAACCGTAATTATCCTTGGGGTGTTCAAAAGGGGGTTCATTTGTAAACGCACCATAGTGGGTGTGGCTTCTTGATTAGCCGCTCCGAAGAGCGGCGGCGTTGGTTACCAAATTATTTTCTGCATTCTGCTGGCAGCTTATCTGACCAAGGGAGCAGATCTTCACAGAAACTAGTATCATGGTCATCCATGTGCTTTGGTATCTCTGTTAAAAGATATTCGAAATAATGGTAAGGCTTTAGGTTGTTTGCCTTTGCTGTTTCAGCAATGCTATAGATGATGGCACTGGCTTCTGCGCCCGCAATGGTATCAATCATAACCCAGTTTTTCTTTCCAACACAAAAAGGTCGGATTGCCTGTTCCGCGGAATTATTATCCATCGGCACTTCGCCATCTTCAAGGAAGGTTTTTAAATACTTTTCCTGATTCAGAGAGTAGGTAAGCCCTTTTGCAGTCTTGCTCTTAGGCGTTACAGATAATAGATTCTGTTTTGCCCACGTAAAATAAGCATCAACCAGCGGTTTCACGGTTAACTGACGATGTTTTAGACGTTCTTCTATAGTCATTGATGCAAGTTTGTTTTCTTCGCGATAGATTGCCTGGATCTGCTTTAACGCCAGATATGCGAGAGAACTTTTTTGCCTGTCCTTTGGCAAAGCCTTAACTGCTTCGTCAAATCGGCGTCTTGCATGTGTCCAGCAGCCAGCAATCCGTAAGTCTTCACGTTCTTTTTCAATGGTGTGATAGACCTGATATCCATCCGTTACGCAGACCCCTTTGAAATCTTTTAGAAATGCTCTTGGATGGCTTGCATTACGGGATGGTTGATACTCGTACAAAACGATCTGTTTATCCGGATACATCTTGCCGGTTCGATACACCCACATGTAATGCTTACTTCCCTTAGTTCGGTTCTCTTTTGAGACCAGAACTGGAGTTTCATCTGCCTGGAGCACATGATAGTTATATATTTTTTCATGCAGATAATCATAAAAGACGGAAAGATATCTTTCGGCACAAAGTATGGTCCAGTGCGCCATATCGGCACGGTCAATGTTCAGCCCCATTCGCCGGAATTCCTGTTCCTGACGATAAAGCGGCTCAGCATTTACATACTTGGCATTCCAGATGCCTGCAAGAAGCGTCGGTGATACCAGGCTGTTTCTCAACAAATAAGTCGGATGGTTTGCTTTTTTGAAGTGGTTATCTTTCTTAGATTTGTAAACGCCTACATGGTGCTCCTCAATTTCTACTTTCATAGGAGTGAATCGATAGCGATTGTAGATTTCATCTTCAAGCTGATACCAGCCGTCTTCGCCGAATTCAGAGATAAGTTCTTCTTCTGTCATCTTATGTTCTACAGGAATAACCGGAAGCCCCTGGATATCGGCAGCCCGCTTTCCTTTGGCTTTCCTGCCTCTTGGTTTTGTCGTTTCATTGTCTTCATACTCTGCAAGGCTGTCAATAGCCTCTGCTTCGTTGAAATAAATAATGTTACCATCCACTTCTAAGAAACTGATCTGATTTTCAGTTCCCAGTTTCTCGGAAGATTTACCAAAACGGTTGTTGTTCAAAACAGCGGCCTGTTCCAACAATAACTGAAGTTTCTGATCAATGTCACGAAGTTGCGACTGCTGTACAAGAAACAGCTGAACAAGCGTAGTCTTATCGAAATTATTCAGTTGTTCTTCTGTGTATTCCATCGCCATAATGAACCTCTTTTCTATGAGGTTCATTATAGCGCATATGGTCTTAAATAGCGAATACCTCTTATTTCAGAGTTCGGCATAATGCCTAATGGTTGTCTGCTTCCACAAGGAGCTTATGCCCGACATAACACTGGTGCCTTTTGAAATGATAGATATAAATTGCAACTACATAAAACCGCAATAACTCGCTTACAATACAGGTTTTTGGTCTTACAGATGGTGGAAAACACCGTGATTATACGGTCGTTTTTCATGGCAAAAAATTCTACCTTTTGCACAATCAATCATCATGACATATGTTCTGGAGGCTTGACTTCCTGAACTGCTTTCTTTGGAGTAATGGTTAAGCCCTCCATTAGCCAGCGGAATTGTTGACTGGTTATAGCCCGGACTTCTGCTTCGTTTCTGGGCCATACAAATTTTCCCTGCTCAAGGCGTTTGTATAAGAGGAGAAAACCATCCTTCTCCCAGACAAGACCTTTGATGCGGTCTGCCTTGCGACCGCAGAAGAGATAGAGTGTATCCGGAACAAATGGACTGTTATCTGTCTTTGCATCAATGATTGATGCCAGAGTATCTATACCAGATCTTAGATCCGTATATCCGCAAACGATATAAACCTGTTTGAAGCACGTAGCATCATTCAACATGGGCAAGCACCCCAAGTACCTTAGCCAGTAGCGTCTCTGAAGTTGCTTCCGTTACGCGAAGTGTCACTCCATGGGCATATAACTCAAGATAAGAAGTATTATTCGACGATACAGTTGAAACACTTGTTGATTCTTCCATTAGTTCTAACGGAACAGGAACCACTGCATGTTCCGATTCCTCTGATGGTAATGCATCAAGGCAGGCGATTCTGACTTGTTTCATGCGATAATAGTAGTTGGTCTTTGTGATAGAATTAAGCTCGCACCATTCATCAACGGACATGCCCGCAGGGCGGTTCTTACAATCGTGAACCATTCTGGCCCACTCGTTAAGACGACACTTGCGTGCAACCAATGCTGTTTGAGATTTCATAGACTTCCTCCATCTGTCTTAAAAGTTTAGCCTAAACTTTTAAGACTACACTTTTTTGACCGTCTTAATATTTTAGTCTATTTTCTCAAATTTGCTGTTGGTATTCTATGTATGGACTATGGAGCGTTTACGTTCATTTGAACCCCCTTCTTTATGTACCTTCATTATATTAAGTTATCAACTATCTCAAATCCAAAACTTTTTCTATTTTTTTCTTTTTTTGCTCTATCATTCTATTAACAAAATCTTCATATGATTCATCTGGATAACCAGGATTTTTCACCCCTGCTATTCTTATGCCACCAATTGATGCCAAACTGTTTATTCCTTGAAATATTCCATTCAATGAATATTTATAAGGAACCAAATTATTATATAGTGTTTTTAATTGCTTTAGATGTTCTTCTAATTGTAAGTTTGATTCCTCCAGATATGTTGCTTCGATTCTTTTATCAATCATATCTTGTATTTCTTGCATATTAGCCTTAATAGTTTTTGTTCCCCTACGGTAAAAGATACAGCCAGCCTCTGGCCCACTGCTATCTTTCTTCCAAACATATGGCAATTCTATTTCTTTACTACTAATGCACAGTATCTGGAATAGTTTTCCATTGACTTTACTATAATTTTCTCCATTAAAGTCAAAATCATATATTTGAAAATCCAAAATATCTGGAAGAAATTTTTGTATCTTACTATGTTCTTTTTCTTTATCCTCTAACTGATTTAGTCCTACCGCAGATAAAGTTCCATCATCATTTTCTTTAACTCCAAATATTAATGCTCCACCTCCAGAATTGGCAATTCCCAAGATGATTTCAGCAATTTTTTGAGGGTCAATCCATTGTTCTTTAAAATCCAAATTATCTTGTTCCCCAAAGCCATTATAAAGTATATCTATAAATTTTTCTCTAGTTGGTTCTTGCAGAATGTTATAAACAAGTTCTTTTCCATTTCCTAAAATATTGCTATCCATCTATTATCCTTTCTCGACTTAAAATACGATATTGCCATCATATTTAGATCATTCTCTAAAACTATTTTTCTTTGCAAATCGTAAAACATCTTTTGCTTCACTTGGTCGCAAATCCCAATATTTTATAAGCATATTCAAAATTTGTTGCTCTGGCACTTCAGACTCAACCATTGCTTGTGCTGCAAATCCTATATTGTTCCATCTTTCATCGTTCACCTCTTGGTCAATTTTATTCCACACACTTTCTCTCAGTGTATCAACCATTTCATTTGCCAATTTTTTAATCTCCATATTATCGTCCTCCTTTAGTACATATGAGAGTAAAAATCCAAAATCGGAACATCTTTTTCTATCAACATATTTCCAATTGCTGTTTCCACATTGGATCTGGTATAACGATCAGGAATCCCTTTTAAAGGAAAAATCAGCACAAATGATTCATCCCATTCCTTTCCAAGTTTATGAACAAGGATTCCCGCTGAATTATGAACCCATTCTTCTTCATTGCGCTTTTTATATGAATTGTACACTATATGTTTTTTATCATACACACTCCAATCTTCTGGCATATCAAAATTTACATCATCGCTTACTGCTACAACACCAAAATATCCATCTCTTATAAATTTCATCCAGACTAAATCGCTGCGATTATTTAACTGAAACTTCTGTTGAATCTTATCATAATCTATACATTTAGGATTTTCGCATTTAGGATTTTTTGTAGTTTTAATTCCTACTTTATTCAAGTAGTCCAAAGTGTATTTTATTATTGTTTCTTTATCAATAGCCTTACTATCAGCCTGCTTTTTTTGCTTCATTATATCTTACATAGCTTTTTCCATGAACCGATTGACAACACCTATCACCCTGCTTATTTAGCCAATAAGCATCTTCTGGTGTTTTATGTAAAAATTTTTCCAATTCTACATTCATTGCATATTTTCCCCTTTTTCTAATCAATTCTATTATACCTTATATCGGCAGATTTGCATATCCATTTTATGTCATATTTCTGCAATATAAAAGGTCAAACCCGTCAAGCCCGATGGTTAACTGACGAATCTGACCTTTTATATACAATATGCATCAAATAAGATTTTAATTTATCTCGTTTTTATTTCAAATCCGTTCTTAAAGATGAATCGTATATCATCCTTGGCATTTACCACCACTTCCTGCACCAGACTGCTCCAAAGTCCCTCATCGAATTCCTCTACCAAAGCACCCTGCTTTTCCAATGCCCGGATGAATCCCTTGAATAATTCCCTCTGAGCCTTTTTGCTTTCAATCTGTTCTGAAATCTTGTCATAATCTGCTTTGATGGTATTGTACCTTTCGGTAAGGTCAGCATATCTTCTTTCATATTCATTCTGGTCAAGTGCCGTCCGGCTGTTCTCAGCTATAGCTGTCTGCATCTGTTCTGCAATAATATTAAGTTCTGCGACTTTATCACCTAATTCCTTATCAAGGTCATCCGTATTGCAGACCATTTCCATCATTGTCTTTGTGTTTTCTATGATTTCATCCTTTTCAGAAAACAGTTCATTTGCTGCCTTGATGAACATTTCCTTGATTTCATCCTCGGTGATATGTGGTGTCTTGCATTTACAGCCTTTCCCATACTTCTTATGCCATGCGTACACTTTCCCACTGCTTTATCGTAGGTCATGTTCATGATGAACTTATCATCGAGTGCCATAAGGATGCGGACTTAAATGCCATCTGTGAACAGATGGGCAGAACCCCAAATTGGATCAACGAACTGCTGCTCCGTGCCGATGGGTATGAGACAGAATTTTATAAAAAAGACTAAAAAGAAAAATACAAGCACTAATCAAACTGGACAGTGCCTGTATTTTTCTTTTACAATTTTTGCTTGGTACACATACTTGGACGCTCACACTCATACAAATAATTTACACAACTCTTTTTGCTACATTTCCCATTCTTTTTATATTTACAACTGTTATTATCAACAATTTTTGTCTTTTCTTCTTTTGTTTTCTGTACAGCAGTGTTTGACTGGAAAACTCCCTTTTCAGGGAACTCTGCAAAGAAAAAAGAAGACATCGACTTATTTAATGTAGTTTGCAAATTATTACGGCTACTAACAACGATGCATTCCTGCAAAATTTTACTATCAATACTTTCAATAGAACTCAATTTAAAATAGATTTTAGGAGCCCTTGCTGTATTAAAAAGTTCTCCTTCATAGTAGTTGGGATACCCGTCATTAGGTAATTCTCTTGTTTTTTCGCTTACTGCACACTTATATACACCATTACGAGAATAAAGTATGATCATTGGATTTTCATCGTTCAAAATATAATTGATTGATTTTTCAGAAGGAACTACCCCTATTTTCCCAAACCAGCAATATCCTTTATCGTTCAATACTTCTATATGTTTTTGGATTGCATCCTCAATAATATTGGCACCAAACCTAATTACAATAAATTTTTGCCCTTGTTTCATAGCCACCTCCAATCATTCTAATTTTGAAGTTCTCTAAAAAGCACCTCGGCCATTGCAGTCATAATATTCATATATTTTTGAGTGTCAGTAAATATTGATTTGTAGGTTTCTGTACTCTCTCTAAATGCTTTTCTAGCAGTGTCACCGAATATCTTAGGAAAGATACTCTGCATAAACATCTGCTCTGTGTCTTGTTTCGCTGACTTTGCTAACTGCTTATCTTGAGAAAGCATCTGCTGAAGATTTCCAATAATAATTCTATCTGATTCTGTAATATCTCCTGCATATGATTCATTAAACTTTTCGATAATTTCATCGAATGGAGTCTTAACTTCCTTCATGCTACCAGACTTCTTTTCCTTTGCAGGCTCATACTGTCCAGCAGTATTTGCATCAAGATCAATTTTTCCTGAGAAGGTATGCTGTAACTTATAATACTCCAGTCGAACCTTATTATCTAAGTCCCACTTGTCCTTATTATCTGGTGGCAGCAAAGCAAGTAGATACCTGCACAATGTATATTCCTCGTGCATTTCACGGTCAAAAGTCCTCACGATCTGACTGAGATAATTGTACCACTTAACAAATGAACGAACTTCCCTTCTGAACTCATATCTCTGTTGCTCATCCAAATTATTATATTCCGCTGCAACAGGAAGAAGTGCATTTGATATCTTTGCTTGGATGGCTCCACTATTTTTATTTTTCGGATCGATATAAATAGCCGCTACCCTTGCAATGTCCGCATCACCATATACATTAAATTCTCGCAGTTTTCTTTGTGTTCTATACACAAGGTCTGTATTCACTTCTGCTTCTAAACTTGTTTCTGTATAGAATGGTTGGAAAGAATCCAATATTTCTTCCTTGGTATTCACAAAATCCAAAATATATGTATCCTCTTTATCTGGATGTGTTCTATTCAAACGGCTCAAAGTCTGAACAGCCTTGATATCCTTTAGCTTCTTATCCACTATCATCGTATGAAGAAGTGGCTCATCAAACCCTGTTTGATACTTCTCTGCAACAATCAACACATCTCCTTGGTCATGGAATACTTCTTTTGTCTGAGCTTCCGATACATGATTTCCTTCTGCATCCACATTCAAACCACTTTCTGAATAATCTGGGCTATTAGGATCATCTGGGTCTTTGACAATTCCAGAAAAAGCAATCATCACATTAAGGTTATCATAACCTTTTTGTTTTATGTACTTCTGTACTTCATAAAAATATCTAACGGCCGCCAATCGTGAAGATGTGACAACCATCATCTTACCTTTATGCTTGATAGCCTTGCTTGTCACTTCTCTGAATGTTTCAACAATGATTGCAGATTTCTGCTGTATATTATATGGATGCAATTCGGCATACCTACGAATCAACTTAGCAGCCTGTGACTGTGGAACATCGGGATTCTCTTCAGTATTATTCACAATCTTATAGCAGGTCTTATATGTTGTATAATTTGCAAGTACATCCATAATAAAACCTTCTTCAATTGCCTGCCTCATACTATATACATGAAATGGATGGAAGGTACCATCTTCCCACGGTTCTCCAAACATTTCAAATGTAGTAGCCTTTGGAGTAGCGGTAAATGCAAAGAAACTTAGGTTATCATGCTTTCCAGCTGTAACCATTTCTCTGATAAATCTATCTGCTTTACCATCATATTCTGCTACTTCTTTACCTTCAAAATCTGCTGATCCAACAATGTCTCTAAACTGCAGTTCTTCTTCAGCAGTCATTTCTGGATGCATTTCTTTGTATTCTTCCAATGCAGCAGAAACATCAGCTAGTCCTGCCTTTAACTTTAAAGCACTCTGACCTGTCTGACTCGAATGTGCCTCATCAACAATGATTGCGTATTTTTTTCCTGTTGTATCACCTATCAATTCATAGATAACAGGGAATTTTTGAAGTGTTGATACAATAATTCTTTTTCCATCCTCAATTGCCGTAAGAAGATCCTTTGACCTCTTCTTGTCATCAATAAGGACCACACTTCCAAGTGTATGATCAAAGCCATTGATTGTATTCTGTAACTGTGAATCAAGCACTTTTCTATCAGTAACAATAATAACCGAATTAAAAACAGGCTTATTTTCTTTATGAAGGCTAGCCAATCTATAGGCTAACCATGCAATACTATTCGATTTTCCGGAACCTGCACTATGTTGTACAAGATAACTTTCTCCCGGTCCATTCTGGCTTACACGATTGACGATTTTCTTTACAACATCCAACTGATGATATCTTGGGAATATGATTACTTCCTTTGTCTTCGTTGTTTGTGTTCCGTCTAAATTTTTGATTACTTCCTTCGTCTTCTGGTAGCTAACAAACTTCTGAAGGATGTCGAGCAATTTATCTTTTTGCCATATTTCCTTCCACAAATATGATACTACATATGAACCATCCTTTGTTGGAGGGTTGCCTGCACCACCATCGAATCCCGCTCCATTTGAACCTTGATTGAATGGTAGAAATCTAGTTTCATAACCGTCCAGTTTTGTAGTCATCATAGCCTTGTACAAATCCACAGCAAAGAAAACTAATACACGATGATTAAAAGCAAATGCAGCCTCTCTCTTATCTCGATCAGTCATCCACTGTTCCATTGCATTATCAATACTCTGTCCAGTTAACTGATTTTTTAATTCAATTGCAACAAGAGGGATACCATTAATAACAAGTACCATATCTACACTGTTATTATTAGACATACTGTAATGCCATTGACGAATACACTGACATATATTTTGAGTGTATCTTGTTTCAGCAATCTGATTTAGTTCGGATTCAGGCTTAAAATAGCATACTTTAAACTCAAGTCCACGATGTTTAAATCCATGTCTAAGCACATTTACCATTCCATCCATTTGGACAGCATCTTCAAACACCTTAAGGAACTTTTTCTTTGGGTCTTCTCCATTCTTACAACGCTTAACAAACTGCGTCCATGTAAGTTGCTGGGTATTGGACACAAAGGTGCAAAGTGTATCTATATCCACGGCTTCCAAGTTTCTAAGCCCCTGATCAGTTGCTTTGTTCCAGCCACCTTCTTTAGAAATTAGATATTCCTCTATCTTGCTTTCAAAAAGTTTTTCGTTTTCTTCCAATACCTACACCACCTTTCTCTTTCCAGTCACAATCTCAAATATCAGCGATTTTTTATACTCGGTCAAGTTATCTACCAATTGTTTCTTTTCAGAGATAAGTTCATTAATCTCTGTACACTTTGCATTTAGATATGTAACAATTTCATTCTGTTCTTTCATCGTTTTAGGAACTACTATTCTCATTGCTCGAATCGTTTCCATTGACAAGCTCGGTTGTGCTGTTGCCTTTTTTATTTTGTTTACTTCTTCTTGCCCCGCTGGTGACATTAAGAAGTACATCAAATATTCCTCCGAAATATATTTTTTCATTTCATCTTTAATAACAATTTTAGCCACATTTGGTGCAAGATGATATCTTTCTTGTTTATCGAAAATTGTCACCTCTCCAATTCCTGCTCCAATAAAAGTAATTAATAAACATTTTTTATCTAGTGCACATCTGTTCAACTGCATAGAAAGTTCTAATGGAATAAACTCCTTAATTGTATCTAGAAATCTTCCCATCTTAACATTTTGTGCACGTACAATAGGCACTTCTCCTTCGGAAGAAATGTTTGTAGCCATTGAATCTGTATATTCGAATCCTGCTAGCTTTGTCACAAAACACATACGACCAATTTTTGTAACATTCCAATCTTCTGGAATATCTCCAATCCAATCTACACCGCTTGATTTCTTTCTTTTTTCTGTATAAATTTCTCCTGTTACCGCTTCGTATATAAGTGATGTTTTCCATTCTTCCAGCGTCGTGATACTTTTCTCTGTCTCATCAAGTAACGTATCTATTGACTTGCATATTTTATCGAGATAATCTGAAATTTCTTTTTGCTCACTCAATTTTGGAACGGGAACAGAAATTTTTTTCATTTCCTGCCATCTTGTTGTCCACAAATCATCAACAATACCATGCCCCCAATTATAGAACTCATCTGCAAATTGAATGGTATGAAATAGCCAATCGTAATATCCTGGATTCATTTCATTTCTTGGTGTCAGTACAGTGTTAATCAGTGAAACTGATCCGTCATAAGGAGATATTCCGCATGATCCCCTTCTGTCTGATCGACTATTGATCACAAAATCTCCAGCTTTTACGAGTTTTCTATTATCATGAGCATCTGTTTTAGCTGCTGATTCTAGCTGTGGAACAATACCTTTCATAGTAACTGAAAGTGGAGGATAATCAGTATCGTTTACCTTTTCATTACGTAATACATATAAGGAACCTATATTATCAAGATCCCAGTTCTTTGGGATTCTCCCTAGCCATTCTAATTCACTATCTTTGTATTCAACCACTATTACTCACCTACCTCTCCCAAAAGTTTTTTAAGGTGTGCACTCAATTTTTGTTCTTGCTCTGCTACTTCTTTAGCAATCACTGAGGCCTCCCTTATTTTCTTATACTCATAGAATAATCTTGAAAAAGGTATTTCATAACCTATTTTAGTTTTTGAATGATCAATCCAAGCGTCTGGGTTATATACAGCAACCTCTGATTTTAAGTAGGCATCGGCATCTTCAGTAATAGCAATTATTTCAGTATCTCTCTTTGATGTATCTGGAGTTTTTTTATTTTTCTTTCTGACCAAATTACCATCTTCATCATAAAGAGGAGTTTCTACCGTAATTTTCTGATAACCGAACTCTATGCTTTTCATTTTTTTGCTCTTGCATATAATTTCTGTTCCATCGTCTTCTTTGTCAACATAATCAAAGGTCTTGTATTCTCCATATGCTTTTACTATCAAATCTCTACATTTTTCAGTCACATCTGCTCTCTTATTACCAATTGATTTTCTACGTGCAACACTACACTTACTTGCATCAATCAATAATATCTCTCCCGGATTTCGACTTGGTTTCGATTTATCTATTAACCAAATATATGTTGCAATTCCTGTATTATAAAAACTATCTGTCGGTAATTGTACAATCGCATCCAACCAATCATTCTCGATAATATATCTTCGAATTTCACTCGGTCCAGAGGCAGCATCCCCTGAGAATAAAGATGATGCATTCTGAATTATTGCCATTCTTCCATGATTGTCTTTTAATTTAGCTAAACCATTTAACATAAATAAAAGCTGACCATCACCTTTTGCAGGCAATCCAGGTGCAAATCTTCCTGCTTCGCCTTTTTTATATTCCATTTCGACTACTGATGCTTCTCTTTTCCAGTCAATTCCAAAAGGCGGGTTACTAATACAGAAATCGAATTTAAACCCTGAAAATTGGTCATCTGATAATGTATCCCCAAATTTCATATTATCTGGGTCACCACCGTGAATAATTGTATCCGCCATTGCAATTCCCATAGTGAATGGATTGATTTCCTGACCAAAGGTAGTTACATTTGCCTTGGAATCTAGTTGCTTGAGTCTTTCTTCCATACAAGTAAGCATCTGACTTGTACCCATTGTCATATCATATACAGTACAATGCATTCCATCATCATCCATATCAAGTTCGTAATTAGTTACAAGAAGATCACACATCAAATAAATAATATCTCTACTTGTGAAATGTGCTCCTGCATCCTGATCAAAAGACTCTGAAAATCTCTGTACCAAATTTTCAAATATGTATCCCATATCAACAGAAGTGTACTGGCTCATGTCCATATTCTTTGCATTGAAATCCGAAATGATCTGATATAGGCACTTTGCTTCCTTCATACGCTCAATCTGACCGTAAAATCCCATTCTCGAAAGAATGTCTTTTACATTATCTGAAAATCCATTTAAGAAAGTTTCAAAGTTTGTATCAATAGAGTCTGGTGCAGCAACCAACAAATCAAAAGTATAAGGACTTGTATTGTAAAACTGATATCCAGCCGCTTCTTTTAAGAAATCTGCTGCCATCGGTCCAAAATCTTTATACTGCTCATATGCCTCTATAACTTCTTGATGACGAGTCTTATCATGTCCTTCTTTCTTTGTTTCCAGACAATCATGGAAACGCTTAATTACACACATAGGTAAAATAACTAGTCCATACTCGTGAGGACCATAGGCACCAAATAGGGAGTTTGCTGCATTCCATATTAGGTTTGCATTCTCCTGCGCTCTTCTTGTTACTTCATTAATCTTTTCTTCGCTTACGCTCATGTTCTTTCAAACCTCCTTCGGTTATCATTTCATTTAATATATCCAATAAATCGTCTACTGGAATTCCCTTCCAGCTACCTGTTGCTCTTAAATCATCCATTCTCGGATATAGCATTCTTGCTCTAAAAGTATCATCCGTACAGACAGGAAAATAATTCTCTATCAACTGATTTAACTCATATATCTTTTCATAGGTACTTCCAGAAACATCATGACGTCTTTTGTAAAAATTTACAATTTCAGACCAATATTCCTTTATGTACAATAAGGTGTATACGAAAATATTTTCCTTCTTATCTGATAAATCTTGGCTCCACTCTTGAGCATTATATATTTCCAAGTGTCTATCTAAAATTGCGTACAAACTTGAATACTGCTTATAGGCGCTTTTCAGCATCGGGTATTTGATTCGTAGCTGATATATTTTTGCCGAGTCAGCTGGATCTAGGTTAACACCATCACTACGAAGATTTTCTCTTACAACCTTCGAATAGTTTTTTGCAATCTCATATACAAAGTCATCATATTCTTTTTCGACCTCATACTTAAGTGCGTCCGTATCCACTCCTATTTTCCTATCAGGAAAAATCTGCTTAACGGCATCATATACAACAGAATTGCAGTCAATCGTCACTTCCCATATTGCATCAACATCCATTTTGCTAAAAAATTGTTGAATTGATGATACACTGATCTCTGGAAGCACTTCTAATAGAATCAACTTACCATCCTTTTTTTCACAAATAGTTGTATAAGAATGATTAAACGCTACATAGGCATATATCCAAACATTACTTGGTGTACTAAATTTTCTAGCACTATCTCTTTCATATACCCACCGTTTGATGAGTTTTGAAATTGCAGGTTTTGAAATAATATCATCTTCATGACCAGGAAGAACATATTCCAATAAATCCTCTCGAACCTTATCGATAGATTTAAACATAAGTCTCTTTACAATTTCGTCCTCATACCTTCTAGTAGTACGGGCGTTCTCATTTACAAAATCAAGATCCTTACGAAAAATTCCACAATCTGGATTGTGCTTTTCAATGCACCTGTATTTATAAAAATAATAATGTAGACGAGTGAACTGTTTCTTACCATCAACAGTAGTGATATCAATTAATTCTCTATCGAATGTCCCATAATTCAACGCGGGACCACCACATTCATTACAAACGGGAACCTTTCGATCATTGCTGACAACCATCAATTCATAAGAATCCCCACCAAATGCGATTAACCCCGGCATATTCAATTGTCTTGTTAAACTACCATCCTTGAGGATATTTACTAATTTTATATGTGGTTTAGCCATAAAAATCTCCTATACACCCACTATCGTTACATATTAAAGTATATCATACATAGTCGATTTTTAACACCATCAAGTTAACAGAAATCGTGATAACTACATTTAGACTCTTAATTTTACCCAACGCCAAGTTAACGCCACGCAAAATAAGAGGGTTTGTTTTGTGAATACCCTACACCAAGTTAACGTTATGAATTATCATGTTATTGCGCTTATTATGAATGCTTGCTATAGTGGGTATTATCAATAAGGGTATTTATACCTTACAACTTCACTATAACATTTTAGATGCCCTATAAAAAAACTTAGAAAGGAAGGATTTAAAAATGGTAGAACTTAGAACTGCTCCAACATCAAAATCCCCAAAAGGGAAACTTGATGGTAAGTGGGATCCAGAGAACCACACCATCACAATTAGAAATCAAAAATTAGGTATTGACACCATCTACTATTTGGATGACAGTACAGGAACTTGTACTATTCTTGATACCGTCAGCATCACGAATGCTGCATAACAACTGAATATCGACTGCATCCGCAGAGCTGCTAGACGGCCTGGATGAACACTACCAAGGTGTTCCCAGGTCGTTTTTTATTATAGCAAATTTCCACTACTTTTTCCAGTGGCTGGTCTTGGGATGACCAGTAAAAAAAGCAGCCATACTTGGAATTTGGACTCGCCCCGGCCAGGCTAAGTCTTATGTGTCCAAATTCCAAGCACCCCGTTAACAGATTAGTTTAGTAAGACACTGATCGGTTCAAACATGGAGGAATCCACATGAGAGCTGATCAAATAACAAATAGAATATCGATCTGCAGAGGTTTCCTCCTCATTTTGTCAATCACAGGAGGAAATCAATATGACAAAGCAGAAAAGATATTTACATCATGAGGTAGACCCAGTAACAGGACAGGACCAGTGGTATTTTCCACAGGAAATCACTGTCAATCCAAAGGATTATAGTAATGACCCAGATGCACTTGAATCCGCACAGGAATATCTGAACAGTTTGAAACATCAGACTGTTATTGATATGAATGGCAATGCGGTTGTATGTGAAGTAGCTGATACCAAGCTCGGTTTCAGAGAGTTTAAAGCCATTTTCGTACCAGTTGCATCCCACGAGATGTATCTTGAGTTAATCAAGGATGAGATGAATAAGCAATTCGACATGAAAATGGACGGACGTTGTCCTATTCCTGCCGAGATTGGCGGAGTCAAAACCTGTCCATTACGCATTGATAATCCAGATTATGTCGAAGGCGGTGATATGCCTAAGACAATTGCAAATAGCTGTGACAAGTGTATTTATTGCGCAAAGAAACACGAGCATACTAAGGTAAACTTCTCTTCTCTCTCTGCAGTTGGAGATGATGGAGAATCTATCGATTACGATGCTCCTGCACCTGCAAATTATTATGCTGGTGAGCAATACGAAAGAATCACAATTGCATTCCATTCTTTTTTGGAAACCAAAGCCCCAGGCTTAGTGCCTCTTGCTGAGATATTATCAAATGAGTATCTTCGTAGCGAAGCTGCAAGAGAACTCGCAATTCCTTCAAGTACTGCACAGTGGCAGCGCAACCGCTTAAAACATTTTCTTGCAGATTTTCTTGCAAACTACGACAGCATCTAATATAACTTGATATTTTTACAGGCACTGGTGGATTTCCATCAGTGCTTTTTTTACAAATCTAATTCTTTTAATCTACCCAACCATCTCTGAATTGCCCCGCTTTTCATAAAACCAAGCAAGGCTCCTTCACAAAAACTATCTGCTCTGATTGCACCAATCAAGAGTGCCAATACAGTCCTGGCATCAAGATCATCCACAATGGCACCTTCCATCGAATTTATCCCCCATTCGATACCAGCTTTCTCCAGTATCTCTCCATAATTCTTCATATCAAATTCTGGATGTTCGTCCACAAATTTATACACAGCATCCTCAAATGCAATTGCTTCTCTACCATAATTTACATACGGCATCTGAATCGGATGTTATGGGCTACCATCATTTTCTTTATCAATTACCCAGTTGCCGTGTTCCTCACTATCCAATCTTTCAATAAAACCTGTCAGTTCCTGAAACATAGTCATTCCTCCACATCAAATATCTTTCCAAAGAACCCCATTACCAAATTATCAATCGTACCTCCACCAAGGTCACCTTTGATGATTCTCTTTCTGTTATCAAAATAAGTCACCTGTAGGTTATACCCGCAACCATCAAGGACTTCTGCCACAATAACTTCTTCCGGATATTTGCTCATCAACTTCTGAAATTCACGAAACAGTTCCATTGTCTTTCGCTCCGACACTTGTTCTTTTTCAGAAAATAATGCTTTTCTACTTCTTCCCCGGTAATCATATTTTCTTGCAGTTCCATCTGCATAGATCTCGTACACCCATGCACGTGCCATATCAATCGTACATAGGCCTTGTTCAAACACTCTGATACGCATTTTCTTAATAGCTTTAGCAGGCAGAGAATCCAATGACCATCTATGATTGCAATCCAAACAGCCATAGTCCTCTTGGTGTGGAAATACCATACAACCACCAAGGATAATTTCTCCACGGTCCGAAGTCTCCCAAGCCTCTGGTGTGGGGTACCCATACATAATCGGTGCTGTATGCTCTGATTTGCATTTTGGACATATTACTTTCATAACACCATCTCCTTTGTCGAATTGCACTTATACAATCCATTTTCCTGTATACAAATCTAAGAACTTTTCCAATTTAATATCTGATTGAAAATCGTCCCCATATTCCCCGGCACGAGTCTGATCATCCAACTTAAATGAAATATTGTACAACTTTCCCGTCTTCGTCTTTTTGATGAGGTTATTATCCAAGAAATATTGTATAACCTTCTTATGACCCTCTAAGTCATCGCACTCAAGGTAAAAGCAAGAAACACCTGCTGCATTATCACTATGTTTAGACTCTACCACAATGCCTAGCTCAACTGCATCCTTACAAATCTTTGCGACAAATTCCTCATCATCAAAGAAATACATCCATTTGCCACATTTATGTTTATCAAGGTTCTTAGCCTCCTCTGATACATAAAATACCCAACCTCCAAAATTTATAATTTTCATTCCAATCACCTCTCAATCTTGTACTTGCGAATCATTGTAATATCATCATCCGTCAGTATCCCCTGTTCTTTTCCCATATCAATCATCGACTGTGGCAGAAGGGTGCGCTCCTGCATAAGAACAGCACCAATGGACTCAGCTATCTTCTGACTTGCAATATTATCGACATCAGCCTTCCAAACGAAATATTCAACATTATCCCATTCTCGTACCAGAGCATAAAGCAATTTGATGGCTCGTTTTCCATATCCGTTCCCCATATACTCTGTAAACATATCAATGCCAAATTCTGGATGAGTTGGGTCATCCATGTCCAATTGGCAGAATCCACAGACATCCCCTGTGGTTTTCAACTCAATAACATAAAGTATCACATCTTTGTTTTGTATCTGCTCCCATAACGTTGGGAACACCATATCATAGTTATTTCCAAGAACCGAACGACTCTTTGCCATTGTATAATAAATATTTTTATAGGCTTCCTCCATCGGCCGGATTCCTACTATTTCATCTTCAATCAAATATCTGCTCATAGCCATCTTCCTTTCACTATCCCTATTATAGCATGACGCAGTGTCCCATAAAAAGGACAGCAACGACAAACAGGGAGCAAATTGCTCCCCGCCTACTAAATATTATAATCTTTCAGTTTTTTTCCATTCTCATCTAACCAGTATTCATTGCCAGATACATAACTTTGCGTAACGATATCTGCTGCCGCTGTCGGAGAAGAAAATGTATATTCTTTGATGAATGTTCCATTGTCAATCACTCCCGACTCCTTCAGTTTTTCCAACAGATCAAAATATCCGCTCTCCTGAAAAGTCTTTGAACCGCACTGCTCGACAATTTTACTGCCAGTACACACGGTAAATCCGCTCTCCGAATTAAAGCCTTTCGCATCTGCACCCGTCTTTGTCCTGCAGTAAAAGAACGTCCTCTCCTGTGACGATGCACCTGTCGAGCTCTCCAATATGCTATAACCGATGGCACCCATCAGCATATTCACATTATCCGTGAACTCTTCCATTGCGGCCAACTCTGCTCTTTTCAGCGTCATCTGTGGTGATGACTTCTGTGTAAGGAGTTCATACTTGCTCGACATTTTTACCTGCAAGCAATAAAAATTCTCAAGATATTTAATCAGAGCCTTATTCAAATCTTTACCCGATACGCACACTGCAGTCTGCCAGAAGAACTTCTCTGTACCCTTCTTATGTGATTGAATATGCTGTTTCAGTCGCAGGAGCAGATTCTCCGCTTCCCCAACATAGACTGCCTCTCCGTCTTCCTCATCCTTGCAGAATAAGAAATAGACTCCCGGTTTATCCAACTCAGCACCCTCATATGTACCGACTTCTTTACGCGGAATTTTTATAACCATACCATTCCAATTAAGCATTTCTAACTCAATAGGACCGTCTGCCGATCCTGTCGGAAGAAATATATTGATGGATTTTGAATAAGCCATTGATTGTCACTTCCTTTACACATTTTTCTCTATTCTACCACATATGCAGTATTTCCGAACATTTTAATCTTCCTCTTCCTCGAAAAGAAGGTTTGTCAATAAAATTGTGCGAAATATCTCTCATTGCTTTCTTCCATTCATCTGAAACTTATCATGCCCCTTAATCTCATCAATCACGGCAGCTATGTTCTTTCTGTCACGGTGACGGTGGAACTCGTCCGACCTGTTATGCTTATGGTATAGTTTAAAATGCCTAAAGTGAGTAAACTCCTCCTCTTCAATATGCCAGTAGTGTTTTGTATTTTTAGACTGGACACTGATTGCAAACCCATTGATGAGTAAAATGTTAAAATACTCGGTATCGAACATCTTCTTTTCCTTTTCAGTGATCATAGGCAGCCCCCCTTCATCAATCACTTCATCCCGGAGCGTAATTATCAAACGACCTCCTTCGCATTCGACATTCAGTGCCTCTCCTATATCAAACCCTAACTCTTGCAGCCACTTCCCCTGTAATCTTATCTGCGGAATACGCTTATAGTCCGTCCCACTTGTTTCGTAGACCTTTATTGGTCTGTTTTTCTTAAATGCCATATGTAAATACCTCCATTTGAAAACCTGTGCCGATTGGCACCTTAACGGATACATTAGTATCCAATTAACGATTACTAACGCCTTTCAACGATTACTTTTATCAAAAATATCTGTCGTTGTTAAACACTCTAATTGGCTCTGTAAGTTTAATCTCTGTTAGTATTCTGATGATTGCCTTTTTTCCGAATAACCTTATACAATTTTTCTTCAGTGACTTTTTCTTTTTGATCCATAGATATTTGCTCCTATAAAATAATATTCAACAATGACTAAAAGATCTTCGTTAGCACCAACTACTCAGAAATTTCTGACTCTTGGCTATTTTCATTGTTTAATGCCGCCTTTTGCAGTTCTTCAATTTCCTGAATAAATTTTTTCCATTGTTTCTCAATCTTGTAAGTATTTGATTTTAAAGGCTTATCTGCATCATACATAATTGCTAAAATCCAATCATGCACTGTATAATAAAATTCTCGGACGCGACTTTCATCAATAGCCGCACCCATTCGATCTATTACCGACAAACGTATCATATAGCAAACAAGCTCAAAATATATAATAAAATCACGACCTTTGACTATTCTAAGCGGTTTCTTCGATTCATTCAAAAAATGGGAATACCAATTCCGTGTTTCCGATAACCTAGCCATAAATTTATATCTCGTAACTTTTAATAGCGGCATGATTCCACATGCATATTTTCTATGGTAATTAAAAAAATATTTTTTACAAAGTGAATAGACTGCCGCCATATAATCTCCTACGGTTCCTTTTCGTGATTCCGGGTATTCATTCTGTATCTCCTGTTTCACTGCTTGTAATTGATGCTTATCAGCTTCATACAGCCCTTCAATAACATGAAGCAGCAATGTCATTTTATGGTTTGTTATTACATGGTCATATGCCTTAGATAAAAGACACTGAAACGAATATATTGGATATGAGCTTATTTTTCGTAATTCTTCTATCTTTTGCTCATTCAATGTTGTTTCATTAATATCACAAATAACCAAATTGTCTTTCAAAAAATTATTACTTGTTTCATATTTAGCTGCTCGCTTTGATATATCAATTTCGTTTCCATTGATATTAAGTGATTCCATAAAAGGAAATGATCCCAAATAAAAAAAGATCAAATTTTCCAAATCTGAAAGAAGTTTCCTTGTTTTTTCTTCTCCTGACTTTCCATGTATTTGTATAATCAATTCTTGCTGTCTACTTTCCAATTCAACTTTGCAATTATCAATTTTAACCACAAACTTTTGAACCGGATGTCTGCTAAGTATTTTCGATCTGTATTTTGCTAAAACCTGAGTCATAACTTGTCCTCCCAGTCTATCCCAAAATCTCTTCTTACACCTTTGTTATAATCAGTTTATCACGTTCACATTGAATATGCACCTGGTTACCTGCTTCAAAACCACATTCTTGTAACCATTTTCCCTGTAATCGAATCTGAAGGATAGATACATGCTTCTTCCCACAATGCCAAAATCCATCTGGATTATTTATCTGATATTCTGTTTCATACACTTTCAGCTTTCTATTTTTCATTATGTATTTTTCTCCTGTTCCAATCCTGCTTATTACTTTGCCAGCAATAGCTTATTCAACTTTTCCGTAAAATCTGCCCCACATTTCATTTTGGTCTGATACCAATATATCTCTGTTATCATTTCGTAAAATTCTGTTTGGGAAAAATTCTGCTTGAATTGATTACACGATCTGCACGCACATTGAAAATTAGACATCTGATTTACTCCGCCATGAGCCAGCGGAATGATATGATCAATAGTCATCTCTTCGTATGTCAGTGGCCTTCCACATATTTGACAAGTGCCATTATCCTTTATGTACACTTTCCATCTTTCATCTGCTGTGATTTGCCTTCGCTTCATCGCAAACACCCCCTCTATAATAAATATGTCTTGTGTGCGAAAAATATGTCACTTTTTTCTTAAAAAGTAAAATCTCGCCCCTATATCTTTTAACGATCCAGCACATATCGTTAAAAGGGTATGCAAACGGCTTTTCTCGCTCTACAATAAGATTAAACCAAATATCTCGTCCAATGCAGGATTCGCCCTCAAAACGGTTATAGTGCCGCGCATTCTGCCCTTTTCCTACTATCATAATGCGTTGGATTGTAGCAAATTCGTAGTTACGAGGTTCATAGATGCCAAAAGTAAAAAATCCGATGGATAGGTCACACTGCCGACCGCGCGCGTCAAATGAATCTGATGTTCCTCCAACGGCTGACGCAGCACTTCTAACGTTGATTTGGAAAATTCCGGGAGTTCATCCAGAAAAAGCACGCCATGATGTGCCAGTGAAATCTCTCCCGGCCGGATACTTCGTCCACCGCCGGCAAGCCCTGCCATGCTGACCGTATGATGCGGACTGCGAAACGGCCGTTCCTGCAACAGTGTCCGGGAGTCTGCCAGCAGCCCGCAGACACTGTATATTTTTGAAACCTCCAGCTGCTCTTTTTTTGTAAGTGGAGGCAGGATTGTAGCCATTCGCTCGGAGATCATGGTTTTTCCGGCTCCCGGCGGCCCGACCATAAGCATATTGTGCATTCCGGACGCTGCGATTTCCGCTGCCCGTTTCAAAAACTGCTGCCCGTTTACTTCGGAAAAATCCGGCATCCCATGGGATCTGTTCTGCCGCCGGCCTGCATATGCCGGCTCTTTATAACCGCCATCCTGCAGATAGCCGATCACCGATTCCAATGCAGAAAATCCGCAGACATCCGCCCCCTGCACCAGACGGCTTTCCATAAGATTATCCGCCGGAACAACAAATTTATGAATTCCTTCCTTTACTCCATCCGAAACCATCGGCAGAATTCCCCGAACCGGCAGTAACTGTCCACTTAAATTCAACTCCCCGGAAAAAATCGTGTCCGCGCACTTCTCCGGTTTTACCAGCCCCATGGCAACCAGCAGTGCAACCGCAATCGGCAGGTCAAATCCGGTTCCGGTTTTCCTTATATTTGCCGGAGAAAGATTTACGGTAATCCGCTTTGCAGGCAGAAGAATTCCACAATTGTGAAGCGCCGTACGCACTCGTTCCTTCGCCTCCCGCACCTCCGGAGAAAGATATCCTACCATATCAAACACCGGCATTCCCATGCTGATATCCACCTCTACCTGTACCGGCATTGCGCAGATTCCATCCAGCATGGATGTCCTGATTTGGCTATACATATTCACCTCATTCCAACAAATGGGAATTTTGCACAGACACATGCATGAAAAAAGATGCATTTACCTTATCATAAAATGCATCTTTTTGCAACGACTTTATTCGCTTATCACTTTTTTAAGTTTTTCCAGTGCTCTCTTTTCAATCCTGGAAACATAGGAACGGGAAATTCCAAGTGCCCGCGCGATTTCTCTCTGGGTCAGTTCCTGATTTCCTCCGATTCCATATCTTCGCCGAATGATAAATGCTTCTCTCTCGCTTAACACATCATTCATAAAGGTACAGATTTTTTTCATCTGCTCCCTTTTTGTCACTTCATCTGCTACATTTTTATCATGAAACTCCAGCACATCGACAAGCTGAATCTGGTTTCCTTCTTTGTCTGTACCAATCGGTTCAAACATAGAAACTTCTTTGCGCTGTTTTTTCTTTGATCGCAGATGCATCAGCAATTCATTGTCCACACACCGGATGGCATACGTTGCAAATTTATTTCCGTATTCCGGCCGGAAACTGTCTACTGCTTTCATCAGTCCGATCGTACCGATGGAAATCAGATCCTCCTGTTCTTCTTCCGAACTGACATATTTTTTTGCGACATGGGCTACCAGGCGCATGTTGTGCAACACCAGTTCTTCCTTTGCCCCTTGCTCGCCATTTTTTAATCTGCACAGACAGTCTGTTTCCTCTTCCGGTGTCAGGGGAACCAAAAATGTTTTCACACAGCACCTTTTCCAACAGCTTTCTAATATTCTATGTCAGCAGAAGGCATTCTGTGCTTTTCCCTTTTATATTTTTTCTTCCGGTGCCAGTTCCTGTATGCGCCGGATCAGGCTTTCCCTCTCATAAGGAACATTTCCTTTCAGTACCTCATTCTTTACAAATGCAAATGTTTCCTTCTCCCCCCGCACTGCCAGCATCAGTAAAAGATAGTGGATCAGTGCCTCGGTATCCGGATGGATCAGATAATGCGATCTGCCGTGCATATAGTAATCGAGTGCACTCCGGTTCGTGTATTTGTCTTTCTGGTAGTTTTTGGATGCACTGATCCTGTCAACAAACATTTCCGCCACGTAGCACACCGGCATTTTCATTCCTGCCATCCCCGAATGTTCTTTCCCCGGTTCTTTTGAAATATCATAATCAATCCAGTACTCGAGATGGTGTTTATTGCGTCCTTTGTGATGCAGCCACGCCAAGGAATACCCCTTTTCCTTCCGCTCTGCATTGTTTGGGCTCATGGTTCCCTGATAATATTTGCAACCGACCAGAAATTCCGTCGGAGAATATTTTGAAAGATCATGCAGCAGCCCCTGCCTGTATAGTCCGATCTTAAAGCAACCGACAAGCACCAGATTTTTGTGATGTGTAATTGTGCAAAAATGTTTCCATGCATTACCCATGTTTTTTCATCTCCCTGCTCTCCAGCACACAGATGGTCTGTGGCCGGAGAATGATTTTTCCTCCGCTTACGGGCTTTGGTGCGTCCAAAAACGCAGCATCCTCTTCTCCGCTGTCAATACAGACAACCCATTCTTTCCCTTTTCGCGGTTTAGGCAAAGCCAGTTCCGTTGCCGCGGCAAGAAAATTATAGGCGACATAGACATCCGGCTCTTTTTCGTTTTGGGCATAAGCCCCGCAATAAAGCATTCCCAGGCATAGATGATCCGGCGTCGGTTCTAACATCCACGCACTTGTCCCGTGATAGGAAAGATCCGGATACCCCAGCGATTTATAATCCGAAAACTGGAATGGCATCGGATTCGAAAGCACGGTATGTTCTTTTCGAAACGCAATTACCTGCTGCAGAAATTCGATCTGCCTGCGATGGGACTTCTCATTCTTCCAGTTCACCCAGCCGGTGGGATTATCCTGACAGTATGCATTATTATTTCCGTTCTGGGAATTTCCCATCTCATCACCGCTCCACAACAGAGGAACCCCCTGCGCCAGCATAAGCATAAGAACCGCATTTCTCCAATTTAATTTCCGCAACGCATTGATATAACGCTTTCTGGTCGGTCCCTCCACGCCGTAATTATTGCTGAAATTCCAGGAACTCCCATCGAGATTCTGCTCTCCGTTTTCCTCATTGTGTTTATCGTTGTACATAAACAGATCTGCAAGCGTAAACCCGTTGTTGCTTGCTATATAATTGATATAGCCTAAAAAAGCCCCCTGTTTTCTCTGCTGATCGGCAAAATCACGCATATTTCCATTGATATGATTTAAGACCTGCCGTACCGGATACTGATACTCCTCTTTGTAAATATACAGATTCGGATATTTCCGGCTTGCCGCACATGCTTTTTCCTCAAAATCCACATAAAAAATCTTGGTACGGCTGAGCATGCCATCCTGCACAATCGCCGTAATGGGCAGATGTTCCCCAAGCAGATGGATTCCGTCCACATGGTATTCCCGCACCCAGTAACGAAGTGCTTCTAAAATCAGATTATGATTCACTTTCTCCGGAAAATACATCTCCATCACACATTCCATGCCGTTTTCATGCAACCGGTGGATCAGCATTCTGAATTCCCGGGAAGCATGCAGCGGATCGGCAGCATACGATGCCTTCACCGCAAAATAATTTCCGGGCTCATATCCCCAGTAATTCACTTTGCACGAAGCCTCTTTTATTTCTTCTACCGGGCGGATCTGATCCGTCTGTTTTTCTTTCCAACGGATATATTCCGGAAGTTTCTGCTGCTTTGGCAGTTCAATTTCCTCAAACTCATATACCGGCATAAGTTCAACTGTTGTCACACCGAGTTTCTTCAGATAGGGAATCCGGTTCATAAGCGCACGAAATGTCCCCGGAACACTTCTGGTACCGGAATCCATCGTAAAACCACGCACATGCAGCTTGTACATAATCATCTGTTCTCTCGGTATTTCCGGACATACATCCTCCCCCCAGTCAAACTCCTGCACATCAAATGCCCCATGCACCTCATACTGCTGCCTGCTGCGTGAACTGTCATTCCAGACCTGACGCCCCATGATGGCATGTGCGCACGGATCCATTACCGTTTTCCCATTGATCTCAAAATCGTAAATCAGATGTTCGAGATGCAGATCTGCCACTGCGACAGAGCGCACCGATCCCATGCAGTATTCTGCCGGAACAGCTATTTTTTCTTCTTTTTCGGTCTGTATATCCTTAAGTACCACAAAACAGCTGTCCTCTTTTTCCGCATCAAACGTAAAAGTGGTCCATTCTCCCTGAACCGTCACTCCCGGTTTTGCGTAATCTCCTTCTCTGATCCTTTTATTCTCTGTTCGTTTTTTCGTATCTCGTATTTTCATGTTTTTCATTATACCCTTTTTAAAAAACTTTGTATATCACTTTTTCGAATTGACAAGCTCCTTACTCCTCGCTTATAATGATATAAGGCACAAAAAACGATTAAGAAAAGAGGTATCTTATGGCAGATAAAGAAAAAGCAACACCCGTTACCCCGGATGAGATTGACGATATTCGTGTAACACTTGATTTGGATGAAGGCGAAGTAGAATGCAAAATCCTTACCATTTTTGACGTAAATGAACAGGACTACATTGCACTGATGCCGCTCAATCCGGACGGCTCTGATCCGGATGAAGGCACCGTTTATCTCTACCGCTATGCGGAGGATGAGGATGGCATTCCACAGATCGACAGCATCACGGATGACGACGAGTACGAAGCCGCTGCTGACCGCTTCGATGAAATGCTCGATGATGACTACTTCAATGCACTCGAAGACGAAGAGTAACTTTTTTAAACCTGCATCGAATACCCGATGCAGGTTTTTTACGGCTCTTTACCGGCTTCTTTGATAAAACGCGACAGTTCCACCTCTTTGCCACGCATTTTTTTTACCGAACAGATTGTCAGGGATTCCTTTGCTCTGGTCATTCCCACATAAAACAAACGCCGTTCTTCCTCGACATCCTGCTTTAATACTGCTTTCTTATAAGGCATTACGCCCTCGTTGACGTCAATCAGATACACTTTTGTAAATTCCAGCCCCTTGGCGCTGTGCAGTGTTGCAAATGTCACAGCATTCTGATTCCTGCGCTTTTCCTGCGCCAGTCTCTTTAACTCCTGCCGGTATTCTTCTATATGTGCAAACCATTCCTCAAATGTACGGTACCCTTTGGCACTCGCAAGGATTTCATCTGCCACTTCATAAAAATCTTCTTTATTCGCATTCCGGTATTCGGCATACTCTGCCAGATAATCATCGTACCCGATTCCCCGCCGGATATAGTTGATTGCCGCATAAGGGCTCAGACGGGACAAATGTTTCAGATCATACCACAGCTTTTCGATCCGCTCCGCGATCCACGGCTGCTCCTCATATAATTTCATCCACTCATCAAAACATACCGTTTCATCGGGCAGGCTGTCCCTGCCGATATACCGCTTCGGCCGGTTCATAATAGAAAGGAAATCGGCCCTGCTGTCACTTCCCTGTGCGATGCGGATATAAGTGAAAAAATCACGGGCAATCCAGTGCTCATAGATATCCGGAATCCGGTCTTTCGTCTGAAATGCCAGATTGGCAGAAACCATATATTCCATCAGGGCACGCGGCTGCATGTTTGTCCGAAACAGTACTGCGATTTCCGAAAGCGGAACCCCATTTTGCACAGTCTGCCGGATATCTTCTGCCAAAAATGCATTCTCTTTATAGGAGTCCTCAAAGTACTGAAAACGCACCTTCTGTTTCCCGGCTTTTCCGGCACGGATCTTTTTCGGAAAACGTTCTTCATTGTGTGCGATCAGGCGCATAGCTGCCTCCACAATCGGCGGCTCACACCGGTAATTTACTTCAAGATTCACAATCTTTGCCTGCGGGTATATCTTTTGAAATCCCAGCATAATTTCCGGCTTCGAACCGCGGAACCGATAGATGGACTGATCATCATCTCCCACTACAAAGAGATTATTTTCCGGTGCGGCAAGCATACACATGATCTTCCACTGGATCAGATTGATATCCTGAAATTCGTCGATCAGAATATAACGGTACTTTTTCTGCCATGCCGAAAGAATATCCTTCCGCTGGGAAAACAACTCATATGTGTATGTCAGCATATCATCAAAATCAATCAGGCGGTTCCTTTTGAGCCGCTCATCATATTCCCGGTAAATCTTCCGGAAAACCTCCTCCCCACAGCTGGAAGAATAAAAATGTTCCAGCGGAATCTGCTCATTTTTCACACGGCTGATCTCCGTTAAAACATCCCCGATAAATTCCCCTTCATCCCGGTATTCCAGATGATGATAAGACAGAATCTCCCGCATAAACTGATATCGCTGCTCCTCCGATATAATATTTCCGGAATCAAAATGATACGCCAGCTTCAACACCATGAAAAATATGGCGTGGAACGTACCGAAGGTCACTTTCGTTCTCTCTTCTCCTGTCGCTGCAAGAAAACGCTGCTTCATCTCCTGTGCCGCCGCTCGCGTAAATGTAATCACAAGAATATTGGACGGATCTATGTTCTCATATTCAATTAACTGTTTCGTTCTTTGGGTAATTACCGCAGTTTTCCCGGAACCGGGACCTGCCAGAACAAGCATCGGGCCATCCTTATGGCGGATGGCCTGCTGCTGGGATTTATTATAGTTCATTCGTTCTCCCGTGAGAATGTTCTACTGTGCCTGAGAAAGGAGCTCGATTCCTTTACGGATACGGGCAAGAGACTCTTCTTTTCCAAGAACCTCCATAAGCTCGGTGGCACCGCCCGGTGTCATCTGCTTGCCGGATACTGCCGTACGGATCGGCCACATAACATATCCGTTCTTGCAGCCTTTCTGCTCTACATACTTAAGAAGTGTCTGATACAATGCATCGTTGCTGTAATCTTCCTGAGCCTCTAAGACTGGAAGGATCTCCTGCAACACTTCAAGAGAAGTCTGTGCATTTGTCTTCATTTTCTTGTGCGTGTACATTGCCACATCATATTCCGGAAGTTCCTCAAAGAAATCAATGTGATCCCTGATATCCGGGAAGATCTCGATACGGGTCTGTACCATATGTGCAATCTTCTTCAGATCATAATCTTTGGTGATCACTTCTTTGATATACGGAAGTGCCATCTCGTAGAACTTGTCAAAGTCCATTTTTTTGATGTATTCCCCGTTCATCCATTTTAACTTGGTATAGTCAAAGACTGCCGGTGATTTATTCATATGATGGTAATCAAACTTTTCTACCAGTTCTTCGAGTGTCATGATCTCCTGGTTATCTGCCGGGCTCCATCCAAGCAATGCAACAAAGTTCACGATCGCCTCTGTCAGAAATCCCTGCTCTACCAGATCTTCAAACGAAGAATGTCCGCATCGTTTTGACAGCTTCTGATGATTTTCATCCGTAATCAGCGGACAATGGATATATACCGGTACTTCCCAGCCAAATGCCTCATACAGACGATTGTACTTCGGGGAAGAGGAAAGATACTCGTTTCCACGGACAACATGGGTAATTCCCATCAGATGATCGTCTACCACATTTGCAAAATTGTAAGTCGGATATCCATCGGACTTGATCAGAATCATATCGTCCAGCTCCGCATTGTCAACGGTAATATCCCCGTAAATCTCATCCTCGAACGTTGTCGTTCCCTCCGTCGGGTTATTCTGGCGAATGACATACGGTACGCCTGCGGCAAGTTTTTCTTCTACTTCTTCCTTGGAAAGATGCAGACAGTGCTTGTCATATACATGAATTTCTTTTCCTGCAACTACTTTTTTGAGTCCCTCTAAGCGTTCCTTGTCACAGAAACAATAATAGGCCTCGCCTTTATCGATCAGCTCTTTGGCATATTTTAAATAAATGCCCTGTGCCTGACGCTCACTCTGTACATATGGTCCACAGCCGCCATCCTTGTCCGGTCCCTCGTCATGGATCAGGCCTGTTTTCTGCAGGGTGCGGTAAATAATATCTACAGCGCCTTCCACATAACGCTCCTGATCGGTATCTTCTATTCTTAAGATGAAATCTCCGCCCTCATGCTTTGCTACGAGGTATGCATACAATGCCGTACGAAGATTTCCCACATGCATTCTTCCTGTCGGACTTGGTGCAAATCTTGTTCTTACTTTACTCATCGCGTTTCTCTCCTTATTCTGTCATGTGTTTTATTATATAACAAATACACACATAACGCAAACGAAACATATCATACAGTATATGCTGATCAGAAAGGAAAAAGAAATCCATGAATGCAACTATTAATACTATGCCGGAAACAGACAATGGCAGCCATCCGGTACCTGGCATGTGCTACGTTCCCTGGCAGACATTCGGCAAAACCTACGATCCCATGCGCGGGCTTGCCGCAGGCACAATTTTTCCGGAACTGGATAAACCATTTACCGGAAAATGCAATATGAATATGATGCAGGGAGGGCGGCGGCGATGACAAGACCATCTTCTCAGCCAATGAACCGGTCGGAATTGTACCGCTGGGTTATGGCACTGGGCTTTTGTGCCTATGATATGCTTCTTTATCTGGACACCCATCCGGATGACGCACAGGCACTCTCTTATTACAATCAGTGCAACGAATTATACAATTCAGCTAAAAAGACATACGAGGAACGTTTCGAACCGTTGTCCGCATTTGGCAGCCAGCCGCTGGAGGACTGGGACTGGAATGACGGTCCAATGCCATGGGAAGGAGTGAAATAAGCTATGTGGAATTATGAAAAAAGACTGCAATATCCGATTTCCATTTCAACACCAAATGCTAAGATGGCATCTTTTATTATAAGTCAGTACGGTGGTCTGTATTACAATACCCTATAATCTATTATTTCTTTTGTGAGTTTACAAAAATTCCGTCAACAATAGCTGCTGCCATCTTTTTAGCATCATACAGCTTAACATCGTCCTTGTCATCGACAAAGCAACATTCTACCAACATAGCTGGAGAATTGGTTCGGCGTAATACATACAGATCCTTGCGATCTTTTACTCCACGGTTATGAAATCCAAGAGCTGCGATCTCTTTTACAACTCTCTCTGCTGTTGGTTTTGCAGAGCTTGTCTGGCTGTATACCCAAACCTCCGTTCCCGTGGTCTTGCCATTTCCCTTTTTATCAGCTACTCCGGAATTAAAGTGGATCGAAATATCCAGATCAACCTTGTGCTGGTTGCACTTTGTTACGATCCGTTTTAGAACATCCGTCTGGCTTGTCCCGTTCTGGCAGGTGCAGTCATATACGGTATGTCCTTTTTGTCTGAGCAGTTTGATCACTTCTTTCTTGACCTTGCGTGCCTCTGTGGACTCCCTGATGAGTCCAACAGCTCCACACGCAATCTTTCCGTCCGGATTATGTCCGGCATGTACATTAAATTTCATATGTAAAATTACTCCTCCTTTACTTCCGGGATGCCCGCTACGCTGGTGAGCAGCGATACTAAACCGGCTACAACCGATGCTGATACGACCATCTTCCAGTCTATGGCCGAGATAAATGCTGCGGTGCCGATCGTGGCGATCGCGGTCTGTGCCATTGTTTTGACCGCGCGGATACCTGCGGCTTTCATCCATTTTTCTGTGCTTACGCTTGGTTTCAATACACAATTCTTTAACATGTTACTCTCCTTCCTGTGGCTCCGTTGGCAGAGCCATCAATGCGTTATATAGTTGTGTTCCCACTCCGTTCCCGTGCAAAGCGTGATATTGCTGGTACTCGTCCTCTAAGGACTGTTTTACATACACCGGACAATATCCGAGATCATCATGGTATTTGTTATACAAACGAATCAGATCGGCACGAAGCAATGCCCTGACTCCTTTGCGTGTGGCGATTACCTGCTTATATAAGCAAACTGTCACGCCCGCTAATGTGGTTAATAATTGCCAGTTATTTGACAAAAATTCAATCATATGTATTCCCTTCTTTATTATTATGCTTTAAGTATAACGCCCGTTCGGGTTGTGTTTGTACCAAGTTTCCATGAAACAGCAATTT